>Ga0255338_1003146_pt1 | contig 20801 bp, 21 predicted proteins | sample MeOH1_35cm_T4_19_FD_203715 | JGI IMG/M metagenome (GOLD analysis project Ga0255338, IMG submission 203715) | Sandy soil microbial communities from University of British Columbia, Vancouver, Canada - MeOH1_35cm_T4_195 | ecosystem: Engineered > Artificial ecosystem > Sand microcosm > Unclassified ...
CAGGCCGTCGTTGCCGGCGCCGATCACCAGCCAGCCGTCGCGCGTCCGGAAGGCCTGGTAAGGCACGATGCCCGCGGCGCCCGAACCCTGCGGAAGTTGCGGCTTGCCGCTCATTTGCTGGCGGCAGATGGGCGTGGCCGTCCAGGCCAGCGCGGTCTCGAACAGGGAGGTGCGGACGTGCGCCCCCTGCCCCGAGCGGCGGCGCTCGATCAGCGCGCCCATGATGCCGATGGCTCCCCACATGCCGGAGCCCATGTCGATGATGGAGACGCCGACCCGGATGGGCGGGCGCTCGACGCTCTCCCCCGTGATGCTCATCATGCCCCCGTAGGCCTGCATCAGCGGGTCGTAGCCCGGCCTGTCGGCCATGGGCCCGAGGTGGCCGAACGCGCCTATCTCGCAGTACACGAGCGAGGGATTCGCCTCGCGCAGCGCGATGGGACCGAGCCCGAGCTTCTCGGCAGCGCCCGCGCGCATGTTGCAGATCACCGCGTCGGCCTTTTCCAGGATCAGGTCGCGCACGGCGGCGCGCTGCGCCGGGTCCCGCAGGTCCGCCGCGACGCTTTGCTTGTCGCGGTTGAAGGCCGTGAAGTGTGGCGCCGAGCCGGCGTGGAAGGGCGGGCCCCAGCCGCGCGCGGCGTCGCCGCCTTCGGGGTTCTCGATCTTGATCAGCTCGGCGCCCAGCGACGCGAGGATGAATCCCGTGTAGGGCGCGGCCACGCTGTGGCCCAGCTCCACGACGGTGAATCCGGCTAGGGGTTGGGAATGCGACATCGAAAGAAACTCCTTGGGACCGGCCGCGCTCAGGCGGCCGGGGCGCGGGCAAGCAGCCGGTAGGCGCGATCGGCCACGGGCTTGTCCACCATCGCGCCTTCGAACAGCACGGCGCCGGCGCCGCGCGCCACGCCTTCCTCATAGGCGGCGACCAGGCGGCGAGCCCGCGCCAGCTCGGCCTCGGACAGGCCGAAGGCCGCATTCAGCAGCGGCACCTGCGCGGGATGCACGCAGGAGGCGCAGGCGAAGCCGAGCGCACGCGAGCGCTTCAGCATCGCGCGGTAGGCATCGCTCTCGGCCACGCCAGCCACGCTGGCCAGCACGCCCATCGGCAGGATGCCGGCCGCGCGCGCCGCGTGCAGGCCCAGCATCTTGGCCACGTACAGGGCGTCGGCGCTCGGCTCCGCGTCGAGGTTGGTCGCGAGGTCTTCGCCGCCGACGGCCATCGCCACCATGCGGTCGTCGGCGCGGGCGATCGCGTTGAGGTGCTCCAGCGCCGCCGCGGATTCCACCAGCGCGACGAAGCGCGTGTGGCCGACGGGCAGGCCGAGCGCGAGTTCGCGCTCCGTGACGACTTCCGCCAGCAGCCGGATGTGCTCGGGGCCCATGACCTTGGGAATCACGAGGCCCATCACCGCCGGCCCCACGGCCGCTGCGATATCTTCCACCGCCCAGTGCAGTTCGCGGTTGATGCGCACCAGCACGTCGGCGCCGCCCTGCCCCACGCTCCGCGCCGCCGCGCCGACGACCGCGCGCGCGACCGCCTTGTCCGCCGCGGCAACCGAGTCCTCCAGGTCGAGGATGATCGCGTCCGCGCCCCGCGTGTGGGCCTTGGCGACGAAACGCTCCGCGTTGGCAGGGCAGAACATCATCGAGCGCCAGGCCGGCAAGCTGCGCGTGCTCATGCCGCGTCCTCGAATTCGAGCGTGCAGCTGGCTGCCAGCGCGCCCTGCTCGTCGCCTGCCCAGGCTTCGACCATGCCGCCCTGCAGCGCGCGGCCACCGACGGCCAGCCTGCCGCCCACGAACAGCGGCTTCACGAGCCGGGCGCTCAGGCCTTTGAGCTTGCGGCCGCCACCGCGCTTGAGCGCCTCGTCGACGACGAGGTGGACCGTCAGCGCGCCATTCATGACGCAGCCGGGATAGCCCTCCTCGCGGCGGGCGTAGTCGGCGTCGTAGTGGATGCGGTGGCCGTTCCAGGTCAGCGCGGAATAGCGAAAGACCAGCACCGGGTCCATGTCGTACGCCACGCTCCAGGCGCCGTCGGCCGGCGCCGCGGTGGGCGCCGCGGCCTTCGTTTCGCCGCTCGGCGCGTCGCGGTAGACGACCTCCTGCTGCTCGATGACCACCGGCTCGCCCGCCACCTCGATGGTGTGGCGCACCTTCAGGAACACCAGCGTGCCGCTGCGGCCCTGCTTCTGCTCGATGGCTGCGATCTCGGAGCGCTTGCGCGCCTGGTCGCCCACGCGCAGCACGCCTGGAAAGCTCACCTTGCGGCCGACGAACATGCGGCGCGGCAGCGGGATGGGCGGCAGGAAGTCGCCCTTCTTCGGATGGCCGTCGTGGCCGATCTGCGAGCGGCGCGCGTTCGCCGTGAAGAACATGGAGTACCAGTGCGGCGGGAGCTCGCTGCCGTGGTGGAACTCCATCGGATCGAGGTCCAGCATGGCGGCCATGCGGCGCACGGCGGGCAGCGTGACCTCGTCCTCCACGGTGATCGACTTGCCGATCCAGCCGGCGAATTCGGCCGCGATGTCGCGCGCGGGCGCGGAGACTTCAGCGTTCATGAGCGCTCCTCAATACGACCGCGGCAGGCCCAGCACGTGCTGCGCGATGTTGGCCAGGATCAGGTTGGTCGACACGGGCGCGATGCGGGCCAGGCGGGCCTCGCGCCACTTGCGCTCGACGTGGTACTCGCGGGCGAAGCCGAAGCCGCCATGGGTCTGCATGCAGGCCTCGGCGGAGTTCCACAGCGCTTCGGCGGCCAGGTAGCGCGCCATGTTGGCCTCGGCGCCGCAGGGCAGGCCGGCCTCGAACAGCGCGGTGGCGCGTCGGACCATCATGTCGGCCGCCTCCATCTGCACGTGCGACTGCGCGATCGGGAACTGGATCGCCTGGTTGGCGCCGATCGGGCGCTTGAACACCACGCGCTCCTTGGCGTAGGCGGTCGCCTTGCGCACGAACCAGCGGGTGGAGCCGATCGCCTCGGCGGCGGTGATCATGCGCTCCGCATTCATGCCGTCGAGGATGTAGCGAAAGCCCTTTCCTTCCTCGCCGATCAGCGAATCTGCCGGGATCTCGAGGTTGTCGAAGAACACCTCGGTCGCGTGGTGGTTCACCATCGCTTTGATCGGTCGGATGGTGAGACCGCGACCCAGGCACTCGCGGATGTCGATCAGGAAAGTGGAGACGCCGTCGACCTTGTTCTTCACGTCGGCAGCCAGCGTGGTGCGAGCCAGCACCAGCATCAGGTCGGAGTGCAGCGCGCGCGAGGTCCACACCTTCTGGCCGTTGAGGCGGTAGCCCTGCTCGGTGCGCTCGGCGCGCGTCTTCAGCTGCGTGGTGTCGGAACCGGTCGTGGGCTCGGTGACGCCGAAGGCCTGCAGGCGGAGCTTTCCGCAAGCGATGCCGGGCAGGTACTTGCGCTTCTGCTCTTCGCTGCCGTGGCGCAGCACGGTGCCCATGATGTACATCTGCGCGTGGCCGGCGGCGGCGTGGCAGCCCGCGGCGCAGATCTCCTCCATGATGACCGCGGCGGCGCGCAGCGGCAGCCCGGAGCCGCCGTACTGCTCGGGGATCAGCGCGGCGAGGAAGCCCGCCTCGGTCAGCGCGTTGATGAACTCGGTGGGGTACGCCTCGCGCTCGTCGAGGTCGCGCCACCAGTCCTCGGGGAAGTCGGCGCAAACGCGGCGCACGGCCTGGCGGATGTCGGGATGGTCCTCGCCGAGGTGCACGGCGATCTGCTCGGGCGTGAGGGCGCTGTCTGCTTTGGATTCGGAGGAACTCATGATGCGTACGACGTTGTGTGCGACGTATGCTAGGAGCAATCCCGTGCGCGGCCCCTTGCGCAAGGCCCCTGCGCGCTACATATCAACGGGCTGATGCGCGCGCGTTGCGCGCGCTGATTCACGAGGTCTTGACGACCTGGTAGCCGGCCTGCGGCGCCTGCACGCGGCGGCGCTCGGCGCCTTGCGCGCCGGGCGGGAAATGCGTCGCGAGCGCTTCGCGCAGCAACTGCATGATCGATTCCTGCAGCTCCTCGCGCTGCCAGGTATGCACGCCGATGCCGACGGCGAGCGGTTGGCCGCCCACGTCGGCCGGCACGCGCGCGGCGATCACGGAGGAGCCCTGCGTGACGGAGTCCACGCTGAACGCGAAGCCGGTGCGCCGGCACTCCTCGATCTCTTTCAGCAGCGCCCTGCCGTCCACCGGCGCGGGGAAATCGACATCGATGGCGTTGACGTTGCGGACGATGCGCAGCACCTCCTCGTCGTCCATCGTGGAGAGCAGGACCTTGCCGACGGCGGAACGGCAGATGGGACGCAGCAGCCCCGGCTTCAGCCCCACGCGCGAGGTGCGCGCCGAGATGATGTGGATGTATTGCGCGTGGATGCCGTTCTGCGTGCCCAGCATCGCGACATGCCCCGAGCGGCTGGCGAGCCCCTCCATGAAATCGAGCAGGCTGCCCTGCGCCAGCACGCTCTCGTGCACCCACATCCCGAGGAAGCTGACGCGCAGCGTGGGCAGGAAGGTGCGGGCATGGCGGTCATGCTGCAGGTAGCCGAGATCGCTCAGGCCATGCAGCAGGACGGAGGTGCTGGATTGCGGATAGCCGAGTCGCTCGGCCACCTCGCCCACCGTGAGCGGGCGCTGCTCCACGGCGAACAGTTCCAGCACCTCGAGGCTGCGGTGCAGCGAGCCCACCGGCTTGCCGTAGGGCAGCTCGGGGGCGACCTGCGTCAGCCGCAGGTCGTGCGGGTCCTGGGGAGGACGATCCATGCTGCAATCGTCGGGTGGCTTGGGCACCCCCCAGTCTACTGCGCCACTGGCGGGCGGCACCGCCCCTCCTCAGTCGACCTTGACCCCCGCCTTGCGCACCACATCGCCCCACTTGGCGATCTCGTCCTTGATCAGCTTGGCGAAGGCCGCGGGCGTCATCGGATCCGCCTCGACGCCCTGCTTCGCGTACTTCTGCTGCACGTCGGGGGAGTTGACGGCCTCGTTGATCGCGGCGTTGAGCTTCGCCACGATCGGCGCGGGCGTGCCGGTCGGCGCGACGATGCCGTTCCAGCCGATCGCCTCGAAGCCGGGGTAGACCTCTGCCACCGTGGGGACGTTCGGCAACGCATGGATGCGCTTCTTCGTCATCACCGCGATGGGGTGCACCTTGTTCGTCGCAATGAGTTGCAGCGCGGGCTCGATGCTGCTGAACGAAACGTTCACCTGCCCGCCGAGGAGGTCGTTCAGGGCCGGCGCGCTGCCCTTGTAGGGCACGTGCATCATCTCGACGCCCGCGACGCTCTCCAGCAGTTCACCTCCGAGGTGGGCCGGACTGCCTTGGCCGTACGACGCATAGGCAATGCTGCCCGGCTTGGCCTTGGCGGCGGCAACCAGTTCCTGCACCGTGCTGTACGGCACCTTCTGGTTGCGGATGATGATCAGCGGCACTTCCGCCACCATGCCCACCGGCGCGAACGCGGTTGCCGTGTCGTAGGGCACCTTGTACAGGCTCGGGTTGATCGTGAAGGAGCTGGCCACGTACAGCAGCGTGTAGCCATCGGGCTTGGCGCGGGCCACTTCGGCGGAGGCCAGCATCGTGTTGGCGCCCGGCTTGTTATCCACCACGACCGGCTGCCCCAGGCTGGCCTCGAGCTTGTTGGAGATCATTCGCGCCAGCCCGTCGGCGCCACCGCCCGCGGGATAGGGAACGACCAGGCGAATCGGGCGCTCGGGGTAGGCGGGTTGGGCGAAAGCGGCAGGGGCGAAGGACGCCAGTCCGGCAGCCGCGACGGCTGCCAGGATCGCGCGACGAATCATGGCTATGTCTCCGAAATCACAGGGGAAGGCCCGATGCTAGGGGAGCGTGCCCCCGCCCGAAAGGGTCGCGGCGCATTCTTCAGCGGGCTGATAAATGCGTGCTCGCCGTGGCGCCGGGCCGCGCGTGCCTACCATCGCGCGCACGCAATTCCCATCCGACAAAATGAAATTCCTCAGCTATCGGCGCGACGGCGCCGACCGGTTCGGCGCCGTGCGCGGCGATCTGGTGGTAGACCTCACGAGCGCGACGCGGTTCCGCAACCTGGGCCAGGCACTGCGCGAGCTGGGGCCGCAGCAGCTGCGCGCGCTGGCAGACCAGGGCAGCGCCACGCTGCCCCTGGCGGCCATCGATCTCTATCGGCCCGTGGTGGCCGATCCGGAGCGCATCGTCTGCGTGGGCCTCAATTATGAAGAACACCGCGTCGAGGCCGGCCGCGCGAAGACGGCCCGGCCCTCCGTGTTCCTGCGCCTGCCGTCCTCGCAGGTCGGGCACCTGCAGCCCATCGTGGTGCCACGCGAACTTCCCGAGGGTCTCGACTACGAAGGCGAGATCGCGATCGTGATGGGGCGCGGCGGCCGGCGCATTGCGCCGGATCAGGCGCTGGCGCACGTGTTCGGCTACGCGCCGTACAACGACGCGTCGGCCCGCGCCTGGCAGGCGCACTCCACGCAGTGGACGGCCGGCAAGAACTTCCCGGCCACCGGCGCTTTCGGCCCGCTGCTGGTGACTTCCGACGAGATCGAGGGCCGCGTCCTGAGCCTCACCACGCGCCTGAACGGCCAGGTTCTGCAGAGCGCGGACACCAGCATGATGATCTTCTCGGTACCGGACCTGATTGCCTACGCGTCCACGTTCACCGAGCTCCAGCCGGGCGACGTGATCGTGACCGGGACGCCGGGCGGCGTCGGGTTCAAGCGCAACCCGCCGCTTTTGATGAAGGAAGGCGATGTCGTCGAGGTCGAAGTCGGCGGCGTCGGCACGCTGCGCAATCCGGTGGTTGCAGAGAGCCGCTGAGGCGGAAACAGCCGTCTGTCTCGGTCCTTCTCGCGCGAGGACCCCAGGCGCGAAAGAACAGGCCGATGCCACCGGCGTGGCATCGGCCGTCTTCGCTCAATGGCAGTCCTCTTCCATGAAGCTGGACACCCGCTCTTGGCAGTCACACGAAATCGTGGCCCTTGAACTTGCGCACTTGGGCGGCGAATTCGCGCTGGCGGGTGCTTTCGGCAACAACGAAGGCGGCGATCTTCTGCGCAACTTCCTTCGGCACGCCGGCACTCTACGTCGCCAATCGCCATCGCGTAGGTATGCGGGAAATTGCCGTCCAGCGCGGGAATGCAAACGATGTCATACGCCGGGGCCAGGCTCTGCCCCTGAAGGCCGGAGAAGAACGAAACGTTCTTCCCATGCGCATCCGTGTTTCCGACCAGCACCTGGAAGATCGCCCATCGCAACAAGCCGCGCACGTCCAGGGCCGGGACGGGACGGGACTGTGCGCCCTCACGAAGGAAAACAGTTTCGGGAGACTGGCTCCGTCACGGATGTTGGCGACGTCTGCACCGTCCCCGTAGTTGCGCTCGTACTTCATGGAGACCGAGAGGCCAAGGGCCTGGCATCCATCGATCACGTGGATGCGGGACACCTTCCCGTTCTCCTCGCGCCGATCGAAGCGCCGCACGAAGAGCACGGATTCCGGTACATGGACGAGGCTTGTGCTGTTCGGCAGTCTGGCCCTCCGGTTCTTCGAGCGGAAGCTGCGGGCTGAGCGGAAACCGCCGCGGATTCTGCAGCCACTGCGCCGAGTACCGGAACGAGAACCGGTTTGAGGTGGAGTCGTGGGAGAGTTGGCCGGCAAGGTGCCCGCCGGCGTAACGCCCTTCGATTCCGCAGAACACCTCGAGACGTCATTCGCAGGTGTTTCGCGCGGCGCGCACCGCAGGGTATGGTCAAGGTCGTACCCCCTCAAGAGGCGGGATCGCCGTGGACGACCTGGAACTCCAAAGACAAGACGCCTTGATCTCTCAACGCTCCATGCGGCTTTCTGGGACTTCGGTGGACCTCTGTGGACGAGGTTCTGGCGGAGCAGGAGTCCGCCTCCGCCGAACTTCCAGACACCTCAACTGACCCCAGCCTGAGCCACCTTCCACTAGTTCTCACTGGAGAACGGGGATAGTTTCCTCCTCAGGCGGGTTCATCCGGTATCATCCAACCGCACCTGTTTTGTTGGGTTGTTTGTGGGGCTAACGGAACCATGCCGAAAATCGCACGTGAGTTATCCGCGTTGGAAGTGGGTAGGCTGAAGCAGGCAGGCCTGCATCCAGTCGGAGGCGTTCCTGGCCTCGCGCTGCAGGTCACGACGACCGGCGCACGCTCGTGGATTCTCCGCGCCATGGTGGGCACGAAGCGCCGGGACATGGGTCTTGGCCAGTTCCCCGGAGTCACGCTCGCTCAGGCCCGCGAAAAAGCTCGCAAGGCACGCGAACAGATCGACCAGGGGGAAGACCCCATCCTGATGCGCCAGCAGGCGCAGAGCCTGCTCAGGGCGCAACAGGCGACGGCGCTCACGTTCGAGACCGCCGCCCGCGCCTACATCGATGCGAAGTCAGCCGAGTGGAAGAACGCCAAGCACGTCGGGCAGTGGTCCGCCACCTTGGAGACTTACGCCTATCCCACGCTCGGCAAGCTCCACGTCGGCGACATTCAGCAGGCCCACATCGTGAGCATGCTGGAGCCGATCTGGTCAACGAAGACGGAGACCGCATCGCGCGTGCGTGGCCGGGTGGAGAACGTGTTGGACTGGGCCAAGGTGCGCGGCTACCGCACGGGTGAGAACCCCGCGCGCTGGCGCGGGCACCTGGACAAGCTCCTGCCCGCGCCGAAGAAGATCGCCAAGGTGGAACACCATCCGGCGGTGCCGGTGAAACAGGCGGCGAAGTTCTACGCCGAACTCCGCGAACGTGAAGGCACGGCTGCCCGGGCGCTGGAATTCCTCACGCTCACCGCTGCGCGTTCGGGCGAGGTTCGTGGGGCGACGTGGAGCGAAATCGACGCTGATGCCAAGCTGTGGATCGTGCCAGCCGCGCGCATGAAGGCGAAGAAGGAACACCGCGTACCGCTGTCTGCCGCGGCCATCAAGCTGCTGGAGACCCTGCCCCGATTCGAGAGCACGGACCTGCTATTCCCTGGCCTTAAAGGCAAGGTGCTGAGCGACATGAGCATCGCAGCCGTCATGCGCCGGATGGAACTCGAATACGTGCCGCACGGCCTCCGCAGCACCTTCCGCGACTGGGTGGCCGAATGCACTGGCTACCCCCGGGAACTTGCTGAGCGGGCGCTTGCGCACACGCTCACCAATGCAGTGGAGGCCGCCTATCACCGGAGCGATGTGCTGGAGAAGCGGCGCGCGATGATGGAGGCGTGGGCAGTGTTCCTTCGCACGCCTTTGAAACCTCAGGCGTCGGTGGTAACTTTTAGGCGAGGGGCGGCCGCTTAGTTTCTTTCGCGCGGCTCGTCGCCGCGAATGACGCTATGCGCGTAAGGGAGCGGCCCATCAGAATACATCGCTATATCGCTTCTTTCCTCGCCGCGAGGACACTCTAATGGTTCCATGTCTACTTCATGGAACCTCATGCGCCCCAACCAGATCGTCATCCGTCGCGCCGAACTTCCGGCGATCCTCGGGTTGTCTCTGCCGACCATCGACCGCCTGCGAGCAAGCGGCGATTTCCCTCCGGCCCGTCGCCTCGGGCGTCAAGCCGTCGGGTTCTTGAAAACCGAAGTCGAGGCGTGGCTGGCGAACCGGCCTGTGGCCGCGCAGTAAGCGGAGGCAGGTCTTGGAATTCGAAGAATTCAGCATCGAGCACCGCCGTCGCTACGACCTGGAGGAAGTGGCGCAGTTCATCGAGCTCGCGCTTGAGCGGCAGCCACCCACCGAACGTGCAAAGTGGTCTTGGCTCCCTGAAGGCATCCGGCAGCACTGGGCGCCCTTCTTCTACGCGAGGCCCTCCACACAGATCGTGGACTTGGTGAGGAGGCCTGCGCGCGATGGCAGTCCCTGATCCGCACCGAGAGCACGGCCACCCTTCGGCGCCGTTGCTGGCTGTGAACTCGATCAGCAGCCTCATCGCGGCACGCCGGGGCACCCCTGAGGGTGCGCGACTGCGGTCGCGCATAGGCGCGCTCCCGAACATCGACACGAGAAGCCTCATCGTGCGCCTGCATACCACGGATGACCCGCTGCTCACGTGGGCCATCCACCTTGTCCTCGACGGCCGGGACGTACCGCCCGCGTTCAGGTGGCCTGCGAATGAGCGCGACGAGCAGGCGCTGTACGTCACGTGGAGCGCTGACCTCTACTGGTTCTGTCGCAGGCATCTCGATCATCAGGCGCGGTTCCGAACCTGGCAGGGGCTGTTCCGCAAGGTGCCCGGTTCGCCTGAATGGCACGCTCGCGCATATCGACATTTCGTGTTCGTGCAGCCGCGATACAGCATTGCGCACTGGTGCAGCAAAGGGCTCGACCTCACCGAGCAACACCGCGCCATGTTGATGACGATGCCCACGAATGCGATGCGGGCCGACCGGCGCGGACTCGACTCGGAGCGGTTCGCCGAGACACATCGCCTTCTCGTGGAAAGCGCAGTACAGAGGCCCGACAAGTCGGGCCAGCGCACCCCTCACGACATTGCGGGGCGACGGGTCGCGATGTGGCGCACGTTCATCCTGGCCTGCCGCAACTACACCGTGGCGAACGAGCAGTGGACGCGGATCACTAGGGAGCAACTCACACGGCAGGCCTTCACGAAGCAGGTGAACGCGACCGCCGAAGTTCTGCGACGGGCCGCGTTGGGGGTCAGTCAATGAATCTTGGTACGTCTATGGTGCCTCCTCTTTCCGAAGGAAAGAGGTATGCCTGTGCAACCGGATTTCATCCAGCGCTGGCGCAGCCCGAAGGGGTTGCGTGATGTGCGCCGACAAGGGGCTGCGAGTCGGAGGCTTCGACGCAACCCCTTGACCTTGCACCCCCTATAAGAAACTCACCGTATCCAAGCCCTTGGCGAGAAATTTTTTTCTCGCCGCACATGAAAACGTATGCACATGAAGAACACCACCCCAAACAAGGTCCCGGACTTGATCGACACGGACATCGACATGCTCGGGCTTGGCACTCTCCCTCTGCCCTACCTCAACGTTGAGTGCCTCGACATGGACGTCCCATTCCTGGATATCGAGCTCCCGGAGCTCGATTTGTCCGCATCGCCGACCGCGCTCGCTCCCTCTACGCAGACCAGCTCACCGTCGATCACGATGCCCGCCGGCACTGGCAAGAGCGTGCGTACGTCGATCCGCCTTCCGCGCAGCTTAGTGGAGGCGTTCAAGCGCCGCGCGATCACCGAGGGAAAGCCTTATCAGACTCTCATGGTCCGCGCCCTGCGCGAGTGGCTTGTTGCTGCGGGGAAATCGGGATCCGTGTAGACGCGCGCCGGCTTTCGCCGGGAGCTTCACACCTTCAGCTTGAACGTGGAGCTCGCGTGGTCTGAGAGCACGTCGTACACGTAAGCAGTCTTCACTCCAAAGTGCGCCGCTGCGTCCGGGAGGGGTATCTTGTTCTTCTTGTGCGGGTTCGGCTGCTCCTGCGTTACCACGGTATAGCCATGGGCCGCCGCAACAGCAATGAGAAACGGATCCGCTTCCTTGATATCCGCAAATTCCGCTTTCGCCGCCGGGAGGTAGTGCGTGGAAGCGGCAGCCCAGGACATGAGGTCCCCATAGACCTTCATCACGGCGCTATCAGCTTGATCGTTGACAAAGAAGCCGTGAGGGAGATGCTGGACCCAAGCCTTGCACTCATCCCCATCCTTACCGATGTTCAGCTCGGCCTGCACCTTCTTCACCGAATAGAACAGTCGTTTCTGGTGCCCCGCCTCGATCCAATCCCAGAACCCGCCGCAAAATCCGAAGCGGTAATGGAAGTTTTTGGCTTGGAGAAAGACGTTCGTGTCGAAAAGATATTTAGGCATCGACGGAGTCCTCCTCCACACCTCCGCTGGTGCGTCGGCGATGCAGCTCCATCACCGTACCCGGCGTGGAATTCAATAGCCGAGCGGCCTCTTTCAAAAGGGTCTCGCCAGCAACTGCACTATTTAGGACTGCAGATGTGAACCGCTTGCTGCTCCTGATGGGGATTGTCGCATAGGGGTTTCCGCCAGATTGCTTCTTCGACGGTATCGATGCGCTCGCAACTTCGTCGTAGCGTGCTTTGCTGATGAACCCGAAATCCAGCGCCCTTCGCGCAACGACTAAGCGGCTGACCCTGAAGTGGCGCGCCAGTGCGGGTATCGCGTCCTCACCCTCAAGGTTCTCCCACGAGCGCTTGAACTCCTTCTCAGGCGTGAGCACTTCCGCGGCAACTTGATTGCAGAACGCCTCGGCACCCTTCGGTTTTTGCGCGTTGGAGGCAGAAGAGTCCGATACGCCGCTGACTCCTACCCAGATATGGGCCGCCTCGTGCATCAGCGTGAAAATCCATGCCGCAGGCGAGTCGCGGCCATTCACGAAGACGACCGGCACCTCCTTGTCGGCAATCGCAAATCCGCGAAATTCGGTCACCGGCAGTGGCTTGTGGGGATTTCCTTTGGCTACGCCACTCCGAAACACCAGGATCCCGGCATCTTCGAGTCCGCGCGAGAGAAGCCTGAACAGCTCCTCGTAATTGGGCACCTTGCCTCGGTCAATCTCATCAAGGCTAAGCGTTCGAACAATGTCCCGCGCCACCGCGGCAGGTGTCGCCCGGCTTGTGCTAAATCGTCCTACGAAGTCAGGGCCAGAGATCCCGTCTGCCCGGAGCTGCTGCCGAAACCACGCGACCTTCGCGTCGATGTCGTCAAGAAGCTCAAAAAACGCGTCGCCGAGTGGCTCTGCGCTTGGCGTCTGCCGTAGATCGGGTATCTCGCGCCGTTCGAGTTTCGGCGGCTCGTTGAGGAACAAGAACCCAAATGGAATGCCCGTCTTCTTCGCCAGCGCGACGGCCTGAGTCGTAGTGAGCTCTCCACGCACGAAGCGTTCCGCGCGCGAGGGGGCCGCGAAATCTTCGGCAAGCCCGCTGACCGTGGTCCCTAGCCTGTCGGCAGCCCATTCGAGCACTGGCCGAGAAATGCTGAGGGAAGTCATAGAGCGATCTTACGGTCGCGTGAGCCCCCACCGGCAAGGGAAAACCGCACATGACAGGCGTCGGTCAACCACCTGCGTCATTGAGGGGCTGTTTGTGGGGTAGAGGCATCAGATGGGACTGGAACCCGCGAGAATGCTGGGTCATTGGCGGAGCAGGAGGGATTCGAACCCTCGATACGGTAAACCGTATACCGGATTTCGAGTCCGGCGCATTCGACCACTCTGCCACCGCTCCTGGATTCGGTTCGCGTGGTGCGAAGCCGGCGATTCTAGCACCGCCGCACCGGCCGGTCGGCCGCGCCGCCTACATCCGCGGTTCGCCCCGCTCGTTCACGATGATCGTGTTGCCGGCGGGCGGGGCGCTCATCTGCACGGTGTGCTGCATGCCGCGGAAGTCGTAGGTCACCTCGTAGTACGCAGGCGCGCCCTGCACGGTCTCGCAGCGCCGGACGTCCTGGGTTGCATAGGCCGGCGCCGTGTTGCGTCCCACGTTGCTGCCGACGGCGGCCCCTGCGACGGCACCGACGCCAGTGGCCGCATCCCTGCCACTGCCGCTGCCGACCTGGTGGCCGAGGATGCCACCGACGACGGCGCCGAGCACCGCGCCGCCGACGTTGGCGTTCGGGCTGGCCGCGGGCACGGCTTGCCGCTCCACCCAGCAGCGCTGGTTCGCCGGCCCCATGATCGCGCGGACCTCCCGGATCGGAACCTCCCGCACGCGCTCGCCGGCGCGCCGCCGATAGGCATAGTCGCCGCCGGCCGAGGCTTGCGGTTCGAACTCATGCCTGCGGCCTTCGCGTGCCGGTCGGATCGAAGCGATATCCCACTGCAGGCCGGTGCCGCGCAGATCGGGATAGTTGCCCCGCCGCAGCACGGCGCAGCGGCCACGGAAACGCGGCTCCTCGCACACCTCCCAGCGGCCGCGCTCCACCACCGCCGAGGCCGCGGTGTTGCCCAGCGCGCGCCGCTCGACGTTGCGCAACTCGCCATTGACGACCACCGAGCGGCCACGGAATCCCTCGCGCTCGTAGAGGACGATCTGGGCCAGCGCCTGCGAGGCGAGCAGGACGGTGGCGGCGCCGAACGCCGCCTTCAGGAAGTACTTGGCCATCTGCGGGCTCCTTGTCATGCAGTCGTGCGGGCCGGGGACCCGAGAAGCCGCATCGTGGACAGGCTCTTCGGACGGCCGCGTAGGCCGGCGCCGCTGAGCCGTGTCGGCTGATGACCTTGCCGCCGCTGTCGGCCGCGCTCAGGCAGCGAGCCGTTCCACCCCGCCCATGTACGGCCGCAGCGCCTCCGGCACGGTGACGCTGCCGTCCGCGTTCTGGCAGTTCTCCAGGATCGCCACCAGCGTGCGGCCGACCGCCAGCCCGGAGCCGTTGAGGGTGTGGACCAGCTCGTTCCTGCCCTGCGCGTTCTTGAAGCGCGCCTGCAGCCGCCGGGCCTGGAAGGCCTCGCAGTTCGACACCGAACTGATCTCGCGGTAAGTGCCCTGCGCCGGCAGCCACACCTCCAGGTCATAGGTCTTGGCGGCGCCGAAACCCATGTCGCCGGTGCACAGCAGCACCACGCGGTACGGCAGGCCCAGCTTCTGCAGGATCGCCTCGGCGTGCCCCGTCATCTGCTCCAGGGCCTCGTAGCTCCGTTCCGGATGGACGATCTGCACCATCTCGACCTTGTCGAACTGGTGCTGGCGGATCATGCCGCGCGTGTCGCGCCCGGCGCTGCCCGCCTCGGAGCGGAAGCAGGGCGTGTGGGCCGTGAGCTTCAGCGGCAGCTGCGCCTCGGCGAGGATCTCGTCGCGCACGAAATTGGTCAGCGTGACCTCGCTGGTCGGGATCAGGTACAGCGCCTGCTGCTCCTCGTCCGCGAGGCCTTCCTGGCCGCCCTTGCTGACGGCGAACAGGTCGGCCTCGAACTTGGGCAACTGCCCCGTGCCGCGCAGCGTCGCCGCGTTCGCGATGTAGGGCGTGTAGCACTCGGTATAGCCATGCTGCTGCGTCTGCGTGTCCAGCATGAACTGCGCGAGGGCACGGTGCAGGCGTGCGATCGCGCCCTTCATCACGGTGAAGCGCGCGCCGGCGAGCTTCACGCCGGTGCCGAAGTCCAGGCCCAGCGGCTCGCCGATGTCCACATGGTCCTTCACCGCGAACTCGAACTGCCGCGGCGTGCCCCAGCGCCGTACTTCCACGTTGGCGTGTTCGTCGCCGCCCACCGGCACGCTCTCGTGCGGCAGGTTGGGCACGGCCAGCAGCAGTGCCTGCATCTCGGGCTGGATCTCGTCCAGGCGGGCGGCAGACTGGTCCAGCTCCACCTTGAGCTGCGCGACCTCGGCCATGACGGCATCGGCCGGCTGGCCCTTGGCCTTGAGCTGGCCGATCTGCTTGGACAGCTGGTTGCGCCTGGCCTGCAGTTCCTCGGTGCGGGTCTGGATCGTCTTGCGCTCGGCCTCGAGCTTCTGGAAGGCTTCGACGTCGAGGTAGGGCTGGGGCGATGTGCGCGCTTCCAGGCGAGCGATCACCTTGGGAAGGTCTTTGCGGAGCAGGTTGACGTCGAGCATCGCCGCATTTTATTCGGCGGCCTGCGTACCATCGGGCCCATGCGGATCGAACCTTACCTGTCCTTCGGCGGCCGGTGCGAGGAAGCGCTGGCCTTCTATGCCAGCTGCCTCGGCGGGCAGCTCGTGGCGCTGAACCGCTATGCGGGCTCGCCCATGGATACACCCAAGCTGCCGCCGCAATGGAGGGACAAGATCCTGCACGCGGAGCTGGAGGTCGAGGGCGCGCGCATCCTGGCGAGCGACGGCTTGCCGGGCGCGGCCAAACCGGTGTTCAGCGGCACCACGCTGTGCCTGGACCTGGCGGAGGACAAGCAGCGCGCCGAACGCATCTTCGACGCCCTGGCCGAAGGCGGGCAGGTGCGCATGCCGCTGGCGCCGAAGTTCTGGGGCGCCGCGATGGGCATGGTGCAGGACCGCTTCGGTGTGCCGTGGATGGTGAGCTGCGCGCCCTGATGCGCCCCGTCGTGGGCGCGACCAATTCATTCACCACTTCTGAAGACTCACGCCAGCGTGCCCGGATCCAGGTTGGCGCCGCACAGGATCAAGGCCACCGTTTCGTCCTTGCGCGGCACGTAGGCCCTGGTCTGCAGGGCCGCCAGCCCCAGCGCCGCGGCCGGTTCCACCGCCAGCTTGAATTCCTGCCACAGCGCGAGCTGCGCCGCGCGGATCGCGCCATCCGGCAGCAGCAGCGCGTCGTCCACATGCCGCGCCGCGATCTCCCACGCGATCGCGCCCACCCGCCGGGCGCCGAGCGAATCGGCCGCGATGCCGCCGACGTCCACATCCTGCGGCGCGCCGGCGGCCCGCGCGCGGTACAGCGTCGGCGCGAGTTCGGGCTCGAGCGCGATCACGCGGCTGCGCTGTTCGAACCAGGCGGCGATGCCCGCGACGAGGCCGCCGCCGCCCACGCTCACGAGCACGGCTTCGGGCGTGCGGCCGCCCTGCTCCTCGATCTCCAGCGCGATGGTGCCGGCGCCGGCCACCACCTCGGGCTGGTCATAGGCGTGCGTGAGCAGCGCGCCGGTCTCGCGCTGGCGCGAGAGACAGGCTTCCAGGGCCTCTGCATAGACCGAGCCGGTGACGCAGACCTGCGCTCCGAGCTCGCGCAATTTCTGCTGCTTGGCGGCGCTGCTCACCGTGGGCACGAACACCTCGCACGGCACGCCCAGGGCGCGCGCCGCGGCGGCCGTGGCGATGCCGGCGTTGCCGCCGGAAGCGACGATCACGCCGCTGGCCGGGATCGGATTGGCGAGCAGCCGATTGTACATGCCGCGGGCCTTGAAGCTGCCCGAGACCTGCAGTTGCTCCAGCTTCAGCCAGACTTCCGCGCAAGCGACGCCCAGCGTGGCGCCGGGCAGCCGCCACAAGGGCGTGCGGCGGACGAAGCCGCGGCCGTCGGTGCGCCAGCGCGCGGCGGCCTGTTCGATGTCGTGCCGGTCCATGGGCCGCCACTGTAGCGGCGATTACTGCTTCAGGCCCTTGGGCAGCGGGAACTTCACCGTCTCGACGATGCCGTCCATCCTGCGCACGGCCACGGCGCCCAGCGACTTGATGCGGTCGATCACCTGCTGCACCAGCACCTCGGGCGCCGAGGCCCCGGCGGTGAGGCCCACGCGCGACTTGCCTTGCAGCCACTCGGCCTTCAGCTCGCAGGGGTTGTCCACCATGTAGGCGGGCGCGCCCAGCTTGCGCGCCAGCTCGGCCAGCCGGTTGCTGTTGGAGCTGGTGGGGCTGCCGACCACGATCACCACGTCCACCTTGCGCGCGAGCAGCTTCACCGCATCCTGCCGGTTCTGCGTGGCGTAGCAGATGTCCTGCTGCTTGGGCTGGCGCACGGCGGGGAAGCGCGCCTTGACGGCGGCCATGATCTGCGCCGCGTCGTCCACCGACAGCGTGGTCTGCGTCACGACGGCCAGGCGCTCGCTCTGCGCGGGCTGCACCTGCGCCACGTCGGCCACGTCTTCGACGAGATGGATGCCGCGCTCGAGCTGGCCCATGGTGCCTTCCACTTCGGGATGGCCCTTGTGCCCGATCATGATGAACTCGTAGCCCTCCTTGGCGAGCTTGGCCACTTCGATGTGGACCTTGCTCACCAGCGGGCAGGTGGCGTCGAAGACGTGGAAGCCGCGGGCGGCCGCTTCGGCCTGCACCGCCTTGCTCACCCCGTGGGCCGAGAAGACCAGCGTGGCGCCGGGCGGCACTTCGTCGAGGTCCTCGATGAAGATCGCGCCCTTGGACTTCAGGTCGTTGACGACGAAGGTGTTGTGCACGATCTCGTGGCGCACGTAGATCGGCGCGCCGAAGCGCGCCAGCGCGCGCTCGACGATCTCGATGGCGCGGTCGACGCCGGCGCAGAAGCCGCGCGGCTCGGCCAGCAGCACTTCCTGGGGGCCGCCCATGTCAGATCACCCCGATCAGCTGCACCTCGAAGGTGACCGGCTGGCCCGCGAGCGGATGGTTGAAATCGAACAGGAGGGTGTCGGCCTGGCCGTCGCCGTCCTCGTCGGGGCCGAGCTGCCTGACGGCGCCCGCGTACTGGCCCGCGCCGTCGGGAGTGGGAAATTTCACCACGTCGCCCACGGAATAAGTCGCATCGGGATCCCCCACTTGCACCAGCAGTTCGCGGGCGACCCAGCGCACCATCTCGGGGTTGCGCTCGCCGAAGGCCTCGCCCGCGGGAATCTCGAACTGCGTGCGCGTGCCTTCCTCCAGGCCGACCAGGCGCTGCTCGATGGCCGGCGAGAGCTCGCTGTTGCCCAGGGTCAGCGTCGAGGGCTTGCCCTCGAAGGTGTTGATGATGTCGCCGAACGGGCCCGCGAGCCGGTAGTGCAGCGTGAGGAAGGAACCCGGTTGTACCCGGAGCGGGGAGGAGGCCATGGAAGTCCCGATAAACTGGCCCTCCATTTTAGGAAGTCGGGACCCAGGGGCTGGATGATGGTGCTCAAAGACCTTCCGGTGGACGCTCGCCCGCGCGAGAAGCTGCTGGCCCGCGGGCCGGCCGCCCTGAGCGATACCGAGCTGCTGGCCCTGCTGCTGCGCACCGGCACGGCCGGCCGCAGCGTGCTGCACATGGCGGAGGATGTGCTGCTGCGCTTCGGCGGGCTGGCCGGCCTGCTGCACGCCAGCAGCGGCGAGTTGGGCAAGGTCAGCGGCCTCGGTGGCCCGGCGAAGCGCTCCGAGCTGATCGCCGTGATGGAGCTGGCGCGCCGCGCCGTCGCCGAGAGGCTGCGCGAGCGCGAGGTGTTCGGCTCGCCCGAGGCCGTGAAGAATTTCCTGCAGCTGCACCTCGCGCGGCGGCCGCACGAGGTGTTCGCGGCCTTGTTCCTCGATGCGCAGAACCGCCTGATCGCGATGGAAGAACTCTTCCGCGGCTCGCTGACTCAGACCAGCGTGTACCCGCGCGAAGTCGTCCTGAAGTCGCTGCAGCACCACGCGGCCGCCGTGGTGCTGGCGCACAACCACCCGAGCGGCACCGTGCAGCCCTCGCGCGCCGACGAGGCCCTGACGCAGACGCTGAAGGCCGCGCTCGCGCTGGTGGACGTGCGGGTGCTCGATCATGTGATCGTGGCGCCGGGCAATGCGTTGTCGATGGCGGAGAAAGGTCTGGTTTGAAATCGAAGTCTTTGCAGGACCTGCATGCGATCCGCAGCAAGGTGGCGGAGCGCGAGCGCGTCGCGCGCGAGGAGGCGGCCGCCCGGGCGGAGGCGCTCAAGCGCGCCGAGGCCGAGCGCAGCCTGTTCCAGCGCGCCGCCGGGCCGGTGCAGAAGCTGCGCTCGCACGGGCGCGTTCACCATCCGGCCGACCCCGTCGCGCCGATTCCGGCGCAGCGCCAGCTCGATGACCAGCGGGTGCTGAAGGAGTCCATCAGCGACGAATTCGACGCCTCCACCCTGCTGGAGGTGGACGAGGCCATGAGCTTCCGCCGGCCCGGCATCGGCTTCGATGTCGCCCGCAAGCTGCGGCGCGGCGAGTGGAGCATCCAGTCCGAGATCGACCTGCACGGCCTGCGCACCGACGACGCGCGCGAGGCGCTGGCGGGCTTCCTGCGCGAGGCGGTGCGCCAGGGCCAGCGCTGCGTGCGCGTGGTGCACGGCAAGGGCCTGGGCTCGCCCGGCAAGACACCGGTGCTCAAGGGCAAGGTGCACAGCTGGCTGGTGCAGAAGAACGAGGTGCTGGCCTTCGTGCAGGCGCGGGGGGATGAAGGCGGCGCGGGGGCGGTGGTGGTGCTGCTGCGCGCCGCGCCTTGATTCGTTGGTTGGTGCTGAGCTCGTAGGCTGGCGGTGACCGAAGGGAATCCCAGCTTCGCTGCGCTCGCCGATCGCTGGGGTTCGCAAGGCTCACCGCCAGCCTACCGAGCGCTCACCGCCGCCTACCGAAAGCTCACCGCCAGCTTCGCCACTCGCCCATCACCGGGGTTCGCCAGCTTCGCCGCCCTGCCCCGGATCGCCGCGCCGTGCGGCCCCCTGCCGCAGCAGCAGGATGCGCAGCTCCTCGCGCCAGCCGTGGTCGTCCTGCGGGTCGCGCGCCAGCATCCAGCGCATCCAGCGCTCCGCGCGCGCGTCGTCTGCACGCGCCAGGGCCCGATCGATGGCCTGCGCCACCAGGCGCAGCGTCGGGCGGTTCTTGTGGTCGGCCCACGCGACCTGCGCCAGCGGCCAGCGTTCGCAAGCGGCAAGCACCAGGTCGGCCGCGGCATAGGACAGCTGGCCCGCGGCTTCCTTCACTGCGGGCGCGGCGGTCCGCGCCTCCATCGCGCACGCGGCGATCAGCAGGTCGTCGAGCACGGGCACGGCGGCGCAAAGCTGCGGGTGGGCCTCCAGCCACTGCCGCGCCCCTTCGGGGTCGTCCAGCAGTTCGTCGGCCGCGGCGTGGCGCGCGGTCAGCATGGGCAGCATGGCGCCGAAGCGGCGCGTCCAGGGCGCCAGGCTGCGCTTGACCTCCCGCGTCGGCTCGAGGCGCAGGCCGGCCCACTTGCCTGTTTCGGTCACCGCATGCAGGGCCGCGAAATGCTGCGCGTCCAGGTGGGGCAGGGGCGCGCGCAGGAGGGCGGCCCACGACGCCTCCTGGCCGGCGTCGAAGTCCGGCGGCGCGCCGGCAGCAGGATCAGGACCTGGATCGGGCATGGGGATCGTGGTGGAAGCCGTCCGCTCAGCCCTGGACGTTGCGCATCCAGTCGGCCGTCTCGAAGAATGACTGCTTGAGCCGCGCGCGCAAGGCCTCGTCCACACCCACCTCCCCCATCGCCTGGTCCATGCACGCGACC
>Ga0255338_1003147_pt1 | contig 20801 bp, 14 predicted proteins | sample MeOH1_35cm_T4_19_FD_203715 | JGI IMG/M metagenome (GOLD analysis project Ga0255338, IMG submission 203715) | Sandy soil microbial communities from University of British Columbia, Vancouver, Canada - MeOH1_35cm_T4_195 | ecosystem: Engineered > Artificial ecosystem > Sand microcosm > Unclassified ...
CGGGTTTCGCTGCAATGCGCGCTGCCACGCCCAGTTGAGGCGACCTTCCGGTGTCGCAGGCCCCTCGCGCAGGATGCGGGCGGCGAAGGCGCGGGCGGCTTCCACGTAAGTGGGATCGTTCAGCAGCACCAGCGCCTGCTGCGGGATGTTGGAGCGGGTGCGCTCGGCCGTGCACTCTTCGCGGCTGGGCGCGTCGAACGCGAGCAGGCTGGGGTGCAGGAAGGAGCGCTGCCACCAGGTGTAGAGGCCGCGGCGGTACTGGCTCTCTCCCTGGTCGGCCGTCCACTCGCGCACCGGAAAGTTCAGGTTCTCCCAGTAGCCGGCGGGTTGGTACGGCTTCACGCTCGGACCGCCCACCTTCGGCACCAGCAGTCCGGAGATCGCCAGGGCGTTGTCGCGCACCAGCTCGGCGTCCAGGCGGAAGGCGCTCTGGCGGGCCAGCTCGCGGTTGTACGGGTCGGCGGCCGTGAGGTCCTTCCGGGGCGTGGAGACCTGCCGGTAGGTGGCGCTGGTCACGATGGTCTCCACCATGTGCTTCATGTCCCAACCGCTGTCCATGAACTCGCACGCCAGCCAGTCCATCAGGGCCGGATTCACCGGCGGCTCGCCCTGGGCGCCCAGGTCGTCCAGCACCTTGCTCAACCCGGTGCCGAAGAACTGCTTCCACATCCGGTTCATCACCGTGCGCGCGGTCAGCGGGTTCTCGCGGGACACCAGCCACTGCGCCAGGTCCAGGCGCGTGGGCTCGCGGCCCTCGATCTTCGGGCCCGGCAGGTAGTGCGGCAGCGCGGCCTTCACCACCTCGCCGCTCTCGTCCATCCAGTTGCCGCGCGGGAGGATGCGCACGGTCCGCTTGTTCGGCGTGCTCACGCTCACCAGGCATTTCGGCAGCGCGTTGTAGTAGTCGTTGCGCGCCGCTTCCGCCCGGTTCAGCGTCTCCAACTCCGCTTTGAACGGATGCGCGGTGCGGGTACGGAAGTACTCCTCCACTACCCGGTTCTCGGTCGCATTGCGCGTAGGCGCGTCCTTCTTCAGCGCGGCCACCACCTGCCCCGCTCGTTTCTTCTCCGCCTCGGGAGCCTTCGAGTCGGCGGCCAGCTCCGGCAAGAGGTAGCCTCCCGCACGGGTGTCCATTTCCCACTTCGTCTGGGCTTCCTTCAACTTCGGAAGGAATGCCCTCGCCGTGGCGGCCTCCGCGTCCCGTTTCGCCAGCTCCTTCTCCTGGTCCGGCGTGAGCACCAGCATCCCCGGCTCGCGCCCGCCAATGATCGGCTCCTGGATGTCGGCGAAGAAGGCGCCCAGCGAGTAGAAATCCCGCGTGGCGATCGGGTCGAACTTGTGGTCGTGGCACTGCGCGCAGCCGGTGGTCTGGCCCAGCCACGCGGCGCCCACCGCGCGGACGCGGTCCGTCAGCATCCGGGCTTCGTAGTCCTTTGCCTGCGCGCCGCCCTCTTCCGTCGAGAGCAGCAGCCGGTTGAAGGCGGATCCCACGCGGGTCGACTGGTTCGCGTCCGGCAGCAGGTCGCCCGCGAGCTGCTCGATGGTGAAGCGGTCGAACCGCTTGTTCTCGTTGAAGCTCTGGATCACCCAGTCGCGGTACGGCCACACGTTGCGCGGCGTGTCGCTGTGATAGCCGATGGTGTCCGCGTAGCGCACTACGTCCAGCCAGCCGAGGGCCATCCGCTCTCCGTAGTGTGGGTTCTTCAACGCGCGCTGCACGAGTTGCTCGTAGGCGTCCGGCGCGCGGTCGTCGACAAAAGCCGTCACTTCTTCCGGGGTCGGCGGAATGCCGAGCAGGTCGAAGTAGAGGCGGCGGATGAGCGTGCGGCGGTCCGCTTCCGGCGAGGGAAGCAGGCCCTTCGACTGCAGTCGCGCCCGCACCAGGGCATCGATCGGGTTGCGTACGGCGTAGCGAGGGTCGGTCAGCTTCGGCACAGCCGGGCGCTGTGGTGGCTGGTAAGCCCAGTGGCCCTCGTACTGCGCTCCCTGCGCCACCCACCGCTTGAGCAGGGTCTTCTGCTCCCCCGTCAGCGTCTTGTGGAACGAGGCCGGCGGCATCATCTGGTCGCCCGAGGCCATAACCCGGGTGATCAGGCGGCTCTTTTCCGGCTTGCCCGGCACGATCACGCCGCGGCCCAGCGCCTCCTCGCGCACGTCCAGCCGGAACCCGGCGATCCGCTTGTTCTTGTCCGGCCCGTGGCAGGCAAAGCAGTTGTCGGAGAGAATGGGGCGGATGTCGCGGTTGAAGGCGACCCGCTCAGGCATTCGGGCTTTCAGGCTTTCGGGCTTTGCCGGAGCCGCAGAGGAGGCCTTCTTTGCGACTGGCGTCTTTGCCTGTGGGGCGGCCAGGGCGGCCAGGGAGGGGCCTCCCACCAGGGCCAGCAGCGACAACGCGGCCAGGCCGGAACGTCCCGCGTAAGCGCCGGGACCACGATCAATTCTCGTCAAGCCGTTCACCCCGTTTCCCTTCCCACTTCCAGCCATGCCTATGGGCCTCATTGCCGCCACTACCGAGATCCAGAAGGAGCTACGGAATGCATGGACCATCGAGCACCATCGTAGTTGCTCACAAAGCCTTAATCGCGTACTGTCAAATCGTTGGCCGCGGCAGTCGTATGGGCGCTGTTAGCTTCGATTCACTGCGTCCACCAACCTGCCACCGTCACCGCAAACCCGAGTTGCGCCTTACGGTTGCCCGCGAGCACCGGCCTCTGGACGGTGGCCACTCGCACCCCCTTCCCTTTGTCGAGCACCCGAACGCCGCCGTCCGCTTCGAGGTTCGGCCAGAGGAGGAGCACCGCGGGGTGGCGACCCGCGTTCACCTTGCTGCTGAGTTCGATCAACTGCTTTGGTGCCATGTCTGCAGTGGACGTGTCCTCCGCCGCGGGGCTGAGGAGGCAGAACTCGCGATGCGGCGCGGTGTTGGTGTGCTCTCCGGTGTCCGGCTGGATCGCAAACCGCAGCGTGTAGGTCCCCGCCGGGATCCGCTGCTTGCGGTAGTCGACGAACACCTTCGGAAGCTCGACCGCCCCCACGAGCGTACCTTCGGGGATCTGGCGGTAGGTGAGCCCGCTCCGGATTTGCTCATCGGTGGCCCGCACGGGGATCTCCGCACGGAACCACACGCATCACCGGGTCCCCGCCCGCACGCACCGTGAGCGTCTCCGGATCGAGGAGCTTGCGGTGCGCAGGCGAAAGGGCCGCCGGCGGCTCAGCCCGCTCCACCTTCGCGGTGAACGGAGCATCCGCGCCCACGCCCAACACCGCAAGCGCTCCCGAGATCCAGCCCACCAAACTCATGGTCATCTAACGTCCGCCGACCCGAAACATGCCACCGTCGAAGACAGTTGATGACAATTGAAAGCAGGCCGCCCTCTCACGCAATCCTCTCCGCGGTCTCTGCGGTGCATGACAGGCTCTAACCGTACTTCGCGTGGCACTCCGAAGAAGACATTTTCTTCGCGCGGATCAATCCCCCGGCCACCTTCTCGCCGTTCGGGTCCAGGTAGAGGCGCCCCGACGGCTCCTGGATCGAAGGGTCGTAGCCGACCACGTGGACGTTGAACACGAACCCGGTTTCCGAAAGGGCCTCGAACCAGTGGACGTTGTCCTTGTGATCGGAAATGGTGGAGAGCTCACCCGCCTTGAAGGTGCGGTCGATGGTTGGCTTGATCAGGTAGTGCTCCGGCTGCGACTCCACCCGGTCGTAATGCCGGCCGTGGAACGTGCCCTTCAGCACGATGAAGCCGGTACACATGTTGGCGTGCCCGTGCGGCACGATGGACCGCCCCTGCTTCATGCAGAAGATCTGCTTCCCGAAACGCAGTTCTGCCGGCACGCCTTCCACGTTCCGGAGGTCGAAGCCCACGCTGGCCGCTCCATTGTCCGGCAGCCTGGTCGCCCGCTCCAGGTCGTCCAGCCTGACGGCCTTTACTAGCTCCGACAGGTCGACGCGGCGGTACAGCGCCTCCATCCGGGCCTGGAACTCGGTGTCCTTGAGCTTCTGGCCGTGAAGGTCGTTCGACATCTCGGCAAGTTCCGCAAACCACTTGCCGATCGTGCCCTTGTCTCCGTCCGCCAGGAGCCCTCGCGTCAAGAGCGTCTCCAGGAGCCCATATGCAATCATCGAAGTCAAGAGTCGCGCGCCAAACTCCCGCCGCGTCTCTCCTCGTGAGGTCCCGGCTGGGAGTTCCAACGCCCCCTCATTCGAGATCGAACTCACCGGATGCGCCAGGCGATTAGTGTCCATCTTCGGGCTTCCTTAAGTTGAGAGGTAGATTGCAGCGGTCGCGGCTATCCCACGTGGAGCGGTTCGTGAGGTGCGGCGCCTTGTCGGAGTCACCTTCAACACATCAGCCGCACCACCTTCTCAGATTTCCATTGCTGGGGATTCGGCACGGCCGGCTGCCCCAAACAGTCGCTATGCCTCGGCTGGAAGTGGCCGGTTGTGATGTTTCCGCCCTTCGGAAAGCTGGAAAAAGGCGCACGTCGCACGCTTTGACACGGAAGCGACGATTGACACGAATGGACCGGGGCGTGGCCGCAGAAGAAACACTCGGCGACGCCCCCACGGAGAACGAGCCGATGAACGACTTCGAGCATTCACTCACCGTCCAGGCGCCCGGCCAGGACGTGTTTGACTTTGTGGCGGACGTGCGCAACATGCCGCGCTACCTCCCCACCACCCAGAGCGCCGAGCCGCAAGGCACGGACCGCGTCCGTATGAAAGGCGAGGCCAAGGGACATGCCTACGATGCCGACGGTTTCCTCCGCCAGGACCGCCGCAACCTCCGCCTGGAATGGGGTGCGGATGAGCACCACTACTCCGGCTGGCTCCAGGTAGAGCCGCATGGTGACGCCGCGCAGGTCACAGTCCACCTCACGTTCCAGGATCGACCCGGGAAAGGCGGCTACGCGGTCTCCGACGCCGACATCCGCGAGGGACTGATCAAGTCGCTGGAGTCCATTCGCAATCTGGTCGAAGGCCGAGGGGGCAAGGTCGAGCCGGAAGCAGCCACCGCTCGAACCGACTACTCCAGCCGCCGCGCCGCTTAGCCTGCAACCAATCCGATGGGCTGGGCCGGGAGGCAATCATCCGTCCCCCTTCCCAACCCATCACCCATCTCCCAAGATTATTTCCGCTGCCAGAGGTCGTCCTTCTCCAACACGCTTCGCACTGCGTCGCCATCCAACCACTTCGTTGCGTCGGCATCGTCTCGCAGGTAGGCATCCCAGAACGCGGTGGTCACGGCCAGAATCGCCCGGTGATGGTTGGGATTTCGCGCGCCGGTGTCTCCCGGAAGCCGCGTCTCGGTGAACACTGAGTGCTCTGCGCCCGCCAGAACGAGCTCATACTTGCCGCCCGGGGGCAGCGCCGGGAAGACGGTACGGCGCGACTCCGCGTCGGCATCACCAATCGGGCTGTTATCCCGGGTGCCGGTGAGCAGCATCCACGGGATCTTGACCGCTCCGAACGTCTGGCGCGGATCGCCGCCGGCCCGGGGGCCGCTCGGGCTCATCAACACCGCAGCCTTGATCCGCGCGTCCGTAAACCGGGCGCTCCCCAGGTAGCGCTGTCCGCTTACCGCCTGGGTGGTCACCGGCCCGAAGGAATGTCCGGACATGCCGATCCGCGCCAGGTTGAGGCGCTGGTAGAGTGCGTGGCCCTCCGTCTTGTTCCAGCGTTCCAGGCCGTCCAGCACCTGGGGCACGTCGTGAATCCTGAGTTGGAAGTTCTGCGGGGACGCCGCCCGTCGCAGGGCCGCCATCCGCTCGCCTGCGGGTCGATCCTTCCACACCCCGTCGTCACTGCCGGGATGCTGGAGGAATACCGCGGCATAACCGCGCGACGCCCAGTGCACCCCGAGGTATTCGCTCCCCGCGCGGCTCCCACCCAGCCCGTGGCTGAAGAGCACCACCGGCGCTGGTCCCCGCTCCTTCGGCAGGTAGACCCGTATCGGAATCTCGCGCGCCAGCCCCTCGTCTTTGACGACCAGTTCCTTCCGCTCGGGCGCGACTCCCCCAACAATGCGGAGAGGATCGTACGCAGCGGGCACCCCATGCGCCGCCGGGCTTGCCGCCAGCAGGGCAGGAAGGATGACGCAACTGCGGGCAATTCGCATCCATCGGCACGCCCCAAAGAATGGGCGAATAGCAAAGTGTCGCTGGGTCATCGGCGCCTCCAGTCGGGCTCCAGTGCGAAGCGGGTACGCGAGCTTGAGAACCGCTAACAGGGCAACAGGTTACCCGTTCCTTACCCATCCCAGGCCACGCTGCAGGTGATTGTTCGAAAATCGAGTTTTGAAACTGCCCGGTTGGGAACGTTGTCCCCAACTAACTTCGGGCTCGTTCCTCAAAATGAAGCAAACGAAAGCAGATACTCTCCTCATCGTCGAAGACGATCCTTCTCTCCGCGAAACCCTCACGGAAATCCTGTCGGAAACCGGTTGCCGCATCACCGCCGCCGCCAATGGGATGGATGCATTCTTACAATTGGCGCAGCGAGCGCCCGCCGACCTACCTGTAGCGATCCTGCTCGACCTGATGATGCCGGTGATGAATGGCTGGGAGTTCCGGCGCCTCATGCTTCAGGATCTGGCCTGGTCCGCGATTCCGGTCATCGTCACCACCGCCGTCCCCCTGCCGGACTGCAAGATCTCGCAGTTGGACCCGGTTGCCGTCGTCGCCAAGCCGTACGACATCCATGTCCTACTGCGACACCTGGAGCCGTACTGCCAGCTCCCCCAGCGGGTACCGCCGCCGGCGATTCGTCCCACCGAAGACGAAACGGAGCACTTCCTCTGCTCGGTTGCGGAAGCATTTGCCCTGGCGGACGCGGGCTTCATCGACGACGGGCACGAGCTCCTACTGGAGGGCGCCGTCCAGGTGAACGACCGGTGCCGGGCGACCAGTCTGCAGCGTTTGTGGGCAGACGCTCTCCGCCGCTTTAGAGAGCGCTTTGGCGTACGCCTCCATTAAGCGGAGTAAGACGAGAATTCAGCCGCTAACCCAGTAACCGCGAGTTGGGTCTCGGAATGAATCGCGCCGGCGGCGCTCCCGGCACGCCGGCGCGAGTCATCCCGAGGCACCGAGGGATCTCGGCTGTTCCACTTTGGGCACGTAGTTTATCCCGCTGTGCTGGCTCTGCCACGGGACCAGGCCGCCATTCAGGTACCGCCATGGAGACGGGTACCGAGCTTCCTAGTTGCACCCGGAAGATCAGTTACGAATGGCGTTCGCGGATCACTGACTACCGCCAACGGCGTTCGCGCGGGGGCCTCCAGAACGTACGAGCGCCATTCGACAGAAACTCGGGCTGCCGTTTTAATCTCCTGGAATCAGCCGCTATACGTCTCATGCCAACCCACATCCGCTAGCGGGTAGCGCAAAACGACCGGGTGCATCCACCTCGCACCCGGTCGTTTTTCTCAGTCGCCGCCTCGCACCGCCAGGCAGCCCACCGCTCCCTATCCGGACCTCGACACCCCCGCCTCTCCGGCGCTATAATAGGAAACTAATGTTCCGAGCCGGCCGATCATCCCATCTCCCACCTCCCAATTTCTAAGGGGCGCCAAAAACGGCCAGATACTGCCATGCCAGGCACGCAGCGGCGCGAACGCATGGCACTAACGGACGGCTGCGCGGTACCGATTCGCCTGAAAACGACACCGAAACGGCAGGAAAACTATCAAACTGTGCCATGCGCCCCATCCCGGCGCCCTTGATCTACCCGTTCCTCACTCCCGCGGGCAGGGGCGATAGACTAATGCGGCGCGGCAACTAGCCGGCACGGGTACTGAGCACGGAAGGCAGGCACAGCGTGGGACGGAAGAAACTGGTCGTCATCGATGGGAGCAGTCTCATCTACCGCGCGTTCTTCGCGCTGCCCTCGCTCACTACGGCGGACGGCACCCCCACTAACGCCGTGTACGGCTTCACCAACATGCTGCTCAAGATCCTGGAAGACGAGCAGCCGGACCTCATCCTGCTGGCGCTGGAAGGTGGGCGCACCTTCCGCCACACCGAGTTCGCGGATTACAAATCCCACCGTCCGCGCACCCCGGACGACCTCGCCGTCCAGACTCCCATCGCTCGAGCCGTTACAGAGGCGTTCGGCATCCCGATCATTCAGCATCGCGGCTATGAAGCGGACGACGTGATCGGCACCATCACCTGCCGCGGTAAGTCGGAAGGCTACGACGTGCTCGTGGTCACCGGCGATCATGACGCGCTCCAGCTCGTGAACGACCACGTCAAGGTCTTCATGACCCAGCGCGGCGTTACGGATGCGAAGTGCTTCGATGAGGCGGGAGTCGTGGAGCGCTACGGCCTGAAGCCGGAGCAGCTTCCGGATTTCAAGGCGCTCAAGGGCGATACCTCGGACAACATCCCCGGCATCGCAGGGATCGGCGATAAAACGGCCACGTCGCTCATCGGCCAGTATGGCAACCTGGAGGCGCTGCTGGACCACGCCGAAGAGGTGAAGGCGGCGCGAGTACGCACCAACCTGCTGGAAGGGCGCCAGAACGCGCTGCTCTACAAGCGCCTGGCCACGATCGTCACGGACCTGCCGCTGGAGACGCCATGGGACCAGTGGCAGTACGCCGGACCGGACGTACCCCGCTTGCAGCAGCTCTTCCACCGCCTGGAGTTCCGCACTCTGGGCCGGCGTCTGGAACAGCTCTTCCCGCCGAAGGGAAAGTCCGCCGGCGGCGACGCGCCGGATGCCGGACCGGTGGGGGACGCGGAGGTCGCGTTCCGCGTGCTGACCGAAGGCCCGGAATTGGATCAGTGGGTAGACCGCGCGCAGCGGACCGGCTCGGTTTCGATCCGTACGCTTCAGGTCGGCGGCGAGGGCCGCACCGGTGCGCTGCGGGCGCTCGCACTCTCCGCGTCCGGCGACACCATCGTCCTGGAAGCCACCGAACCGGAGGGTGAAGGGCTTTTCGCCGCGGAAGCCGAACCGTTCCGCCTGCCCGATTCGCTCCGGGCTCTGCTGGAAGACCCGAGTCTCCTGGTAATCGGCCACGACGTGAAGACCAGCTACCACGCGCTCCTGAAGAAGGGGTTGCGGATTGGGAGAGTCGGTTTCGACACGATGCTGGCCGCGTACGTGCTCAACCCGGGCCGCTCGAACTACCGGTTGGAGGACCTCACCCGTGAATTCCTCCAGCAGGGCATCGGCACGGGCGAACCGCTGGACCTGCTCTCTCGCGAGGCCGCCCTGGTCGAGCGTCTCTGGGAACCGATGGACCAGCGCCTCAAAAAGGACGAGTTGACCCAGGTCTACTACCAGCTCGAACTGCCACTGATCTGCCTGTTGGGCGACATGGAGGCGCTGGGCGTCGGCGTCGACTGCACCGAACTGCGGAACCTCTCGCGCCGGCTGGCGGAGCGCATCGCGGAATTGGAGCACAAAGCGTACGAGATTGCCGGGAAGCCGTTCAACCTCGGGTCGCCCAAGCAGCTTCAGGAGATCCTCTTCGTGGAGATGGGCCTCCCCTCCGGCCGCAAGACGAAAACGGGCTACTCCACCGACTCCGACACGCTGCAAGACATCGCCGCCGTGCACCCTTTGCCGGCGATCATCCTGGAGTACCGCGAGGTGGCGAAGCTGAAGTCCACCTACGCGGACGCGCTGCAGAGCCTGGTCGATCCGCAGGACGGCCGCGTTCACACGCACCTCAACCAGACCGTCGCCGCCACCGGCCGCCTCTCCAGCAGTGATCCGAACCTTCAGAACATTCCCATCCGCACCGAGGTCGGCCGCGAGATCCGCGCCGCCTTCGTGCCCGCCACGGGAATGAAGCTGCTCTCCGCGGACTACAGCCAGATCGAGCTGCGGCTCATGGCGCACGTCACCGGCGACCCGGAGCTGGTGCGCGCCTTCCGCGAAGGGCGAGACGTGCACACCGCCACCGCGGCCAAGGTCTTCGCCGTGCCGCTGGAGCAGGTCACCTCCTCGCAGCGACGCAGCGCCAAGACAGTGAACTTCGCTGTGATGTACGGGCAGAAGGACTTCGGCCTTTCCCGTCAGCTCCGCATCCCGCTCAAAGAAGCCCACGACCTCATTGAGGCTTACTTCGCCGAGTTCCCCGGGGTGCTGCAGTTCACCGAAGCCACGCTCAACCAGGCGCGGCAAGACGGCTACGTCACCACCCTACCCCCCTATCGCCGCAAGCGCTACACCCCCGGCATCCACGCCGGCAACCGCAACGAGCGCCTCTCCGCCGAGCGCGAAGCGGTCAACGCCCCGATCCAGGGCACCGCCGCGGACGTGATCAAGATCGCGATGATTAAAGTCGCCGCCGCCATGAAGGAGGCCAACGTCCGCAGCCGCATGATCCTCCAGGTCCACGACGAGTTGCTCTTCGAGATCGTTCCCGAAGAAGAAGAGCAGATGCTCCGCCTGGTCGCCCATGAGATGGAGCACGCCTACGCCCTCCAGGTGCCGCTGGAAGTAGAGACCAAGGTCGGCTGCAACTGGCGCGACGTGGAGCCCACGGCCTTCGCGGAGTAATGCAGTGGCCAGGTGAGCTCCCAATTCTAAAGGTGCGCCTCCCACGGATTTGCGACGGTTCATTTACCGGCGCAGTGGGAAGTCATGACTGATGGATACGTCCCGCGAGCACCGGTATACTGAGCGTAGGCAGCAGGACGAAAAGGCGGAGCGGAATGCGCAGAGAATGGGGCGGGAGCAGGCGGTATTCGGGCGGCTCATGGCTGCCGTTCACCTGGGATGGAATCCCCGTGACGCGGGGGATCCTGATTGCCACCGTCGCGACGTTTCTCCTTTTCTTCTTCACCGGACAATCCGGCGGCCCCATCGGCGAATGGGTGCCCTTCCGTTCCAATGGGCTCGACTGGTTGACGCGGCCGTGGAGTTGGTTCACGTATCCCTTCCTGGAGATGCCGTCGCTCTGGATCTTGCTGACGCTCTATGTAACCTACAGCCTCGGCGGGATGCTGGAACGCTCGTGGGGCTCCCGAAACTTTGCGGCACTCTTCTTCGCGTTCACGGCGATCTGCGCGCTCGCGTTTGTCCCCGCGGCTTACCTCTTCCACGCTCCGGTTACCCTGGTTGGATTGGGCCTGCCTCTCGCGTGCCTCATCACGGCCTGGGCCGCACTAGATCCGGAGTTGGAAAGTTGCTACTGGGGCGTACCTGTTAAGGCGAAGCTGATTGCGGCCGTGATTGTCGCCCTCAATTACTTTTCGTTCGGGATGTCGCACGGACCGCTCTTCGCCCTGTTTGTCCTGGCCGGCCCAGCCGCGGCGTGGTTCTACGTGCGTAAAATGCCCCGGCTCAACCTGGGCTTCCGTGCGCCCGCGCCGCCGCGCCGCCGCGAGCCGCTCCTGCGCGAAGAGCCGATGGGTGCCGAGCGGGAGCGCGTTACCGGCTTCAACCCGCTCCGCAAGCGTCAGGAACAGCTCGAGATCGAGCGCCTCCGCAAACTCCTCGGCGACGATGACGATCGCCCCCTCTCACGCCACTAGTTCACGGGGGCCGAAGCAAAAAGGAAGGAGCCACCTGACTTCCAGGTGGCTCCTTCTCTTACCGGTAATCGATCCCAGTGCTGCAGTTGAACACCGGATCATCGGTTGATGCCCACCGGCGCCCAAGCGCCAACAGTCGACGGGACTTGAGCCAGCATCACCGGATTGCTACTAACTACTTATTCGGGGTTCCCGGTCGACCGCCAGGACCACCGGCACCGGGACCACCCGGCCCACCAGGGCCGCGTCCACCGGGGCGTCCGCCGCCAAAGCCGCCGGGGCCGCCGGGACCACCAGGGCCGCCGGGACCGCCGCCACGTCGCCGGGGAAGTGCTTCTTCATACTGCTTCTGCTGCGCTGCGTTCAGGATCTTCTTCACTGATGCCTGAGTCTCTTCTTCCAGCGCACGCATTCCCTCAAATCCGCCGCCGGGACCGCCGGGACCACCCGCACCGGGACCACCCGGTCGGCCGCCACCGGGTCCGCCTGCGCCAGGACGTGCGCCGCCAGGACCACCCGGTCCGCCGGGGCCGCCCGCTCCAAATAGCTTCTCGCGCTTCTCGCCCGTGGTTTTCGCCAACGCCTTCAGCTTGGTCTTCTGGTCGCCCTTTAGGTCTTTGACTGCCAAGAGCGCCACGGAGCCTCGGCCCAGACCCTGATAGTCCTTGGCTTCCGCCTTCAGCTCTTCGTATTTCTTCTTCTGCTTGGCGTCCAGGATCGCCATGGCATCCTTTTCGGCCTTCTCGCCCTTCTCGCGCATCTTGGTCATCGCGGCCTGGCGGTCACCGCCGCCGCCGAACATGCCCTGCATCTCCGAGCGCAGCGCGTCGCCGATAGCGCCCAGCTTCTTCTTTTGATCGGCGGACAGCCCCAGGCGATCCTGCACTGCCGGCGGCATTCGGGTAAGGGTCAGACCTCTCCCGCCGCGCATGCCGAACCCGCCGGGGCCACCGGGGCCGCCAAAGCCGGGGCGTCCACCGGGGCCACCGGGGCCTCCCGCGCCGCCAGGTCCACCACCCGGGCGCTGGGCAAAAGCCGGACCGACCAGGACGCCGACAGTCAGGGCGACGGAAATTACCGTTGCAACTCGTTGCTTCATTGAGGTCTGAGCCTTTCAGGAAATCAGAAGATTACTGCTTTCTTAGACGACAGAGAAGCAGTTTGCTCACACGGATCTGAATGCCTGCGTGAATGCAAGATACAACCACTTTGTGGAACCATCCGTCCGTGTTGTCTCACTGTTGCCGGCGGCCACGGAGATCGTGGCCGCGCTGGGGTTTAGCGATTGGCTGGTAGGCATCTCCCATGAATGCGACTACCCGCCCGAAGTAGCACGCAAGCCGCGGGTTACCCGCAGCCACCTCCACTCGGCCGTGCTCCCCAGCGCCGATCTGGATCGCGAAGTACAGTCTGCGCTGGCGGCAGGCGAGCCGCTCTACCACCTGGACGAGGCGCTGATCCGGGCGCTGCAGCCGGACTTCATCCTGACGCAGCAACTCTGCGACGTCTGCGCCGTAGGATACGGCAGTGTCGCCAAGTTCGCAGCGACCTTACCCGGGCCGCCGCGCGTAATTACGCTGGAGCCACGAACTCTAGAGGAGCTCTTCCTCGGCATCCTGGAAGTGGGGATCGCCTTTGACGCCCTCAGCGAGGGCAACAAGCTCGTATACCAACTGGAAAAGCGAGTGCGGGTAGTCCGGGAGCGCTGTGCAGTCGCTGAATCCCGTCCTGGCACCTTCCTCATGGAGTGGATCGACCCACCGTTCTGCGCCGGCCATTGGAACCCGGAACTGGTGGAGATAGCCGGTGGGCAGGAGTTGATCGGCCATACCGGAGCGCCATCTCGCCGGGTGGCGTGGCAGGAGGTGCTGGACGCACAGCCGGAGGTGCTCGTCATCGTCTGCTGCGGCTACTCGGTAGAACGCACCCGGCAAGACATGGAGATCGCCCGCACTTACCCTGGCTGGGACGACCTCCCCGCCGTCCGCAACCGCCGTGTCTACCTCGCGGACGGCACCGCCTACTTCACGGTGCCCGGCCCACGCATCGTGGACAGCCTCGAAATCCTCGCCCAAATGCTCCACCCCGAGTTGTTCCCCGGTGAGACCGAAGCGGGCGAGGGCTGGACACGATGGGAATAGCCAGACGATCCACTCTGACGCGCTTGGTATCATTGCCCGTACCACGTCGTCCCAGACAATCCGCGCACGGAGGGGAGATCCGTCGCTTCGCTCCATGATGACTGGGTATGGGCAAGGAAGACCACGAACTCAGGCAAGTTCCCGTACCGATAGGCACCCCTCTCCATCCGATCAGGATGGGGAGGGGCCGGGGGTGGGGCCTCCCCGCCTACCGGTACTTCGGCGGCTCCACGCGTCGCACCCAGTCCAGGGCCGCCAGCGCCGTCAGTTTCTCCACCGGCACGGTACCTAGCAGGAGCTTGCCGGGCATCAGTTCGGCCGCGAGATCAAAGCCCAGCGCCTTGAGCTTCGCCAGACCGTCCTTCGGTAGTTGGCTCAGCCAAAGTTGAACCTCCACCCGGCCATTGCTCACCTCTGGCGCGTCACTCCTGGCACCCTTCGTTTGATCGCCCGACGCCAAAGCCTGGAGTGCGGGGGTAAGCTTGGAAGGGGACGAGGACAGATACCGCCCATCGCGATCCACCACTCCAGAACGGCTTTCGAGCGCATTACCAAATGTCATCGCCGGCGCCAGATACTTGCCGCCGATCTGAGACGCCCGGCCCGAGTAGGGGTCGCCGTTCCTGCGTGACGCTCCGGGCATTGGCGCATGTAGCGGCTCCGGAATAGCCTTGATCACGCCATCCACCTCGGAGGTCTCTGCGAACGGATTTGCTCGCGAACTGCGACGCTTTGGCTTTGGCTGTGACAGCGGCACTGGCCTCGGTTCCGGTGAGAGTACGCTCAATGAAGTAGACGGGGGAAGCTGCTTGTGCGTTTCGAGACTTTGCCTCTGGCCCCCACTTACGTCCGCCGCACCTGCGCCCTGAGCCGACACCGCCTCGGACGATGACATCCCATATATTGGTAGGCTTTGTGGCGCCGGATCGGTTGCCACGGATGCGGGAGCGTTGCTTACCCTATTCGTGCTGCCGGTCGGATCAGCACCCGACCTCAAGCCGGCGGGCAGGCCCTGTGGCTCGAACTTCACTTGCGCTTCTCCGTCCTTTCGCGCCTCCCCAAAGATGCCTTCGTGGGACACGCCCTCCGGCATCTCGACCGGAACGTCCACCGTGCGCTGCTTCCCGCCCACGTTCACCACGCGCTGCTCTACGGCCACGAAGGAGGTGTACTGGCTCATCAACCGGTAGTCGAGGGCCAGGCCGATGATCTGCTGGGTGATCGCCTCGTTCGGATTGCCGGTCTGCGCGCCGAGGTAATCGCTCGACTGCAGAACTTCGATCTTCTCGCGAGCCCAGAGCGTCGGCAGCGGGCTGTCATCCACACGTTTTGCCGGGAGGGTGACATGCATGGGGTGGCTCCACGGGCGGCCATCCAACTCACCGCGCAACACGAGATCGCCTTCAGCGGCAGTGGTGTAGCGGCCCTTCAGGATCACCGGGCGACCGTCCACGAACAGGTCCGGAATACGGGAGGGAAGCACGTCTCGCACCGGCAGGCCATTCCAATCGACGCGTAGGCGCGTCACCAGCGGCCTGGCCACGCGGCGGTAGAACCGCGCCGCAGCCTCTTCGGCGGAGGACTGCAGCGTGACGAATTCCGCGCTGCCCTGGCCCGCCCTTGCCATCCCTTCCAGGAGGAACCGGTTCACCGAGTTTCCGATCCCGAACGGGAACATGTAGGCGCGCTCCCCGTGCTTCTTCACGTAATCGACCACCTGCATGTCGTCGCCCACGTAGCCATCCGTGAGGTAGCAGATCAGGCGACGACGGCCTGCCTCGGGAGGTATGGCCAGCGCATATTCCACTGCTTTCAGGATGTCGGTCCCGCCTTCGGCCTCCAGCGGTTCCAGGAAGCGCAGCGCCCGCGCCACGTTCTCCGGCGTGTTGTGCACCGGCGCCTGGAAGCAGGGATACACCTCCGTGTTGAAGCCGAGGAGCTGGAACGAGTCGTCCGGGTTCATGTTCCGGATCAGGTAGCGCATCGTCTCCTTCGCCTTCTGGATGGGCCACCCGGACTGCGAGCCGGTCTGATCGATCACGAAAACCAACTCCCGCGAGTCCGGCTTGGCCGCGGCTTCCTCGGCGGGAGGCTGGACCATGAGCGTGAAGTAACCGGAGCCGTCCGCCGCCTGGTCCGCCAGCACGGCGGAGCGGATCTCTTTTCCGGCCACGGTATAGCGGAGGATGAAGTCCTTGTTCGGAATTGACCCTTGATCCTTAAGCCGCACCACCGCCCGGTCGGCCTCCGGGCGGTCTACATCCACGGCATGCAGCGTAGACGTTAGACCTTCGATCGGTAGGCCGGCGTCCAAGTTCACGGTCAGGGAGATGTCGTGCCCGGCGCGCGTGTTGGGCGGAGCGATGGGAGGCGTGATCTTGTCCGCGTCCGTGACCACTGCCGTACTGCCAGGGTTGGGCGGCACCTGCCGGGCCGGGCTGGGATCGCCGCGCAGGCCGGGCGCCTGGTAGCCGCCGCTGCCGGGGATGTAGCGCGGGCCCACCACCATCGGGTAAACCAGCTCGTAGCCGCCGTCGTCATACTTCAGCAGATTCACGTAGCTGATATGCACCACTACGTCCGTGCCGGGCATCAGGTTGGCCACCGACTGCGTGAAGATGTTCGGCCGCTCCTGGTCCAGCAGCGCCGCCGTCTGCCCCGCGTCACGGGCGCGCTCGTAAATCTCGCGCGCCTCTTCGCGCCGCTTGATCTCGCCGACGACGATCCGGTCCCCCACCTTGATGGTCATGTCGTCCACGGCGGCGTCTTCGGGAAGCGGGAACGTGTAGACCGCCTCCACGGGCGAATTGCTCGGGTTGTGGAAGCGCTGCTCCACCGTCACCCGCGCCACGTAGCCTTTCACGTTGGCCTGGACGTCCGTATGCTGGAGCGGACAGAGCGCGCTGGGGTTTCCGTTGCCATCAACTATGGCAAGCTGCCCAGGAGTGGGCGCGGCAGCGTAGGCGGCCCCGCCCCGGTTCCGGCCGGTTAGGAACGGCGCCACCACCAGCAGCGCCGTGCCCGCCGCGATGGCGTAGCCCAACTTGCCCAGCGGCATCTGAAGGCCGCCATTCCGGCCGCGCGTCTGCAATCCGGCGCGGCAGGTCTCCGCTACCCGGGCGCGCAAGGAGTCGGGCGCCCGGGTCTCGGCCAGCGCCTGGGCGATCAGCCCTTCAAATTCCGGATCTATCGGATCCGTCGCGTCACTTCCTTGCGGTCGTGGGGCGAACGGCAGTTGAAATCGCAGGTTCCACATGGGTGTTCTCCCGGATCGGGAGCGACTGGGAGTCTTCTCCCAGCCGCTCCATAACGGTGAGCTTGGCACGACGCAGTAACCCCTTGATCGCGTCTTCCGAGCGACGGAGTACGCGGGCCGTCTCGGCCAGGGAAAGCTGATGGACGCACCGCAGCCAGAGCGCGTCGCGCTGCGGCTCTGGAAGCTGGAGTACCGCCCGCCGGACCTCTTCCTGCCGCTCGCGCTCGGCCAGGCGCCGGTCCGGCGCGGTCCCATTCTCGGAAGAAAGCTCCGGCCCATGCTCACCGAGGTCGGAGGCGAGGACCTCCGGACGCCGCGACCGCTTCCGCGCTGCGTCGATGAGCTTGCGCCGGGCAATCCCGATGAGCCAGGTCTCTATCCGCGCGTCACCTCGGAAGCGATCGATCGAGGCGACGGCGGCGGCAAAGACCTCGGCGGTGAGGTCCTCGGCGTCCTCACGCCGGGGACAGTGTAGGAGGAGGTACGAGAAGACCCGATCCAGGCTGCGGCTCTGCAGCCGCTCCCAGGCCCACGGCTCCCGCCGCTTCAAGGCTGCCAGCCACTCGCGCTCCCCGGCCGTCGCCGGATCGGTCTCGTTGCTGATCATCAGGTCCCCCCGTGGCTTACTCGCTCACTACCCATTCGACGCGTCTGTGGGTTAGTTCGCAGGACAGGCGAAAAGGAGTCGGGAGATTTACGACCTTCGATTTTTGATTTTCGAATTGGAAACGGGCGCGGAGCGCGATCGATGCGACGACGGGTGGTATCCGTCCCCGAACCCCGTCATCCTGAACGGAGCGGGGCGTAGTGAAGGATCCCGCATCCGGGAGTAAGGGGGTGCTAGAGTCCCTCGCGCGGAGGTGAAATGCTTCGCTTCGCTCCAGGATGACCCGGTACGGGACAGGATGCCACGCGCAACACTCAATTCGCGGCGAGACTTCTGCCTCAATGCCCTTCGTGTAAATCCCTGAATGCCCTCGCCTAACGGAAGCGGGGCATCACCTCGGAGGCAAACAGCTCCATGTTTTTGCGTACCTTGTGCGGCGGCATGTCCCCCCAGTGGGCGCCGCTGACCATGATGCCGGCGTGGAGGCGGTCCGAGTAATGGGCCAGCTTTTCGGCCACGGTGTCCGGACTGCCCACGATGACGTAGCCGTCGTTGACGAGGTCGTCCATAGTGAGCTCGGAGAAGGGCTTGACGCGGGAGGCCATCATCGCCTTCATGGAGCGCTCGCTGACGTAGCCGGGGGGGGTGGCGTAGGGACCGTACTTCAATCCCACGCGGAACAGCCACATCAGGTGCGGCTCCGCCTCGCGGCGGGCGATCTCGTCCGTCTCCGCGACGTAGCAGGGCACGCAGAACGCCAACTGCTCCGGCTGCGCCTCGTAGCCGAACTGCTCCTCGGCTACCCGGCGATACAGGTCGTATGCCCGCTGCTGCTGCTTGACGGGTGAGTAAACCATCATGAACGGATACCGGTGCTCCGCCGCAAACGCCACCGTCTCCAGGCTGCCCGTGCCCGGCAGCCAAATGGGCGGGTGCGGCTTTTGCATGGGCCGCGGCCAGGGATTTACGTACCGATAGCGGTAGTGCTTCCCCACAAACGGGAAGGGCCCCGGCTCCGTCCAGGCGCGCACGATCAGTTCATGCGCCTCGTAGAAGCGCTCGCGACTGTGAGCGGGGTTCACGCCGTAGGAGTAGTACTCCATCCCGGTCCCACGCACGAAGCCGGAGATGATGCGGCCGCCGCTGATCACGTCGAGCATCGCAATCTCTTCCGCTACCCGGAGCGGGTCGTCGTGAAGCGGCAGCGCGTTGCCGATGATGCCGATCTTGCACCGGTGCGTCCGCTGCACCAACATCGCCGCGATCAGGTTCGGCGAGGGCATCGTGCCGTAGATGTTCTGGTGGTGCTCGTTGACGCAGATGCCGTCCCAGCCCAGCCGCTCCGCCTCCACCAACTCGTCCAGGTACTGGTTATACAACTGGTGCCCACGCTCCGGATCGAACAGGGCATTCGAGGGCGTCACCCACGCCGCCTCGGCCGTCTCCGCAAAGTCCGCCGGAAGATCGGGGTACGGCATCAAGTGGAAGTAATAGAACTGGAGCTTGCTCATGGTTTTCGGGGGAGTTTTTAGCCAGGATTAACAGGATGGACAGGATCTGGAAGGGGCAAAGCAAGTTCGAAAACCGCTCCGCTCGCTACCGATGCTTCCGTGCCGAGGCTTTCAAACGGACGGTTGCCCTGGGGAGTCCGACTGCAAATTCGGCAGCGCCTTACGTGACGGTATGTAGATCCGAAAGATAGTGCCTGGACGGCTCCGGAATTCCGGGCAACCTATCGGTTTTGCTTCCTAATGTCGAATTCCAAGCCGGCCCAGCCCGTTAGTCCTGTCCAAGAACAAAACGGCTTACTGCTTCGGCAACCGCATCCGGGCGCTCGACGGGAGCCATGTGGCCGCAGTCGGGGAGGATCTGGAGGCGGGCTCCGGGGATGGCGTCGCGGTAGGTTTCGCCATAGATGGACGGGATGAGGCGGTCGTGCTCGGCCCACAGTGCGAGCGTGGGGCATTGGACCCGCCGAAGGCGGCGCTGGAGCTTTGGATCGAACCAGGGGTTCCAGGCGATTAGCGCCGTGGTGACCATGGCCCGGTACTGTCGCAGCCGCTCCTCCGGATGGACGCGTGCCTGGAAGTAGGCTTCCGCGACCTGCGGGTCGTGGAACACCGTCTCGGTGAGGCGCTCGCGGGAGAGGGCTGCCAGGTCCGGAATGAGGTGACCGTCCACGTGCAGCCCGGCCGCGTTGAGCAGGACCATCCCGCCCACGCGCTCCGGATAGACGACCGCATATTCGGCGGCTATCCAGCCCCCGAAGGAAAAGCCCGCGAGCACTGGGCGATCCAGCCCTAGGTGACGGAACAGCTCTTCGTAGTGGAGGACCACGTCGTCCATGCCGGTGAGCCAGTCCGGCCGCTCGGTGTAGCCGAACCCCGGATGGTCCGGGGCGTAGACGGTGAAACGCTGTGCGAGGAGCTCGTGCAGCGGAAGCCAATCGCCGGCGGGGGCCACACCGTGCAGGTAGACCAGCGGCGGCCCTTCACCCGCACTCAGCAAGTGAGTTCGGACGCCGTCTACCTCAACGAACTGCTCGCGCATGGAATTGCCCGCATCGTGTGAAGGGAAGAGTTAGCTCGCGGAACACGCGGAATAGCGCGGAGATTCAGGAGCCGGGAAGCAAGGTAGCCTCTTCCAGCACCGGTATTCGCACCGGACCATTCCGTGTTTTTCGCGTGTTCCGCGGGCCGAAAACTTACTGGCTGCCTTTGCGAACGGGAGGCTGCCCACCGCTCATCCCACCGCCACTCATGGCGCCGCCAAAGCCTGGGGCCTGATCGGTGACCGTGTAGCCTTCAGGAACTTTGAACTTGGAGGCGGGCGCGCTGTACGGCATGTCCAACTTCGTGGCGACCATCGACATCTGCGGAGCCTTACCGCCCGTGTTTTCCATCTTCAACGCGAGGCCCTTCCACATCCAGAGCTTGGCCGAGCCGACCTGCCGGATTTCGCACGGCCTTCCGAGCACGGTCCCCTTGCCGATTACCTTACCGCCCTTCACCGCGCCAATGGGCGGCGCTCCCGGACTGCCCGGCGCTCCGGTGCCACCGCCCTTCGGCACTTTCATGCGGAAGACCTGCTTCCCCATCATCGGCTGGTAGCTGTATACGTTCTTCCCATCCCCGAATGCCCACATCTGGATCGTCATCGACGGACTCCCTGCCGGAGCGTTCGGGGGGGTGCCGGACATCGTGATGTCCTGCCGGAACTTCTTTCCACCTTCCGCCCAGGTGAGCAGGCTGGTACCTGCCAACGCGGCGACTTTGAAGTCGTAGGTGATCCGTCCGGTCGG
>Ga0255338_1003148_pt1 | contig 20790 bp, 4 predicted proteins | sample MeOH1_35cm_T4_19_FD_203715 | JGI IMG/M metagenome (GOLD analysis project Ga0255338, IMG submission 203715) | Sandy soil microbial communities from University of British Columbia, Vancouver, Canada - MeOH1_35cm_T4_195 | ecosystem: Engineered > Artificial ecosystem > Sand microcosm > Unclassified ...
ACTGGCTTCCACGGCGTTGGCGCCCGTCGACCGCTGGAAGCCATCTGCCTGCTGCCGCGCCTTCTGCTGCGCCACAGAGTAACGGTAGGCGTCCTTCTCAGCGGGTGACTTGTAAGACGGTGCGGCTTTGTCTGCGCTCTCGGAACGAGTGCCTAGTTTCACCGCGCCCGTGATCTTCGGCATTCGGGCCACTGAATCGTCCAGCTTCTTCTTCTGCTCCAGCCCCTCCGCGGTCGCCGATTTGGCCGCTGCCGCCCCCCGCGGGGCAGTGGCCGGAGCGCCCGCCACACCACCCCGGAAGCCTCCCTGCGCGCCGGAGCCCGACGTCGGGACGTCAAAGTAGCGGTTCAGGCGCTCATCCGCCGCGCGAACTCCAAGCGGAATCGGCCCTCCTGGAGGCGTGAGCCCCGGTTCTTCCACCAGGTAAGCGGTATACGGAGTGACAATGCCGTGCTCCTGGCTGAGACGGATCACCTCGTCCTTCAGTTCTTTGCTCTCGCCGTGGAGCCGGATCTCTTCAAGGAGCGACCCGATCCGGCGCGATGCCCAGAGCTTCGGTATGAAGTCCTGGTTCAGATCCCGCTCCGGAAGGTTGAGGTCGTAACTGTACTTCTTCGGCTTTCCATTGAGCTCACCCGTTACGGTCACCTTGACGGGTCCGACGCTCTGATAGCGTCCCAGAATGAGCAACTGGGTGCCGGCGAAGAGATCGGGGACACGACTGGGGTAGGGGTCCAGGAGTTTTGTACCTTCCAACGTCACCTGCACGTTGGAGAGCACCGGGTCCGCGATCTTCGCGTAGAAGTTGCCGATTTTGGTCTCCAGATCCTCATCCTGCGCCACGTAGTCGGCGTCGCCGTGACTGTCGCGCGCCAGGCGGTCCAGGAGCAGCGTATTCACGTCGGAGCCGACCCCGAAGGCGAAGAGGCGGAGGTCCTTTGGTGCGGCCTTCGCCGCGTTCTGGAGGATCTGTTCCACGGACGTGGTGCCGATGGTCGGCAGGCCGTCCGTCATGAAGATAAGAAACGGGGCGCGGCCGGGACGCTCCTCCGCCTTCGGAATCGACGCCAGTCCCTGCTGGAGCGCGTCATCGATCGCCGTGCCGCCCACCGCGCGGAACTCCTCCACGAAGGAGCGAGCCGCCTCGCGATTATCCTTGTTTGCCGGCACCACGCTGGGCCGAAAGCTCGTAACGTCACCACTGAAGCGGATGATGTTGAAACGATCTTTATCATTGAGCGCGCCCACGATCGTCTGGGCTGCTTTGCGCGCCTGCTCGATCTTGGGTCCCTGCATGCTCCCGGACGTATCGAACACCAGTACCACGTCCTTCGGCTGCACCTCCGCCGCCGCCACTTCGCTCTTCGGCGCGAGCATCAGCATCACATAACCGTCCGATCCCATGCGCCGATGGGTGAGCGCGTTCAGGCCAAACGCGCGCTCGGACGTGGAATAGTAGAGCGCGAAGTCCCGGTTGGCCCGCACCTCCTTACCTTCATAAGTCACGTGCGCCAGATGATCTCCGTCCCGCTTCACCTGAATCTCGTGGGTGGGGCTATAAATCGCCTTCAGTGCCTGGTTACTGCGGATGGTGCAGTCCACTGTCAACTCGCCCACCGCCTGTCCGGTCACCCGCTCCGAATTGAGCGGATAGACCACCCGGTAGACGCCATTGCTAAAGGCCGCGGCCTGGCTGTACCCCAGGTAGATCCGCCGTTCACCGCCGGCGGGAATGGGGAAGACCTGCGCTTGAAAGGCGTTCCGGCCCACATACTGGAGGATCGCCGGATCGATGTTGCGCCTCACGTAGGATTCGTATACGCGCCGCGCTTCCTCGACCGTAAGGAGCTTGCCTTCTACCGGCTCCTTGTCAATCAGCATCCGGAAGTTGGAGACGGCCGCCGACTCAGGCAGCGGGAACAGGTAGGTACCCTCCATCGCCACGCTGTTGGGGTTGTAGAACACCTGCTCCACTTCGGCCTTCAGGGCGCCGCTCTCCACCCGGAGCGTTACCCGCTGCGACTTGATCGCCAACGGCTGCGGGTTGGGAAACGGCCGCACGGGTCGCGGGAGAATCAGCCCCTGCGCCTGCGCCCCGGGTGCGGAAAGCACTCCCAGCAGCGCCAACAACCAATAGAACACCGGACTTCTCATCATGATCACGCCTCCACCCGTTGGATGCGCCCCGCCCCAGCCGGGTTACAGGTCGCCTATCCCCCAGACGATAGGGAACCGCAGCTCCCGTATCAACTCCGGTACCGTCTTCCCACGGCGCGGGTACCCTCGATACTGACTTCCGAGCGGGCAGACACACTGGTGAATTGCTGACGAGAAAGCAATAGCATTCGACTATACACTCCGCTCTTCTGAGGAATCCCGGAGGAAACCCGATAATCGGAATCTAACCGCTAGGTGCCCGACACTGTCGGATCCGGGAAGAAGTTGTGCGCACCTCGTGGTAAAAGGGCTGCGCCACTCGATGCTTCCCGAATCCGGTCGTTCGCCCGTCCGAATCCACAGTTCCCCGTTACAGCAATACCCGGCATGTTCGCCGGGCGGCGCTCTTCCCGATAGTCGCCCCAGGTACCCAAGCCTTCCCCACGCAAGTGCTTCCTCCACAGAGAAAGGTGATCAAGTCCGCTGCCGGCACTCGATTCTTGCTTGTCTGCTAATCCGGCTCCCAGCTGCTGGACGACCGACAATCGACCTGGAACCCGGGGTGCCCAGAATCTTAGATCGCGCTTAGTTAAAAACACGCGAACATCCGGGCAGGGAACCCGCGTCTAAACGTTGAACGTCGCAACTGACGATTAGGCTACAACCAACTGCCCCCTTCGGCAACGGCCCCCTCGCCGGATCCGAAGGCCGCGCCGCCTCCCCGCGGCACGGTGCTCCCAGGCGGCGGCAGACTTGCGACTCGTCAATCAACTCCATCGACATCATTGGCGGACCCAGCGTAAGTGCAGCCTGAACCTTCCCGGACTTTGTAAGCCCCCTAACTCCAATAGTCCGCTCGCGTTCGAAGCGAGCAAGTGCAGGCAATCCCCGGGAGGGATCGGTATCCTGCCTGATGAACGGTCGCTGGGTTATCCATTGACCGCAAAAGAATTACAGCATTGTTATTGGTTCGGCTCCCAGCCCGCACTGCAGAACAGTGACCGGCGTGGGGACCTCCTGCGTAGAAGCGGAGATGTATCAGATGCGTAGTGTTCCAGGAACCAAGACCGCGTCAATTTGGGTGAGCGGCCTGCTCGTAGTATGTGCGGGCGTCACAGGCGCCTTCCTAGGAGCCAATCGCAAGGCGCCCGCCCCAACCGGCGCTTCGGAATCGATGAAGGGGAAGATAGCGGCCGCCATGAGCCGACTCCCCCTCACCTTCCAGGAAAACCGGGGACAAGCAGGTAAGGGCGTGAAGTTTGTCACGCGCGGTGCCGGGTATAGTTTCTGGTTGTCTCCTACCAGCACCACCCTGGCTCTAGCCAAGCTGGCAGGCACGCCGGCCGGAGGCAAGGCCCCCGCATCGGTAATCCGTATGCGAATGGTAGGCGCCAACGCGAAAGCAAAGGTTTCCGGTGCTGGAACCCCGCAAGGCCACACAAATTATCTGATCGGACCAGATTCCAAGAAGTGGATCCGAGACATCCCGAACTTCTCAAAGGTGCGCTACACCGGCATCTATAATGGAGTGGATCTCGAGTATTACGGCAGCCAGCAGGAGTTGGAGCACGACTTCATCGTCAAGCCCGGCGCCAATCCGAGTAGCATCCGCCTCGCATATGACGGCGTGCAGCGCGCTGAGATTACGAAGGACGGCGAGCTCCATCTGCACACGCTTAACGGCACGATTGAGCAGAAGAAGCCAAAAGCCTACCAGACCGTTCACGGGCAGCGCCAGGAAATCGCTAGTCATTATACGCAGCTAGCGAGTAATCAGATCGGATTTGAGGTCGACGGCTACGATACGACGAAGCCGCTCGTAATCGATCCGGTGTTGCGCTATTCCACCTACGTCGGCGGCAGCATGGACGACTACGGTTTCGATATCGCTATCGATCCCGATCGAAACGTCTACGTAACCGGCTATACAGGGTCTTACACACAGGATCAGGATACTCGGCCAGGCGCTCTACCCGCCGCCGAAGGCGGTCCGCGCCCTAACATTGAGGCGCTGGGGCCATTCCCGACCGTCAACCCGTATCAAGCGGACCGTCAACAAAACGACAGCGTCTCTTTTCAGCCCGACCTCTCTACTCCGGGTAACGGCTCCATCGACGCACGCTGGGACTACAGCCTTTACGACGCTTTTGTCTTCAAGCTCAACAACACCGGCAGCGGCCTGGTATTCTCAACTTACCTGGGCGCGGAGAGTGACGACTACGGACTGGGGATCGCTGTCGACGGTAACCGCAATCCCTATATCACCGGTCGCACCAATTCGGTTTTCTGGCCTCTTAATGTACCGGTCCAGGGCAACGGAGGCGGCGCGGATGGCTTTGTTGTCAAGCTCTCCACAGCGGGTAACGCCCTCGTATATTCCACGTATATCGGCGGTAGCGGAACTGACTTCGGGCGCAGCATCGCAGTGGACGCTACCGGGAACGCTCACGTAGCCGGCCTGACCAATTCCACCGACTTTCCGACCTTCCGGGCGGCTCAAGCGACGTTCGGAGGTGGCGCTAGAGACGCCTTCGTCACAAGCCTAGACGCTTCAGGATCTGCTTATAACTACTCCACGTATCTCGGTGGCGCTGGGGATGAAGGCGGATCGACTGCGGGTGTCGATCTCACCTATATTCCCAACAACATAGCATTGCCGTACAACGTCAATCTACCCGCGCCATACGCGGGGTTCCAGTTCCCCGCCGATACGGGCTTTCCAAATGCGGTGCCGCTCGGCATAGACTACACCGTTGATCTTGCGGTTGACCCGCAGGGAAATGCGGTGATTACCGGAGGGACTACGTCAACGGAGGGAAGTGGATTCCCCGTCACCGGCGGAGTGGTGGGTCCGGCCCACGCAGTGGACGGTGGGCGTAACGATGCCTTTGTCACGAAATACCTCCCCGACGGGGTAATCAGCTACAGTACGTTCCTCGGTGGAACGTCAGACGACGCCGGCCGGTCGGTAGCGCTCAACAATGCAGGCGAGGCTTTTGTAACAGGCTATACACTCTCCACGAACTTCCCTACGCATGCGCCGTTCCAATCGGTAAACCACGGTGGCGTCGATGCGTTCGTAGTGAAGCTGGACGATGCCGGCACCAGCTTCGTTTACTCCACCTATCTGGGTGGTACCGGGATGGACATCGGCAACGGCATCGCGGTGAGCGCGGGCGGGCAGGCCTATGTAGCCGGAAGTACCACATCCAGTTCGACTGGAGCCAACGCGTTTCCGACCGCAAACTTCTTCCAGTCCAACCTGATTGGCGGCACGGACGTTTTCGTTACCAAGTTCCGACCGGATGGGTCATCGCTGGAGTTCTCGACCTACCTCGGAGGTACTTCTACCGATCGCGCCATGTCGATCGCGCTCGATGACAGGGCCCAGAGCTATATTGCCGGTATCACCAGCTCCGGCAACTTACCGACCGCCCAGGGCTCGATGGACCGCTCAATCAACACGGGCACTGTCGGCGGCACGGAGCGCTACGGGGCGTATCCCAACGCGGATGCATTTGTTTCAAAATTCCATGCCCCCCCGTTTGCGGCATCTAACCTGATCGCGACCGATGTCCAATTACGAAGCGTCTCGATTGCTTGGACGGACCAGAGCGATAATGAGGACGGCTTTGAGATCGAGCGCAAGCTTGGTGGCGGGCCGACTGGAACCTGGGCTGTAATCCAGGCGGTGGGTCAGGATCAGGTGACCTTTACCAACACCGGCCTGATCCCAACGACTACGTACTCTTACCGAGTCCGGCCGTTTAACAGCGACGGCGTCTCCACCTATTACGGACCGTATACCAACCAGCTTGTCGTTACCACGCTACCGCAGGCACCTTCGTCTCCGTCGAACTTTGTTGCCACAGCGTTGGATACGCAACGTATACGCCTGAGCTGGACTGACGTAGCCGACAACGAGGAAAGCTACATTCTCGAGCGCCGCGATGTGCCGGTGGGGACGTTTGCCATCATCAACGGCGGTAACCCGCTCCCAGGCAGCAGCCCGGCTACTCTTACCGGCGGTACGCTTACTTTCACCGATACCGGGTTGACGGCAAACACCACCTACGAGTACCGCCTCCGAGCCCGAAACGTTGCCGGGGATTCGCCGCAGCCGTTCCCCACCGTCCAGGCGACCACGTTGGCGCCGGCTCCTACGGTAAAGCCGGTAGTTACGGTTACTACGGTGTCCAACTCGGCACTCCAGGTGGATTGGACTTACGCGGTGACGCCTCCGGATCACATCGGGTTCAAAATCTACCGGAAGGGCCCTGGCGATCCTTCGTTCTCGCTCCTAAGGACCACTCCGGACCGAAGCACCACGTTCGCAGATACAGGCCTGGCCGCCGGCTCGACCTACTGCTACCGCGTCCTCGCCTACAACGCGAGCGGCGACGGCCCGCAGTCCGATCCGCTCACCGGCGTCTGCGGCGACACGCTTCCTAACCCGCCGGCGCCACCGACGAACCTCCGCGCCACGCTCACCGCTCCCAATACGGCGGTGCTTGTGTGGGCGGACAACAGTACGGCTCCGGAAGAGACCGGCTTCAAGATCGAAGCGTCGACCAACAACTTCACCTCGGTGCTCAGCACCACCACTGTGCCGAGCCATATGGGCACGGGCGACGTGACGCCGGTGAGCATTCCGGGGCTGCTCGCAAATACCGTGTACTACTACCGCGTAGTTGCCTTCAGCACCAACGCCGGTGGGGATAGCACTTCGACCCCAACCAACGTTGCCTGTCTGCTGACCCAACCGGCGGCTCCGACCAACCTGGCAGTGGCTAACCTGGCAGCGGGCTCCAACGGGGACACCCGGTTGTTGGTGAGCTGGACGGACAATAACCCGGTTACCAACACGCCTTCCACGTTCCGGGTGCAGCGGTCCACAAACAGTGGCGGCCCGTTTGCAACCATCGCCGGAACCCCGGCTGGGGTGCAAGGCGGGGCTTGGAGCGTCACCGATACTGGCCTAACTCCGAACACGACCTATTACTACCAGGTCAACGCGTTCAACACGCCGCCCGCCGGGTGTGACCCAAATAGCGGCGGAGCGTCTGCGGTGATCGGACCGGTCTCCGGCACCACGCGTCCCGCGGCCCCGACGCTCAATTCGGTGGTTGAGATTCCACCGACTACCGGTTTGCGTCTCACGTGGACGGACAACAGCCCGGTTAAGACGCAGATCCGGATCGAGCGCGCCACCAACGCGGCATTCACCAACAACCTGGCCACCGTTCACACCGCGACGGCTGGTGAAACCACCTGGGACGACACGAGCACGGCCGGCAACCTCACCTACTTCTACCGCTTGTTTGCGTTCAACGGGGTAGGGGACAGCGCGGTGTCGAACGTTGGCAGCCGGCTGACCCTGCCCGGCAAGCCGACGAACGTCACGGCGAACGCGTCGCCCGACGCGAGCACCGCGGCACGGATCCAGGTTGACATTAGCTGGACTGACGGCAGCGCCGCTCCGTCGGCATTCAAAGTGGAACTGTCGACCACGGGAATGGCCGGTCCTTACAGCGCAGTGCCCGGCTCACCCACCGCGGTCGGCGCCACCACCCTACGGGTAGGTAATCTCAACCCGGCAATCGAGTACTGCTTCCGCGTGCGGGGCACGAACGCAACGGGCGACGGGGAAAACTCCACCGTCGCCTGCCCGCCGGCCGGTCCGACCGGCCTGACGGCGACCGTGGTCTCCGATACGGAAATCCGGCTCGACTGGGAAGACCGAAGCAGCACGGAAACGGACTTCCATATCGAGCGGGTGAAGGGTATCAGCTTCGCCACTGGCACCAACCACACGGACTTGTTCGTGGGTGGACCGAACATTCACACCTACCTGGACGGTGGGCTGACGCCGAACACGACCTACACCTATCGCGTAACGGCGATCGGCAACGGTGGAACGTCCGCGCCGTCCCGCGAAGCCGGGGCGACCACGCTCAAGACTGCGCCTGCCAGTGCAACAAACCTCGTGGCTACACCGGTGTCCGCCAGCCAGGTCAATCTGACCTGGGACCACAACGGACTGAACCTGAGCGGCTTTGTGGTAGAGCGCTCGACGAACTCCGCGTTCCCGGCCGGCAGCACCTCGTCGTTTAACGTGGGGACCAGCCTGCCGTATGGCTTCCAGGACACAGGGCTCGGCGGAAACGCGACCTACTACTACCGCGTCACCGCCGTGAACGGAACGAGTAAGGCTGCACCTTCCAGCACGGCAAGCGCTCTGACCTTCCCCTCCAAGCCGACTAACCTGGCGGCCACGGCAATTGGCGCGGCCCGCATCGATCTGACCTGGACCGATAACAGCGCGGTTCCTTCGGACTTCAAGATCGAGCGAAAGCAGGAGCCGGGTGGTTCGTTCGCCGAGATCGGCATTACCACCGCTCCGGGAACCACCTACTCCGACGTGACGGGGCTCCTTCCGGCCACGACCTACACCTACCGTGTCCGGGGCACCAACGCGACGGGCGACGGCGCCTATTCGGATGAAGCGAGTGCGACGACGCTGCCCAGCAAGCCGAACCCGCCGAGCGGGTTGCAGGTCGCTACGGTCTCCCAGACGGCTCTGCGCCTCACCTGGACCGACGCCAGTAACAATGAGACTGGTTTCAAGATCGAGCGATCTCCGAACGGTTCCACCGGATGGCGCCAGATTGGTACCGCCGGCCAGGATGCGACGAGCTACCTCGACCAGGGTCTCCTCGCCGAGACGACCTACTTCTACCGGGTGAGTTCCACCAACGCTGGCGGCGACTCCAACCCGTCGAACGTAGCGTCGGGAACCACGCTTCCAAACCTACCGAGCGCGCCGAGCGGCCTCACGGTCACTGTGCCTGCGGCCCCGGATGGCAGCACGAAGCTGGTTCTGACCTGGTCCGATGCCAGCAGCAACGAGAGCGGCTTCAAGATCGAGCGTTCCAAGGACAACTTCGCAGCGCCGGCAAACACGACGCTGGTGACGACCACTGCGGCGAACGCCACGACCTACACCGACTCGCGGCTAACCCCGGATACCATCTACTATTACCGGGTTCGTGCGACCAACTTGGGCGGGGATTCGGCGAATACCAGCTCCGCCAGCGCGCGGACCCTGGTTGCTGCGCCGACAGCTCCGAGCGGCCTCACCGTTACCCCTCTCTCCTCCAGTTCGCTGCGAGTAGATTGGACGGATACGAGCAACAATGAGGACGGCTTCAAGCTGGAGCGCTCGCTGGACGGGAGCAACTTCACGCTCATCGCAGCGCCGGGAGCAGGGGTAACGACTTACACCGACACCGGCCTGGCCGCCAGCACGCGCTACTACTACCGCGTCCGCTCCACCAACGCGGGTGGTGATTCGGCCCCGTCCAATACGGGTAACGCGCTCACCTTCGCGGCTCCGCCGGCGGCTCCGTCCAACTTGATTGCGACGGCGATGAGCAGCAGTTCGATCGGGCTGACGTGGGACGACAACAGCGCAACTGAGACCGGGTTCAAAATCGAGCGCAAGCTTCTGGGCGGTGCTTACGCGCCGGTCCAGACCGTGGCCGCCAACGTGCGCACCTTCACCGATAATGGGCTCGCGGCGGACACCACCTACGTCTACCATGTGATTGCGACGAACCTTGGAGGCGACTCCGCGGCTTCTAACGAGGCGAATGCCAAGACCCTGCCGACGACGCCGACGGCGCCGAGCGGCTTGACGGCGACGCCGCTTTCACAGACGCAGATCCGGTTGAACTGGACCGATGCCAGCAACAACGAAACGGGATTCAAGATCGAGCGGTCCTTGGACGGTACGACCTGGAACCCCGCGGGAACGGTGGCGCAGAATACCACTTCCTACACGGACGGCGGGCTGACTGCGAACACGCTCTATAGCTACCGGGTGAAGGCAACGAACGCGGGTGGCGACTCCGCGCCTTCCAATACGGCTCAGGCGCGAACCAACCCGGTTGCACCGGGCAATCCGACCAACCTGACCGCCACGGCGCTCTCGCAGACCTCGGTTTCGCTCAACTGGACGATTGGAACGGGAACTGAGACCGGGTTCAAGCTGGAGCGAAAGCTCGAGGGTGGAACCTACGCACAGATCGGCACTGCTCCTGCTGGCGCCACGTCGGCCACGGACAACGGGGTAAGCGCAGGCGCGACCTACGTCTACCGCATCCGTGCCACCAACGCAGGCGGCGACTCGCCGTATAGCAACGAGGCAACGGTCACCGCGCTGCCGAACCTGCCGGGTGCGCCGACGCAGCTCACCGTGACCGCGTTGTCGCAGACTTCGCTAAAGCTGGATTGGAACGACAACAGCTCCGATGAAACCGGGTTCGAAATCGAGCGGACCGTGAACGGCGTCGGTGCTGCGGCGGTCTCCACCAACTTCTCAGTGGATCCGAACGTTACCACGTTCACGGATACTGGGTTATCGCCGAACTCCAGCTACAGCTACCGCGTGCGGGCGATCAACATTGCCGGGCCTTCCGCCTGGTCCAGCTCGGTCACCGGCACCACCCTGCCGAATACGCCGACCGCGCCCTCCAACCTCACGGTAACCGTGCGGTCGCTGTCCGCCCTGGCATTGAAGTGGACGGACAACAGCAGCACGGAGACCGGTTTCAAGATCGAGCGCCGCCTCGGTGCCAGTAAGACGGCGCCGTTTGATAAGGTCGCCGAAGTTGGCTCCAACGTGACCGAATGGGTCGATACGAGCGTGACGGAAGGGGAGACCTACACCTACCGCGTGCGGGCGATCAACAGTGGGGGAGAGTCCGCTGCTTCCAACGAAGTAGGAGTGCTTCTCTCCGCGAGCGGCAGGTTGCAGGTCTCCGTCAAGTCGGTTGCCTTCGGTAATTCGCCGACAGGACGCACGAAGGTGAAGACCTTCAAGATCAAGAACACCGGCCGCACCAGTCTCCAGGGCTACGTCGCTTCTCTCGACGCCCCGTTCCGGGTGTCTGTGGGAAGCGGCAGCTTCACCCTCGCGCCTGGAAAGGCCCTGACGGTGAAGGTTGAGTTCTCCCCGGTTGCCACGGGATCTCAAAGCCAGACTTTGCAGATCACCAGCACCGATCCGGCTCGACAGACAGTAAACCTCTCGGTTACCGGGATTGGTACCACATCCCGGCGCTAGGTAGCGCTCTGCCGCCGGGGAGAGGAGCTGGGCTTCACGCTCATCTCCTCTCCCCGGTGGAATTCCCCGGCGCATGAGCATCCGGCTCGGTCAGCGGTTCTGACGCGTTGGCTGATCCCTATGAGTGAATTGGACAGGTCCACCCACGGAGCCCGGAGCTAATCCTCTGCCACGGGCGGACTTGTGAATAGAAGGAAAGTATCGATTACACGGCAAACTCGCGCTTGGGAGGAAAGGAAACGAGGTCACGTCTCGGCGCAGGGCTTCTCCGCCCTCGCGTTGCGCTCTGAACTTCTTTTCTCCACGCTCCTACCCGCCACGCCTGATCTTCAGGCCCGCATCCCGAGCGCTGCAATGATTGCCCTTAAAACGTCCCCTGCGGACATCGGCGGAACTCTCGCCGGGTCGAACCACAGGAAGAAAAGTAGTACGGTATGAAGACGATTATGAGCGCGAATAAAACACCCCGCGTCCTTGGGGCTCTGCTCGCCGCGGGCCTGGGCGTATCCGCTGGATTGCGAGTGGCGAACCGCCCGGCGACCGTCCGCCATGCCGACGACGTAGCCCGCATGAGCGCGGCGTACGACAGTCTGCCGCTCAGCTTCGAGCCCAACCGTGGCCAGGCTCCCGACGACGTGCGTTTTAGCGCTCGGGGGAACGGTTACGGTCTCTTCCTCACCTCGACCCAGGCGGTGTTGGCCATGAAGGCGCCGCAAGGTGCCAAATCGGCGGACGCGCTGCTCCGGATGAATTTACGGGGCGCTCGCCAGGATGCTCGGTCGGCAGGAGTACATCAACTCCCCGGTATCAGCAACTACTTCATTGGTAAAGACCGCAGTAAGTGGCGAACCCACGTTCCCAACTACGCGCAGGTGAAGTATGACGCAGTGTACCCAGGTGTCGACCTCGTGTACTACGGTAATCAGCGCCGCCTGGAGTACGACTTCCTGGTGAAGCCGGGGGCCAATCCCGGCGCCATCCGTCTCGGATTCGACGGCGCGGATCGCATTTCGATTGATAAGGGTGGTGATCTGGTCCTTAGCCTCCAGGGCCGCGAGATCCGCCAACACCGGCCAGTGATCTACCAGCAGTTGGACGGCGTGCGGAAGCCGGTTTCCGGCGGGTACCAACTCCTGGCCAAGAATGAGGTCGGCTTCAGCCTGGGCGACTACGATCAAAGCAAACCGCTTGTCATCGATCCGGTCCTCAGCTACTCCGGTTACCTGGGTGGGCCCAACCGAGACGTCGCGAGAAATATTGCGGTCGATCCTGATGGAAACGCTTACATCACCGGATTCACCTTTTCCCCGAACTTTACCGGATTGCCCACTGGACCTCGCGGTGCCTGTGATGCGTTCGTTACCAAGATGCGGTCGGACGGTCAGGCGCTCGTCTACTCTTCGTACCTCGGCGGTAATGGGAATGAAAACATCTTCCTTGCGCCCGACAACGTAACCGAAATCCAGTGCGGCGCCGTCGCCATCGACGGTCAGCGCCAGGCTTACCTCACCGGTTACACCGACTCGCTGGACTTCCCGCTGGTTGCTCCGATCCAGGTGGCTAACGGCGGCAACGGCGACGCCTTTGTAACGAAGCTGAGCGGAGACGGGTCGACGATCATTTACTCGACTTACTTGGGTGGCCGAAACCGCGATGCCGGTAATGCCATCGCCGTCGCGCAGGGCGCCGATGGCCCCAATACCTACGTCGTGGGTGAAACTCGCTCCCACGACTTCAACATTGCGAACCCGTATCAGCAGTTCAAGGGCGGCGACAACTCCGGTATAAGCACCGATAGCGACGCCTTCGTGACCCGCATTAACGCGGCCGGGTCCGGCCTGATCTACTCCACCTATCTCGGCGGCTCTGCCGATGAGCGCGGACAGGCTATCGCAGTGGGTCCGAACGGCAACTTGTATGCGGCGGGTGTGACCCTGTCTGACAACTTCCCGACGACGTCCAACGCCTATTCCCAGACCGGGGTGGGCAGTAGCGACGTGTTCGTCACGAAGCTTCGCGATCTCGGCGCACAGGACGACCCTTCGCAGCTCGTCGAATACTCGAGCTACTTCGGAGGAACGGGCGAGAACAACGCCACGAGTATCGCGGTGGATCGCCTGGGCCGTGCCTACATCGCCGGCTACACCACGTCCACCGATCTGCCCGTCGTGAGCCCGACCATCATTCCCGGGACCTACGACGGCTCGCAGTACGGCGGTCGAAGCGGCGGCGTCGGCGGTCTCTCCGATGGTTTCGTGGCGAAATTCGATCCCAGTGCTTCCGGCGCTGCATCCCTCCTCCAGGCGACTTACCTGGGCGGCAACGGCCAAGATGTGGCCACCGGAATCGCGGTGAGCCCGGTCTCGTCGAATCCGAATAGCGGGGACTACGTCGCCTACGTGACGGGCTGGACTACCTCGACCAACTACCCTACGGTGGCGGCTCTCCGAACCAGCCTTGTGGGTGGGCAGGACATCTTCGTTAGCAAGATTACCGCACCCGGCACGTCGTTCGAATACTCGACCTACCTGGGTGGCTCGGTAAATGACGTAGCCAGCGGGATTGCGGTGGACGGTTCTGGGCGCGCGTATGTCACGGGCTCAACCCAGTCTAACGACTACCCGGTGATCGTTACCGGACGCGGCCCGATCGGTGGCACCTCCGACGTAGTGATCACCCGGCTGATCAGCCCTCCCGGCGCGCCGTCCAACTTAAGCGGAATCGCCACCGGACCGACCCAGATCGATCTGACGTGGGTCGATAATAGCGACAACGAAGGCGACGCCGGCGGAGTCGGGTTCCAAATCGAGCGCCTGACCGGGAGCGGCGCCTTCCAGGTAGTCGGTACCACCGCGCCCAACGTCCCCACATTCTCAGATGGTCTGAACGCCAGCTTCCCGCTGCAGCCCGAGACATCTTATGTCTACCGCGTTCGCGCTGTAAGCACTGTCGGCGCCTCGGCCTACTCCAACGCGATCATCGTGGTTACCCTCCCGATCCCGCCGGCCGATCCGAGTGGGCTCACCGCGACGGCGATTTCGCAGACCTCGGTGCGGCTGGACTGGTCTGACAACAGCACCAATGAGACGGCATTCGAGATCGAGCGGGCACCGGAGACCTCGGTAGGTAGCGGTCAGCCGGGCACCTTTGCCCAGGTCGGTTCGGCAGGGGCCAATGCGACGACCTACGTGGACAACGGACTTGCGGTATTCACCACCTACTTCTACCGAGTCCGTGCAACTAATCTCGGTGGACCGTCCGGTTACGCCGGCCCGGTCCAGGTGCGAACCTTCGATACCATCCCCACCGCTCCGATCAACCTGAGTGCTGTCACGGTATCGAACACTTCCATCCAACTGGCGTGGACTGACAAGTCGAACAATGAGATCGGCTTTGAAGTGCAGCGGTCGTTGGACGGCGTCACGTTTACTTCGGTAACCACGTCGCTCCTGGCCAACACCACGCAGTACACGGACACCGGCCTCGCCGGCAACACCACCTACACCTACCGCGTGCGGGCGTTCAACTCGGGCGGGAATTCTGCCTTCACCAACGAAGCCAGCGCTACGACCTTCCCGAACCCGCCGTCCGCGCCGACTGGGTTGACCGTGACCGTGCCGGCCGCGCCGAGCGGTATTACGCACCTGTCGCTAAGCTGGACGGATACGAGCAACAATGAGACCGGCTTCAAGATCGAGCGGTCGACTGATGACTTCCTGACCGTAGGGAACACCACGCTGGTCACGACGACCGGCGCAAACGTCACCAGCTTCCTGGATGCCAATCTCACGGCGAACACCACGTACTCTTACCGGGTGCGCGCCACGAACGCAGGCGGAGACTCGGGCAACTCGAACGTTGGCAGCGCCACCACGCTGCCGAACCCTCCCGCCGCTCCGAGTACGTTGACCGCAACTGCGCTGACCCAGACGACCATCCGTCTTGATTGGGTGGACAACAGCAGCAACGAGAATGGCTTCAAGGTGGAGCGATCGTTGAACGGATCCACGTTTGTGCTCGTAACCACCACCGGCGCGAACGAGATTACCTTCACCGATAGCGGTCTGACCGCGAACACCACCTACTTCTACCGCGTGCGGGGCACCAATGCGGGCGGAGACTCGGCGCCCTCGAACCTTGTTTCCGCGACTACTCTCCCTAACCCGCCCTCGGCGCCGACCGCGCTAACCGGCCAGCTTCAGGTGTTGACGAATCCCTACTCGCTCCAGGTGAACCTGGCGTGGACGGACACGAGCAACAATGAGACTGGTTTCAAGATCGAGCGCTCCACGGACGGTCTGAACTATGGACAGATCACCGTAGTGGCGGCTGGCTCCCAGTCCTACGCCGACACCACGGTCACTCCGGACGGCACCTTCAGCTACCGCGTGGTCGCTACGAACACGGGCGGGGACTCTGCGACCAGCAACGTGGTGACGGTGAATACACCGCCTGCGGCGCCGTCGAATGCTCGTTTGAGCGGTATCACCAACAACAGCGTTCAGCTGTTCTGGAATGACAACAGCAGTAAGGAAACGAATTTCCTGATCCAGCGATCGTTGGACGGAACGAACTTCACCGATCTGCGGCAGGTAAGCGCGAACGTGCTTACGTTGACCGATACCGGCCTGACGGGTGGTACGAAGTACTACTACCGCGTCTACGCGATCAACAGCTCGGGCTCGTCCGCCAGCAGTAACATCACGTCTGGCATTACGCTCCCGGATCCGCCTGCGGCGCCGAGCGACCTCACTGCGGCGGCGGTATCGCAATCCACGATCACGTTGAACTGGACGGACACTAGCGCGAACGAAGACGGCTTCAAGATCGAGCGGTCCATCGACGCGACCAGCTACAGCCAGATCGCGACCGTGGGCGCCGGAGTGACCACCTACGACGACACTCCGCTGAACATCGGCACCCGCTACTGGTACCGAGTGCGCTCCTTCAACACCGGAGGTGACTCGGCCACCTACTCGAACGTCGCCGATGCCACCACCTATCCGGCCGCGCCGAACGGCCCCACCGGCCTCGTCGTCACGGTCGTCTCTTCCAGTTCGCTCTCGCTGCGCTGGAATGACAACAGCACCAACGAGGACACGTTCCACATCGAGCGGGCGAAGGACAGCAGCTTCACCACGTTGGACAAGGTGATCATCGTCAGCGGTGGCGTCTCTAGCACTGCCACCTACACGGACTCGGATAGCCTTTCTCCGAACAAGACCTACTATTACCGGCTTACGGCGGTGAACTTGGGCGGAGCTTCCGGCTACTCGAACCCGGCGTCCGCGCTCACGTCGCCCAGTGCCCCCAGCGGCCTGACGGCAGTTGGACAGCCTAACGGCACCATCAAGGTGACGTGGGTTGCTTCGGTCGGCGGGGCCGACAGCTACGTCGTTGAACACAGCAACTCGGCGTCCCCGTCGTTCTCCGAAGTCGGTCGGACGAGCGGAAGCGTATCGACTATCTTCGACACGGGCCTGTCCCCGAACAGCACGTTCACCTACCGCGTAAAGGCGCTCAACCGATCTGGTGCTTCAGCCTACTCCAACCAGGCATCGGCCACCACGGTGGTATCATTGGCGTCAGTGTCGGCGAGCCCGTCTACGGTAAAGGGTGGTAAGGCGATTACGCTTACGGTTACGCTCACCGGATCAGCTCCGGCTGGCGGTGCCACGGTGAACCTCTCGTCCCTGGGAGACGGCGGGCCGAACGTAAAGGTGCCGGCATCGGTGCTGGTCCCCGCGGGCGCTACGACCGCTACGGTGAAGGTGAAGACCAAAAAGCCGAAGCGAACGGTGGTAGCCACGATTACGGGCACCTACGCGAACAGCTCGAAATCGACTGACGTGACGGTTAAGAAGTAGGAGGGCGCCGGAGGGGGACGCCGCCCGATGCGGCGGCCGTCCTCCTCCCGCGACGGTTCTGTCTTTCTACGGGAGGCGCCTGGCTCGTCTAGGTCAGGCGGTTCCCGATCTGTTTGCCGAAATCATGGAGGCGTTCCGGGTCTGAGTTGCGTCTTAGATAAGGAACCTCTCTCCCCACGCCGGCTTTTTTACCTGGCGGACATCGGATAGTCTGCCGCACCTGGGAGACCAGCTTAGATGATAAATCGTTCGTTCGTCGCCTCCGCCGTCGCCTCAGCGGCGCTTCTCGTTGCCGGCGTGAGCCTTACTGGCCGCACTGCGGAAGCAGCGAAGCCCAAGAAGCCGTCGATCGGTAGTGCTACCCTTACGCCCAAGCGCCTTGCCGCGCAGGGAGGAAGTGTAAGCATCCGGGTTAAAATTAAGAACAATGGCTCGTCAATCAACAGCGTAGCAGCCACCTCCACCCTGAGTGGTAGCACGGAATCGGCCGCAGCCACGCTGCAGGCGAGCGGTTCGGACTACTACACTGGAACAGTGCGAGTGTCCGCCAATTCGCGCACCAAGAAAACGACCGCGAGCATTTACGTGCAGGTCAATTCGACCAGCGGCGTCGTCTCCAAGAAGGTTGGGACCGTTCAGGTTGATGCCGGCAGCGGCAACACGGGTAACGACAGCACGCCCCCGCCCCCGCCTAACATCTAGGCAGCAATAAGCCTAGTCCCGACGCGCCGCTTTTGGTAACTATCCCGAACTCAAGCGGGTTGGTGCGGAGAGGGTATCTGAAGAGTCCATTCACCCCAGCGGTGGATGGACTCTTCGCCGTTTTGGCGTTCCCGTCGACCCCTTGGCGGAGTTGGCGTCGTACTCCCGGTAGGCGCCAAAACGAAGCGCGGTGGCGAGCCAGGCGGTTCCCGCGGATAGCCATCCCGTGGAGTAGCCCGCAGCCATAGGGTGCGGCGGAGTGATTAAGGGGCCCGGACCGAGACCGCGCACCAGCGGATACCCGGATTTCCGGGAAGACACTCCGCCACACGGAGGAAACCGTCATCCCCGCGGCTATGGTACAGCGGCAAATGTGGTGTGGGATAGGCAGGGGAGAAATACACCTTTTGCCACGTGATTTCAGCCCCACAGCGGCAGCCAACGAGGGTAGAAATAGTCCATATTTAAGATGCCTCGCCTACCCTGGCAACGAGAGATCCGAGTAGTGCAACCCGAGATGTATTCGTTTTCGTTTCCCCAATCGCTTACCGCAGCTCACCCGGCGAACACCGGTTCTCGTTGCGGGTGGCGAGTTGCCGGTGGTATACTTTCGCTACCACCTGGTGGTGTCCGGGCTCCACTCCACTCGAACCGGCGCCTCGTGTCGCTCATCCCAGAGTATCACGCACGAGGGCTGTGCCCATATAGCGACGTCCGGGCTGCCCGCCCGCCCGATTAGCTGACCTCGTTCGCTTGGGCACCGATCTACCACGTTCCCCGTTCGTCCGCGGATGGACGAAGATTTCTGCGTCCCAGTACATGCCAGCTTGCCCGGTTCACGACTAACCTTCTACTGATGCGAGACGAGCAGCTCCGCCTGGAAATAGAAGACGCGGGAGATCTCCGGACCTTCTGGAATGAAGTACTGGAGAGGGCAGAACGGCGTCTCGGAAGGGAAGCCGTCGAGAGCTGGTTGCGAGACAGCCAATTGCTCGCCTATGGCGGTGGTGTGCTTAAGGTTTCAGTGCCGAACGCCACCTCGCGAGCCTGGATTGAAAAGAAGTATGCCGCCGCCATCGGCGAGGCCGTTTGTGCCATCTCGGGAGAGCCGGCAACACTTGAGTTGGTGCTTCACACAACTCCCTCACGCGCTCCAAAGACCACGAAGGCGAAAGCCGAGGCGCCTCCCGCTCCGGCTCGCCCGCCCGTGTCCGCGCTCTTCGCACCCATCCCGCTGAACGAGAAGTACACGTTTGACAGCTTTGTCGTGGGCCAGTCGAACCGTTTCGCGCATGCCGCGGCGGCGGCTGTTGCGGATGCTCCCGGGCGTGAATACAACCCACTCTTCATCTACGGCGGCGTGGGATTGGGTAAGACGCACCTGCTGCAGGCCGTCGGCCACGCGCTGCTGGCACGCAATCCGCGCATGCGGATCGCCTACGTGTCCGGTGAAACGTTTACGTCGCACTTTGTGACGAGCCTCCGGGAGCACCGCGAGGAAGACTTTCGGCGCGCTTACCGGGGGGTCGATATCTGGCTGGTGGATGATATCCAGTTCATCGCGGACAAGACCAGCACGAAGGAAGAATTCTTCCATACTTTCAATGAGCTGTACCTTACCAACCGGCAGATCGTGCTTGCATCGGACCGCCCACCACGAGAGCTGCGCCTGATGGAAGATCGCCTCCGGACCCGTCTGGAGTCCGGATTGATGGTCGAAATCGGTGCGCCGGAATTAGAGACGCGGATGGCGATTCTGGAGAAGCGCGCGGCGATGGAGGGCGCGGAAATCGCACCGGATGTGCTGTACCAGATCGCGCGCTCGGTCACGTCAAACATTCGGGTATTGGAAGCCGCCCTTATCCGAATGTTGGCGCTCGCTTCCCTGAACCGCTCTCCGGTAACGCAGGATCTAGCCTCCAGGGCGCTGGCGGCATTCGTCCAGGAGGGTCGGATGGCCACCATCAATTGGGTGGCTGTACGCCAGTCGGTCTGCGAGCATTTCAAAGTGAGCGAGGATGATCTCGTAAGTCCACGTCGGGATCGCCAGATCTGCCTCGCGCGGCAAGTGGCGATGTATCTGATGCGAGAGCTCTCTCGAAAGTCGCTGTCCGAGATCGGGCAGCTCTTCGGTGGCAAGACTCACTCCACGGTCCTTTATTCGTGCGACAAGCTCGAGCGTGAGATGAAGGTCGATGCAGCGCTGGAAGCTTCCATCCGCGGCTTGCGCGCGCAAATTGCCGGACCCGCCGAGGCTCGCTAGCGCGCTCACGGCACCGGACAACTGCCGGTGCTCGCTTTCACCGGAAAGCCAACGGGAAGGACTGGGCCGCGCGCCGTTTGAACGGGTCCACACGCACGCCTCGTTCCGGACGCAGCCTGGTGACCGAAGCTACTCTCCCGAAGCCGCCGCCCGGTTGGCGCCGGCTCATCCCGACGGCGCTTTCCTCTTCCATCGGGCGGGGCATCCGCGGTAATTCCCGTCACGGTGCAGGCGCGATGATCGCCGGCGTGCTTGCGGCCATCGCCGTCGTGCTGCCCTCCGCTCGTGACGATTGGTGACGGCGAATTGCGTACTTGCCTTCCTCAGTGCGCGCAGTTGGTGCTTCGGCGGCAGCATCTCCTACACGCAGGTGATCGCATACACTCGCTCAGGCCACTCGCCGTCGGCTGCCCATGGGTTCGCGTGCCTATTCGTGATCGGGTTGCTCTGGGCGGAGGCGGCATCGCCGTGGCGATGGGAGTGCTAGCAACTCGCACCCCACGTCTTTCCGACCGGCGGTCCGTGCATGAGCGAACAGATGTCTACGCCCTCTGCTTCTCGCTGTGCGGAGTCACCTATCCCAATCTTCGCAACACTCCTGACAAATGGGTTGAGCTGCACGCGATGCCCGCCGCGCTGCACGGCATGTCGCCGGTGCTCTGGTTCAATCTGGC
>Ga0255338_1003150_pt1 | contig 20785 bp, 18 predicted proteins | sample MeOH1_35cm_T4_19_FD_203715 | JGI IMG/M metagenome (GOLD analysis project Ga0255338, IMG submission 203715) | Sandy soil microbial communities from University of British Columbia, Vancouver, Canada - MeOH1_35cm_T4_195 | ecosystem: Engineered > Artificial ecosystem > Sand microcosm > Unclassified ...
ATGAGCACCTCACGCAAGAAGCCCGCTGCCGCAAAGAAACCCGCCCAGGCCCCCAGGCCCGCCGCGCCCAAGGCCATCCTGAAGGCCGCACCCAAAGCGAGCCCCAAGGTCGCCGCTCCTCGCTCCACTCCGACTACCCCCCTGGGCCTGGACGAGATCAAGGCCCTCATCGCCCTGGTGGGCCGCGAACCCTTCCAGGAATTCGAGTTCGAAGCCGGGGACATGCGCTTCCGCATCCGCAAGGACGGTCCGGCCCCCGTGGTCCAGGCCGCCCCGATGGTGTTCGCCAGTGCTCCCGCGGCCCATCCCACTCCCGCCATGGCAATCCCCTCCGGTCAACCAGCAGTTCCCGTGGATGAACCCGGCATCCACTACGTCACCAGCCCCATCGTCGGCACCTTCTACCGCGCCTCCAACCCCGCCGCCACGCCCTACGTGTCCCCCGGCGATTTCGTGAAGCCCGGCCAGACCCTCTGCATCATCGAAGCCATGAAGCTCATGAACGAGATCGAGTGCGACGTCTCCGGCGAGGTCGTCAAGGTGCTGGTGGAGAACGGCACCCCCGTCGAGTACGGCGAGCGCCTCTTCGCGGTCCGGGTCGGCTAGGCCATGGGCGCCGCCATCAAACGCAAGGCATCCCCAGCCGCGGCTCCGGCCGACGCGCCACCCTTCAAGAAAGTGCTCATCGCCAACCGTGGCGAGATCGCGCTCCGCGTGATCCTGGCCTGCAAGGAGATGGGTATCCAGACCGTGGCGGTCTACTCCGAGGCCGACCGCAATGCCCTGCATGTGCGGTTCGCCGACGAGGAAGTCTGCATCGGCCCCGCGCCGTCCTCCAAGTCCTACCTGAACATCCCCCAGGTCATCGCCGCCGCGGAGGTCACCGGCGCCGAAGCCATCCACCCGGGCTACGGCTTCCTCAGCGAGAACGCGCATTTCGTGGAAGTCTGCCAGGCCTGCGGCATCACCTTCATCGGGCCCAGCCCCGAGATCATCCGCAAGATGGGCAACAAGGCCCAGGCCAAGGCCACCATGCTGGAGGCGGGTGTGCCTCTCATGCCCGGCAGCGACGGCCTCGTGGAAACGGTCGAAGAGGCCCTGGTGGTGGCCGAGCAGATCGGCTACCCCGTCATCGTCAAGGCCAGCGCGGGCGGCGGCGGGCGTGGCATGCGCATCTGCAACAACCCCGAAGAGCTGCCGGACCTCTACAACACCGCCCGCAGCGAGGCCAAGGGCGCCTTCGGCGATGACAGCGTCTACATGGAGAAGTACCTCCTGGAGCCGCGCCACATCGAAGTCCAGATCATGGGCGACCTCTTCGGCAACGTGGTGCACCTGGGCGAGCGCGAGTGCTCCATCCAGCGCCGCCACCAGAAGCTCATCGAGGAAAGCCCCAGCGCCGTCCTCGCTCCGGACCTGCGCCGCCGCATCTGCGACACGGCCGTGAAGGCGGCGAAGGCTGTGGGCTACTACAACGCGGGCACCATCGAGTTCCTCCTCGACAAGCGCGGCGACTTCTTCTTCATGGAGATGAACACCCGCGTGCAGGTCGAGCATCCCGTCACCGAACTGGTCACGGGCATCGATATCGTGAAGGAGCAGCTTCGCATCGCCGCGGGCCAGAAGCTGAGCTTCCGGCAGGAGGATGTGGTGCAGAAGGGCCACGCCATCGAGTGCCGCATCAACGCCGAGGACCCCTTCAAGTTCACGCCCTGTCCCGGCCGCATCACGGCCCTGCACTTCCCCGGCGGTCCCGGCATCCGCGTGGACACCGCCATGCATCAGGATGCCGTGATCCCGCCCCACTACGACTCCATGGTGGCCAAGCTCATCGCCTATGGCGCCAACCGCACCGAGGCCATCGCCCGCATGCGCCGCGCCCTGGACACCCTGGTCATCGAGGGCATCAAGACCACGGCCCCCCTGCACCGCCGCATCATGGACCACCCCGACTTCATCGCTGGCACCTTCTCCACTAAGTGGATGGAGACCTTCCTGGAAGACCTGAAGCGGGATCCAACTGGGGATCCGCGTTAGCGGGTCGCGAGGGACAGCGCACCAGCGCTGCCCCTCGCGGGGCCCCGCTCGCGGATCCATAACAACCAGGTCGGCCTCTACGTTCCGAGTGGGCCCCCCGCACCGCTGAGAACCATGTCCAGGTTGGCCTCCACCTCCCCCAGCGCCGTTCAGGAATGCCGCAGAATCCGATAGACTGGACCTGCGCCGCCTTAGCTCAGTTGGTAGAGCTCCAGCTTTGTAATCTGGAGGTCGCCGGTTCGATTCCGGCAGGCGGCTCCAGTCCTTTCAATCGTTCTTGCCGACCGGTTCGTTGGACACCCATGCGACCCGCCGACATGGCCCCGGTCCCTGCTTCTACGCTATGCTCACCCGTGCGGGGCCCCGCTCTCAGGCCTGCCCCGCAGGCCTGAACCGCGACCCGCTGCCATGCCTGGGTCCCCGCTTCTACGCTATGCTCACCCGTGCGGGGCCCCGCTCTCAGGCCTGCCCCGCAGGCCTGAACCGCGACCCGCTGCCATGCCTCGGTCTCCGCTTCTACGCTATGCTCACCCGTGCGGGGCCCCGCTCTCAGGCCTGCCCCGCAGGCCTGAACCGCGACCCGCATCGGGTTCGCCAGTTCGATTCCGGCAGGCGGCTCCAGTCTCAGGGAACCTCATGGACCACTCCACGCCGATCCGACCGTGAGCGACCCCACCCCCGCCCGTCCCAGCCTGCTCCGCTCCGCGGGGGTCGTGGGTTTCATGACGCTGGTGAGCCGGCTCACAGGCCTGCTCCAGACCTTCTTCCTCAGCCATGTGCTGGGGGCGGGCGCGGCGGCGGATGCCTATGCCGTGGCCTTCCGCCTGCCCAACCTGCTGCGCCGTTTCACCGCCGAAGGCACCATGACCGCCGCCTTCCTGCCGACCCTGGCGGAAGCGGAGGCCGCGGAGGGAGAAGCTGCCGTGAAGGCCGTGGCGGCGCGCTTCCTGGGCACCCTGCTGGCCATCCTGCTGCTGGGCGTGGTGCTGGTGCTGCTCTTCATGGGCCCCCTGGCGGGCCTGCTCATGCTGGGCCGCCCCGAGGCCCAGGGCGAACTCACCACGAAACTGGGCCGCATCATGTTCCCCTACCTGGCCCTGGTGAGCCTCACCGCGGGCTTCACGGGGCTGCTGAACCTGCGCCACCGCTTCGCCCTGGCGGCTTCGGTGTCCGTGTTCTGGAACCTGGCCTTCATCGCCTTCGGCTGGACCACGCTGCGCGTGCTGGAACGGAACGGGCGTGTCCCCCTCGAAACGGTCGCCATTGTCTGCGCCATCGCCGTGCTGGCCGGCGGTGTGCTGCAGCTGCTGGTGGTGCTCCCCGCCGTCAGGAAGGAGGGCTTCAGCCTGGCCTTCGGCCTGCACCTGCGGGACCCCTGGGTCCGCAAGACCCTGCGTCGCATGGGGCCCGGCCTGCTGGCGGCGGGCATCTACCCCATCAACGCCCTGATCAGCGCCATGCTGGCCTCCATGCTGGCCGACGGCGCCCAGATGGTGCTCTACAACAGCGGCATGATGGGCGAGATGGTGCTCGGCCTCTTCGCCATGAGTCTCGCCACCGCCGGGCTGCCCACGCTGTCACGCCAGGCCGAGGCCGGGGACTGGCCTGGGATGAACCACAGCCTCACGCAGGCCATCTCGGCCTCGGCCCTGCTGGTGCTGCCGGCCTCCGTGGGGCTCGCGGTGCTGGCGCGGCCCATCTGCGCCCTGCTCTTCCGCACGGGCGCCTACAACCCCGCCGCCTCGGACTGGACGGCCCTGACCCTGGTGTTCCAGTCCGTGGGCCTGGTCTTCGTGGCGGCTCAGCGGCTGGGCAACCAGGCGCTGTACGCCCTCAAGGACTACCGCGGCCCGGCGGCCCTGGCGGGCGGCACCCTGCTGCTGAACGTGGCCCTCAGCCTCGCCCTGCTCAAGCCCCTAGGCACCGGCGGCCTGGCCCTGGCCAACGGCCTCGCCAGCCTCGTGGGCCTCGCTGGCCTGCTGCTGCGCCTGCGCCCCCGCCTGCCCGGCCTGGACCTGCGCCCCCTCCTGAACGCCACCGCCCGCGCCCTCGCCGCCTGCGTCCTCATGGGCCTGTTGGCCTGGGGCGGCGCCCGGTTCCTCGCACTGGACACCCCCCACGTCTTCACGAGGGCCCTGCTCGCCTTCCGCCTGCTGCCCCTGGTGGCCCTGTGTGCACTGGTCTACGGCGCGGCCGCCGCAGGGTTCGGGCATCCCGAGGCGAAGGCATTGGTCGGGAAGATCGGACGGAAGGTGGGGCTGCGATGAAGGCGGTCATCCAACGCGTGACGCGGGCCTCGGTGCGGTGCGGGGAGTTGGAGGCCACCATCGGCCCGGGGCTGCTGGTGCTGGCGGGCCTCGAGGTCGGCGATACGGAGGAAACCTGTGCCTGGGCCGCCACCAAGATCGCCTCGCTGCGGGTCTTCGAGGACGGTGACGGGAAGCTGAACCTCGGCCTCCAGGACATGGGCGGCGAAATCCTCGCCATCAGCCAGTTCACCCTGGCCGGCAGCATCGCCCGGGGCCGGCGGCCCTCCTTCGATCAGGCTATGACTCCCGATGCGGCCCGGGTGCTCTTCCGCAAGTTCCTGGACCAGCTGAAGGCCCAATACCCCCATGTGAAATCCGGCTTCTTCCAGGAGCACATGGAGGTCGAACTGGTGAACGACGGCCCCGTGACCTTCATTCTGGAGCGCTGAGCCAACGCGACAACGGCGGCGCCAGGACCAGCGTCAGGCCCGCCAGCAGGAGGCCCGCCGCCACGTCCGCCACGTAGTGGACGCCGATGTAGACGGTGGCGAAGACGATGGCCAGGGCCCAGGCCCAGAACAGCGGCGCCAGGCGGGGGAAGGCTCGCGTGGCCAAGAGGGCGGGCAGCACGGAAAGCGCGGTGTGACCGCTGGGGAAGGCATCGAGGGTGGTCGATTCGGCCCCGTGTAGGAAGGCCCGAACGGCCTGGGAGACCGCGCCGCCGCCCAGCTGCGCTGCGGCCAGGGCCTCGGGCACCCGAGGCCCCTCCGCCGGCCACAGGAAGTAGCCCAGGAAGGACAGGTAGAACCCGAGGAGGATCCTGAACGCCACCCGCTCGAAGCCCCCGGGGCCTAGGCGGAGGCGCGCCAGCACGCCGACCGCGATGGGCAGCAGGTAGAAGCTCGCATAGGCGAGGTAGACCAGGTCTGTGAAGATCGCGGGCCGCCGGAAGGCGCCGTGCCAGAGCCGGGCCAGAGCACTGAACCAGCGCCCGTCGAAAGCGGCCAGCGCCCCGTCCCAGCGCTGGGAGTTCGTGGCCACCACCAGCGGTTGCAGCAGCAGGAATACGAGCAGAACCACCACCACCGGGAGGAAGTCGCGCAGTACCGCGGCCCCCTTCCCCCGGGCCCGGCTCAACCACAGGACCACCGGGAGCAACCCCGCGAAGACGACGGCCCGCAGCACCCAGCCTTCGGGCCGCACCAGGACGGCCAACAGCAGGAGGCCGGCCAGAACCATGGCCGTGAGCCGCTCAGAGGGCCGCAGGGCCGCGGTCACCCCGGCGCTCATGATTCCCGCACGTCCGCTTCCACACCCCGCCAGGCGGGCGTCCCCTCCGGCGGCCCCAGCCAGCGGCCCGGATCTTCCAGGATCTTCTGCACCAGCACCAGGGAGCGGGCGCAGGAGAAGGCGTCGTCGATGCGCTCGTCGAAGGTCCAGCGCACCGACAGGGCCTCCTCCACGGTCGCGCCATCCCGGGTGGCGAAGGCGGCGCGTCGAGGGGCGGACACGGCCCCGAAGATGGACACGGTGCCGTACTCGTAGAGGTGGTGGTAGACGTCAGAAACACCCACGGAGCCGAGGTTGGCGAGGAAGATGGTCGCGTACATGGGGTCGTCCCGGATCATGAAGCCGGGGAAGAGGTTCCAGTGGTCCAGGCCCCGCGCCAAGGCCACCAGGAGCCGCACCAGGGGGCCGGGCAGCCGCATGATCAGGGCCACTTCCCTGTCCACGGACCGCTCCGTCTCCCGCGCCTCGTCCACGTGAGTCGAAATCCGTGCGGAGAAGGCCGGGAAGGTCTCGCCCTGGGCGACCGCCAGCTTCACGGTCGCCCCCGGGGCCTCGTCGGTGAATGCTTTCTTGGCGACGAAGGAGACGGACACGCCCCGCCGCTGGTAGAGCCGCCCCCCCGAAACGAAGCGGTTCAGGCGCGGCCGGGTGTCCAGGGTCATGGCAGTGGCGTAGGCCACCAGGTGGAAGAGCGTCGCCCGGGGATGGTGCGCGCGGTTGTAGGCCTTGAGCCAGATGCGCGCCGCGGCGATGCGGAAGAGGGACTCCTGGTAGACGCAGCTCTCGTTCCGCCCTCGCATGAGGTACGGCATGATGCGCCGCACGGGGGCCTCGCCACGGACCAGGTCGCCATCAGGACGGGAGAAGAGGGGCATGGACCAGGGTTGGCCCTCTGGACCAGCACTGTCAAGAACACCCGAATATCTTCTTTTCACATTGACACCCCGGAACACCAGGACTATCCCTGATGACAACTCTTCCGGTGATGCCATGACGACGCGCTCCGTACGTCTCCGCCTACCCGCTTCCGGCCTGCTCGCCGTGGGCCTCCTCCTGGGGGGCGGCGCAGTCCGGGCCCAGCAGGCGCCGAACCCCTGGACCGCGACCGTCTACCTCCAGCAGAGCTGGCCCAAGCAGACGGAGACGAACCGCCAGATCAAGGACATCAACGCGGCCACGGGCATGTCCTTCAAGACCTGGGATGACGTGGCGAACCTCAACCTCGGCGTGCAGGTGTTCCGCGACCTGGATCCCCGCTGGAAGGTGGGGCTCGAGCTGGACTACTCCCGGGGGAAGATCGACGGCGCGGCCACCGTGGACACCTTCGTGGGCCCCGCGACGCTCAGCTTTGAGCAGAAGTACACGATCTACGCGGACCTGCTGGCCCTGGTCCAGTTCCGGCCCATCGGGACGGATCACCGCTGGATCCCCTTCTTCCAGGCGGGGGCTGGCATGGCCTACGAAAAGGACCGGACCCTCCTGACCCTCCGCAACCCCGTGCTGGATGAGACCCTAATCCACGTCGACAACGACGGCTGGTTCCCCATGCTCACCGTCGGCGCCGGGGTGGATGTCTACTTCTCCGACCAGCGCGCCTGGTACGCCGAGGCCGGGGTGAGCTACTCCTGGGCCCGCCTGAAGCATGACGTCTCCGCCAGCGGTTCCCTGGTCCCGCCCACGGTCAGGGCGGACACCGACTCCACCGGGCCCAATGTGTGGCTCGGCATAGGCCGGCGGTTCTAGGGCCGCCAGAGTCACGCGGCGCCGGAGAGGCCTTCGATCCAGGCGAGGACATCGGCCCGCATGTCCGGGTTCAGGGTGTGGCCGGCGGGATAGACGTGGGTGACGTGGGGGATGCCCAGGTCGTCCAGCCACTGATCGGCCCGCTGCGCCCAGGTCAGGGGCAGGGTGTGGTCCTGCTCGCCGTGGCCGATGAAGCCGCGCAGGTGCGCCAGCCACTCGCGGCCGGCGATGCGGGGTTCGAGCTCCGGCAGGATGCGGCCTGAGAGGATGGCGAAGCCGCCTACGCGCTCGGGGGCGACGAGGGCCACGCTGGCGCTCATGATGCCGCCCTGGCTGAACCCGGCGATGACGGTCCGGCGGGCCTCGATGCCGTGGAGAGATTGCATGCGGTCGAGGAACCGGATGAGGGCGTGACGGCTGTCCTCAGCCTCGGCGAGGGTCGGCTTCGGGCCCTCCGCCGTGAAGGCCACCCGGAACCAGCCGAACTGGCTGGGTCCGAGTTGGAGTCGGCTGCGGACCAGCACCACCAGGGTTTCTGGCCCCACGCCCGCCGCGAGATCGGCCAGATCCGTCTCCTGGCCGCCGACGCCGTGCAGGAGTACCACGAGGGCCCGGGGTCGGGCTGGCTGCGGCTGCATCACGCGGTAGGACAGGCCCGAAGCCGGGTCCTGCTGGAGGGTACCAATCGATGGGGCTGGGAAAGACATGGGAGCTCCGGGTGAAGCGATTCTGGCCGACCAAGCCGCCGCCCTCCCGGGGCCGCGGGTGGCGGCCTCCGGGAAGGGACGGGCAGGGCTTCGAGGGCCGCTGGTCGGGAGTTACTTCTTGGCGGCGACCGGAGCGACCTTGCCGGCCTCGGCATTCAGGCTGACGGCCACGGTCTCGCCGATGACGCCGGGGAAGGTCTTGATGCCGAACTCATTGCGGTTGAGGCTGAGGGCGCCGTCGATGAAGCCCGCGATCACGGTGCCGGGCGCCATGCCGGGCTGGGTCCCCGCGTTGGTGATGGGGAAGGTGATGCGCTTGGTCACGCCGTGCAGGGTGAAGTCGCCGGTGATCTCCAGCTTGCCCTTGGCCACTTCCTTCACCGCCGTGCTCTTGAAGGTGATGACGGGGAACTTCGCCACGTCGAAGAAGTCGGGGGACTTCAGGTGCTTGTCCCGGGCCTCGTTGTCGGTGGTGAGGCTGGTGGCGTCGATGGTGACGTCCACGCTGGACTTGCTCATGTCGGTGGTGTCGACCTTGATGAGCCCCTCGAACTTCGTGAAGCGGCCGCTCACCTTGGCCAGCAGGTGGCTGACCTTGAAGCTCACTTCGCTGTGGACGGGGTCGATCTTGTAGGCGTCCTCGCCGGCCAGGGCGGGAACGGTCGCCAGGGCGAGGGTGGCGAGCAGGGTGCGGAAGGGGTGGCGCATGTGACCTCCAGGGAATAGGTGTTTCACCATGCAATCAAGTCTAGGCCTTTTTTAGCGTGTTGCAACACCTTTTTTGAAAAAATCTCTCCCCCTCCCGGGGGGCCTGCCTCCGGTTTCGCCGATTCAACCCTTCCGTGCAATAAACCCGGCATCCTCCCGTCATAAGATTCGGGAGCAGCCATTGGAGGCGTCCGGGCAGAGGCTGGAAGACATGGAGGAAGGCAACCACCGCTTGGCCGAAGTCTTTGAACGGGAGAAGTCCCGTTTCCTGGGCTATGTGCGCCGCCAGATCTCCGGGTTCTCCGGGATGGACGCCGAGGACATCGTTTCCGACGTCACCTACAACCTGCTCCGTCGCGCCGATGTGGTCGGTGAAATCGAGAACCTCACCGCCTATGTCTATCGCTCGCTGGCGAATCGCATCACGGACCATCGGCGCGGCGGCGTCCCGACCGTTTCCATCGACCATCCAGGCACGCCAGCCTCAGGGGAAGCCCGGCCCTTCGACCCGGAGCATGACGGCCCCGACCCTGAACAGAGCTACCACCAGGCTGAGCTGCGCGACCAACTCCGGCAGGCCATCGGCCAGCTCAACCCCAAAGAGCAGGCGATCTGGGTCGCGACCGAAATCCACGGCCGGAGCTTCCGCGACCTGGCGGAAGACTGGGGCGAGCCCATCGGCACTCTGCTCTCGCGGAAAAGCCGTGCCACCGCACGGCTTCGCGGCCTGCTGTCCGAATACAGAAACCACGCGTAGGAGCCTCCCATGATCTGCGGATCGCGCCATTCCCACCCTGCCTCAAGCCGCAACCGGGCCTTGCTTATCGTCGGGCACATCGTCGCGGGTGCCGTGCTCGCCGCGGTGCTGGCGCTCATCTTCGGCTGGTTCATCATGCTGCTGTGGAACCACATCCTGCCGGACCTGGTGGGGGCCCGGTTCATCACGTACTGGCAGAGCGTCGGACTGATCCTGATGACCCGCATCCTCGTCGGCGGCCTCCACCACGGGGCTGGGCACGGTCACAGACGCCGGACCCACGGCCACGCTTGGCGCAACTACGACGACTGGTGGAAGGCGGTCGGGGAGAAATCTTTCCAGGACGACGCCGGGGACGGTTCCGACAAACCGTAGGCACCAACCCCCTCAGACCAGCCGGGCCCTCCTCAGCGAGGGCCTAGCTGTGCCTGCGGATGTGACGAGCGACACAGTGGTGCCGGAGGTGGCAATAAGGCCCGCAGACCCGCCGTCCTACCAGTAACCAGACTGGTTCCGACCGCGCATCGGCCGCCAGTTTTCGTCCAACAGGAGTTGTTCCCGTGATCGAACCCCGAATCCTCGATGCCTTCCAGACCATGTGGGGGCCCTTCCCCGAACCGGTCATGCTCGTCCACCGGGACCGCACCGTGCTCGCCGTCAATGACCTCGCCCGCGGCATCGGCATCCCCACCGGCATCAAGTGCCACTCGCTGAACCCTGCCGGTGCTCCGGATGGCCACTGCCAGCGCTGCAAGGCGAACCTCGCCCTCCGCACCGGAGAAACGGTATGCAGCGAAGAAGAGATGGGTGGCAAGTCCATCCGAGGCTACTGGATGCCCTTGAAGGAAGCGGCCGATGTCTATGTGCACTTCGGCATCGGGACGGCCGAGGCCATGGCCAGGGCGCAAGCCCCCACGGCACAGTCTGGTTGCTAGGGCCGTCCGACCCTCACCGATGATGCCGCCCCCGGCCCTTTCCTTCCGCGTGACGTGGCGGTAACCCTCCCCCGGGAGATCGACCAGATCGGGCGCTGCGCGGAGGTCCACCCCAGTTCGGGATGATGTCGGCTGCAGGTGCGGGGATCAGCCTCCCCCCTTCACGCACATGCAGGAGGTCTCCGCCTTCACCTCGGCGCGGGCCTGGGCCCGCTTCAGGGTGTCGGCGGCCCGGGCGGCTTCGGTCTTGCGGCCCTGGACCTCCAGTGCCTTCTGCAGGCCGAGCAGGGACCAGTAGTTGGCGGGGTAGGCCCTGAGATCCGCGCGGTAGACGGCTTCCGCCTCCTTGGCCCGCCGGGCGGACAGCAGCACGGCTCCCAGCGCGTGCCGTGCGGGGATGATGCAGGCGGGGGGCTCGTCGTACTTGAGGGCGTCCTCCTGGCGGACGGCCTCTGTCAGCTGCTGGATCGCCTCGTCCACCCGCCCCTGGCCGAAGGCGATCTCGCCCGCGAGGAAGGACCGGGAGACCTGCAGCACCTGGCGGGCATTGTTGGAACCCCAGGCGTAGCTGTCCGGCACCTTGGGCAGCGCGGCCTCGAAGGCCGTCTGCTCCTGCACGGCCTCCTCCGCCTTGCCGGTGGCGGCGAAGGCCGTGCCCCGCAGGGCATGCCAGCAGGCCGTGGCAAGCGGCAACCGGCCGTCCGGCGCGGGCTCCGCCAGCAGTTCCTCCCACATCCCAAAGCGCTTCAGCACGTCCCAGCGCCGGGTGGAGAACGCTTCGGCGAAGGGCGCGTTCTCCACCACCCAGGCCAGGGGGAAGGCGCTCACCGCGGCTTGGCTCTGGGCGAGGGCGACTTCCTTCCGGCCTTCCATGATCGCGGTGTAGGCCAGGAAGTCCGCGTTGTGCACCATGTAGATCCCGTAGAAGCCGATCTCGGGCTGGCGGGCCTTGTAGCGGCCGTCGGCCTCCATGGCCTGCACGTTGGCCCGCGCCGCACCGCTCCAGTCGCCGATGCGGGCATAGATGTGGCCCGGCATGTGGACCAGGTGCCCTGCATCGGGCGCCAGCCCACGCAGCCGATCCGCCGCCGCCTTGCCCCGCTCGGGATGGGGGGAGCCTTCATAGGCGTGGGTGGTGAGGTGGAGGGCCAGCGGGTGATTCGGGGCCAGGGCCAGGGCCCGGCGGAGGGAGGCGAGGATCTCCTTCGTGCCGGGCTGGGGCTCGCCGGCCCGGGTCCACTGATCCCAGGGACGGACATCCATCAGAGCCTCGGCGTAGAGCGCGGCCACGTCCGCGTCCTTGGGGAAGCGGGCGGCCACCTCGCCCATGGCCTGGGCGTAGGCCGCGTCCAGGGGCTTCCGGTCCGCGGGGTTGGGCAGCGCGTAGCGCGCACCGAGGGCGGCGATGAGGGCCTGCTCCACCGGCCGGGCGGAAGCGGCGCGCTGCTTTGCCGCCCCGAGCGCCTCCCAGGCGGCCTTGGCCTGGGCCTCGTCCATGACGGGGTTGTTGATGTGGGGCCCGTTCACCAGGGCCAGGCCCCACCAGGCCATGGCGCAGGAGGGATCCAGACGGGCCGCCTCCTGGAAGGCCCGGGCGGCGGCCTCATGGTTGAAGGCGTAGGCCCAGACGAGCCCCTGGTCGAAGGCCGCCTGGGCGGCGGGAACCCGGGTGGAGATGCGTCGGTGATGGGCGCCGAGGTCGTATGGCTTCCAGGGGGCCTGGGCCGATGGCGCGATCGGCGGGTCGGTGGGTGGCGCGCCCGCGAGCAGCGTGCAGGCCACAGCGAGCAGCGGAGAAAGGATGCCCATGAGTCACCTCTTGGAGGTATCGGACCCGACTCTACTCCGCTGGAACATGGAAGTGAATTAGAGTCTCAAATGCATTAAATTCCCTGCCACCCTCCTTTCGGGGCAACCGTTTCAGGGGAACCTGCATGGGAGCCAGGGATCCGGGTCCACTGGCCTCGGCCCAGAGCGCCGCCCGGGTCTCTTCGTCTGGAAGGCATTCCCTCTCAAGTGAGCGAACTCAGACCTTCGGGGCCTCCATCCCGAACGTCGCCCAGCCTTCCTTGGTGGGGCCGTAGAGGCTGGGCACGTGGAGCCCCGCCTGGCGCATGAGGACGGTCATCTGTGCCCGGTGGTGGGTCTGATGGCTCACGAGGACATAGAGCGCGAAGGCGCCGGTCCAGGTTTCCCCGTACAGCGTGAAGTTCCGGCCCAGCTCGGTGTTGCTCCAACTGCCGATGTGATCCAGCAGGGAATCGCTCACGGCCCGGTAGACCGTGGCGGCCTCGGCCATGGTGGCGGGCGGCGGGGTGGCGATGAAGCCGTCGGGGCCGAGGCCCACGGGCCCCTTCACCCTGAGCCCCAGGTTCTGGGGCAGCTCCAGGATGGTTTCCACCAGATGCCAAGCCATGCGGCGCAGGTCGCGGTGCTGGGCGTCCACGGCCTGGTGGGCCGCCGCGTCGGGGATGGCCGCGAAGACCGCCAGGGTCTTCTCCGCCTCCTGCTGCCAGATGGTCTTGAAGTCGTCCACGCGACGGAACATGCCGGCCTCCGGAAAGATCCCCGGAAGCATAGCGCAACGGGGTCGAGGGAGAAGAAAGCCTTGAACCGCAGATTGCGCAGATGACGAAGGCAAGGCTTTGGGCCACGGAATCCACGGATTCACACGGACCTGATTATCGATTTGCCTCAGCCTGGAATGATCGAACCGCGAAAGACGCGAATCGCCCTGCGGGCGCGCGAATGGCGAACGATCCCGTTTCCGCCTCCACGCGCGGGGCGGGCCTGGCGGCCTTCAAGGGCCGGCATTCCCGCCCCGCGTGTGGCCAGCCGCGCATGGCGCGACTGGGGGCCGAAGGCCCAGGTGGCCAATCTCCGTCGCGTTTCGCGCCCTTTCGCGTCATTCGCGGTTGCTTGCTTTTCTGGCTGAGTCAGGCCGATAACCAGGTTCAGCTATTGATCTTGAAACGCATCAAGCAGAAATAGATCAACAGCAAGAAAAGAGCCATCCGTGTGAATCCATGTTCATCCGTGGCGAATCAGCTTTTGGCTTAGACGGGTGTGACGCTGCGGCGCTTGGCGGGCCAGATCTCCCGCCTGCGGGCGCGGGCGAGGCGGGTGATGAGTTCGGCGCGGAGATCGGTGGGATCCACGATGGCGTCCACGTGGAGGTCTGCGCCCAGCTTCTTCAGGTTGATGTCCTCGTTGTACTCGTCGCGGAGCTGCTGGACGTAGGCGGCGCGCTCCTCCTCGGGCTTCTCGGCGATCTTATTGGCGAAGACGGCGTTCACGGCGGCCTCGGCGCCCATGACGGCGATGCTGGCGGTGGGCAGGGCCAGCGTGGCATCCGGATCGAAGCCCGGGCCGCTCATGGCGTAGAGGCCCGCGCCGTAGGCCTTGCGCACCACCACGCAGATCCGCGGCGTGCTGCAGCTGGCCATGGCGCTGATCATCTTGGCGCCATGGCGGATGATGCCCTGCTTCTCCACCGCGCTGCCGATCATGAAGCCCGGTACGTCGCTGAGGAACACAAGCGGAATGCCGAAGGCATCGCAGAGCGTCATGAACCGCGTGGCCTTGTCGGCGCTGTCCACGAACAGCACGCCGCCCTTCACCCGGGGCTGGTTGGCCAGGATGCCCACGGGCTTGCCGTCCAGCCGCGCCAGGCCCGTGATGATCTCGCCTGCGAAGAGCTTCTTCACCTCCAGGAAGCTGCCCTCGTCCACCAGGCCCTCGATCAAGTCCTTCATCTGGAAGGGGGCCATGATGTCCATCGGTACCAGGGCTCCCAAAGCTTTCGCTTTGGGAGATACCGCCTTCGGCGGAACGACGGGCAGGGCGTCTTCGCAGTGCTGGGGGAAGAAAGCCAAGTACTGCTTGCAGAGTTCAATGGCTTCGACCTCGGTCTTGCAGAGGAAATCGCCGCAGCCGCTCACGGAGCAGTGCATGCGGGCGCCGCCCAGGTCCTCCAGGCTGATCTTCTCGCCGATGACCATCTCGGCCATGCGGGGCGAACCCAGATACATACTGGCGTTGCCCTCGACCATGATCACCACATCGCAGAAGGCGGGGATGTAGGCGCCGCCCGCCGCCGAGGGCCCAAAGAGCAGGCAGACCTGGGGCACCAGGCCCGAGAGCGCCACCTCCATGTGGAAGATGGTTCCGGCATGGCGGCGGCCCGGGAACATGTCGAGCTGGTCCGTGATGCGGGCTCCGGCGCTGTCCACCAGGTAGAGCATGGGGATCTTCATCCGCAGGGCCACTTCCTGGATGCGGATGATCTTCTCCACCGTGCGGGCGCCCCAGCTGCCGGCCTTGATGGTGCTGTCGTTGGCCATGAGCGCCACCGGGCGGCCGTCCACGGTGGCCGTGCCCGTGACGACGCCGTCCGCCGGAAGATCCTTGTGCAGCACGTTGGCGAACAGGCCGTCTTCCACGAAGCTGCCCTCGTCCACCAGCAGGCGGATGCGCTCGCGGGCGAAGAGCTTCCCGGCTTCGGTGTTCTTTTCGTGGGCCTTGGCCGAGCCGCCTTTCTTGACGCGCTCAACTTCCGAATGGAACTGCTCCAGCTGCATGGGGACCTCGGGATGGGTCCTTCAGCATAGCTGCCTGGCGTGCGACCCTGGAGGGATGCTGGACGCAGACGGATCGAAGCGGCCCGGGTTCCTGACGGTGCCCTTTTTCGTGGTCTGCGTTTTCTACTTCCTGGTGTTCGCGGCGGGCTACCAGCTGTTTCCCGTGGTACCCCTGCGCCTGCGGGAGCTGGGCGCGAACCTGGCGGAAAGCGGGCGCTTCCAGACGGCCTTCATGCTGGGCTCGGGCTTCGGCGCGCTGTTCACGGGGCCCCTGGGCGACCGCCTGGGTCCGCGCCGCGTGCTGCGCGTGGCCTCCCTGGCGGTGGTGGGGATCCTCGTGATCTACGCCCTGCTGAAGGTGCGCTGGGTGTTCTACCTGCTGGCGCCGCTGCACGGTCTGCTATGGTCCGCCCTGCGCACGGCCTCCGTGGCCAAGGTGGGCGGCATCCTGCCCCTGGAACATCGCGCCCAGGGATTGTCGATCTTCGGCCTCACGGGTCCCGGCGGCGTGGCGGTGGGCCCCCTGGTGGGCCTCTGGCTCATGCCGCACCTGGGTTTCACCTGGATGCTGGTCCTGCTCGCGGGCGTGTTCGCGATGCTTTGGGCCCTCATCGGCGCCCTGCCCCCGGAAGCGACCCGCGAGATCGAAGGCCCGGTCTTCCAGTGGCCAGACCGCTCCGTGTGGGGAGGGGTGGCCGTGATGGGCCTGGTGGGCCTCAGCTTCGGACCCATGACGCCCTACAGCGCCCAGGAGGCCAAGGCCCTCGGCATGGCCTGGCCAGCGGCGTTCCTGACCTGCTTCGCCCTGGGCATGATGGCCATGCGCGGCTTGCTGGCGCTGACGGGCATGGGCCGGCGGCCCGTGGCGCTGATGCCGGGCATGGCCGCCCTGACCGCCGTGGGTTACGCCATGCTGGCCTTCCTGCCGGGGGGCCTGGCCCGGCATCTCTCGTCGGGGCTCGTCTACGGCGCGGGCTACGGCATGGTGCACACCCTGATGCTCACGCACCTCATGGAGACCACCCCGCCCCAGCGCCGGGGCGCGGCCACCGGGGCCTTCTTCTTCGCGTTCGACGCCGCCACGGCCCTGGGTTCCCTGGGCCTGGGCTGGGTCATGCAGCACGGCGGCTTCCGCTGGGGCTGGACCATCGGGGCGGGCCTGATGGCCCTCTCCATCCCCGTGGCCCGGCGCGTGGTCCGCGAGCGCCCCGCCGTGACACCGGAGCCTGAGGCCTCTGCCATCCTGGAGGGATGACGGATCTTTCGAATCCCCGCCCGCGGCTGATCACGCGGCAGTTCGCCCTGGTCTGGGCCATCACGTTCCTGACTTTTTTCGCGGCCTTCCAGCTCTTCCCCACGGTGCCGCTGCGCCTGCGTGACCTGGGGGCCTCGCTGGCGGAAAGTGGCCGGTTCATGAGCCTCTTCACGGCGGGCAGCGCGCTGGGCGCCCTGTTCACGGGCTCCCTGGGCGACCGCGTGGGGCATCGCCGCCTGGTGATCACCTCCGCCCTGCTCTACGCGGCCTTCCTCGGCGCCTACGCCATGATGCCCGTGCGCTGGGGCTTCTACGCCCTGGCCTTCCCCCACGGCATCGTGTGGTCGGGCCTGCTGACGGCCACCATGGCCTCGCTGGCCCACGTGCTGCCGGTGGACCGCCACGCCGACGGCCTCAGCCTCTACGGACTGGCGAGCCCCGGCGGCGTCATCGTGGGCCCGCTGCTGGGTTTGTGGATCCAGCAGCGCTGGGGCTTCGCCCCCATCGGCTGGTATCTCGCGATCCTCTTCGTCCTGCTGGGGGCCTTGGGAACCACCCTGCCCAAGGATCACCCCCACGGCCGTGCCGAGGGCTTCAAGTGGCCGGATGCCACCGTGCTCATCCCCAGCCTGGTGCTCTTCTGCGTGGCGCTGGGCTACGGCGCCCTGGGCAGCTACACGGCCCAGGAGGCGCTGGCCCTGGGGATGCCGGTGCCCTCGGCCTTCCTCTCCTCCATGGCCGTGGGGATGGTGCTCATGCGCCTGGCCATGCTGCGGCGCGGCTTCGGGAAACGGCCCATCCGCAAGCTCCCGGCCATGCTCGTGGGCGCTTTCGCGGGCATGGCCCTGCTGGCGGCCCTGCCCGGCGGCACGCTGCGCCACGTGCTCTCCGCCCTGCTCTACGGCGCGGGCTACAGCATGATGCACACCCTCATCAACGCGAAGCTGCTGGAGTCCGCGGATCCCAAGCGGCGCGGATCGGCCTTCGGCGCCCTGCTCTTCGCCTTCGACTCGGGCATCGGCCTCGGCAGCTTCAGCCTCGGCTGGGTCATCGGCACCTACGGCTACCGGTTCGGCTGGGCCCTGGGCGCCCTGGCCATCCTCGCGTCCCTGCCGCTGGCGCTGAAGTTGAGCCGGGACTGAAATACAAGTCGGCCACGGATGAACACGGATTCACACGGATGAAAACTCAACATCCAGTGGCCATCAGCTGTTTCGACCTTGGGGATGGCCGGTTGGCCAAGGACGACTGACACACCCAGAGGCGCGCTCACCCATCCCGCACGGGCCCGCCGTAGGTGCCTCCGGCGTGGCCGAAGGTCAGTGGAGGCGGACGAACGGCGCTCCCCAATACATCCGAAGCGTGGTTCTTTAATCCGTGCGAATCCTCAAAATCCGTGGCTTCTATTGCTTTTCTCTACACCCGCCGATGCAGCTTATGCACGCTGGCCTGGTCCACGCACTTCACGAGGATCTCGTCGATGTTCACGTGGTCGGGCAGCATGAGGCACCAGCGCACGCACTCGGCCACATCGAGGGCGGTGAGAGGCTTCACGCCCTGGTAGACGGCCTTGGCCTTGTCGCCGTCCTTGAGGCGCACGTTGGAGAACTCGGTCTCGGCCATGCCGGGATCCACGGAGGTCACGCGGATCTGCTCGCCGTTCAGCTCCAGGCGCAGGCTGTGGGCCATGGCCTTCACGCCGAACTTCGACGCGCAGTAGACGCTGCCGCCCTCGTAGGGCTGGTGCCCGGCGGTGGAGCCGATGAAGAAGACGTGGCCCCAGCCGGCCTTGCGGAGGTGCGGCAGGCCCGCACGGACCGTCTTCACCACGCCTTCGACGTTGGTGCGCATCATGGCTTCCAGATCCTCGTCTGGCGTCTCCCACATCTTGAAGGTGCCGCTGGCCAGGCCCGCGTTGGCCACCAGCACATGCAGCCCGCCCAGCGCCGCAGCGGCTTCCGCCACGAAGGTATCCACGCTGGCGGTGTGGCGGGTGTCCACGGCCCCGGCGAAGACCTTCACGCCATGGGCCTTCACAAGCTCGTCAGCCAGGGCCTGCACGCGTTCGACGCGGCGGGCGCCCAGGGCCAGGTGGCAGCCCTGCGAGGCCAGCAGCCGCGCCATGGCTTCGCCAAAGCCGCTGGACGCACCGGTGATGAGGACGATGGGATGCTCGGGACGCATGGGGACTCCTTTTACTGTTCGATCGATGGCAAAAGATTTATCCACAGATTGCACAGATTGCACAGATTCCGTGACGGGATTTTCGCGCACAGCCGGAACCCAGGAAGAAGCCTGCTCCGCGGCCGACTTTCAATCTGTGTGACCCGATTATCGGCCACACTCAGCCGGTAAAGCCTTCAACCGCGAATGCCGCGAATCGCCCTGCAGGCGCGCGAATGGCGGCCAGACTTGCTTCCGCCTCCGTTCAAGGGGCGGATCCGCCGGCTCTCGAAGGACGGCAGAACCGCCCCTTGAGCGGCCAGCCGCGCGTGGCGCGGCTGGGGGCCGGAGGCCCTGGCGGCCAAAACCCGCCGCATTCGCGCCCATTCGCGCCATTCGCGGTTCCAAGTATTGTTTAACCAACCCCAGGCTGAGCCACGCCGATAATCAATCTGTGTGAATCTGTGGACCCACAGCCGTTCGCAGCCTGCGCTACCGATAATTCCGGTGGAACTCGCCGAGGGCGTCCACCACTTTCTGGATCTTCTCGGTGGGCGGCAGGATGGTGGTGCGGAAGTGGGCGGTGCCTTCGGCTTGGCCGAAGCCGGAACCGGGCACCACGCAGATGCCGGTCTGTTCCAGCAGGGCCATGGCGTAGTCGGAATCGGTGCGCCCCTTTGGCAGCACGATGCTGGGGAAGGCGTACATGGCGCCGGCGATCACGTTGCAGGTGATCCCCTCGATGCGGTTCAGGCCCTCGGCCAGCAGGATGGCCCGCTGCTTGAGGGCGCCGAGGATGGCCTCCCGTTCCTCGACGTACCGGGCATGGGAGGGCATGCCGGGTTTTGGCGGGCGCACCATGGCGTAGGTGGCGGCCTGACCCGCAAGGTTGGCACAGAGGCTCACGCTCTGCAGCTTCACGATCTGCGCGGCCACATCCTGGGGGACGTTCCGGTACTCGAAGTAGCCACCGCGGACACCGCACTCGCCCAGGAAGCCCTTGGAACAGGAATGGAAGCTGAACAGCGACACATCCTTCGCCTCCAGCTGGTGGAGCACCTTGGCGAAGGAGGAGAACTCGTCGCCGGGCAGGTAGATGTTCTCCTGGTAGACCTCATCGGCCAGGATCGAGAGCCCGTGGGCCTTCGCGAAGTCGATGACCATCGCGATGTTGGCCTCGTCCAGAACCGCCCCCGTGGGGTTGCCGGGATTGATCACACAGATGGCCTTCACGTGCGTGCCTTCGGCCTTCGCCTGGGCCAGGGAAGCCTCCAGCATCGTGCGGCTCAATTTCCAGCCGTTGGCCTCGTCCAGGTAGTAGGGCACCATGCGCCCTTCATACAGCGTGATGGTGGCTGAGTACAGCGGGTACTGCGGGATGGGGACCATGATGCCGTCCGTGGGCCCGCTGATGAGCATGCGCAGGGCGGTCTGCACGCCCTTGCTGGCACCGTCGGTGAGGAAGATGGCATCGGGATCCACGCCGATGTGATCGCGCTCCAGGATGAACTCGGCCACCGCCTCGCGGATGAAACGCACGCCCCGGCTCTCGCTGTAGGCGCCGAGTCCATGCTTCGTGCCGGCGAGGATGGCCTTGGCGGCTTCGATCACGTCCGGAGGAAAGACTCCGGGAGCCAGGTCCATGAGGGCCGGGTACTCGCAGAGGGCCAGGATCTGCCGGTTCCAGGTGAGGGGCTTCTGGCCCAGGGACTGGGGGTTGCCGATGTTGCAGTAGATGATCTCGCGGCCCTGTTTCTCAAGTTCCGCCGCCCGGGCCACGATGGGGCCCCGCACGGCGTATTCGGTCTCGAGGACGGCCTTGCCCAGATCAGTCAATTGGATGGTCATGAGCGCTCCAACCCACGAGTTTAACCCGGGCCCATGGTGTGACCGCCGTCATCCTACTTCGCGTCAGGGCCTCCGGCCTTGGGCGGGGAGGGGCGGGCAGATAGACTGGACGCTTCAGATTCTTCCAGCCACGCCACCTCCCCCCCCTTCCTGAAGAGGCTTTCATGCTCGGTTTCTCGCTTTCCCCCGAACAACAGGCCGAAAAAGAACGGGCCCACACGTTCGCCGAGAAGATCATGCGGCCCGTGGCCCGCAAGTACGACGAGACCGGCGAATGGGCCGTGGATGTCTACAAGGCGGCCTGGGACCAGGGCTACCTCCAGGCCCTGGTGCCTGAGGACTGCGGGGGCCCCGGCGCCAAGCAGGTCGAGGAAGCCATCGTCTGCGAGGAGCTGGCCTGGGGTTGCGCCGGCCTCTACACCTCGATCATGGCCAACGGCCTCGCCATGACGCCCCTGCTCGTCGCGGCTTCCCCCGAGCAGAAGAAGAAGTGGCTGGGCATGCTCGCGGAAG
>Ga0255338_1003151_pt1 | contig 20761 bp, 20 predicted proteins | sample MeOH1_35cm_T4_19_FD_203715 | JGI IMG/M metagenome (GOLD analysis project Ga0255338, IMG submission 203715) | Sandy soil microbial communities from University of British Columbia, Vancouver, Canada - MeOH1_35cm_T4_195 | ecosystem: Engineered > Artificial ecosystem > Sand microcosm > Unclassified ...
CCGTCGCGAACACCTGGCCCATGTGGGAGACGTCGAACAGGCCGCAGCGATGGCGCGTGGCCTCGTGCTCCTTCATGATCGATTCGTACTGGACCGGCAATTCCCACCCGTGGAAATCGACGATCTTACCGCCCAGAGTCTTGTGGCTTTCGTACAGCGCCGTGCGACGCGCGACCGCCGAGGTGGACATAGGACTAAAATAGCATTTAGGAATATATCCAACAACCGTCGCCGATCCGGGAAGCTAGGACTTCGCGAGGACTTCGAGGAGCACGCGCGCCAGGCGGCGGCGAGACACCATGTCGCTCCAGCGCAGCTCGGCGAACCGCGCGCCGTCGTCGTCGTCGTAGGCGTGGTGCACGACGGCGGGGACGAGCAGACGCTCGCCGCCCAGGTCGAACTGGACGAGGACGGCCTCCCCCTTGGCGAGGCGGGCCGCGGTGGACAGCTCGGCGCCGCCGGCCGTCACCTTGAGGAGGCGGCCCCAGGAGTCCTGGCGCGCGGAGGAGCCCGGGAAGCGCAGCAGCGCCGGCACGAGATGGGGGGCGCGCGTCATCGCGCCTCCTCTTTATGCCGGACCAGGCGCGCCGGGGAACGCCCGTCCTTCGCCTCTCCCACGGTCCAGAACCGCGAGCCGTCCCAGGAGACGCCGGTCGGGATGTAGTCGCCTTCGGCGTATTCGGGGAGCGGGATGCCGTCGACGGGCTCCTCGGGGCGCTCCAGGCCGTAGCGCACGAGGCGGCGGTCGGCGGCGTCGAGCGTCCAGAGCGAGCGGCCGTCGAAGACCAGGCCGGCGGGCTTCGAGCCCCGCCACCGGTAGGTCGCGAGGACGCTGAGCTCGCGGTCGACGAGGTGCTTGCGCAGGACCTTGGCGCGGGCGTCGAGCGTCCAGAGGTAGAGGCCGTCGAAGGCGAGGCCGGCGCAGTTCGGCGCGGCCTTCGCGTAGCGGGCGAGCGGGGTCATCTTGTCGTCGCGCATGCGGCGGATGACGGTGCCGTCGGCGGAGACCGTCCACATCGCCTCCGCGGTGAAGGCCGCCGCGACCGGGGTCTCCGCGGTCAGGTGGCGGACGATCCGGACGGCGGTGTCGTCGGGAGAGAGCGCGTAGAAGGATTGGGTGAACCACTCGACGAGCCACAGCGACTTGCCGTCGAAGGCGAGGCCCGCGGGATGGCGGACCGGCAGCTCCCACCGGTCGACGCGCGCGGCGGCGGCCGCGCGGTTCGCCTCGACGCGCTTGAGCGAGGCGACGCCGAGGCCCGCGGCCAGGAACAGGCCGACGGCCAGCGCGTACCAGACCGGCGAGCGGCTCAGGGGCGCGGCGCTCGCGACCGAGATGGCCGTGCCCTGGAAGCGCAGCCCCTTGGAGACCGAGGCCTTGAGGTCCTCCGGGGTCCACGGCGGGGCCACGACCTCGGCGGCGCCCACGCGCATCAGCGCGACGGCGCGGCTCGCGTCGCGGACCTTGAGCGCGACGACGACCGGCATGAGCGGGAAGGCGCGGATCAGCTCGCGCGTCAGGCTCTCGGCGTCGGCGCCGCCGCCGTCGACGAGCAGGAAGGCCTTCGTCCGGCGCTCCCGCGCGAACTCGAGCGCCTCCTCGAGGCGGCCGGCGCCCTCGGCCCGGTGGCCGAGCTCTCCGAGCATGAGCCCGAGGAGCTCCCGGTCGGCGGCTTCCTTCGCCAGCAATCCGATGGCGGCCATGTCAGTTCGGCGCGGGGATCAGCAGCGAGGCGCCCTCGGCGGGCAGCCCGCGCTCGACCTTCTCGCGGTTCGCGTCGTAGATCCTCTCCCAGAGGTTGGGATCGCCGTAGTACTGCTTGGCCATCGTGCGCAAGGTGTCGCCGGCTTTGACCACGTGGCGCTTCGGCCACGCCGGCGGCGCGGGCTTCGCGCGGACCTTGATCTCGCCGGGCTTCGGGCGGCCCAGGAGCCCGGCGGCCTTCTCGGCGGCGCGGTAGTCGAGCTCGTCGTTGCGCTTGAGCAGGGCGCGGTACTCGTCCTGCGCCTCGGCCACGCGCTTCTCGAGCACGCGCAGCTGGCTCTCCGCCGCGGCCTTGTTGCTCTCGGCCGTGCCGGCCTGCTGGGACATCGTCTTCTGCTTCTGCTCGAGGTTGGAGAGGTCGGTGCGCAGGGTCTCCGCCTGCGCGGCCGCCTGGCCGACGAACTGCCCGGTGAAGGACGGGGCGCCGAAGCGGTAGCTGAAGGTCGCCTGGTAGCCGCCGCCGGAGCGGTTGAGCCCCGCGGTCGGCAGGGACATCGCGATGTCGAGGATCATCGGGGAGAAGTTCAGGCCGAGGCCGAAGGCCAAGGTGCTCACGCCGTCGAGGGACAGGCCCTTGCCGCCGCGGACGCGCAGCAGGCCCTGATGGAAGGTCGCCTCGATGCCGGGATAGAACTCGGCCAGGCCGCCGCGCACGCGGAAGTCGCCGGCGAGCGTCAGGCGCCGGCCCCAGGCGTACGCCGTCGCGAGGGTGATCGCCGGCCGGGGGTACGCCAGGGAGGTGACGAAGTCGCTGAGCACGATGCCCGCCGAGAGGCCCATGTTCGTGCGGGCGATCGCGCCCACGTCGAAGCCGAGGCCGAACTTGCCGCCGTTGCCCGCGTCGGAGTTGACGATCTTGGCGTTGGCGCCGATCTTGAGGGGCTTGGAGAACGGGATCTGGCGGATCCGGTACTCCTGGCTGTAATTGAAGAGCATCGCGTCGATGTCGCCGCCGTTGCGCTGGCGCTCGAGGTGGTAGGCGGCGCCGATCGTGGCGGTGTTGATCGGCTCGTACGGGCGCATGTAGGCGCCGGTCGCGAAGGACAGGGGCCCGCGGGGAGAGAGCATCCGGCCGACGGTGCCCGCGCCCTGCGTGTACGGCGTGTTCGCCGAGCCGGCGGGGTTGTAAAAAAGGCCGAACGCGTCGTCGGCGATCGCCGAATACGCGGTTCCCATGCCCATCGCCCGCGCGCCCGGCAGGACGTCGTTGTAAGCGACGGCTCCGGCGTCCGGAGCGGCCAGCGCGAGGGCGAGGAGGAGCGCCAAAGCCCTTCTCGTCATCTCGCCGATTATAGCCGTTAGCCATTACGGAATTAAGTATTGGACGCCTTGACAGGACGGCCCGCCCACACCATAATGAAGACATGAGCGAGGAGCACCCGCACAAGACGAGCCGCCTCGGCGTCATCCTGGTCCTCGTCGCCGTCGGAGGCTCGGCCATCGGGGTGACGGGCTGGCACCTCATGTCCAACCGCAACGCCGGCCTCGACACCTCCGGCTTCGACATGAGCACCACGCCGGACCCGGCCCGATCCGCCGCGCCGCCTTCGTTCCCGGCCCCCGCCCCGGCGGCCCCCGAGCCGGTCCAGCAGACCAGCCTGGGGATGGTCAAAGGCGACGCGGGCATGCGCGTCGTCGGCCCCGGAGCCTCGACCCCCAAGCCGGCGGGCGGCTCCGGCTCGACCTCGAATCCGACCGATCCGAAGGAGGCCGCGGTGCTGACCTTCAAGGAGGCCGCGCTCAAGAACGAGAAGATCGTGGACGCCTTCGTCCGGCGCATGGAGAAGAAGCACCCCTCCATCACCCAATACGGAAAGGACTGGGCCGCCTCGCCCGAGCTGCGCGCCCTTCGCGACGCCTACTGGAAGGACAAGGACCCGCTGAAGTTCGCCTACGGCCTGGCCAAGTCGAACGATTTCAGCAGGCTGGTGAAGAAATACGCGGGCGATCCCGGGATCCGGGACGCCCTGGTCACGGGCATCAAGGAGGCGCCTCCGAGCCTGATAGGCGCGGTCAGCGGGGTCGCCCAGAACGACGGCGTCACGAAGTCCCTCGTGAGCACCGTGATCAAAGCGGTAGGCCTTCCCGCCAGCCTCACCGGCTTTCTCGACGGAGGCGAAGCCAAGGCCGCCAACCGGGATCAGGTCATGTCCGACATCATGAACTCCGAGGACGTGAAAAAGGCGATGAAGAATCAGCCCGCCGCCGTGCCGCTCGAAGCGAAGGAAGGAGAGAAGGCTCCGGAACAGCCCAACGGATTCCGGCCCCTCGGCGGACGCTGAACGGGACCGGCGAAAGAAAGGCCCGCCCTCGAACGAGAGGGCGGGCCTTTTTTCACCCGGAGACGAAGGTCAGTTGTTCCCGCTCGTGTTGATCGTGGAGGCGGGCCTGGAGCTGCTCGATGACACGGTATTGCCGACGCACTGGTTGCCCACGCGGTGCGTGCCGGCGCCGCATTGATACGACATCGGCTGCGACACCGAACTCGAGGTGGACGTTTCCGGCTGCTGAGAGCAACCGCTGCAAGCGGCGGCGCCCAACATCCCGAGGCTGAGGATCGCGGCGACGAGTCTGTGTAGATTCTTCATATGCCTCCGGGTTATCTGACCCTTCCGACGCACTGCGTCCCCTGGGCGACCGTTCCCGGCCCGCAGGTGACCGGCGCGGGCGCCGCCGCCTGCTCCTTCTCCTGAGGCATGCAGCCGCTGCACCCGGACAGCGCCATCGCCCCGAAGGACACGGCGGCGAGAACGATCAACGAGAACGTTTTCATGTCGATTCTCCCAAAACGATCGCGGCGTATGACAACAGTGTAAGCCCGCCAAGTTGGACTGTCAAGGCTTGCCGGGCCTTTTAATCGTTTTTTTACCGCGTTAAAAGGGCTTCCTGGAGGCGCCGGGACACCGACCCCGGCAGCCACAGGAGATGCACGATCGCGGTGTAATGCCCCAGGGGCAGCCAGACCTGTCGGGAGTCGGGGAAGGCCTCCTTGAGCCTCAGGGCGTTCGCCCTCGGGATGACCGTGTCCGAGTTCACGTTGATGAGGAGCGCCTTTTTGCCCGCGTTCGACGCCTTGTAGTCCAAGGGGTCGAGGCCGGTCCAGGCCGCCCTCAGCTCCCCCGCCTGGAGGCCCATCTTCTTGACGAAAGGCCCGCTCAGGGAGCCGTTGAGCGCGATGCCCGGGAAATCAGCCCCCCCCATCACGAACACGCCGGCCGCCGGCCGCGGGTCCACGGACCAGGTCACCGAGCCCACGATGGCGCCCAGGCTGATGCCGAACAGGGCCACCCGCCCGGGGTCCACCTCGGGGCGGGCGGCGAGCACGCCGAAGGCCCGCCGCGCGTCGGAGACCGACTGGCGGAAGTTCCGCGCGAGCTGGCCGGTCGTGCGCGCGAGGAAGACCTGGCCGCTCGGCATGGACGGATGCGGCCGGCGATGGAACTGCGTGGGCATCTCGATCCACATCACGACGAGGCCGTCCGCGACGAAGCGGTCCACGAACTTCGTCTCGATCCAGACGTTCGGGGCGGCCATCACCGGAAGGACCAGCACGGCGGCGCCGCGCTTGCGCCTGGCCGCGTCCGGCACGGACAGGTGAGCCCAGACCGTGTCGTTGGCCGGCCACGGGCTCTTCGCCGCCGACGGGAACTTGAGCAGGTAGTCGGTCCGGCCCGGCGCGGTGCTGACCTCGACGACCGAGACCTTGAAGTCGTTTCCCGGCGCCTGAAGCGGGGCGGCGGCGCACGGGATGGACAGGAGCAGGACGAGCGCCGGAAGCATCAGAACCCCATGACCAAGGAGAACGCTCCTTGGTAGATGTCGTTGAGGCCGAGCGAGGTCGCGCTGCGGACCGTGGATTTGCCCATGACCCAATACGAGTACTCGAACTTCGCCGCGAAGTGCTCCGCCAGCTGCCAATGGGCGCCGGCCGTGTATTTCCGGATCCGGCGCGTGACGAACGGCGCCGCGGCGCGGTACGCCGTCATCGAGTCGAAGGTCGCGGTCCCGTCGTTGAAGTTGAGGAGGAAGTCCAGCAGCGGACCCCGCCGGTACATCTCGTTGTAGACGAGCAGGCCGGTGAGGCGCCGGCCGTAGGGCGGACGGCGCATCAGCGGGAAGGAGGCCTGGATGAAATAGCCGTAGAGATGCTCGACCTGGCGCGAGTGGCTCCCGGTCGACAGGAGCACCGGCGACGATTCCGTGGAGGAGGGCGACAGCATCGGCGTCAGGAAATGGTTCTTGCTGTACATCACCTCGCCCGAGAGGTTGATGCCGCGGTAGTCGAAGGCCCAGTCCGCGCTCCACATCTCGTAGTTCAGGTAGCCCTCGAGGTCGTAGTTGCCGCCCATGCCCGACAGGCCGAGGTGGGTGCCCGCCAGGTCGGCGGCGCGCTCGGGCACGGGCCAGGGCAGGCGCAGGTCGCCGAGGGCGAACACGATGCGTCCTCCGAGGGACTTGGCGTTGTTGTTGTCGGCGAGGTTGTTGTTGTCGTGGCCGAAATCGGGCGACACCCCGGCGGTGCCGGGGCCGGGGATGCCGAGGTTCGACGGGTTGGGGAAGGTGCGCAGGCGGTTCTTCTGCTCGCTGACCCCGTTGACGACGAACAAGGTGACCTCGCTAGGCACGAGCGGATGGACCCGGACCGGATACCAGCTCCAGCGCAGGCCGATGTCGGCGTACCCGTAGCTGACCGGCGGCCGCGGCGAGTTGGGGCGCACGACGAGGTCGAGGCTGTCGGGCGACGCGTACAGGAGCGGACGCGTCACCGCCAGATATTGGTCGGGCCGGTACAGCTCGTTGTAGCGCCCGAACGGGACCATGAACTTGCCGAACTGGAACTTGATGCGCCGCACCGCGTTGTACTCCGCGTAGGCCTGGCTCAGGCGCGGCGCGCCTCGGCCCGCCGTCGGGAGGTTCCACTCGATGCGCACCGGGACGTCCTCGGTCACCGGGCCCTCGGCCCCGAGGTACATGTCCGCCAGGTAGACCTGGTTCTGGATCTGGGTCTCGAAGCCGGGCTCGCGCGGGCCGACGTTCCGCCAATTAAGGGAAGCGGCGCCGAACAGCTTCACCTTGGCGAGCTTCTCGATCGCCCGCGCCACGCCGGGGCTGAGCGCCGCCGGGGTCGAGACGGCCACCTCCGCGCGCGCCGGCGCGGCGGCCGCCGACAGCAGAAAGCCGAGGAAAATTTGACAACAAATGGACGAAGATGTACGATGGACCACGCAGAGTAAGTATAACGCGTTTTGCCGTGACGCGCCATGCGGCGCAAGGGAGAATCACATGACTCATATTATCGTCGAAGGCTGTCTGGGCGAAGTCTACGCCGCGTGCGTGGACGTCTGCCCCGTCGAATGCATCCACCCCGGCGACTACAAGGGCGAGAAGTTCATGATCATCAACCCCGAGGTCTGCATCGACTGCGGCGTCTGCCTCCCCGAGTGCCCGATCGGCGCGATCAAGGGCTCGGCCGACGAGGATCCGACCTGGGCGAAGATCAACGCCGAGCTCGCTCCCACCTTCAAGGACCACCCCAAGGTGACGCCCCGCGCCCCCAACGACCCTCCGCACAAGCCCACCAACAAGCTCGTCAAGTAAGTTGGCGTCGAATGAAAAAGCCGGGCGGCCGCTCTGGTCGCTCGGCTTTTTCATTCTCCTGTCCGCGTCCCCCGCTCCGGCCATGAACCACAACATCCTCCATCGCACTCCGCTCGACACCGCCGGGTCCCGCGCCGCGGGCCTCGAGCGCCTGCCTTTCGCCGAGGGCCTGTACCGGACCAAGACGGCGACGGCGACCCTCGAGTCGCGGGACCTCGAGACGCCGGTCGCGTTCGACGACCTCGTGGGCTCCTTCATCGCCGAGGTCCCCGCCGGCGGCGAGGCGGAGATGAGCGTCAAGGTCCGGCTCGAGTCGGGCTGGACGGAGTGGTTCTCGCTGGGCGCGCTGAACGGCTCCGGCTGGACCTCGCCCCCGGCGGCCCCCGCCGGGGACGGCCCCGCCTTCGTGGACGTGGACACCCTCAAGCTCAAGCAGAAGGCTACGGCGTTCCGCTATCGCCTGAAGTTCAAGGCCGGCAAGAAGCCCGTGCGCCTGCGCTCGGTCGCGGTCGCCGTGTCCGACGCCGACGCTCCGGCCGCGCCGTCCCCGTTCGCCCCGGGGCCGTGGGTCCGGGACCTCGGGCTCGCCCCGCGCTCCCAAGGCGACGCGCAGGAGAAGTACAAGCACGACATCTGCTCGCCGACCTCGCTGGCGATGGTCCTCGAGCACTGGGGCCGCAGGCTGGACCTCGAGGCCGTCGCCCTCGCCGCCCAGGACCGAGGCTCCCAGCTGTTCGGCAACTGGCCCGCGAACGTGGCCTACGCCGGCGGGCTCGGGCTCGAGGGGCGCGTCGCCCGCCTCGAGTCGCTCGCCGACGCCGAGGCCGAGGTCGCTCACGGGCGCCCGGTGATCGTCAGCGTGACCTTCTCCGAGGGCGAGCTGCCCAACGCCCCGATCAAGAGGACGCGCGGCCACGTCATGGTCATCGGCGGCTTCACCGCCGAGGGCGACGTCATCGCCTACGACCCCGCGGGGAAAGGGAAGGAAGGCGTGCGCCGCGTCTATCCGCGCGCCGCGTTCCACAAGGTCTGGCGCGGGCGCAAGCGCGGGCTGGCCTACCTGATCGGCCCGACCTTCCCCCGCGAGTTCACCGTGGGCGCCCCCGTCGCCGACCTGTGGACCAAGCCGGTGCGCCGCAGCGGCGTCAAGCTCGACGACGAGGCTCACCTCTCCCAGATCCTCTACGGCGAGGTCGTGACCGTGCTCGAGGCCAAGGGCGAGTGGGTCCGCGTGCGCGCCGAGGAGCAGGAGAGCTTCCTCCACTCCGGCGACTGGCAGGGCTACCCGGGCTGGATGAGGGCGGACGCCCTGGTCTCCGCGCCCCCGCCCAAGTCCGGCCCCATCGTCCGCGTGCGCCAGGCGCTCCTGCAGCGCGGCGACGACCTGCTGACGCTCTCCGTGGGCACGCGCCTGTCCTTCGTCTCCGACAGCGGCACGGCGACGGTCGTGCGCCTCCTCGACGGCACCTTGGCCGAGATCCCTTCGGCGTCCCTGTACCAGGCGCCCGCGGAGCCGACCGCCGCCTCGCGCGCCGAGATCATCCGCACCGCCGAGCTGTTCCTCGGCACCAGCTACTATTGGGGCGGACGCTCCGGCGTCCAGGCGGACCCGAAGGTCGGCGTGGACTGCTCCGGCCTCGTGAGCCTGGCCTACCGCATCCACGGCCGCGACGTCCCGCGCGACTCCCACGAGCAGAAGCTGCACGCGAAGCCGACGCGCAGCGCCGCGCTGCAGGCCGGCGACCTGATCTTCCTCACCGACGACGAGACGAGCGAGCGCATCACCCACGTCATGATCTTCACCGGCGGCGACGGGCTCATCGAGAGCCGCAAGTCCTCCGGGCGGGTGCTGCGCACCACCTTCCTCGAGCGCTTCGGCTCTCCGCTGACCGCCATCGAGTCCGGCGACGCGGTCAGCGACCTCTCGTTCGCCCGCCCGCGGCGTCGCCGCATCTTCTTCGGCTCGTACTTCTAGATGACGAAGAAGCCCCTGATCCACTTCGTCGGCATCGGGGGCGCGGGCATGAGCGCGCTGGCCCAGATCCACGCCATGGACGGCGGCCCGGCGACCGGCTCCGACCGGGATTTCGACCGCGGACGGGGCGCGGGGCTCAAGGCGAAGCTCGAGGCCCTCGGCGTGAAGCTGTTCCCTCAGGACGGGAGCGCGCTCTCGAAGGAGACCGGCCTCGTCGTGCTGTCCACCGCCATCGAGGACTCCAACCCCGAGATCGCCGCGGCCAAGGCCCTGGGCGTGCCCCTGATGCACCGCTCCGAGTTCCTGGCCCGCCACGTCTCGGAGATGCGCACCATCGCGGTCACCGGGACGAGCGGGAAGTCCACCGTCGTCGCGATGATCTTCGAGATCCTCGAGGCGGCCGGGCGCGGGCCCTCGGTCATCACCGGCGGGGCGCTCATCGCGCTCCAGGCGCGCGGGCTCACCGGCAACGCCTTCCGCGGGAAGTCCGACATCCTCGTCGTCGAGGCGGACGAGAGCGACGGGTCGCTCGTCAACTACAAGCCCGCCGTGGGCGTGTTCCTGAACCTGACGAAGGACCATCTCGAGGTCTCCGCGCTGCGGGAGATCTTCCTCAAGTTCCGCGGGAACGTCGCCACGGCGCTCGTGAACTCCGACGACCGCGCCCTCGACGGCATCCGCGCCGACTCCACCTTCGGCTTGTCGTCCGGCACCGTGCGCGCGGAGGGCCTCGAGCTGACCGCCGCCGCCTCCTCGTTCCGGGTGAAGGGCGTCCCGTTCACGCTCCCCGTCCCCGGACGCCACAACGCCGAGAACGCGATCGCGGCGATCGCCGCCTGCGTCAACGAGGGCGTCTCGCTCGCCGATTGCGCCCGGGGCCTGGCCTCCTTCCAGGGCGTGGCGCGCCGCTTCCAGAGCCTCGGGACCGCGCGCGGCGTGGAGGTCGTCGACGACTTCGCGCACAACCCGGCCAAGATCGCGGCGACCCTCGTCGCCGCCCGCCTGCGCGGCCGCCGGACCTTGGCCGTCTATCAGCCCCACGGCTTCGCGCCGACGCGCCACCTCAAGAACGAGCTCATCGCCGCCTTCGCCGAGGGCCTGCGCCCCGACGACCGGCTGTGGCTGCCCGACATCTACTACGTCGGCGGCACGGCGAGCAAGGACATCTCCTCGAACGACGTCGTCGCCCCGCTGAAGGCCAAGGGCCTTCACGCCTTCCACGTCCCGGACCGCGCCGCGATCGCCGGCCTCATCGCCGCCGAGGCGCGCGCGGGCGACCTCGTCATCGTGATGGGCGCGCGCGACCCCTCCCTGTCCGACTTCGCCCGCGACATCCTCAAAGCGCTGAAACCTTAGTCGTCGCCGCGGCTTTTAGAATAGCGATTATAAAATAAGCTGTTATCACACATCCTGCCGCCTGTGGATATGTGGATAAGTGTGTGAGAAGTTATATTAATTACATAAAATTGTAACACGACGATTCGGGGCTCACGCCGCGCCTGGGCCCTTTCCGCATCGGACGCCGGGACCTTCGGCCCAGGGCAAACAGCGCCGTTCCCTTATACTTGAGGTCAGATGAGGATGACCTCGCTGATCGCCGCGCTGCTGCTCGCCGCCCCCGCCTGGGCGCAGACGCGCGTCGCCGCGCCCGTCACGACGGTCGTCCCGCTTCAGATCGGCGCCGCGCCGGTCCCGTCGCTGTCCGCTCCCGGCCTCCCCTCTCCGGCGTCGTCGCTGTCCGCGCCGCTGTCGCTGACCGCCGCTCCGCTCGCCGCGCCGCTCCTCGCCCCTCCCGCGATGCGGGCCGTCCGCCCGGCGGCCTATGCCCCTCTCCCCGTCAAGGTCGCGGCCCTCGGCGCCGGGATCTCCAAAGCCGTCGCCTCGCTGGCCGATAACCCGGCCTCCGGCGCCGCCGCGCTGACGGCGGGCCGCGACATCGAGGCGCTGCTGACCGGCGCCGTCCTCTCCGCGCCGTCCGCCGCCGACGCGGCCGCATCGCCCGAGGAGCTGGCCTTCGCCGTCGGCGCCTCGCAGGCGCTCGCCGCGCGGGCCGACGACCTGGGCGCCGCGAAGGGCCTGAAGGCGCGGTCCATGAGCGGGGCCGACTTCGTCGGCATGCTCGACGCGGCCCGCGGCTCGGGCGCCCCCGCCCCGACGCCCGCCGCCGCCGCGGCCGTCAAGAGGATCGAGTCGGCGGTCGTGCGCTTCGCCCGCGCCCTCATCCCCGCGGACAAGCCGCTCGTCGACAGCCTGAGCCGCGCGCTGGCGGTGTGGCAGGTCTTCGACCAGGAGATGGGCATCGCCGCGTCGAAAGGCACGCTCGAAGCGGTCGTCGCCGACGCCGAGCTCTTCGCGTCGCAGGTCGAGGCTTCCGTGGCCGTACCGTCCGTCGCGCCCGCGCCGGCCCCCTCGGCGGCGACGCTCGCCCCGTCGACGCCGAAGGAGGTCCACCCGGAGGACCCCGACGATTACGCCTCCGTCGCGGTCCCCGGCAGCATCTTCGGCTGGCAGCCCATCGAGAAGTCCCCGGGGCACGGCTTCCCGCCTCTCGACGCCCTGATCCGCAAGGTCCTCGGCGAGAAGAAGAGCGCCTACGCCGAGGGCTTCGAGCTCCCCGGCGCGGCGAAGCGGGAGGACGCGCGGATCCACTTCTACGGCGAGCGCCACACCGACGGCGACCTGATCGGCGCCAACATGAGGCGGCTCGCGGCGGACGCCCGCCCCGGCAAGCCGGTCATCGTCCTCGTCGAGGGCTACACCGGCTGGGCCCTGCGGGGCTGGCCGGCGCTCAAGTACCTCGCCGACCGCGGCCTCGACCCCGACGTCCTGGCGGAGAAGGACATCCCGAGCGCCTTCGTCGAGGTGCGCGGCTGGGAGAACACCGTCCACTACGACGACTCCAAGCACCCGCTCCTGCAGCACCACATGGACCAGCTCGCGATGAACCACCTCGCGCACGGCGAGCTGCGCGGCTGGCGCTACTACCGGGAGATGGCGCGCGCGGCGCTGGCGGCCTGGCGCTCCTACCGCGAGCTGTGGCAGGCGGCCATCGTGGTGCGCAACGGAGACCTGAACGCCGCCGTCGCGAAGGCCGCGGCCGACGCCGACGAGACGGGCGCGACGGTGCACGTCATCGCGGGCACCGACCACCTGATGCAGAGCCCGCGACTGGTCGGCCTGCCGCTGGTCGGACGCCCGGTCTTCCGCAAGTCCCTGCGCGACGCCCTCGGCGGCCGCGCGTTCTGGGCCAGCCAGCCTCCCAACACTCTGGACTAGACGCAAAGTTGGTAGAATCCGGGCCATGAAGAGAGCGCTCGCGGCCGCGTCATTCCTGGTCCTGGCCCTGCCCGCCTTCGCCCGCCCCCGGGCCGCCGCCGCGCCCGAGGAGCCCCGCGCCGCCGCCGCGCCGCCGCTGTATCCGACGCGCTCGACCGAGCCGATCGTCTTCATCTGGCCTCCGGAGAACATGCCGCTCGCGGCCGAATCCGAGTTCATCCTCGGCTCGGTGACCCCGGCGACGGCGCCCTTCGCCATCAACGGCGTCACCGTCACCGTCCACCGCGAGGGCGGCTTCCTCGCCTGGCTGCCGATCGCGCCGGGGACCTTCACCTTCCGCGCCGAGCTGGCCCTGTCGTCCGTCACGACGGCGACGGCCGAGCGCCATATCCTCGTGCCCGTCCCCGCCCAGCCTCTCCCCGGGAAGCTCGCCATCGACCCCGCCTCCCTGACGCCCAAGACCGACCTGGACCTGCGCGCCGGGGACTGGCTGACGGTGCGCATGAAGGGAACCCCCGGCAAGCCCGCCCGCTACCGGGTCGGCAAGGGCCCGTGGCAGGACATGCGCGCCGCCAACGCCGCGCTCGGGATCTACGAAGCGACGAGGCAGATCGCCTCCGGCGAGGAGATCGAGCCCGCCGCCGTCGAGTACGAGCTCGGCAAGGGCTGGTCCTCGGTCAAGCTCTCCGGCTCGGCCCGAGTCTCGGCGTCCGCGCGCAATTCCCTGATCGCGACCGTGAAGTCCAGCACCGCGGGCTTCATCGCGGTCAAGACCGGCCCCGCCAACGGCTTCCTCTCCTTCCCGCTGGCCGGCACCCGGCTCATGGTGACCGGCCGCGAGAACGGCTCCCTGCGCGTGCGCTTCTCCGAGACCCTGTCCGGCTGGGTCGAGGCCAAGGACGTCGAGCTCTCCTCGGGCACCCCTCCCCGCGCGGTGATCGGCACCATCGGCATCGCCAGGACGGACCGCGGCGCCTCCGTGAAGATCGGCGTCTCCGAGAAGGTCGCCTTCGACGTCGAGCCCTCGGCCGGACTCGACGCGCTGACGGTGCGCCTGTACAACGCGACCGGACACACGAACTGGGCCGTCAACGAGGCCCCCGACTTCGTCCAGGAGGTCCGCTGGCGGCAGGAGGCGACCGACGTCGTCGCCGTGACCATCCTGCTCAAGCCGAGCGAGGCGCTGTGGGGCTGGTGGCCGTCCTTCGACGGCGGCTCGCTGCGCCTCGAGCTCCGGCGCACCCCGAGGATCTCGGAGTACAAGCCGTTCTCGGGCATCACGGTCATGCTCGACCCCGGGCACATGCCGTCGGCGACCGGCGCGACCGGCCCCCTCGGCACGCGCGAGATGGACGCCAACTACGCGATCGCGCAGGCCGCGAAGGGACGCCTGGAGCGGGCGGGCGCGACGGTGCTGATGACGCGCAACGACCCCCTGCACGAGGTCTCCCTCGTGGACCGGCCGAAGCAGGCCGTCGAGCGCGGCGCCGACCTCTTCGTGAGCCTGCACAACAACGCCCTGCCCGACGGCGAGAACCCCTTCTCCAAGCCGCGCGGCTTCACCGTCTTCTACTACCATCCCCAGAGCCTCGAGCTCGGCCGCGCCGTGCATGAGGCCTTCCGCGCCCGGATCAAGCTGCCCGACGAAGGCCTGCGCTGGGGCAACCTCCTCGTCGCCCGGCAGAGCGCCATGCCCGCGGTCCTCGTCGAGAACGCCTACATGATCTTCCCCGAGCAGGAGGCCCTGCTCAACGACTCCGCGTTCCGCGACGAGCTGGCCCGGTCGCTGGTCGAGGGCCTCGAGAGATTCCTTCGGAACGCGAGGAGAAAGCCATGATCACGCCCGGATCCGGAGCCCTGCCCGCCCTCGTCGACATCCTCCACTTCCTGTCCACGGCGAAGGAGGCCGAGGAGGACCAGGTCTGGGCGCGCGTCCTCGACAAGCTCTCCGCGGCCCTCGACTGCGAGGCCGCGACCTACTTCGTCTTCCTGCCCAAGCCCCAGCAGCTCATCGCGCGGGCGGCGCTCGGCGCCGCGGGTCACCGCGTCGAATCGCGGCGCGTCGAATCGGGAAAGGGCTTGTGCGGCTGGGTCGCGAAGTACCGCGAGCCCGTGCTGACCGTCGACGCCTACTCGGACCCCCGCTTCCTGAAGCAGCTCGACCAGGACACGGGCTTCAAGACTAGCCACGTCCTCGCGGTGCCGCTGCTCGACCGCATGGAGCTGATCGGCGTCTTCGAGATGATCAACAAGCGCGGCGGGCCCTTCACGGAGGCCGACCTCTCCTTCGTCCAGGCCGCCACCTCGGCCTGCGCGATCGCGCTGCGCGCGATCCGCCTGGAGTCGACGGTCGACAAGGTCACCGCCCACAACGCGAGCATCCTCGAGAACCTCGGCGGCGGCTTCGTCGCGGTGGACATCCACGGACGCGTGATGCTGTGCAACCCGGCCGCCAAGAAGATCCTCGGCCTCGCCGAGGACCTGCCGATGAACCAGCCCGTGGACGCGACCTTGATCATGATCCCCGAGATGGCCGAGATCCTGATGGACACCTTGGTCAAGAAGGAGACGGTCAAGCGCCAGGACCTGTGGTGGAAGCTCAAGGGCGAGAGCCGGGTGCTCGGCTACTCGACCTTGCTCATCCAGGACCCGCACGGCCAGGTGGTCGGCGCCGGCGTCACCTTCCAGGACATCACCTCCTTCCAGAAGAAGGCATGAAGGCCCCCGGCTTCAGCCTCAAGGGCGTGGACGGCGCGACCCACACGCTCGACTCCGTCAAGGGCGCCAAGGCGACCCTCATCGTCTTCTCCTGCAACCATTGCCCCTACGTGATGAAGGCCGAGGACGAGCTCGTCGCGGTCTTCCACAAATACCGGCCCCTTGGCGTCGGCATGGCGGCGATCAACTCCAACAACGCCGACGCCTACCCTGAGGATTCCTTCGAGAACATGGTCGCCCGCGCGGCCGAGAAGAAGTTCCCCTTCGTCTACCTGCGCGACGCCTCGCAGATGGCGGCCAAGGCCTACGGCGCGACGCACACGCCTCAGATCTTCGTCTTCGACCGCGACCTGAAGCTGGCGTACACCGGCGCCGTGGCCGGCCTGCGCGACGCGCTCGACGACCTCGTCGCGAGCCGCCCGGTGCGCGTCCCCGAGACGCACGCCATCGGCTGCACGATCAAGTGGAAGTGAGCCGGTGAAGGCCCACACCGAATACCTGTTCTTCGAGACGCCCGAGCGCCGGGCGCTGGTCAACATCACCGAGCGCCTCGCCGCGATCGTCGCGAAGTCGAGGATCGAGGAAGGCATGTGCCTCGTCTCCGCGATGCACATCACCGCCGGCATCTGGGTCAACGACGAGGAGAGCGGCCTCAAGCAGGACCTGATGGACTGGCTCGAGCGCCTGGCGCCGGTGGCCGACTACCGCCACCACCGGACCGGCGAGGACAACGGCGACGCCCACCTCAAGCGCACCTTGCTCGGGCACCAGGCTATCCTGCCGGTCACCGAAGGCGCGCTCGACCTCGGCCCCTGGGAGCAGGTGTTCTACGCCGAGTTCGACGGCCGCCGCCGCAAGCGCGTCGTCGTCAAGGTGATGGGCGAATGAAGCCGGCCCTCCTTCTCTGGCCGCTGCTCGCCGCGGCGGTGCTCTACCTCGGCCTGCGCCGCTTCGAGCGCGCCATGGTGTTCGTCCCCTCCCGGGAGATGCTCGCGCACCCCGGGACCGTGGGCCTCGCCTACGAGCCCCTGTTCCTGACCGCCGCCGACGGCGTGAAGCTCCGGGCCTGGTGGATCCCCGGGCCGTCCGCGGAGGCCCCCGTCATGCTCTGCCTGCACGGCAACGGCGGCAACCTCTCCCACCGCACCGACAAGATGCGCCTGTTCCACGACGCGGGCGCCGCCCAGCTCTGGCTCGACTGGCGCGGCTACGGGGAGAGCGCCGGGACCCCGGACGAGCCGGGCCTGTACCGCGACGCGCTCGCCGGCTGGGCCTGGCTCAACGCGGTCAGGACGGTCCCCGCCGCGCGCCTCGTGCTGTACGGCGAATCGCTGGGCTGCGCCCCCGCCATCGAGCTCGCCACGCGCGTGCCCGCCGCGGGCCTCATCGTGGACAGCGCCTTCACCTCCGTCGCGGACATGAGCCGCCGCGTCCTGCCCTGGTTCCCGGTCCGGATCCTCAGCCTCAAGTTCGACAACCTGTCCCGCCTGCCGCGCGCGACGATACCGACCCTCTTCCTGCACAGCCCCGAGGACGACATCATCCCCTACGAGATGGCCCTGAAGAACCTGGGCGCCTCCGGCGCGGCGAAGAAGCGCCTCGTCGACCTGAAGGGGTCCCACAATGAGGGCTTCCTCGACGCGGGCGCCGCCTATCCGACGGCGATCAAGGACTTCCTCGCGTCGCTTCCGAAGGAAGCCAAGTAGAGCGGGTCATTCCCGCCGTATATTCTCTTTCCCCGACAGGTTCGCCCCTTCAAGTTCGACGACCAAGTCGCCGAATTCCTTGAGCGCCGCGGCCTGCCGTCGGCTGCGGCGCCCGGCTTTCAATTTCATAGCAGGGAAGGCGACCGGCGAAGCGACCGTTAAAGCGGCATCGGAAGCCAATCCGATCGCGCCGCCGACCGGAAGCAGCAACAATCCATATTGCGCGTCGCCATTTTCATCGGGGGAGAATGCCCCTATGATCTCAAATGGGGCCAAGACGACATAAGCGACGTCGAAAGCGAGGGATCTGGCGAGCAGCCCCCCCGAGCAAAGACGGTTTACTATCCGGGCGGTGTCGACGCGCGCCGCGATATACCGATCCCAGGCGCTCGCGAGGCGCTTCCAGTCGGAAGGGCTCACGCTTCCCTTCAGATTCCTCGCCCTCAGCCGCACGGCGGTCGAGGGATCGACCTTCGACCCCGGCTCACCGCGACCCTCAGAAGCGTCCAGGGCGCCGGGGATACGGCCGGCCTCGTCGTATTCGAGAAGTTCAGCGGACTTATCCGGCCACCCCAGAAGCTGCTGGGAACAGTCTCCGGGCGGAGGGAACTTCCGGCTATGGGCCGGGAGGGCCGCCGACAGCAAGACCACGACGGCGCAACTGAAGCTTGCTTTCATGACTTCATTACGGAGTCTTCAGGGCCTGGAGCTGCCGGTAGATCTCGGTCTTGCGCGCGACAATCTCGTAGTCGTTCTCGCGGTCGTGGGCCGCCCGCACGGCCTTCATGAGGGTCTCGATATCCTTTTCGACGTCGGCGGCGAGGGCGTCGGACGCGCGGATCGCGCGGTAGAGCCAGATGCTCGCGCGTCCGTCGGCGACGATCTCTTCGGCCGTGCGCGTGTGTTCGCGCCTATCGGCCTCATCCTTGATTCGAGCCCGTTCCTTTAAAAGCGCGTCCTGCACGGCCGTCCAATAGGCGGCCTTTCTCTTCAGCGCATCGATATGGCCGGCAAGGCTTTCTTCCTTGACGCAGATCACGTCGCCCTCGGCGCCGTACGGGAGAGCGGCGGTCACGCGAGCGAATTCGACGGGGATAGAGGCCAACCGAAGGGCGTTCTCGTCCGCCTTGTCGACTGCGGCGGCGAGAGCCGCCTTGGCCGCCTCCGCGGTCATCTCGCCGGTCAAGGCGCCGCAACGGGAGCCCAGGCCGGGCGTGGGGGACGGCCGGCCGGGCGCGTGGACGACCTGCGCCCGGGAGAAAATCGGAACCGCGAGGACCGCCGCCAGAAGAACCTTCGACGCCGCGTATTTTGTCATGTTCGAAGGTTAGCCGGAAAACGGCCGAGCGCTAAGTGTCTTTAGGCCCATCCGGGCGCAGGTCCTTGCGCCCCCGCGACGCCGCGAGCGTTTGCGGCTATTCAGGATCGACGCCGCGCTGGGGGCAGTCGGGGCGCAGGGAGCACGAGGCGCACTGCGGGTTCTGGGCCTTGCACACGCGCCGGCCGTGCCAGATCACGGAATGGGACCAGAACACCCAGTCCTTGCGCGGGACGATGCCCGCCAGGTCGCGCTCGACCTTGACCGGGTCCTCCTCGTCGGTGAGGCCGAAGCGGAAAGCGAGGCGCTTCATGTGCGTGTCCACGACCACGCCCTCGGGCTTGCCGTAGACCTCGCCGAGCACCACGTTCGCCGTCTTGCGCGCGACGCCGCGCAGGGCCAGCAGCCCCTCCATCGTGTCCGGGACCTTGCCGCCGTGCTCGTCGCGGATGGCCCGGGCCGTCTCGATGATCGCCTTCGCCTTCATGCGGTAGAAGCCGCAGGAGCGGACGATCGCCTCGAGCTCCTCCGGGTTCGCGCGCGCGTAGTCGTCGACGGTCTTGTAGCGCTTGAACAAAGTCTTCGTCGTCGCGTTGACCCGGACGTCGGTGCACTGCGCCGAGAGGATGACCGCGAAGACGAGCTCGTGCGGCGTCGTGTAGTCGAGCTCGCAATGCGCGTCCGGATAGAGCTTGCGCAGGCCCTTGAGGAGCCGCAGCGCGCGCTCGGTCTTGACGCTCACCGCTTCTCGATCGGGTAGTAGTAGATCCCGAGGTTCACGGGGTTGTCGACGAAGCCCTTCACCCAGCCCCGCACCCCGTAGACCCCGGCGGGGTGCACGGTGAAGATCGCGGGCGCCTCGTCGAAGCCCTTGGCCAGGATCTTCTTGTAGAGCGCGGCGCGCCTGGCGGGCGACGGCTCGCCGGCGGCCTTCTCGATCAGCGCGTCGAGCTCCGGGTTCGCGTAGCCCTGCGCGGACGGGTAGCGCCCCTGCGAGTGGTAGAAGGCGTAGATGAAGTTGTGCGCGTCGGGATAGTCGGCGAGCCAGCCGCGCGCGAACAACGGCATCATCCGGCGCTGGGCCTTGTCGAGGAAGCTCGCCCAGTCCACGCCGCGCAGGTCGACGCGGAACTTGGGGTTCAGCTTCTCGACGTTCTTCTTGAGGATCTGCGCCGCCGCCTCGCGGTTCTCGGAACCGGTGTTGTAGGTGAGGGTGAAGCGGAACCCCTTCTCCCAGACGCGTCCGCCGTGCGCCTTTCGCAGGTAGGCCTCGGCCTTCTTGAGGTCGTAGGAGTAGCGCGGCTGCTTCGGGTCGTAGCCGGGGACGCTCGGCGGGATCGGACCGAGGGCGCGCGCCGCCGTGCCCTTGAAGGTGTCGCGCATGATCGCGTCGTAGTCGAAGGCGTAGGAGAAGCCGCGGCGCACGTCGGCGTCGGCGAAGAAATCCGGCGGTATGCCCTCGCCGTCGAGCTTGCCGGAGCCGACGTCGGGGTTGGCGACCGGGTTGATCTTCACCGTGAAGAACAGCGCCGGGTCGGTCTGCAGGCGCAGGAGCCCGTCGAGCAAAGACGCGCCGGGGATGCCGGCGATCTGGGACGCGTACGGTCGCGGCGTCTCGATGAGGTCCGCGTCGCCGGCCTGGAGCATCAGCTTGCGCGTGTTGAGCTCGGGCACGGCCTTGACCAGGACTTGCTTGAGCTTCGCCGGGCCTCGGAAGTAGGCGTCGTGACGCGACAGCAGGACATACCGGGCGGTCTTGTCCCAGCGGACGAGCTTGAAGGGGCCCGCGCCGTTCATGTGCTCGTGAAAGTACGACTTCTCCTTGGGCGGGTCGTTGAAGTCCTTCCAGGTCTTCTCGGTGCCGTCCCATTCCCCGTGCGCGATCGCCCAGGGCTTGGACATGACGTACGACCAGCGGGCCATGATGCCGAGGAAGGGCCCGAAGGGGCGCGGCAAGGTGATCACCACGTCGTCGCCCTCGACGCGCACGGCCTTCTCGAGCGCGGCGTAATCCAAGGTGATCGTCCCGGACGAGTTCCGCGTCGACGGCACCCCCGCGATCGGCTCGAGCAGCAGCGCCGAGGGCCCGCCGGAGCGGTCCGTGATCATGAAGCGCATCAGCGAGTAGCGCACGTCCTCGGGCGTCACCTCGCTCAGGTCATGGAAGCGGACGCCCTTGCGGATCGGGAAGCGGTAGGTCCGCCCGTCCGGCGAGATCAGCTTGTTCTTGAGGGAAGGGACCTTCTCCGCGATGCGCGGCTCGTATTCGGAGAGCGAGGAGCCCTTGAACGCGATCAAGGTCTCGTAGACGTTCTGGATGACCGACTGGCTCGACCCGTCGTACGGGAAGACCGGGTCCAGGCTGCCGACCTCGCCGATCTCGAGGTTGGTGAAGGTGTCCGGGT
>Ga0255338_1003152_pt1 | contig 20753 bp, 24 predicted proteins | sample MeOH1_35cm_T4_19_FD_203715 | JGI IMG/M metagenome (GOLD analysis project Ga0255338, IMG submission 203715) | Sandy soil microbial communities from University of British Columbia, Vancouver, Canada - MeOH1_35cm_T4_195 | ecosystem: Engineered > Artificial ecosystem > Sand microcosm > Unclassified ...
GGCCAGGCTCAGATCGGTCAGCGGGCCGACCTGCAGCTCCAGCAGGCGGGCGCCGGTCTTGAAGGCGGGCGCCGGCGCGGCCGGGGCCTCGGCGGGCTTGGGCGCGGGCGCGGCGGGGGCGCCGGCGGCGACTTCCTTGCCCTCGACCAGGCTGCGGATATTGGTCAGCAGCTCGCTGGTGTCCACGGGGTCGGCGCCCGAACCCTGGTGGCGGCCCAACTGGGCGCGCAGCGCGTCGCCCGACTGCAGCAGCACGTCCACCATCGAGGCGGTCGGCGTCAGCTCGTGGCGGCGCAGCTTGTCCAGCAGCGTCTCCATCTGGTGGGTCAGCTCGGCCACGTCGGAGAAGCCGAAGGTCGCCGCGCCGCCCTTGATCGAGTGGGCGCAGCGGAAGATCGCGTTCAGCTCCTCGTCGTCGGCGCTCTCGATGTTCAGGTTCAGCAGCAGCTGTTCCATGTTGTCGAGGTTCTCGCTCGCTTCCTCGAAGAAGACTTGATAGAACTGGCTCAGGTCGATGCCGGCACTCAGGCTGGCGCCTTCGGAGGTCATTTCTCCCATGCTGTACTCCTGCTGTATGGCGCGCTTAACGGATCACCTTGCCGATCACCTCGATCAGCTTGGCCGGGTCGAAGGGCTTGACCAGCCAGCCGGTGGCGCCCGCGGCGCGGCCGGCCTGCTTCATCTGGTCGCTGGACTCGGTGGTCAGGATCAGGATGGGCGTGGTCTTGAACTTGGGGTTGTCGCGCAGCTTCTTGGTCAGGCTGATGCCATCCATGCGCGGCATGTTCTGATCGGTCAGCACCAGATCGAAATCGCGCGTGCTGGACTTTTCCCAGGCATCCTGCCCGTCAACGGCCTCGACCACGTTGAACCCGGCGTTCTTCAGGGTGAAGGAGACCATCTGGCGCATCGACGCCGAATCGTCCACAGCAAGAATTGAATGCATCGCTCTCTCTCCGGATAACAAGCTGATATCGGTTGATCTTCAGATTTCTTTAGAACAGTTCGATGGAGCCCGCGTCCATCTCGTCCTGCGTCACGGGGTTCGGCCGCAGCGGCGCGATCTCGACCACCGCCTCGCCGTCCTCGTCGTCGCCAAAGGTGTCGCGCGCCAGCTGGTCGGCGCAGTTGCGCAGGCGCTGGCTGGTGTGGGCGATCAGCTGGGTGGCCATGTCCTGGAATTGCAGCGCGGTGATCGCGCCGGCAATGTCCTCCATCACGCCATGCAGGGCCGCGCTGTCGCTGCCGGACGATTCGGCGGCCTGGCGCAGCAGGGCCTGGATCTGGGTGGAAGCGCTGTAGAAATGGGCCGACAGGGATTCCCCGGCGTCGTCCAGCAGGCGCTGCAGCCGCTCCAGATCATTGGTCACCGTCATCAGGTGATCCTGCAGCTCGGCGGCGGCAAGCAGGGAAAGCATGCCCGGTTCCTCAGGTGCAGGGTTGTCATTCATCAGCAGCGTCGCTCCATGCTCGTTTCCTCCTCACCTGGCTCAGGCCGGACCCTTGGCGGCCCCCTAGATGGCCCTACCCGGAATCTTCGGCATTTCTGCTGGGCATGTCGACCGGACAACGGGCCCGAAGCGGGCCTATTTCCGGAAATCGGCGCCGGCTCGGCAAGCCCCGACAAGGGGCAACCTCTCATTGTGAGCGGTCACCGGCCGCCGTCGACCGGCGCCCAGGCGGGGCCCGTGAGTTGTTGCACATTCTTGGCATACTCCGGGCCCATGACGATTGATCGCCGTTTGCGCATCTTGCATGTCGAGGATTCGGAGCTCGACCACCAGCTGATATTGGCGCAGTTGCGCCGCGGCGGGCTCGATCTCGAGGTGCGGCGGGTCGATACCCTGACCGAGGTGGCCCAGGCCCTCACCGAGCCCTGGGACGCGATCGTGTCGGACTACAACCTGCCGGGTTTCTCGGGCCTGGTGGTGCTGGACCTGCTCAAGGAGAGCAAGCGCCTGCTGCCCTTCATCCTGGTCTCGGGCGAGATCGGCGAGGACACGGCCGTGGCCGCGATGCGCACCGGCGCCTCGGACTACCTGCTGAAGAACAACCTGAACCGCCTGGCGCCGGCCCTGCTGCATGCGATCGAGGCCGTCGACGCCCAGCGCGCCCGCCAGGAGGCCGACCGCGAGCTGCTCAAGAGCAAGCAGCGCCTGCACGAGCTGGCCGGCCACCTGCAGACCAGCATCGAGATGGAGCGGGCGGCCATCGCCCGCGAGATCCACGACGACGTGGGCGGTTCCCTGACCGCGCTCAAGTTCGACCTGGCCTGGATCGCCCGCCATACCCAGGACGAGGCGGTGCGCCAGCGCGTGCAGACGACCCTGGAAACGGTCACCTACGCGATCGAGGCCAGTCAGCGCATCATGCACAACCTGCGCCCGGCCATCCTGGAGCAGGGCCTGGTGGCCGCGGTGCAGTGGATGAGCATGCGCTTCGAGCGCCGCACCGGCATCGCGACCAGCATGCGCACCAGCCACGAGCAGATCCATCTGCCCGCCGGCGTGCCCCTGGTCGCCTATCGCACGGCCCAGGAGGCCTTGACCAATGTCAGCAAACACGCCAACGCCACCCGTGTCGACATCGAGCTGAGCGTGGATTCGGGCGTGCTGACCCTGGAGGTCAGCGACAATGGGCAGGGTATCGCGCCGGGCGACCTGGCCAAGGCGCGCTCGTTCGGCATCCGCGGCCTGCATGAGCGGGCCGCTACCGTTGGAGGATGGGTCGATTTGAGCAGCAATAGCAAAGGGACCAGCCTGATCCTGTCGGTGCCGCTGGAGGCACCGCACGGCGGTACTGACGATGAAGACGGCGATCCGCCCGCCACTCACGATCCTTCGGCCTGGGGCAGCGCATGATTAAAGTGATTCTCTGCGACGACCACGCGCTGATACGGCGCGGCATCCGCGACACCTTGTCGGATGCCGCCGACATCGAGGTGGTCGGCGAGGCCGGCGACTACGGCGAGCTGCGCGCGCTGATGCGCCAGCCCGGCAAGGACTGCGACGTGCTGGTGCTGGACATCAACATGCCCGGCCGCAGCGGCCTGGACGTGCTGCATGTGCTCAAGGACGAAGGGGCCAGCACCAAGGTGCTGATCGTCTCGATGTATCCCGAGGACCAGTACGCGATCCGCGCCCTCAAGGCCGGCGCCTTCGGCTATGTCAACAAGGGTGGCGATCCGCAGGTGCTGGTGCAGGCCGTGCGCACCGTGGCCCAGGGCCGCAAGTACGTGACGCCCGAGATCGCCCAGATGCTGGTCGAGAGCCTCACCGCCCCGTCCACCGAGCAGGCCCACCACAAGCTCTCCGACCGCGAGCTGCAGACCCTGGTGATGATCGCCTCCGGCAAGCGCCTCTCGGACATCGCCGAGGAATTGACTCTGAGCCCGAAGACGGTCAGCGTCTACCGCGCCCGCGTGCTGGAGAAGCTGGCCCTGGCCAACAACTCCGAGCTGACGGTCTACGCGATCAGGAACGGGCTGGTCGAGAGCTGATCACAGCGAAAGGCGGCCAGCGGCCGCAGGCTAGGAGAACGCGGTCAGCAGCCGCAGGCTAGGAAAACGCGGCCAGCAGCCGCTCGAGCGCCACCATGAAGGGCGTCTGCATCAGCGGCAGGGTTGCGACCATGCCCACCAGGCCGATGCTGACGGTCAGCGGGAAGCCGACCGAGAACACGCCGATCTGCGGCGCGACGCGCGAGATCACGCCCAGCACCAGGTTGACGAACATCAGCATCGTGATCAGCGGCAACGCGATCCACAGACCGATGCGGAAGATCTCCGCACCCCAGGTCTGCGGCTGGGCGACGCGCAGGAAGGCGAAGGGCTCCTGGCCGACCGGGAAGGCGTGGAAGCTCTGCACCAGCGCATTGATCAGCAGCAGGTGACCGTTGATCGCGACGAACAGGAAGGCCACCATCGAGCCGAAGAAGCGTGCGCTGGAGGTGCCCTGGCTGCCGGTGCTGGGATCGAAGAAGCCGGCGAAGTTCAGCCCCATCTGCAGGCCGATCAGCTCGCCGGCGAATTCCAGCGCGGCGAACACCAGGCGCACCGCGAAGCCCATGGCCAGGCCGATCAGCAGCTGCTGGGCCAGCAGCAGGAGCAGCATCGGCGGCGAGTCCAGCGGCACGACCGGCATCTCCGGCAGCGAGGGCTGGGCCGCCAGCGAGATGAACAGGGCCAGGCCGACGCGCAGCCTCATCGGCACATTGCGCTGGCTGAAGATCGGCATGCCGCCGAACAGCGCCAGCGTGCGGATGAAGGGCCACAGCAGCGGCGTGAGCCACTGCAGCAGCTGCGCTTCGGTGAAACTGAACATCAGCCGACGACCTGGGGGATGGTTTGCAGCGTGCGCTGGATGTACTCGACCAGGGTGGTGACCATCCAGGGGCCGGCCACCGCCATCACGACCACGGCTGCGACGACCTTGGGCACGAAGGAGAGCGTGGCTTCGTTGATCTGGGTCGCGGCCTGAAAGACGCTGACCGCCACGCCGACCAGCAGCACCGTGATCAGGATCGGTGCGGCGACCAGCAGCAGCATGTAGAGGCCCTGCTGGCCGAAAGTGAAGACCTGTTGTGCATCCATATCAGCTCACGAAAGAAGCGGCGAGCGAGCCCAGCAGCAGGTTCCAGCCATCGGCCAGCACGAACAGCATCAGCTTGAAGGGCAGGGCGACCAGCACCGGCGACAGCATCATCATGCCCAGGCTCATCAGCACGCTGGAGACGATCATGTCGATCACCAGGAAGGGGATGAAGATCAGGAAGGCGATCTGGAAGGCCGACTTCAGCTCGCTGGTGACGAAGGCCGGCACCAGCACCTTGAAGGGCACGTCCTCGGGCTTGACGCTGGCATCCACCTTGGCCAGGCGCGAGAACAGCGCGACATCGGCCTGGCGGGTCTGCTTCAGCATGAAGCCGCGCATCGGCACCTCGGCGCGCGCGAGCGCCACCTCGAAGCCGATCGAGCCGGCCGAGTAGGGCTGCCAGGCCTCGGCATAGACCTTGTCCAGGGTCGGGCTCATCACGAAGAAGGTCAGGAACAGCGAGAGGCCGACGATCACCTGGTTGGGCGGCGCCGCCTGCGTGCCCAGGGCCTGGCGCATCAGCGAGAGCACGATGACGATGCGGGTGAAGCCGGTCATCATCAGCAGCACCGCCGGCAGGAAGCCCAGGGCGGTGAAGAACAAGAGGGTCTGGATCGGCACCGAGTAGCTGCTGCCGCCGGCGCCCTGGCCGATGATCAGCGGCAGGCTGGCGGCCGGTCCGCCGCCGCCCTGCTGCGCTAAAGCCGCTGCAGAAACGGCCGACAACACCGACAGGGCCAGGCCTTGCGCCAGCAGCCGGCGCGAAAAAGCAGGCACGCATTCCCGGGCGGGCACTGCCGATCCGGCTTCGCTGGTCGGCCGGTGCCGTCCCCTTGAGGGGGCACGCGCAGCGTGTAGGGGGTGGGCCAATTCAGGGCGCACGCTGGTCTCCGCCATCCTTGCGCAGCTTTGCCATCAGCAGCTGGGCAAAGGGCGCGGCGGCGCCCGTGCCAGCGGCTGTTTCCGGCTGCGGCGGGATCACATGCAAGGTGTTGATCTGCTGGGCCGTGACGCCCAGCACCAGCCAGCGACGGTCCTCGCCCTGGCCGACCTCGACGGTCACCAGGCGCTGGCTGGGGGAGAGCGGCAGCACGGCGATCGTGCGCATCGGCCCCTGGGCACCGCCGCCGGCCAGCGGCGTGCGCTTGAGCAGCCACAGCAGCAGCGGGATCAGGGCCAGGATGGCCACGAACCACAGCAGGGGCATCAGATTGGTGTTCATGCCCCTCATTCTGGCGGCCGAGGGGCCGGGCAATCGCCGATGAAGGCGGCGATTTCCGCCTCAGGTCAGGCCTTCGAGAGACGGCGCATGCGCTCCGAGGGCGTGACGATGTCGGTCAGGCGGATGCCGAACTTGTCGTTCACCACCACCACCTCGCCCTGGGCGATCAGGTAGCCGTTGACCAGCACGTCCATCGGCTCGCCGGCCAGCGCGTCCAGCTCGACCACCGAGCCCTGGGCCAGCTGCAGGATGTTCTTGATCGGGATGCGCGTGCGTCCCAGCTCCACGGTCAGCTGGACCGGGATGTCTAGGATCATGTTGATGTCGCTGCCGGGCATATTGCCGGGCGTCGGCGCGAAATTGGTGAAGCTGGCCGGCGCCACCTGCTCGGTGGCGGGCTGCACTTCCTCGGCCACTTCGGCCGGCTTGGCCTCGGCCAGCGCGGCGGCCCATTCGGCCGCCATCGCGTCCTGTTCTGCTTGAGAGGGGCTATCAGTTGACATCTCGGGCTCCCAGCCAGCCCGCATCGGGGGCGGTCAGCATCTTGTCTACTTTCAGGGCGTACTTGCCGTTGGAGGTGCCGTAATGGCAGTCGAACACCGGCACGCCATCGATCTTGGTCTTGATCAGCTGTTCCAGGTCCAGCTCGATGAAGTCGCCGGGCTTGAAGGCCAGCAACTGCTCCACCGTGGCCGGGGCGGTGCCCAGCTCGGCCACCAGCTCGACCTCGGCGGCCTGGATCTGGTGCTTGAGCAGGTTCACCCAGCGCCGGTCCGGCTCCGAGGAGTCGCCCTGGGTGGTGCTATAGAGCACGTCGCGGATCGGCTCCAGGGTGGAGTAGGGGATGCAGAAATACACCGTGCCGCTGGTCTCGCCGATCTCCAGCGTGAAGCTGGTCGAGACGACGATCTCGCTGGGCGTGGCGATGTTGGCGAACTGGGGCTGCATCTCCGAGCGCTGGTATTCCAGCTCCAGCGGATAGATGCCCATCCAGGCCTTCTTGTACTCGGCGACGATGACCTCGACCAGGCGCAGGATCACGCGCTGCTCGGTGGCGGAGAAATCGCGGCCCTCGATGCGGGCGTGGAACTTGCCGATGCCGCCGAACAGCGAATCGATCACCGCGAAGACGAGCGTGGGATCGCAGACGATCAGCCCGGAGCCGCGCAGCGGCTTGACCGAGACGATGTTGAAGTTCGTCGGCACCACGATTTCTCGAAGGAAGGCCGAGTACTTCTGCACCTTGATGCCGCCGATCGCGACCTCGGGGCTCTTGCGGATGAAGTTGAACAGGCCGATGCGGATGTTCCGCGCGAAACGCTCGTTGATGATCTCCATCGTGGGCATGCGCCCACGCACGATGCGCTCCTGGCTGGCCAGGTTGTAGTCGCGTATGCCGCCGACCTGCTCCTCTTCCGCCTCGAGCTTCTGGCTCTCGCCGGTAATGCCTTGCAGCAGGGCATCGACTTCGTCTTGCGAAAGAATCTGCTGATTCATGATGGCGGCCCGCCTACTGCACGATGAAGGTCGAGAACAGCACCTGGCTCACGGGGCTTTCGACATTGCGCCGGCGCTTCTTCTTTTTCTTCGGCGCGCCTTCGTCCTCGTCCTCGTCGTCGAGCTCGATGCCCAGCGGGCGCACCGACTCGCGCATGATCTCGCGCGCCAGCTTTTCCTTGCCCTCGCGCGTCAGCAGCTCGGCCGAGGTCTTGTGCGAGAGCACCATCAGCACGTTGTTGCGGATCGCGGGCATATAGGCCTTGAGCTGGTCGGCCACATGGGCGTCGCCCACCTCCAGCGTGATGCCGATCTGGGCAAAGCGGTCCACGTCCTTGTCGGCCAGATTGACCGTGAAGGGGTCCAGGGGCACGAAGGTCGGGGGCGTGCCGGGCTTGGGTTTGGCATGGCTGACCACGGGCGCGGGCGCGTCCTCGCCGTCCTCACCCTCGGTGGACTTCTTCTTCGTCAGCAGCAGGACTGCACCGACGCCAAGCACCAGGATCAGCACGGCGATCAGGATGATGACGAGTTTTTTCTTGCCACCTCCCGAGGAGGCCACGTCGCCGGCGGCTGCTGTAGCCATAAGAACTCCTTGTCAGCGCGGCCACCGGGCCGCGTCAGCGTGCGGCGCCAAGGCCGCCATGGTCATTCATTATTCGGATTTCCGCCCCTGCGCATGCACGGAAAAGCCGGGAAAAGCCGTCCATGTTCACGTCCGCGCCGGATCTCTCCACGCTCAGGCGTAGAGATCGAGCACGCCGCGGCTGCGCTGCGGCCGGCTCGGCGCCGCGGCGGCTGCCAGCGGGATGTCGTCGGTGTCGGCCCTGCCGCGGCCCGCGTCCGGGCCGGCCGGGCGCCCATCGGCCTGGCCCTGGTCGCGGGCCTGCTGGAACACGCCGCCGCCGCTGAGCGTCAGGCCGTTGTCGCGCAGGGCCGCGGCCAGCTCGGGCAGGCCGCGCTCCAGCACGGCACGGGTCTCGGCCTGCTCGCTGTGGAAGGAGATCTGGGCCTGCTGGCCGTCGACGACGATCTGCACCGCCACCGGGCCCATCTCGGCCGGGTTCAGGTGCAGCTCGGCCTGCTGCACGCCGTCGGCGGCCAGCAGGCTCAGGCGCGCCGCCATCTCGGGCGCGAAATTCTGGTCGTGCAGGGGCTGGGCCAGCTCCACCTGGGCGGGCGAGACGCCGGCGGCCTGGCCATGGCCCGCGTCGCCGGTCTTGTGGGCCTGCTGGGCCGAGGCGGCGCTCAGGGCGGCCTCGAAGGAGCCTGCTGCGGTCGCCGGGGAGTCGCCGGCCGCGACAGCCATGCGCTCGCCGGTGCCGGCCATGGCGGTGCCCTCCAGCGCCAGCGGGCCCTCGGTCTTGGCTTCGGCGGTCGCGGCGGTCGCGGCGGCGCTGCTGCTGGCACGGCTGTCGGGCTGACCCGGCTCGCCGCCCGCGGCCCTGGTGCGGGCCGCGCCGGCATGCCGGCCGCCGGCACGGCCGAGCGCGGAGGAGTCGCCGCCCGCCGCGCGTGCGTCGCCGAGCTCACCGGCCTCGTCCGCCGGCAGGGCCTCGGGGCGTTGCTCGAGGGCCAGGCTGCCGGCGGCGCCGTCTTCGGTCGGGCGCAGTTCGCGCTTGCTCTGGCGGGCGGCGCCCTGGGTCTCCTCGGCCGCGGCGGTCTCGCCCGCGTCGCCGTCGCCGCTGCGGGCGGGCTTGCCGGTCTTGTCCGCCGTGGCCGCCGCGTTCTTGGCGGCGGCCTGGGCATCCGGGTTCTCGCCGCCCTTGCCGGCCTTGTCGGCACGCGCCTGGGCGGGCTTGGTCTCGCGCTCGGCGCCGCCGTTCCTGGGCTTGGCGTTGGCGGGCTTGGGGGCGGCTTGCTGGGCCGGTGCGGCCGGGGCCGGGCTGGCCGCGGCTGGTGCTGGTGCCGGTGCCGGGCTGGGCGCGGCCGCCACCAGCGGCGCGGGGGCGGGCGGTGGCAGTGGCGGGCTGGCGTTGCTGCGTAGCAGCGCGGAGAAATTGGCGCTACCGCCACCGGCCTCGCGCGTGCCGCCGGCGAACAGGGCGGCCCCCGCGGGCTGGGCGTTCCTGCCCAGACCCTGCAGCTGCTGGAGCTTGTTGATCATGTTCATGAGGGCGGCTCCGGGCTCAGGCGCTGACGCGTGCGAAGGGGTTGAGCTGGGCCAGCGCGGCGCGCGCGGCCTGCTCGTCGGTGGCCTTCTGCTCCTGGCGCAGCAGGCCGCGGGTGATCTCGGCGCGGCGGCGCTCCAGCAGCTTGCGCACCGAGGCGACGCGCAGCTCCAGCTCGCGCAGCAGCTCGGTGGCGCGCTCGACCTTCTGCTGGGCGTAGGCGCTGACGGCGCCCTGCTGGGTGATGGCCTGGTCGAGGCGGGTGCCGAAGTTCTGGTAATGGCCGACGATGTCGATCGTGGTGCGCTGCGTGAACTGCTGGGTCCAGCGCTGCTGGTACTCGCTGCGGTACTGGCCCAACTGCTCGGCCTGGCCGCGCGCGGCCTCGGCCTGCTGGCGCAGGGTCTGCAGCTGGGCCAGGGCGTTGTCGCGCTCGGCCTCGGCGCGCTCCAGCAGGATGCCGAGGGCTTGCAGATTGTGTGGGGTGCTCATGGTGGGAGGTTCCGTATCCTGGATATCGGCCGTTTTCAGGCCTGATTGACCACGGCGCCGAGCTGGGCGACGCTGGCCGCCAGGGCGGCCGGGCTGTGCATGTCCTGCTGCAGCAGGCGGCTCATGTCGCCGTGCAGGCGCACGGCCAGGTCCAGATCGTGGTCGTGACCGGGGGTGTAGGCGCCGAGCTGGATCAGGTCGCGCGCCTTGTTGTACTTGGCCAGCAGCTGGCGGAAGCGGCGCGCCGACTCCAGGTGCGGCTGCTGGGCCACATTGCCCATCACGCGCGAGATCGAGCGCTCGATGTCGATGGCGGGGTAATGGCCGGCCTCGGCCAGCTCGCGCGAGAGCACGATGTGGCCGTCCAGGATGCCGCGCGCCGCGTCGGCGATCGGGTCCTGCTGGTCGTCGCCCTCGGAGAGCACGGTGTAGAAGGCGGTGATCGAACCCTCGCCGGCCAGGCCGTTGCCGCTGCGCTCGACCAGCTGGGGCAGCTTGGCGAAGCAGGAGGGCGGGTAGCCCTTGGTGGCCGGCGGCTCGCCGATGGCCAGCGCGATCTCGCGCTGCGCCATCGCGTAGCGGGTCAGCGAGTCCATCAGCAGCAGCACATGCTGGCCCTTGTCGCGGAAATGCTCGGCGATCGCGGTGGCGTAGGTCGCGCCCTGCATGCGCACCAGCGGCGGCGCGTCGGCCGGCGCGGCGACGACCACCGAGCGCTGCAGGCCTTCCTCGCCGAGGATGTCCTCGATGAATTCCTTGACCTCGCGGCCGCGCTCGCCGATCAGGCCGACGACGATCACGTCGGCCTGGGTGTAGCGCGCCATCATCCCGAGCAGCACCGACTTGCCGACGCCGGTGCCGGCGAACAGGCCCAGGCGCTGGCCGCGGCCGACGGTCAGCATCGCGTTGATCGAGCGCACGCCGGTGTCCAGCGGGGTGCGCACCGGGTCGCGGTCCATCGCGTTGATCGGGCGGCGCACCATCGGTTCGTCCTGCACGTCCGCGAGCGGGCCGCGGCGGTCGATCGGGTGGCCATGGGAGTCGACGACGCGGCCCAAGAGGCCCTCGCCCATCGGCAGGCGCAGGCCGCGGTCCTCGTCGCGGCGCCAGGGATGCTGGGGCTTGCCCAGCTGGGGCGCGCGCGGCGGCGTGAAGCGCGGCAGCACCAGGGCGCCGCTGGCCAGGCCCTGCACCTCGTCGGTGGGCATCAGGTAGGCGCGGTCGCCGGAGAAGCCCACCACCTCGGCCTTGACCGGCGGGGCGCCGCGGCGCGTGCTGTTGCCCACGCGCGGCGCATGGATCTCGCAGACCGAGCCGACCGGCACCTTGACGCCGGTGGCTTCCAGCACCAGGCCGGCGACGCGCACCAGCTTGCCCTGCGATTCCAGCGGCACCGGCGTGGCGGCGAAGGCCCGCAGATCGTCCAGGTAGCGGGTCCAGCGCTCCTGCCGCGATTCCTGGCGGGACTCAGTCATGGTCGGGCTCCTGCTCGGCCGCGGCGCCGGCGCGGCGGTCTTCCCACAGCGAGTCCTGGCCCATCGCGGCGGTGACCTGCAGCCAGCGTGCGGCGATCGTCGCGTCGACGCTGCCGATGTCGGACTCGACCTTGCAGCCGCCGCGCGGCACCTCGGGATCGGGCAGGACCTGGGCCTCGCGGGCCTGCATCTCCTGGCCGGCGCCGTCCAGCACCAGGGGCAGGTCGGCCGGGTTCACCCGGACGCGCACGTGCCTGGCCGAGAGCTGCAGGGCCTCGACCGCGTCGTGCGCGACCCGGGCGATCAGCTCGGGCCGCTGGCTCAGCTCGCTGCGCACCACCTGGCGGGCCAGCTCCACGGCCATGCTGGCCAGGGTCTCGCTCATCTGCTGCTCGAGTTCGCGGAACTCGGTGTCGAAGCTCTTCACCAGGCCGCCCAGCTGGGCGCTCATCTGCTGGGCGAAGCTCTTCTTGAAGGCGTCCAGCGCGGCCATGCCGTCGCGGTAGCCGTCCTGGTAGCCGGACTGGCGGGCGGCATGCAGCAGCTCGTCCAGATCGGGCTGGGGTTCGGGCGCCGGGGCCGGCGCGGCGGCCGGGGGCGGCGGCGGGGCCGGGGCGAAGATCGGCGGGCGCCGGTCGGGCGCGCCCTGCAGCGCGTCGGGGCTCCAGGCGGCGAAGTCGGACAGCTCCTCGCGCGGGATGAAGCGGCTGTAGGTGGTGCGCCGCTCTTCGCCCGAGCGGCGCTCGGGCGGCGGGACCTGACGGGGAGGTTGACGGCCGGCCATCTGGATTCAGCCTCAGAGGAACTGGTCGTCGCCGCCGCCGGCGAGCATGATCTGACCCTCGTCCACCAGGCGGCGCACGATCTTGAGCATTTCCTTCTGCTCGCTCTCGACCTCCGAGAGGCGCACCGGGCCGCGCGACTCCAGGTCCTCGCGCAGGGTCTCGGCCGCGCGGGTGGACATGTTGCGGAAGATCTTCTCGCGCAGCTCGGGGTTGGCGCCCTTGAGGGCCACCACCAGGGACTCGCTCTGCACTTCCTTGAGCACGGCCTGGATGCCCTTGTCGTCGATCTTCTCCAGATCGTCGAAGGTGAACATGTTGTCCATGATCTTCTGGGCCAGGTCGGCGTCGGCCTCGCGGATGTAGTCCAGCACCGAGGCCTCGATCGAGGAGCCCAGCATGTTGATGATCTCGGCCGCGGTCTTGACGCCGCCCAGCGAGCTCTTCTTCATGCGCTCGCCGCCGGCCAGTACCTGGCTCATCACCTCGTTGAGGTCCTTCAGCGCCATCGGCTGGATGCCGTCCAGGGTGGCGATGCGCACCAGCACCTCGTTGCGCTGGCGCTCGGAGAAGACGCGCAGCACCGAGCTGGTCTGGTCGAAGTCCAGGTGGGAGAGGATGGCGGCGATGATCTGCGGGTGCTCGTTGCGCAGCAGCTCGGCCACCGAGGCGGCATCCATCCACTTCAGGCTCTCGATGCTGGAGACGTCGCCGCCCTGCAGGATGCGGTCCAGCAGCAGGTTGGCCTTGTCGTCGCCGAGGGCCTTGCGCAGCACGTTGCGCACGTACTCGTCGGTGTCCTGCACCAGCATGCTCTGGGTCTCGGCCACCTCGTCGAAGCGCGTCAGCACCTCCTCGACGCGGTCGCGCGGGATCACCTTGAGCTTGGCGATGGTCTCGCCGAGCTTCTGCACCTCCTTGGGCTGCAGGTGCTTGAAGACCTCGGAGGCCTCCTCCTCGCCCAGGGACATCAGCAGGATGGCTGCGTCTTCTACGCCTTCGTCGTCCATGATGTGCTACCTCAGGCCTTCAGGGGGTCTTCGCCATTGATCCAGGCGCGCATGATGTTGGCCACGGCGACCGGGTTGTCGCGCGCCAGCTGGCGGGCGCGCTCGAGCTTGTCGTTGGAGGCCGGGGCCTCCAGGGCGGGCAGGCCGCCGGGCAGTTCGTTGGCGTCGTCCACCACCGCGTCGAGCTGGGCGGCCTCGTCGGTGGCCTCGGGCTCGGGCGGGCGGGCCGCGCGGATCGCCGGGCGCACCAGGCCGAACACCGCGATCAGCGCCACCAGCACCAGGGCGGCCGGCACGGCGGCGGCGCGCATCAGCTCCAGCAGCCAGGGCTGCTTCCACAGCGGCAGCTCGACGGCCTCGGGCTTGGTATCCATGAAGGGCGCGCTGAGCACCTTGATCGAATCGCCGCGCTCCTGGCTGTAGCCCATGGCCTCGCGCACCAGCTCGGTGAGCTTGTCCAGCTCGGCCTGGGGCACGGGCTGGCTGCTGGTCTTGCCCTTGGCGTCGGTGGCCATGCGGTGGTTGATGACCACGGCGGCATTCAGGCGCTTGACGGTGCCGGTGGCGTTGCGCGTGACGCGCACGGTCTTGTCCAGCTCGTAGTTGGTGACGTTCTCGCGGCGCGTGCTCTGCTGGCCGTTGGCGCCGCCCTGGGCGGGCTGCAGGGCCTGCGCCGGGCCGTTGACCGGGGCGGTGGCGGGCACCGGCGGCTGGTTGGTGGCGGCACCGGGCACGCCGGTGGGCAGGGCCGGCGTGGCGTTGATCGCTTCCTGGTTCTGCAGGCTGCGCACCGAGGCCTGGGCATTCGGGCCCTGGTTGGGCTTGTACTCCTCGGCGGTCGACTCGACCTGGGAGAAATCGACGTCGGCGGTGACGGTGCTGCGCAGATTGTCGCGGCCGACCACCGGCTCCAGCAGCTCGTAGATGCGCTTGTTGAAGTTGTTCTCGATCTGCTGCTTGTACTGCAGCTGCTGGCTGTCCAGGCCGTTGGTGTTGTCGTTGTTGTTGGACAGCAGGGCGCCGGTGCTGTCCAGCACGCTGACGGCCTTGGGCGAGAGTTCGGGCACCGAGGCGGAGACCAGATGCACGATGCCGGCCACCTGGGCGCGGTCCAGGGTGTGGCCGCCGCGCAGGGTCAGCATCACCGAGGCGCTGGGCTTCTGCTGCTCGCGGAAGAAGCCGTTCTGCTGCGGGATCGCCAGGTGCACGCGGGCGTCGGACACATCGGCCATCGCGGTGATGGTGCGGGTCAGCTCGCCCTCCAGGGCGCGCTGGAAGTTCAGGCGTTCGTTGAACTGGGTCTGGCCGATCGAGCTCTTGTCCATCAGCTCGAAGCCCACGGTGCTGCCCTTGGGCAGGCCGGCCGACGCGAGCTTCATGCGCACGTCGTAGACCTGGTTGGCCGGCACCAGGATCGTGCCGCCGGGCTCGTTGCGGTAGGGCACGTTCATCTGCGCCAGCTGGGCGATCACCGCACCGCCATCCTTGTCGGACAGGCCGGTGAAGACCGGGCGGAAATCCGCCTGGCCGGACCACAGGGTCATGGCCAGCACCACGGCGGCCAGGGTCGCCAGGCCGATGCCCAGACCGACCTTGGAGCGCATCGGCAGCGCCGCCAGGCGCGCCGCAAAGCCCGCCGGCGGCACGTCGGCGGCTTCGGCCAGGGCGCTGGGAGCGGGAGAGGCGAGGGCGTTGTCCATGAGGGCTTGAGCTGGCTGTCGTGCGGTTTTTCACGGTCCACCGCAACGGTAGTCCGATGCCTTCAATTATTCGGATTTGCCCCCTCAAGAAAGCCGCGAACAGGCCGATGAACCGAGCGCAGTTCCCTTCTTAGGGAGGCGCCGTCCTGCGTAGCATTCGCTCATCTGCCAAAGCCCGCGACTTCCCTGCGCGCGCGGCAGGCCCGGAAGCCCGCAAGCATGGACCTCAAGCTCAAACCCTTTGATTTCGCCCAGGCCGCCGCCCGCGCCGGCCTCGCGACCAATGGTCAGCCGCTGGCCAAGCCCAAGGCGGTCGGCGGCGCCAGCTTCGGCGACGCCATGGCCCAGGCCATGAAGGGCGTCAGCCAGCAGCAGAACGAGGCGGTGCGTCTGCAGCGCGAGGTGCAGCTGGACAATCCCAACGTCAGCCTGGAAGAAACCATGGTGGCCATGCAGAAGGCCCAGATCGGCTTCCAGGCCACCCTGCAGGTGCGCAACCGTCTGGTCTCGGCCTATTCCGAGATCATGAACATGCAGGTCTGAGCCCGCTCGGCCTCGTCAGCAGACGCCCGGCCTGGGCGCATCCGGCCCGCAGATCGCGGCCCTTCCCATCACGCCGACCCGGACCTGCAGACTGTGGCCCTGGCGGGTCGCCAGCTCGGCGGCGCCCGCCGCCTCGGCGCGGCCCAGGGTCGGCTCGAACTCCAGCGCGTCGGCGCGCTGCAGCTGCACCAGGCCAAAGTCTCTGGCGCCGCTGCGGGCCAGATTGCAGGCCGGCACGCCGCTGGCGCAGTCGCAGGGCTGGCCGCGGCTGACCCCCCAGCACCATTGCGGCCCGGCGGCGAAGCTCACAAAGCTGGGCTTGCCGCTGTGCTGGGCCGTCTCCCGCGCCATGCGCAGGTCCAGGGCCAGGGCCTCGCCGGCGGCGCGCAGCTGCTGGCGCGCCAGCATCTGGTGGTAGCTGGGCACCGCCACGGCGGCCACGATGCCCAGCAGGGCCAGCACGATGGCCACCTCCAGCAGCGTGAAGCCGCGGCGCCGGGACGGGTGGCGGGAGGGGGGCATGGGAGGCGACCTAGGGCTTCTTCAGCAGGCGCTGGCGCTTCTGGGTCTGGTCGATGTAGAGCTGCAGGGCGCGCTCGGCGCCGGCGGGCAGCAGGCCGAAGGCGCAGCCCAGGCGCTGGCCGCCGGCCGGGGCGTCCTCCCCGCTGCTGGCGGCGCTGACATGCTGCAGGCGCAGGGGGGCCTCGAAGTGGATGTCGCGGTCCAGCTCGATCCGGCAGCCGGGCAGGGTCTGGCCCGGGGCTATCGCCGGGGCTTCGGGGGGGAGCAGCAGGGCCAGGCCGCCGATGCTGAGGTCCAGCACGCGCAGGCTCAGCGCCAGCTCCGGCCATTGCGGATGCGGCAGCGAGACGCGCGGATAGCCGCTGCCCAGGGGCTGGACGCGATAGGTCTGGCGGCGCTGGAAGCGGTAGAGCAGGGCCGGCCAGGCGCTGCGCAGGGTGCTGAGTTCCAGGCCCTGCACCAGCACCAGACCCTCGAGCTCGAATTCCAGCCGGACATTGTCCAGATAGGCGACGGCCACGACCTCGGGGCTGTCGAGGATGGCCGCCAGCTGCGGGTCCTGGGCGCGGACCTCGAAGCTGAGGCTGGCGCGCTCGGGGTCGATGCCCCAGAGCCGGGTGCTCAGCTGATGGCCGGCGGGCGTGCCGAGCTGCAGCCGCAGCTGTCGGTCCAGCAGCTGGCGCAGCCAGCCCTCGACCTCGTGGCGGGCACTGATGCAGAAATCATCGAGCCGCGCGGGCGAGCGATGGCTGCTGCTGGCGATGGGCATGCTGGAAGTGTCGGGCGACATGCGGTGCCGGGTCAATCGCCCGCCACCGGGGGGCAGGCTCGGGGCTCAGTGCACCATCTTGCTCTTGCCGGCCAGCACCTGGTCCAGGTCGTCCAGCCAGGGCTCGGCCAGATGGCGGATCTCGGCGTCGTTGAGCAGGATGCGCTGCATGATGCGGGTCTTCAGCTGGGCCTCCTCGGGGGCCAGCTGGTCGCGCGAGGCGGCGTGCTTGAGCTGGGAGATCAGCAGCACGCAAGCGCCTTCGAGCTTGACCACTTCATCCCAGTTGCCGGAGCGGGCGGCGGACAGCATGTCGGCGCTGGCCTGCTCGATGGCTTCGTAATAGCTCAGGAGATGGGTGTTCATGGGGATGATCCGCTAAGAAGTCTGGGAAGGGGCGGCCCGTGTCGGGGGTTCAGGCCGCGCGCTGGCCAAGGGGCTGGGCTTCGGTGCGCTCGCCGATGGTGGCCCAGGCCTCGCGCACCGGGGCCAGCAGGCGCTGGCATTCCTCGATGGCGCTGCTGTCGGCATGCAGGTTGGCATGGGTCAGCCGCATGCACATATAGGCGTAGAGGTCGCGCAGGTCGGCGGCCAGCGGGCCGCTTTCCAGGTTCAGCGCGGCCTTCAGGCCTTCGTCCAGGATGCGCACGGCGCGGCCCAGCGAACGGTTCTTCAGCTCGGTGTTGCGCAGCTCGATGGCGCCGCGGGCCTGGGTCATGGCCTCGGCCAGGCCGTCGAACAGCATGGCGACCAGGCGGTGGGGACTGGCGTTCAGGACATCGGTCTCGATGCCGACCTTGCTGTACATCGTGCTGGCCCGCTGAGCGCGCGATGCGAAAGGTGATGCGTTGCCGTACATGTTCTGCTTCCGATTTGGGCCTTGTTGTTAGTTTTTTCGGCTCCCGTCCGCCAAACTTGAGCCCCCCTGTGCGGGGGAGGGCCACAGTTTGTAAGCGTGTGTTCGCCTGCGGCCTGCTTGCGGAAAAGACAAAGCCCGGCTGGAACCGGGCTTGGGTGGGGCAGGGGAGGCTTACTTGCTGAGCAGGGCCATCTGCTGGCTCACATAGGTGGACAGCGAGTTGAGCTTGCCCATCGAGGTGTCCAGGGCGCTGTACTGGGCGCGCAGGCGTTTCTCGACCGAGGCCAGACGGTCCTCCAGCGCGGCGGACTGCTTGCCGTTGGAGGTGATGCGGCTCTGCAGCCCCGCCTGCTTGTTGGAGACCCGGCCCTCGCTGCCCAGCGCGTCGCTTGCGAAGCTGCGCAGGCGCTGGGCCAGGCCGTTGTTGGCGGCGTTGCCGGCATCCAGCCCCATGAACATCTGCTTCAGTTCGTCGGGCTTGGCCAGGGCCTTGTCGAGCTTGCTGGCGTTGATCTTCAGCGTGCCGTCGGTGCCGGGGTCCAGGCCGATATCGGCCAGGCGGGTCAAGCTGCCGCCCAGGGTGGTGGTGCCGCTGGCCAGGCCGCGCAGCTGGCCCAGCAGGCCGATGGCGGTGGAGTCGCCCACCAGCGGGCCGGACTGCGAGGCCTCGGTGCTGCCCTTCTCGCGCGGCACGACCTTGGTCTGGTCGCGGATCAGCGTGATCACCGAGTTGTAGGCGGTGGCGAAGTCGGTGACGGCCTTCTTCAGGCTGTCCTTGTCCTGGCTGACCGTCAGCGTGACGTCGCTGGTGGTGGGCTTGAGCAGGGTGATGCTGAGGCCGTCGATCGAGTCCTTCAGCGCATTCGTCTCGGAACTGATCTCGATGCCGTTGATGACGGCCGCGGCATTGCCGGCGGCCAGCTTCTGCGTCATCGAGCTCACACCGCTGCTGGGGTCGAAGGCCAGCGCCGAGAGGCCCTGGTCGTCGCTGTTGCCGCCGTCGGCGTCGCTGACGCTGACGCGAAAGCCATTGCTCTCGCCGGTGTCCGTGGAGCGCATCACCAGGCGCGAACCGGTGGCGTCGGTGACGATGGAGGCGGTCACGCCGGCCTTGGCGGCATTGATCTTGTCGCGGATCTGGGTCAGCGAATCCTCGCCGGGCGCGATGTCGATGGTGATCGCGCTGGCGCCGGTCTTGGCGGTGAAGCCGCTCTGGTCGGCGTTCCAGCTGCCCAGCTCGATGGTCAGCGAGCCCGCACCGACCGAGCCGGTGGTCGCCATGGCCTTGCTGGCCAGGGTCTGGGCCGAGGCGATCTTGCTGACCGAGACCGTGTAGTTGCCGGCGCCGCCGCTGGTGCTGGCGGCCACGGCCACGCTGGCGGCGTCGGTCGAGCTGGCGATCGAGGCGCTCCAGGTGTCGGGATTGGTGAGCTTGGCGGCGGCGTCGCGCATGGACGACAGGACGCTTTGCAGCTTGCCATAGGCCGACAGCTGGGTCTTGAGCCCATCGGTGCGGGTCTGCAGCTGGTCGAGCGGTGTGCGCTGGGCCGCCACCAACTTGGTGACCAGCCCCTCGAGATCGAGTCCGTTGGTGCCGATGCCCAGGGATGTGACCGATGCCATGATGAAACTCCCGAATCAGGCGTGGACGTTCATGGCCGCATTTATCGACCAGAAACGGCAAAAACTGAAGGCCGGCGCAGCAAAAAACTGGCCGGCCGCGGTCTTAAGAGGCGTTTTCAGCCGCCGCGCAACAGCGACAGCACCTGTTGGGGCAGCTGGTTGGCCTGGGCGACCATCGCGTTGCCGGCCTGCTGCAGGATCTGCGCGCGGCTCAGATTGGAGGTTTCGCTGGCGTAGTCGGCATCCATGATGCGGCTGCGTGCGGCGCTCTGGTTCTCCACCGAGATCTGCAGGTTGGAGATCACCGCGTCGAAGCGCGACTGCACGGCGCCGAAGGTGGCGCGGGTGTTGTTGACGATGGTCAGCGCATCGTCGATGTCGTCGATCACCTTGGCCAGGCCGGTCGCGTCGGTGGGCACCGGGCGCGGCACGCTGGACGGCGTGCCCGTGGGCACGGCGGCGCCGATGGAGGCGGGCGTGCCGCCGGGCGGGATCAGGGCCGAGATCGTCGCGTCGTTGGGCAGGTCCAGGCCGCCGATGTCGATCGTGTCGTTGGCCGAGGTGTTGGCGCCGATCTGGTAGGTCTGGGTGCTGCCCCCCGACAGGATCGGCTTGCCGTTGAAATTGGTGGCCTGCATGATGCGGGTGATTTCGCCCGCGAGCTGCTGGAATTCCTTGTCCAGCGAGTCCTTGTCGGAGTCGCTGTTGGTGGCGTTGCGGGCCTGCACGGTCAGCTCGCGCATGCGCTGCAGCGAGTCGCTGATCTTGCCCAGCGCCCCTTCCGCGGTCTGCGCCAGCGAGATGCCGTCGTTGGCGTTGCGGATCGCCACATTCATGCCGCGCACCTGGGTGTTCATGCGCTCGGCGATCGCCAGGCCGGCGGCGTCGTCCTTGGCGGAGTTCACGCGCAGACCGGATGACAGCCGCTGCATGGACACGGCCAGCGAGCCCTGCGACATGTTGAGATTGCGCTGCGCGTTCAGCGATGCAATGTTTGTGTTGATGGTCTGGGGCATTTCAGCACTCCTGCAAGTATCCGGTCATTCCCGGCCAACATGCCGGCATCAAATGGCGGGGTCAGGTCTTGCGACTTGGCTCTGCCAAACGGCCCGGTCTGTTGCAAGCCTTGAGGCCCGAATCCGCAGCGTTGCGGACCCGGCCCGGGCCTGTTCCGGACGTCGGACGCGCTGTCACACGAGCCCGATGAGCGAATTCTGAGGGTGCGTTTTCTTTTCTAAAGCCCGATTAAGTGCCTAAACATGGCCCAACTCCGGGCCCGGCGATGCCGGGTCCCGGAGTCGGGGGAGGGCGCCCGAGGGCGCGCTCGAGGGCGATGCGGGCCCGCTGTTTACTGCAGCAGGCGCAGCACTTGCTGCGGTGCCTGGTTGGCCTGGGCGATCATCGCGTTGCCGGCCTGCTGCAGGATCTGCGCGCGGCTCAGGTTGGCGGTTTCGCTGGCGAAGTCGGCATCCATGATGCGGCTGCGCGCGGCGCTCTGGTTCTCCACCGAGATCTGCAGGTTGGAGATCACCGCGTCGAAGCGGTTCTGTGCGGCG
>Ga0255338_1003153_pt1 | contig 20750 bp, 20 predicted proteins | sample MeOH1_35cm_T4_19_FD_203715 | JGI IMG/M metagenome (GOLD analysis project Ga0255338, IMG submission 203715) | Sandy soil microbial communities from University of British Columbia, Vancouver, Canada - MeOH1_35cm_T4_195 | ecosystem: Engineered > Artificial ecosystem > Sand microcosm > Unclassified ...
CGCGCTCATGGCCGAACAGCTCGCTCTCCAGCAGGTCCTTGGGGATGGCCGCGGTGTTGATCGCGACGAAGGGCCCCTCGGCGCGCGGGCTGTGCTTGTGCAGGGCGCGCGCCACCAGCTCCTTGCCCGAACCGGACTCGCCGGTGATCAAGACCGTCACATGGCTTTGCGAGAGCCGGCCGATGGCGCGGAACACGTCCTGCATCGCCGGCGCCTGGCCCAGCATCTCCGGCACCTGGGCCGCGGCCTCCTCGGCCACCGACTCGCGCAGGCTTTCCTCCTGGGCGCGGCGGATCAGCTCGACGGCACGCGAGAGGTCGAAGGGCTTGGGCAGGTACTCAAACGCGCCGCCCTGAAAGGCCGAGACCGCGCTGTCCAGATCGGAATAGGCGGTCATGATGATGACCGGCAGGCCGGGCAGCTTCTCCTTGACCTTGGCCAGCAGGTCCAGGCCCGAGCCGCCGGGCATGCGGATGTCGGAGACCAGCACCTGGGGGCTGTCCTCTTCCAGCGCGGCCAGCAGATCGCGCGCGTTGCTGAAGCTGCGCACCGGCATGCCTTCACGGCTCAGCGCCTTCTCCAGCACAAAGCGGATCGAATGGTCGTCGTCAACAATCCAGATGGATTTCATGCAGTGCTCCCCTTTGCCACCCAAGCGCTTCAGGGCAAAGGCAGGGTAATTCGAAAGTCGGTCCGACCCGGTTCGCTGTCGCAGTCGATCATGCCTTGATGCTGCTGAGCGATGGTCTGCGACAGCGTCAGCCCCAGACCGGTTCCCCCATCCCGCCCGGAGACCAGGGGGTAGAAGATGCGGTCGCGGATTTCCGCCGGCACACCAGGGCCGTTGTCCTGCACATGCAATTCCAATGCCAAGCGCCAGCGCTGCTTACCAATCGTCACCTGGCGGGCCACCCGCGTCTGCAGGGTGATGACGGCCGTGCCCTCGGCGATCTGCGCCTGCAGGGCCTGGGCGGCGTTCTGCACGATGTTCAGCACCGCCTGGATCAGCTGCTCGCGGTCGCCGCGGAAGTCGGGCAGCGAGGTGTCGTAGTCGCGCAGCACCGTCAGGCCGCGCGGAAACTCGGCCAGGATGACCGAGCGCACGCGCTCGCAGACCTCGTGGATATTGACGTCGCCCACCACCTGGGCGCGCCGGTGCGGGGCCAGCAGCCGGTCGACCAGGGACTGCAGCCGGTCGGCCTCGTGCACGATGACCTGGGTGTATTCGTTGAGCTCGGGCTCGTCCAGCTCCATGGCCAGCAGCTGGGCCGCGCCGCGGATGCCGCCCAGCGGGTTCTTGATCTCATGCGCCAGGTTGCGGATCAGCTCCTTGGTCGCATGGACCTGATCCAGGGTACGCTCCTCGCGGTCCTGGCGCGCCTGCTGGGCGTTCTCGATCAGCTCGACCAGCACGCGCTCGGGGCTGTCGGTCTGGCTGACGATCACATGCACCGGCAGCAGGTCCTCGTGCGGGCGCGGGCCGCGGCGCAGCAGAGCCTCGAAGCGGCTGCTGGAAAAGGCGTTGCGGGCCACCGCCTCGGCGGTTTCGCGCAGGCGCTGGGCATCGGCAAAGCGGTCGAAGAGATTGAGCCCCTGCACCGTGCGGCGCGACAGCCGCATCGTGGTTTCGAAGACGGTGTTGGCGAACAGGCATTCGCCATCGGGCTGCATCACGGCCACCATGGTGGCCAGCAGGTCAAAGGCTTCAAAGCCCGTAAGTTCGCGTGGAGTCTCGTTCATGGTCGGCAAGGCTTGGCGAGGCACCCGGCCGCCGTCAGGCTCACGGCAGCTTGCTGATCTCGCGCTTCAGGGCCTGGATGTCGTTCTCCTGCCGCGCGATGCCGGCCTTCAGCTCGGCCACGCGGTCCAGGTATTTCTGGTAGTTGCGCTCGTCGCCCCGGCGCTCCGGTGCGCCGGCCTGGTACTCGCGCTGCAGGGCCGCCAGCCGTTGCTCGCTCTCGCGCAGCTCGGCCTCCAGCACGCGGCGCCGCTCGTCGTCGCGGCTGCGCTGCTGGGCCGGGTCGACGCGCCCATCGCCCGAGGCCCGCGCCTGCGGCGCCGCGGCCGGGCCGCTGCCCGCGCCGGACGCGGCGGCGCGCGGCCGGGGCGTCTGCAGCACGGTGATGGGCGTGCCCTCGATGGAGCGGCAGCCCTTCTCCTGGGCTTCCTTGGCCGTCAGCGCATCGGTGTAGAGCACCGGCGGCCCCGGGCAGCGGTAGACCGGGGCCTGCGCCTGCGTGGCGCCGCTGGCAGTCAGGATCAGGAGCGAGGCAAGTCGATAGCGCATGGCGTGATTGTGGCCCATGGCGCCGGGCTGGCGCACAAAGCACAAGGGACGGCCGAGGCCGTCCCTTGCTCGCGAGCCCGGGCGGCGCGGCGTGGGGCACACGCTCGCCGCCCATGGACATCACAGGGCGTAGTACATGTCGTACTCGACCGGGTGCGTGGCCATGCGGAAGCGGGTCACTTCCTGCATCTTCAGCTCGATGTAGGCATCGATGAAGGAGTCGGTGAACACGCCACCCTTGGTCAGGAAGGCACGGTCCTTGTCCAGGTACTCGAGGGCCTGGTCCAGGCTGTGGCAGACGGTCGGGATCTTCGCGTCTTCTTCCGGCGGCAGGTGGTACAGGTCCTTGGTGGCGGCCTCGCCCGGGTGGATCTTGTTCTCCACGCCGTCCAGACCGGCCATCAGCAGGGCTGCGAAGCACAGGTAGGGGTTGGCGCTGGGATCCGGGAAGCGGGCTTCGACGCGGCGGCCCTTGGGGTTGGCCACATAGGGGATGCGGATCGAGGCCGAGCGGTTCTTGGCCGAGTAGGCCAGCTTCACCGGGGCTTCGAAGCCGGGCACCAGGCGCTTGTACGAGTTCGTGCCGGGGTTGGTGATCGCGTTCAGCGCGCGGGCATGCTTGATGATGCCGCCGATGTAGTACAGCGCGAATTCGCTCAGGCCGGCATAGCCGTCACCGGCGAACAGGTTCTTGCCGTCCTTCCAGACGGACTGGTGCACGTGCATGCCGCTGCCGTTGTCGCCGACGATGGGCTTGGGCATGAAGGTGGCGGTCTTGCCATAGGCATGGGCCACGTTCTGGATCACGTACTTCTGCAGCTGGGTCCAGTCGGCGCGCTGCACCAGCGAGCTGAACTTGGTGCCGATTTCCATCTGGCCGGCGTTCGCCACTTCATGGTGATGCACCTCGACCGGGATGCCCATCTGCTCGAGGATCAGGCACATCTCCGAGCGCATGTCCTGGCCGCTGTCGACCGGGGGCACGGGGAAGTAGCCGCCCTTGACGGTGGGACGGTAGCCGGAGTTGCCGTGCTCGTATTCCTTGCCGGTGTTCCAGGCGGCTTCCTCGGATTCGATCTTGAAGAAGCAGCCCGACATGTCGTTGGCCCAACGCACGCTGTCGAAGATGAAGAACTCGGGCTCGGGGCCGAAGTAGGCGGCGTCGCCCAGGCCCGAGGACTTCAGGTAGGCCTCGGCGCGCTTGGCCAGCGAACGCGGGTCGCGCTCATAGGCCTTGCCGTCGGCCGGGTCGATCACGTCGCAGGACAGGATCAGGGTCGGCTCTTCGAAGAAGGGGTCGATGTTGGCGGTGTTCGGGTCCGGCATCAGCAGCATGTCGGAGGCCTCGATGCCCTTCCAGCCGGCGATGGACGAGCCGTCGAAAGCATGGCCCGAGGAGAACTTGTCCTCGTCGAAATGCGACACAGGCACGGAAACGTGCTGCTCTTTGCCACGGGTGTCGGTGAAGCGGAAGTCAACGAACTTGACTTCGTTGTCCTTCACCATTTGCATCACGTCGGCGACGGTCTTGGCCATCAATAACTCCTAGCGGGATTGGGATGTCTCGAACGAATTCGGCGAGCGCCGGGGGAGGCGATCTTTCAAAATAAAGCAGTTTGCGTGCCAGCTGCACAAGATTCCTGTCCTGGCGGCGCCAGCACGGTGCATGGCCGCCCGGCAGCGGCTGCGCCGGGGGATTATGCGCTGTTCGCCCTGCTCATCCATGAAAAAAGCATGCGGCGGCGAGCTCACGCACCATCGCGGAGCATTTCAACGCACCAATTCAGCGCCTATGGATGCACCAAACTGGCTCAACCCTGTTTTGAGCTGGGCATAGGCCGCGTCCAGGCGTTCGTCGCCCAGGGCCGGGCCGGCCTTGACCCCCAGCTCGATGTGGCGGCCCCATTGCGGATGGTCGACGCTGGGCAGGCTGAAGACCTTGACGCCGGGAAACTCGCTCTCGATGCGCTCCATCAGCGGGGTCAGGGTGGCCTCCATCGCGCCCAGCACGATCAGCGAGCGCTCGCGCATGCCGCGCGCCTGGTGCAGCTGCGCATGGCGGGTGTCCAGCACCCATTCCATCATCGGATGCGCCATCACCGGGAAGCCCGGCACGAAGTAGACCGTGCCGACATAGAAGCCGGGAATCTTGTTGTAGGGGTTGGGGATGATGGCCGCGCCGCGGGGGAAATATCCCATCTGCAGGCGCCGCAGGGTGTCGGGATGCTCGGGATCGGGCGCCGTGCCCTGCTCCGCCGCCATCTGCGTGATGCGCTGCCAGATCAGCTCGCGGGCCTCGGGATGCAGCACCAGCTCGCGCTCCAGCGCCGCGGCCGCGGCCTGGCGGGTATGGTCATCCGGCGTGGCCCCGATGCCGCCGCAGGACAGCACCAGATCGCCGCTGGCGAAGGCCCGGCGCAGCGCGGCGGTCAGGCGCTCGCGGTCGTCGCCCACATATTCGGCCCAGGCCAGCGAGAGCCCGCGCGCGGCCAGCAGCTCGATGAACTTGGACAGGTGCTTGTCCTGGCGTTTGCCGGACAGGATTTCGTCGCCGACGACGATCAGGCCGATGTTCATTTCAGGCAGGGGGCAGCAAGGTGGAAGATGATCCCGGCGCGGCCGGGGGCAGTTCCTCGACCAGCGGCGGCCGGGGCGACAGCGGGGCGGTCGCCTGGGCGGCGCGCAGCTCGGCCAGGGCCGTCAGCGCGTAATGCGCGAACCACAGCGAGGAGAAGGCGAACACCAGGGTGTAGAGCCAGACCGTCAGTAGCACCAGAAAGGGCGCCAGCACCACGGCCATCATGCTCACGGCCCAGATCAGCGAGGGCGCGGCGCCCAGATAGCCGGTGATCACGCCCATCGCCAGCAGGGGCAGGCGATGCTCGCGCATCAGCTGCCGGCGCTCCTCGGCCGAGGCATGCTCGGCCAGCACGTCGAAGCTGAAGACCCGGTAGCCCAGCCAGCCCCAGATCAGCGGCGGCAGCACCAGCACCAGGGGCGGTATCAGCCAGAAGGGCATGCTCAGCAGCAGCACCAGCAGCGCCCCCAGCGAGCACAGCAGGGACCACAGCAGACCCTGCCACCAGGTGCCGCCGCGCTTGCGCTCGAGCTGAGGGAAACGGCGCTCGGCCACCAGGGACACGCAGGACGGCGTCATCAGCCAGGCCACCAGCACCAGGGCCAGCACCAGCACCACCGGCACCGCCATCGCGATCACCACCAGTGGTGCCATCACGCTGCGAAAGCCCGCCGCGCCCATCGCATCCAGCCAGCGCAGCAGGCTGTCCACCAGCAGCCAAGACTCCAGCGTGGCGCGCACGCCGGCCACCGCGGCCTCCCAGAAGAAATAGGCCAGGCCGACGGTGACGCCGGCCCCGATCAGCAGGGGCAGCAGCGACAGGCCGATCACACGCGGCAGCAGGCAATAGGCGGCGGCGCGCCAGCAGGCGTCGGCCAGTCGACCCATCATATTTACCATCGTCTTTTCTCGTGGACTGCAAGGGCCTTGCAGCATACCCCGGCCGCCGCCGCGGCCGGCGCGTTCAGGCGCGGCCGAACAGGCGCCGCAGGCCCAGCCATTGCTGGACCCAGAAGCCGCGGCCATAGTCGCGCCCGCCCTCCTCCACGAGCTGGTCGCGGATGCCGGTAGCGTCATAGCGCAGCTGGAAATCGGCGGTGCCGAACAGGATGTCCCAGATCGGGAACAGCACGGCGAAGTTGTGGCCACCCAGCGTCCCGCGGCCGCCGGACTCGTGGCCGATGCCGATCGAATGGTGGCGGCGATGGAAGCGCGGGCTCACCAGCACGCGCTCCAGCAGCGGCCCGAACCACAGGCGCACATTGGCATGCTGCAGGCTTTCCAGCAGCTGCGACACCGCCACCACGGCAACGAACTGGCCCGGCTCCACGCCGATCAGCCGCGCCAGGATCACGAAGGCGCTGTCGATCAGCACGCTGTCCAGCAGGTGGTTGCGGTTGTCACTCCACAAGCTCATCTGGCGCTGGCTGTGGTGCAGCGCGTGCAGGGACCACCACCAGTCGAAGCCATGCTGGGCGCGGTGCAGCCAGTAGTTGACGAAGTCGAACACCAGCAGGTAGAGCAGGAAGCTGACCCAGGCGATGTCGGTGACGCCGGGCCACAGGGCATCGAGCTGGAAGGTCGGCAGCCCGGCCAGACGGGCCTGGCCGGAGAGGAAGTCCCACAGCGGGTCGAGCGCGAAGAACAGCCCCAGGCGGAACAGGCCCAGGCGGTGGATCAGGGTGTAGATCACGTCCTCGCGCACCGCCGCCCGGTCGGTCACCGGCTCCACGGGCCGCCAGCGTTCCAGCGCGCGCAGCAGGGTCAGCATGACCGCGATCTGCAGCAGCCCCACCAGCAGCCAGCCGGTGGCGTTGTAGGCGTCCTCCAGACGATTGCCCAGGCCCAGGCCGAACACCAGGGGCTGGATCAGGGTCTCGAACAGCCACTGCTGGGCCTGCCCGAAGAGATCGATCAACCATTCCATGAGCGTCATTCCATCACGGCTTGCGCGCCTGCGCAGGCGCGGACGCGGCCGCGCCACCGGCCTTCATCAGGGCCGCATAGCGCGGATGCTCGCGCAGCGGCGCAAAGCACAGGCCGCGCTCCTTCAGCCCTTTGACCAGAGGCTCCAGCACCGCCGGCGCCCAGGGATCCTGGCGCGACCAGATGCCCAGATGGGCCAGCAGGATGTCGCCGGGCCGCACCTCGCGCAGCGCCTTCTCCAGCAGCTGGGCGTTCGGATAGCGCTCGCTGGACAGCTCGTCGCCCAGGAAGCCGGCGCGGGTCCAGCCCACGAAGCTGAAGCCGCAGGCCTTGGCCGCGGCCAGCAGGGCCGGCGAGGTCTTGCCCGCCGGGGCGCGGAAGATCGGCGCCATCGCCTTGCCCGTCATCTCGGCAAAGCGCTGGGCCGGCTTCTTCAGCTCCTCGCAGTACTGGCTGGCCGTCAGCTCGCGGATGCGCGGCGTCTCCTCGCCGGCCACGGTGCGGAACTTGAAGCGCGCCTCGCCGTTGACGGCGGGCAGGTCCTCCAGCCAGATGTCGTGGGCCCAGGTGTGGGAGCCGAAGTCATGGCCCTCGGCCGCGCGCTCGCGCCACCAGGGCGCCCATTGCGCGTCCAGGGTGCGCCCGCCGGTCAGGGTGGGCTCGTCGGCCAGGAAGAAGGTGGCGCGGATCTCATGGCGCTTGAGCACCTCGGCGATCAGCGGGGCCACGCCCATGTGGCCGGTGTCGAAGGTCAGGTAGACGGGCTTGTCGCAGGCCCCGGCCGGCGCCGAGGCGGCCGCGGGCTGCGGCCGGGCCGGGCCCGCGGCCAGCACCAGCAGGCCGGCCAGACCGACGCTCTTGAGCAGCCCTTGCATCACTGGCGCGTGACGTGGTCCAGGGTCCAGACCCCGTGCGGCGACTTGCCGACCTTGACCTGGCGCAGCAGCTTCTTGCTCTGCAGGTCCATCATCGAGAGCTTGCGCGCCCAGCGCGAGGTGAACAGCAGGGTGCGGCCGTCGGGCAGGATCTCCATGTCGTCGGGCCCGCCCGGCGCGGCGAAAGTCTCGGCCACCGTGAAGCTCTGCAGGTCAATCTTGCTGATGCTGTTGGCCGCGCGGTTGCTGACCAGCACATGGCGCTTGTCGCCCAGCGAGCGGAAGCTGTGCGCGCCGTCGCCGGTCTCCAGGCGCTTGACCAGGCGCGGCTGGGCGCCCGAGACGTCGTAGACCTCGACATGGCGCTCGCCGGTCAGCGCCACCAGCAGGTGCTTGTCGTCGGCGGTCAGGAAGACGTCGGCCGGCATCTTGCCGACCGCGATCTTCCAGCGCGGCGCCTGCGTGTTCAGATCGATGGCCAGCAGCTCGTCGCTGTCCTGCAGGCTGGCGTAGACCGTCGTGCTCTTGGAGTCGATCGCCAGATGGCTGGGCGTCTTGGGCGCCGGGATGCGCTTGACCAGGGCTAGCGGCTGCTCGGCGTTCTGCGGCTGCCAGCGGTACAGGGCCACATGGTCAAGGCGGTTGCCGGCGGTGACGAACCACTTCATATCCGGCGAGAAGCGCAGGTGGTAGGGGTCGGTGATGCCGCGCACGACGCGCTGCACCTCGGCCGTGTTCGGGTCGATGAAGGTCAGCGAGTCGCCCAGCGCATTGGCCACCACCATGGACTTGTCGTCCGGGGTCAGGTAGAGGTGGTGCGGTTCCTTGCCGGTGGGGATGCGCTTGATCTGCTGAAAGCTGACCGGGTCGATCACGCTGACATCGGCGTCGAGCGAATTGAGCACGAAGATGGGCTTGTTGGCGGCCAGTGCCAGCAGCGGGCTGGCCATCAGGGCTGCGGCCGCGACGGCATGGCGCAGCCGGTTCGGAAACATCATGGGGAATCCTCGGAATGGGAAGCCGGCGCCCCAAAAGCAAAAGGGCAGCCAGCGCTGCCCTCAAGTGTAGGCCGCCCGGCTTCGCCCAAGCTTAAGCCGGGGCTGACGCCGGTCAAGCCAGGCTCATTCGTCGTCGCCGCCCAGGATGCCGCCCAGCAGGCCGCCGCCGGCGAAGCCGCCCAGCACCGAGCCCTCCTCGCGGCGCCCACCGTTCTGCGGCGCGGCCGCGAAGATGCGCGAGGCCAGGCGCGAGAACGGCAGGCTCTGCAGCCAGACCTCGCCAGGACCGGTCAGCTTGGCCAGGAACAGGCCCTCGCCGCCGAACAGCGCGGTCTTGATCTTGCCGACGTACTGGATCTCGAAGTTGACACTGGGCGTGTAGGCCACGACGCAGCCGGTGTCCACCAGCAGGGTCTGGCCCGGCTGCAGGGTGCGGCGCACCACGGTGCCGCCGGCATGGACGAAGGCCAGGCCGTCGCCGTCGAGCTTCTGCATGATGAAGCCCTCGCCGCCGAAGAAGCCGGTGCTGAGCTTCTGCTGGACCGCGATGCCCAGCGAGACGCCGCGCGCCGCGCACAGGAAGGCGTCCTTCTGGCAGATCAGGGTGCCGCCCAGCTGGCGCAGGTCCATCGGCAGGATCTTGCCGGGATAGGGCGCGGCGAAGGCAACGCGCTGCTTGGCCTGGGCGTTGTTGGTGTAGATGGTGGTGAACAGCGACTCGCCCGTCACCAGGCGCTTGCCGGCGCCCAGCAGCTTGCCGAAGAAGCCGCCCTGGTTGGCGGAGCCGTCGCCGAACACCGTGTCCATCGCGATGCCGGCGTCCATGAACATCATGCTGCCGGCCTCGCCGATCGCGGCCTCGCCGGGGTCGAGCTCGACCTCGACGAACTGCATCTCCGCACCCTTGATCTCGTAGTCCACCACGTCCATTGCCATCTTGCTGCTCTCCTGCGATTCGGTATCGGAACGGCCGCGATCGTAACCAAGTTTGGCCTGCCTATACTGCCGCCCATGAACGATGCCAGCCCCGTCTCCGCCCTGCCGGACCTGAAGCCCGGCGATAGCTATGTGCAGTCGTTCGCACGCGGGCTGGCGGTGATACGCGCCTTCAGCGCCGAGGCGCCGCGCCAGACCCTCACCGAGGTGGCCAAGCGCTGCGGCCTGACGCGCGCCGGCGCGCGCCGCATCCTGCTGACCCTGGAGACCCTGGGCTATGTGAAGAGCGACGGGCGGCTCTTCGCGCTGACGCCCAAGATCCTCGACCTCGGCTTCGCCTACCTGTCCTCGCAGCCGCTGTGGCAGTTCGCCGAACCGGTGATGCAGGCCCTGGTGGCCGAAATGAAGGAAAGCTGCTCGGCCGCCGTGCTGGAGGGCGAGGACATCGTCTACGTGCTGCGCGTGCCGGCACGCAAGATCATGAGCATCAACCTGGGCCTGGGCAGCCGGCTGCCGGCCTGGTGCACCTCGATGGGCCGCATGCTGCTGGCCTCGCTGGAGCCGGAGCGCCTGGAGCAGCACCTGGCCCGGGTGCAGCTGCAACGCCTGACCCCGCGCACCGTCACCAGCCTGGACGAGCTGCGCCAGCGCATCGCCACGGCGCGCGAGCAGGGCTGGTGCCTGGTCAACCAGGAGCTGGAGGAGGGCCTGGTGTCGCTGGCCGCCCCCATCGTCGATCGCCAGGGCCAGGCCATCGCTGCCCTGAACATCAGCGCCCAGGTCAACCGCACGCCGCCCGAGCTGCTGCTGGCCCAGGGCCTGCCGCGCCTGCTGGAGGCGGCCAAGAGCATTTCACGGCTGCTGCAGATCAAGGCCTGAGGCCGGAGTCCCCGCATGAACTTCATCCCCGCCGTGCAGCCCGCCGCCAGCGCCAGCGCCACGGCCTGGTGCTTTGCCTTCGTACAGGGCCAGCTGCTGCTGACCGAGGAGGCCCAGGCGCTGCTGCCCCGGCCGCTGCCGCAGGAGCAGGCGCAGGCTCATTACCTGGGCCAGCTGGACGGCCTGGACTGCTGGGCCCTGCGCCTGGAAGCGGCACCGTCGGGCCTGCAGCCCCTGCCCTTGCGCGCCGCGATGATGCAGCTGCCCGAGCCGCTGATGCTGCTGGCCGGGCGCGCCGCCCAGGTGCTGGAATGGGACCGCGCGCATCGCTTCTGCGGCGTCTGTGGCACGCCCACCGAAACCGTCGCGCATGAACGCGCGCGCCGCTGCCCGGCCTGTGGCCATGTGGCCTATCCGCGCCTGAGCCCGGCGATGATGGCCCTGGTGTGGCGCCACCGGGGCGCGCGGCCGGAGCTGCTGCTGGCCCGTTCGCCGCATTACGCGCCGGGCATGTACAGCGCGCTGGCCGGCTTTGTCGAGGCCGGCGAATCGATCGAGCAATGCCTGCACCGCGAGGTGGCCGAGGAGGTGGGCGTGCGCGTGGCCGGCCTGCGCTACTACGGCAGCCAGAGCTGGCCCTTCCCGCACAGCCTGATGGTCGCCTACACGGCCGAATGGCAGTCCGGCGAGATCGTGCCCCAGCCCGGCGAGATCGAGGATGCACGCTGGTTCGACATCGACGCCCTGCCGCAGATCCCGCCGCGCTTCAGCATTGCCGGCCACCTGATACGCGACACCGTCGCGCAGCTGGGCGGCCGGGGCTGAGCGAACCCGGTGCGGCTCAGCCGAGTCGGGCACGCAGCGCGCGCACTGCGCTGTCCACCGTGGTGAGCACGGGCAGGCCACTGGCCTGCTCGCAGGCCTGGCGGGCTCGCGCCAGGCTGAACTGGGCCAGCGCCAGACGGGTGCAGCCGCGCTGGCGCAGCGCCTCGGCGGCGGCGGCCACCAGGGCGTCGTGGCGCGCCGCGTCACCCTGGTTCAGCGCCTCCAGCGCGCCATCGGCGAGCTGCAGCTCCAGCGCCACCGAGGACGGGAACTCGGCCGGCATGGAGGCCAGGGTCGGCGCAAAGCTGGCGATCAGGCCCAGCTTGCCCTGCCCCGCCGCTGCCTCGGCCACCATGGCCTCGTTGGGCTTGAGCACGGGCAGGCCGGCGTGGCGCTGCGCCACCGCCTCGATGCAGGGGCCGAAGGCCGAGCAGGTGAACAGCAGACCCCGGGCGCCGCAGTCCACCGCGTACTGGGCCAGGCGCTGGAAGCGCTCGTGCAGCGCCGCGTCCAGGCCGCGGCCGCTGCTGGCCAAATCGGCCGACAGACTGTCGTCGAGCAGGTTCATGCGCGTGGCCTCGGGCCAGTCGCGCGCGAAGACGGCATTGATGGGCTCGACCGAATGCGCGAGCGCGTGGATCAGGGCGATACGGGTCATGCCAGGCGGTGCTCAGATGCCCTTGGACGAAGGGTTGGCGAAGGCGTCCCGGGTCTCGGCGTTGAGCGGATAGTTGATGTTGATGCCCTTGGGCGGGATGGGCGCCATGAACCATTTCGCATAGAGCTTCTCCATCTCGCCCGACTTCATCATGCCGCCGACCACGCGGTCCACCAGTGCCTTGAACTCGGGATCATCCTTGCGGAACATCAGCGACTGGTTCTCAGTGCGCAGGCTCTCGCCGACGATGGCGAAATCCCTGGGGTTGCGCGCGTTGGCGATCTGGCCGGCCAGCAGGATGTCGTCCAGCACGAAAGCCTGGGCACGGCCGCTCTCGACCAGCAGGAAGGAATCGGTGTGGTCCTTGCCGGAGAGCTGGTTGACCTCCAGGTTGCGCCCACGGTCGGCCGCCCGCAGCAGGCGGTAGGAGGTGGTGCCGGCCGTGGTCACCACGGTCTTGCCCTGCAGATCGGCGATGCTCTTGATGCCGGAATCTGCCTTCACCAGGGTGCGCACGTTGTAGCGGAAGATGTCCGGCGAGAAGGCCACGAGGGCCTGACGCTCGACCAGATTGGTGGTCGAGCCGCACTCGATGTCCACCGTGCCGTTCTGCACCAGCGGGATGCGGTTGGCCGAGGTCACCGCCTGGTAGCGGATCTCGATGGCCGGCAGCTTCAACTCGCTCTTGATCGCCTCGACGATGCGGTTGCAGATCTCGATGCTGTAGCCCACCGGCCTGGGGCCGCCGTCGATGTAGGAGAAGCCGAAGGAGGCCTCGCGGTAGCCGAAGGTGATGGCGCCGTTGGCCTTGACCTTGGCCAGCGTGCCGCCCGGCGCCTGCGCGTGCACGCCGCCGCCGCCGAGCAGCAGACAGGCGCCCAGCAAAGTGGTACCGAAGATCGAGAGACGGGTCTTGGTCATGGAAACCTCAGGGGTTGGGGTGGATCGGATGAGAGGAAGCGGGCTCAGGTACCGGTCACGGCAGCGATGGACGCGGCCAGGCGCTCGACGATGTCGGCCAGATCGCCACGCGTGGCGATGAAGGGCGGGGCCAGCAGCACGTGGTCGCCCTGCCGCCCGTCCACCGTGCCGCCGAAGGGGTAGCACAGCAGGCCGCGGGCCATGGCCTCCTTCTTGATGCGCGCATTGAGCTTCAGGGCCGGATCGAAGGGAGCCTTGGTGGCCCGGTCCGCCACCAGCTCAATGCCCCAGAAGAAGCCGCGCCCGCGGATGTCGCCGACATGGGCATGCCCGCCCAGAGCCTGCTCCAGCAGCGCGCCGAGGGCGGCACCGTCCTCGCGCACCTTGGCCAGCAGGCCGTCGCGATGGATGACGCGCTGCACTGCCAGCGCCGCCGCACAGGCGACCGGATGACCGAGATAGGTGTGGCCATGCTGGAAGAAGCCGCTGCCCCGTGACATCGCCTCCACGATCCTGCGCTGCGCCAGCACGGCGCCGATGGGCTGGTAGCCACCGCCCAGGCCCTTGGCAATGGTGACCAGATCGGGCACCACCCCCTCCTGCTCGCAGGCATAGAGCGTGCCGGTACGCCCCATGCCGCACATCACCTCGTCCAGGATCAGCAGCACGCCGTGGCGGTCGCACACCTCGCGCACCGCCTTGAAGTAGCCCGGCACCGGGGTCAGCACACCCGCCGTGGCGCCGCCCACGGTCTCGGCGACGAAGGCGATCACACGGTCCGCCCCCTGGGCCAGGATGGCGGCATCCAGCTCGGCCGCCAGGCGCAGGCCATAGGACTCGGGCGTCTCGTCGGCGCGCTGCTCGCGGTAGGGATAGCAGGGCGCCACATGGGTGGCCGGCACCAGCAGCGGCGCGAACGGCGCGCGCCGCCATTCATTGCCGCCGACGGCCAGCGCACCCAGGGTGTTGCCGTGGTAGCTCTGGCGCCTGGCGATGAAATGGGTGCGCTGCGGCTGGCCGATCTCGACGAAATACTGGCGCGCCATCTTCAGCGCCGACTCCACCGCCTCGGAGCCACCGCTGACCAGGTAGACATGGCTCATGCCGGCCGGCGCCGTGCGGACGAGTTCGTCGGCCAGCGCCTCGGCCACCTCGGTGGTGAAGAAGCTGGTGTGGGCATAGGGCAGGCGGTCGATCTGCGCATGCATGGCGGCCAGCACGTCCGGGTGGCCATGTCCCAGCGAGGACACGGCGGCGCCGCCCGAGGCATCGAGATACTCGCGCCCGGCCGAGTCGCGGATGCGCATGCCGGCGGCGGCAACGGCGACCGGCGGTGTCTGGTGAAGGTGGCGGTGGAAGACGTGCGTCATGGCGGGCCTCGGGACTGACGATCCGACATTGGATCCAATGTTCCACACAATTGTTTTATGGAACAAATGTTCCGTCAAGCCGATTATGGAGCGGTAAAACCCTGATTTGGTACATTTGTTCCAGACAGGCACCGCTACCCATGACGCTGACCGAAGACCTCCGCAACCGCTTTGCCGAGCTGAGCCCCGCACTTCAGCAGGTGGCGAAATACGTGCTGGATCACCCCAACGATGTGGTGACGCGCTCGATGCGCACCATCGGCCGCCAGGCCGACAGCACGCCGGCCACGCTGGTGCGTTTCGCCCAGCATCTGGGCTTCGAGGGGTGGCCGCAGCTCAAACAGGCCCTGACCGATGAGATGGGGCTGGGCTCGGAGGCCTATGGCCAGCGCGCCAAGCAGTTGATCGGGCGGGCCAAGGACCGCACGCTGACCCGCGAGATGTTCGAGGTCCAGCGGCGCAACCTGGAGCACACCCAGGCGCAGAGCGAAGCGCTGCTGCTGCGCGCCTGCGAACTGCTGGAGAAGGCCGGCGCCGTGCATGCGGCGGGCTTCCGGGCCTGCTTCCCGGTCGCCTTCTCCTTCGTCTATGTCTACCGGCTGTTCCGCAGCAGCGTGCACCTGATCGACGGCCAGGGCGGCTCGCTCGAGATGCAGCAGCGCTCGCTGGCCAAGGGAGATGCGCTGCTGGTGATCAGCTTCGCCCCCTATTCGCGTGAGGCGCTGCAGGTGGCACAGGCGGCCAAGGCGGCCGGCTGCAAGGTGCTGGCCCTGAGCGACAGCCTGGGCTCACCGCTCTCGCTGCTGGCCGACGAGACTCTGCTGTTCGCCACCAGCAGCCCCTCCTTCTTCCCGTCCATCGCGGCCGGGGTGGCGATGGCCGAAGCCTTGCTGGAGCTGTTGGCCAGCCGCGCCGACCGATCGGTGGTCAAGCGCATCGATCAGGCCGAGGCGCAACTCTTCGAGTCCGGCGCCTATCTCCCAGCCTCGCCGCGGGAGCGGCGACCCTAGGAGTTCAGGGGAACGCCGCTCCTGCTCCGCCCGCGCGGCAAGCGCAGGACGGAACACTCCCGGGCCGGCTCCCGGGAATGGGGGCCGTCACCCCATGTGCAAGCCGCCGTTGCAGCTGAAATCGGCGCCGGTGGTGAAGCCGGAGTCATCGCCCGCCAGCCAGGCGACGATGGCCGCGATCTCCTCCGGCGTGCCCAGGCGCTTGATGGGGATGGTGGCGACGATTTTGTCCAGCACGTCCTGGCGGATCGCCTTGACCATGTCGGTGGCGATGTAGCCGGGGCTGACGGTGTTGACCGTCACGCCCTTGGCCGCCACTTCCTGGGCCAGCGCCATCGTGAAGCCGTGCATGCCGGCCTTGGCGGCGGAATAGTTGGTCTGGCCGAACTGGCCCTTCTCGCCGTTGACCGAGGAGATGTTGATGATGCGGCCCCAGCCGCGATCCATCATGTCGTCGATCACCTGCTTGGTGACGTTGAACATGCTGTTCAGATTGGTGTTGATCACCGCGTCCCAATCGGCGCGCGTCATCTTGCGGAACATGCCGTCGCGCGTGATGCCGGCGTTGTTGACCAGCACGTCGACCGGGCCGTGCTCGGCCTTGACCTTGGCAAAGGCCTCGACGGTGGACTCCCATTCCGCCACATTGCCCACCGAGGCATGGAACTTGTACCCCAGGGCCGCCTGCTCGGTCAGCCATTTGTCGTAGTCGCGGCTGGGCCCGCAACCCGCGATCACGGTGAAGCCTTCCTTGTGCAGGCGCTGGCACATCGCGGTGCCGATGCCGCCCATGCCGCCGGTCACATAGGCTATTTTCTTTTGGCTCATTTGAATCTCCTTCGCCTCCATGGCTTGCTGTGTGGGCCGCAAGGCGCCGCGTCCTTGCGCCCGGCCCACCGTTTCGACTGTCGAAGAAGACGCGCTTTCAGGCTCCCGCAAGCCCGACAGGAGGTCAAGCGGGTTGCCCCTGAGTCGCCGCTGCGCGTCAGCGTTCCACGGTCAGCGCCACGCCCATGCCGCCGCCGATGCACAGCGAGGCGATGCCCTTCTTGGCATTGCGCTTTTGCATCTCGTGCAGCAGGGTCACCAGGATGCGCGCGCCCGAGGCGCCGATCGGATGGCCCAGCGCGATCGCGCCGCCGTTGACGTTGACCTTGGCAAGGTCCCAGCCCATCTCCTGGTGCACCGCGCAGGCCTGGGCCGCGAAGGCCTCGTTGATCTCCAGCAGGTCCAGGTCCTGCGGCTTCCAGCCGGCGCGCTCCAGCGCCTTCCTCGCGGCCGGCACCGGGCCCATGCCCATATAGGCCGGATCCAGGCCCGCCGAGGCATAGGAGGCAATGCGCGCCAGCGGCGTCAGGCCCAGGGCGGCCGCCTTCTTCGCGCTCATCAGCACCAGGCCGGCCGCGCCGTCGTTCAGGCCCGAGGCATTGCCGGCGGTCACGCTGCCGGCCTTGTCGAAGGCGGGGCGCAGGCCAGCCAGGGCCTCGGCATTGGTCTTGCGGTTGATGTACTCGTCGGCCTCGAAGGAGAGCGGATCGCCCTTCTTCTGCGGGATCAGCACCGGCACGATCTCGTCCTTGAAGCGGCCGGCGTCCTGGGCCGCCGCGGCCTTCTGCTGCGAGCCCAGCGCCAGCGCGTCCTGGGCCTCGCGGCTGACGCCGTGCTTCTTGGCCACGTTCTCGGCCGTGATGCCCATGTGGTACTGGTTGTAGACGTCCCACAGACCGTCGACGATCATCGAATCGATCATCTTCCAGTCGCCCATGCGCTGGCCGTCGCGCGAGCCCAGCAGCACATGCGGGCTCATGCTCATGCTCTCCTGGCCGCCGGCGATGACGATCTGGCTGTCGCCGTCGCGGATGGCCTGTACCGCCAGCATCACGGCCTTCAGGCCGGAGCCGCAGACCTTGTTGATGGTCATGGCCGGCACGCTGACCGGCAGGCCCGACTTGATCACGGTCTGGCGCGCCGGGTTCTGGCCGGCGCCGGCCTGCAGCACCTGGCCGAGGATCACCTCGTCGATCTGGTCGGCCGCCAGACCGCTGCGCCGCAGAAGGTCCTTGACCACGGTGGCGCCCAGCTCGACGGCCGAGGTCTTGGCCAGGCTGCCGCCGAATTTGCCGATGGCGGTGCGGGCCGCGGCGACGATGACGATGTCTTCCATGCGCTTCTCCTTCAGGGTCAAGCTCTTTGCTTCACATAGCGGCCGGGGGCCGGCTCGATGGCCTTGTACTGGCGATTGCCAAAATTCCTGGGTGCGGGCTGCAAGGCGCCGGCATGGCCGGCCAGCCACTTCGACCAGTCCGGCCACCAGCTGCCGGCATGCTCGGTGGCGCCGTCCAGCCATTGCCGGCTGTCGGCCGGCAGGGCCGCGCCCTTGCCCAGCCAGTGGCTGCGCTTGCCCTTGGCCGGCGGGTTGATCACGCCGGCGATATGGCCGGACGCGCCCAGCACGAAACGCTTCTTGCCCGTAAACACCTGGGTCGAGCGGTAGGCCGCTTCCCAGGGCACGATATGGTCCTCGCGCGAGCCGTAGATATAGACCGGCGCCTCGATCTGGCGCAGGTCGATCGCCTCGCCGCAGACCGTCAGCCGGCCCGGGATCTTCAGCTCGTTCTGCAGATAGGTGTGGCGCAGGTACCAGCAGTAGAAGGGGCCCGGCAGATTGGTGGAGTCGCCGTTCCAGTACAGCAGGTCAAAGGGCGGCGGCGCCTCGCCCTTCAGATAGTTGCCCACCACATAGTTCCAGACCAGGTCGTTGGGGCGCAGGAAGCTGAAGGTGGTGGCCAGCTCCTGGCCGCGCAGCAGGCCCGGCCCCTGGGGGGCTTGCGGGCCTATCGTCATCTCGCGCAGCCGCACCGCGGCCTCGTCGACGAAGAGGTCCAGCACGCCGGTGTCGCTGAAGTCGATCAGCGTGGTCAGCAGGGTCACGCTCTCGGCCGGCTGCTCGCCGCGTGCCGCCAGCACCGCCAGCGCGGTGGCGAGGATGGTGCCGCCGACGCAGAAGCCCAGGGTGTTGATGGTGTCGGTGCCGGCGATCTCGCGCACCACCTCGATCGCCTTGATCGCGGCCTGCTCGATGTAGTCGTCCCAGGTCCAGGCGGCGCCGCTGGCGTCGGGGTTGCGCCAGCTGACGACGAAGGTGCGGTGCCCCTGCTCCACCGCATAGCGGATCAGCGAGTTCTCGGGCTGCAGATCGAGGATGTAGTACTTGTTGATGCAGGGCGGCACCATCAGCAGCGGCCGCTGGTGCACCTTGGCGCTCAGCGGCTTGTATTCGAGCAGCTGGAAGAACTCGTTCTCGAACACCACCGCGCCCTCGCTGGTGGCCACGTTGCGGCCGACCTCGAAGGCGCTCTCGTCGGTCTGCGAGAGATGGCCGCGCTGCATGTCGGCCCAGAGCTGCTGCAGACCCTTGGCCAGGCTCTCACCCTGGCTGTCCAGCGCCAGGCGCAGGGCCTCGGGATTGAGCGCCAGGTAGTTGCTGGGCGAGGCCGCGTCGACGAACTGCTGCACCGCGAAGCGGATGCGCGCCCGGGTCTTGTCGTCGCCCTCCACCTGCTCGGCCATCTGCTGCAGGGTGCGGGCATTGAGCAGGTAGAGCTGGGCCATGAAGGCGCTGGCGGGATTGCCGCTCCAGTCGGCCGCGGCGAAACGCCGGTCGCGCGGCGCCGCCGCGCCCTGGCCCGGCGTGGCCTGCATGGCCTGGTTCCACAGCTCGCCGGCCTGCTTCAGGTAGTCGGACTGCAGATCGCTCCAGGCCGTCATCGGCACCTTCAGGCCGGCCAGTGATTTCCACATCTCACCGACACCGGCCGCCATCTCGGCGGCGCCGCCCGCGGTGGGGTCGGCTGCGGTTGCGGACGGGCGACTGCTCGCCTGCGGGCTGGGCTTGCGCTTCATGTGTCTCCTCTTGGGCCGGGGCCGAGGGGCCCCTTGTCATCTCGGCCTAGGCAAGAAGCTTGCCACAGCCGGCGCCAGCGCTGTTGTACTCTCGCCAACTTAACTCAACATGACAGCGCATGTATCTGGTTGCTTTTGCCTGGCTCTATGTCGCCCTGATGATGGCCTTGGCCGAAGCGACCAGCAGCCAGGGCTCGCTGCTGGGCTCCCTCGTCACCTTCGCCCTCTACGGCCTGCTGCCGATCGCCATCCTGCTCTATCTGATGGGCACGCCATCGCGCCGCGCAGCGCGCCGGCGCGCCGAGCAGGCCGAGGCCTCAGCGCAGGCGGATGGCGGCGACCATGCGGCCGGCGAGACTCTCGCGCCGGTACGAGAAGAACCGTGAGTCCTCGCTGAAGGTGCACCAGCGCCCGCCATGGATCTGCTCCACGCCGGCGGCGCGCAGGCGGCGGCGCGCCAGTTCGGCCAGGTTGGCGCGCCAGCGCGGCTGTCCCTGAGCATTGGGATGGAAGCGGAAGCAGGCCGGGTCCGGCGCGCCGGGATCGGCGCCGAAGGCCGCCAGCACGTCGGCACCGACCTCGAAGACCTCGGGCCCGATGCAGGCCCCCAGCCAGGCCTGGATCTGCTGCGGCGCGCAGGCGCTCTCCTCGCACAGGGCCGCCACCGTGTTCTCCAGCACGCCGGCCGCCAGGCCACGCCAGCCGGCATGGGCCCCGCCCACCGCGCGCGGCGCGGCGAACAGCACCGGCAGGCAGTCGGCCGCCTGGATGGCCACGCCCAGGCCCGGGTCGCTGCTGACGCTGGCATCCACCTTGGGCATGGACAGACCCGGCCGGGCATGCTCGGGGCGCAGGCGCAGGACCTCGGCCCCGTGGACCTGGTGCACGAACAGCGCCGGCGCGCCCAGGGCCTCGCTGACTAAGGCACGGTTGCGCCGCACGGTGGCCTCGTCGTCCCCCACCGAGAGGCCGATGTTCATGCTGGCATGCGGCGCCTGGCTGAGGCCGCCGGCGCGCGTGGTCATGAAGGCATGGACATGGGGCAGTTCCCAGTCCGGCAGCAGCCAGTCGGGGTGCAGCGGCTCATTCGGCATCGGGGCAGGCCTGGGGATGGGTGGAGGAAAAGGCCGGGTGGGCCATGCAGTTCTCGAACACCCGCATCACCTCGGGCACATGGTCGAGCCGGCACTTGAAGCGCTGGGCATTGAAGATCTGCGGCACCAGCACGCAGTCCGCCAGGCCCGGGCTGTCGCCATGGCAGAAGCGCCCGGCGCCCTGCCGCAGGCGCTGCTCCACCACCGCCAGGCCGGTCTCCACCCAGTGCTGGTACCAGCGCGTCTTGTCGTCCTCGCCCAGGCCCAGCTCATGGGTCAGGAAGCGCAACACGCGCAGATTGTTGAGCGGATGGATCTCGCAGGCCATGTCCTGGGCCAGCGCCCGCACCCGCGCCCGCGCCGCCGCCCCGGCGGGCAGCAGCGGCGGCTCGGGGTGCAGCTCGTCCAGGTACTCGATGATGGCCAGCGACTGGCTCAGCACCACATCACCATCCTTCAGCAGCGGCACCAGATGCGAGGCGGACGCCGA
>Ga0255338_1003154_pt1 | contig 20748 bp, 22 predicted proteins | sample MeOH1_35cm_T4_19_FD_203715 | JGI IMG/M metagenome (GOLD analysis project Ga0255338, IMG submission 203715) | Sandy soil microbial communities from University of British Columbia, Vancouver, Canada - MeOH1_35cm_T4_195 | ecosystem: Engineered > Artificial ecosystem > Sand microcosm > Unclassified ...
CTAAGAGACGCACAGGCTCGCAATGGCGATGCAGCACGACGACGCCGGCGCGACCGGGCCGGGTGCGCCCGTGGAAGCTACGGGCGCTCACGCTGAGGCGGCGGGCGGTCATGCCTCCGGCGGCCTTCCGCAGTTCGACCTGGCCTGGTGGCCGGGCCAGATCCTGTGGTTCCTGATCATCTTCGGCGCCGTGCTCATCTTCATGCGCGCCGTGGCGGTGCCGCGTGTCGCCGGGACGATCGAGGCGCGTGAAGGCAAGATCGCCGGCGACATCGCCGACGCTCGCCGGATGAAGGACGAGGCCGACGCGCAAGCGCAGGCCGCGGCCGTCGAAGCCGCACAAGCGCGCGCGGCGGCGCAGAAGGTCGGCGCCGAAGCCCGGGCCAAGGCCCAGGCGGAGATCGCCGCCCGTCTCGCGGAGGAGGAGGCCAAGCTGGCCGCCACCGGCGCGCAGGCCGAAGCTCGCATCTCCAAGGCCCGCGAAGCCGCCATGACCAACGTCGCCGGCATCGCCGCCGACACGGCCCAGGCGATCGTCCAGAAGCTGACCGGAAAGTCGGCGACCGCGGCGGAACTCGCCGCGGCGAAGGGATAACCGATGGAACTGCTGCTCGACTCGCACTTCTGGGTCGCCGTCGCCTTCGTGGTCTTCATGGGGGTCCTGGTCCTGGCCGGGGTCCACAAGTTCGCCTGGAAGGCGCTGGGCGACGCCGGCGCCAAGGTTCAGGCTCAACTCGACGAGGCCAACGCGCTTCGCGACGAGGCCCAGGCGCTGCTGGCCCAGGTCAACGCCCAGAAGGTCGCCTCCGAGAAGCTGGCGGCCGAGATCCTGGCCAACGCCAAGGAAGAGGCCACCCGCCTTCAGGCCGAGGCCCAGGTGAAGCTGGCCGAACAACTCGAGCGCCGCGGCCAGATGGCTGAGCGCAAGATCGCCCAGGCCGAGGCGCAAGCCGAAGCCGAGGTCCGCGCCGCCGCCGCCGAGCTGGCCGCGCAGATGGCCGAGCAGGTGCTGGTCCAGCGCCTCGCCGGCGCGAAATCCGACCCGCTGATCGACAAGGCGATCGGCCAGCTGGCGGGGAAGCTGCAATAGCTGACGAGATCGGGTCCGCGCTCACGGCGCGCGGTCCGTGGTCGGACGCCTGGCGTTGGGGAACGCTGGCGTCCGTGACCTGTCCACGAACCCCACAATCACATGAACAGTCTTCGGCGCTCCGCCTGGGGAGATGCGCCGGTTCCGGATTGTCCGTGGGGATTGTGGGGTTCGTGGACGCCCACCCTCCTTCACTCACACGAACTGTGCGAGTCCTGGGCCACGCCTCGGTCGCGACCCCAATGGCGCACGCGCCGCGCACTTTGAGAAGCAAGCTGGGGTCCCCGCGTGCGCGGGAATGAGCGAGGGTGAACTAGGCCGCGACGGCCGTGCGACGGAACTTCCGGCGGACACCCTTGATGAAGCGGATGCGCTTGGGCAACAGCACCCGTTCGACCCGCAGCGTCTGATGATAGAACAGCGCCATGAACTCCGGCTCGCGCCGCAGCAGGCGACGGATCGGGTACAGCATCCGCGGGTGCGCCCGGTGCAGCCGCACGAACTGGCGGCGGGCCTTGAAGGAATTCCGCAGAACGACCATCAGCCCGACCACGATCACCGGGATTCCGCCGGGGCCCGGCAAGGGCGCGATGGCGAGGCCGAAGACGATGATCGCGAAGCCAAGCAGCACCAGCCCGAACCGCTTGAGGCGGCCGGCAATCTCGCGCGCGAGATCGTCCGTGGCGCGGTAGACGCGCAAAGAGGGCATGGCGAAAGACACTTGATCAGTCCTGGGGAGCGAGCGGCGGAGCGGGGAGGTCCCGCCGTCACAACCCTCATATGCGTACGTACCGGGGAATCGTAAAGACGCCGTGCCGTTAAATTTTGCTAAGGCGCGGCTATTCCCCACCTCATGGCGCCGGGGCCACAGTCCCTTGCAGGATCGTCACATACTGGCACAAGATTCCGTGCATTTCTCGCCTGTTAGGCGAGTTCAGCCTCCGGCTTCCAGGTGAGCTTTGGCTTTCTGGCCGCCAGCGTCTCGTCCAGCCGGCGCAGCGGCGCCAAGTGGGGCGCGCCCTTGAACCGCTCTACATCCCCAAGCTTGGCCTTTGCGGCCAAAGCGCGCAGGGCGTCGCAGAACCGGTCCAGCTCACGCTTCGACTCGGTTTCCGTGGGCTCGATCAGCATCGCGCCGTGCACCACCAGCGGGAAGTACATGGTCATCGGGTGGAAGCCCTCGTCGATCATCGCCTTGGCGAAGTCGAGGGTGGTGACGCCGGCGCCCTCCAGCCAGGCGTCGTCGAACAGGGCCTCGTGCATGCAGGGGCCGTCCGGGAAGGCTGGGGTCATGACGTCCGATAGCCGGGCCTTGATGTAGTTGGCGTTGAGCACGGCGTCCTCGGCGACCTGGCGCAGGCCGTCGGCGCCGTGACTGCGCATGTAGGCGTAGGCGCGGACGAACATGCCCATCTGGCCGTGGAAGGCGGACATGCGGCCGAAGGCGCTGGCGGCCTCGTCTATGGCTTCTTCGACCAGGGTCAGGCCGCCGGGGCCGCTGACGACCCAGGGGGCCGGGGCGAAGGGGGCGAGGGCTTCCGAGAGGACGACGGGGCCGGCGCCGGGGCCGCCGCCGCCGTGGGGGGTGGAGAAGGTCTTGTGCAGGTTGATGTGCATGGCGTCGACGCCGAGGTCGCCGGGGCGGACGCGGCCGACGATGGCGTTGAAGTTCGCGCCGTCACAATAAAAGTAAGCGCCCACCGCGTGGGTCAGGCGCGCGATCTCGATCACGTCTCGCTCGAAGAGTCCGCATGTATTCGGGTTGGTGACCATGATGGCGGCGACGTCGGGGCCGAGCTTGGATTCCAGATCGGCGAGGTCGACACGGCCGTCGTCGGTCTGGGCGATCTCTTGGACCGTGTAGCCGACGAAGGCGGCGGTGGCGGGGTTGGTGCCGTGGGCGGAGGTGGGGACCAGGACGGTGCGGCGGTGGCCCTGGCCGGCGGCCTCGTGGGCGGCCTTGATGCAGAGCAGGCCGCAGAGCTCGCCGTGGGCGCCGGCCTTGGGCGAGAGGGCGACGGCGGGCATGCCGGTGAGCGTCTTCAGCCAGTGGGCCAGGCGGTCCATGAGCTCCAGCGCGCCCTGGGTGGTGGCGATCGGCGCGAGGGGGTGCAGGTCGGCGAAGCCGGCCATGCGGGCGGCCTTCTCGTTCAGGCGCGGGTTGTGCTTCATCGTGCACGAGCCGAGGGGGTAGAGCGCCAGGTCGATGGCGTGGTTCTTCTGGCTGAGGCGCACGTAGTGGCGCATCGTCTCGGGCTCCGAGAGGCCGGGCAGCGGCACGTCCGAACGGGTCAGGCCGGCCAGGTCGGAGGCGTCTTCGGCGGCGGCGGGCAGGTCGACGCCGGTCTTGGTCCAGCCGCCCAGTTCGAAGATCAGCGGCTCGTCCTGCAGGAGGCCCCGGCCGCCGGTGAGCGACTGGAAGCCCGTGGTCTCGGCTTCGCCCTCGGGACGGGTGGGGCGTCCGATGTTCTGCATGGTCATCAGGCGGCCTTCGCGATGAGCGCGCTCTTGAGCGCGGCAATGTCTTCGGTGGGGGTGGTCTCGGTGGCGCAGAGCAGCAGGACGTCGTCCAGGCCGGCGTGCGGGTCGAGGCGGGAGTAGGGGACGCCGGCGACGATGCCGTCGGCCAGCAGGTCGTCCACCAGCTTGGCGGCCGAGCCCTTCACGCGCACCGCGATCTCGTTGAAGAACCGGGGCGTCAACACCTCCAGGCCGGCGGCCTGGACGGCGGCCTTCAGCTCGCGGGCGCGGGCGTGGTTGATCCGCGCCAGTTGCTGCAGCCCGGTCCCGCCCAGCAGCGTCATGTGGATGGTGAAGGCGAGCGCGCAGAGGCCGGAGTTGGTGCAGATGTTGGACGTCGCCTTCTCGCGGCGGATGTGCTGCTCGCGGGTGGAGAGCGTGAGCACGTAGCCGCGCCGGCCCTCGGCGTCGACGGTCTCGCCGCAGAGGCGGCCCGGCATGTTCCGCACCAGCTTCTCGCGCACCGCGAAGAGGCCGACGTAGGGGCCGCCGTAGTTCAGCGCATTGCCGATCGACTGGCCCTCGGCCACGGCGATATCGGCCCCCATCTCGCCGGGGGACTTCAGCAGGCCGAAGGACACGGCCTCGGTGGTGACCACGATCAGGAGGGCGCCGGCGGCGTGGGCGGCCTCGGCGATCTTGGTCACATCGGTGACCACGCCGAAGACGTTGGGGGTCTGGACGACGACGCAGGCGGTCTCGGCGTCGATGGCGTCGATGACGGCGGCTTCCGCGTCGATGGCGGCCTTCTGGCGAACGATGTGCATGCCCTCGGCGTGGGCGATGGTCTGGGTGACCGCGGCGTAGTGGGGGTGCAGGCCGCCGGAGAGGATCGCCTTCTCGCGGCGGGTGACGCGTTGCGCCATCATGACCGCCTCTGCACAGGCCGTGGAGCCGTCGTACATCGAGGCGTTGGCCACATCGAGGCCGGTGAGCGCGGCGACCTGGGTCTGGAACTCGAACAGGACCTGCAGGGTGCCCTGGGCGATCTCGGGCTGGTAGGGCGTGTAGCTGGTCAGGAACTCCGAGCGCTGGATGACGTGATCCACGGTCGCGGGCACGTGGTGCTTGTAGGCGCCGGCCCCGCAGAAGAACGGACCCGCGCCGGCCGGGCGGCTCATGGCCGAGAGCGCGCTGAGCTCCCGCTCCACCTCCAGCTCGCCGGCGTGCAGCGGCAGGTCGAACAGGTCGGCCTTGCGCGCGGCGGCGGGGACATCGGCGAACAGGGCGTCGATGTCCGGGGCGCCGATCACGCCCAGCATCTCGGCGCGGTCGTCGGGGGTGAGGGGGAGGTATCTCATGGGAAGGTCCTGTGCGCCGGAGGCGCTGTCATTTGGGAACCGCGGAAAACGCAGAATTCGCAGAAGGGGCCGTGCCAGCTGACATTCTGCGTCTTCTGCGTTTTCCGCGGTTCAAATCATTGGCGCTGCGCGCCGTTATTGCGTGGCGAGGAAGGCTTCGTAGGCGGGGCGGTCCATGAGGGCGTCGTACTGCGACGGGTCGGAGATCCTGACCTTGGCGAACCAGCCGCCGTTCTCGGGGTCGGCGTTGACGGTCTCGGGGGCGTCGCCGAGCACGGTGTTGCCCTCGACCACCTCGCCGGAGATCGGGGCGTAGACGTCCGAGGCCGCCTTGACGCTCTCGACCACGGCGAAGGCGTCGCCGGCCTTCACGGTCTTGCCGACCTCGGGGGTCTCGACGAACACCACGTCGCCCAGCTGCTCGGCGGCGTGGGCGGTGATGCCGATGGTGGCCACGTCGCCCTCGAGGACGACCCACTCGTGATCCTTGGTGAAGCGCATTTGGGTAACTCCCTAGAACTGGATGGCGGCGGAGCCGCCTGAAGTTTGGAACCGCGGAAAGCGCAGAATGGCGCAGAAGGTGTAGCGGCCCGGTTCTGCGGCCTTCCGCGTTTTCTGCGGTTTGTTTGAGAGCGCCTGCGGCGCGGGCCCGATCATCGTCACGCCTTCCGGACGTAACGGTGGGGGACGAAGGGGCTGGCCACGACTTCGGCGGGTTGGGCCTTGCCGCGGACGATGACCTTGAGCGGGGTGCCGACGGCCTTGAGCTCGGGCGGCACGAAGGCCAGCGCGATGCCGCCCTTGAGGACCGGGGAATAGCCGCCGGAGGTGACCACGCCCACCACCACGCCATTGGCGTCGGCGACTTCCACGCCTTCGCGGGCGGGGGCGCCTTCGAGGACGCGGAGCGCGACCTTCACGCGGGCGGGACCGTCGGCCAGTTCCTTGACGATGCGGCTGGCGCCCGGGAAGTCGCGCTGTTCGCGGCGGTTCTTGTTGATGGCGAAGGTGAGGCCGGCTTCGACCGGGCTGACGGTCTCGTCCAGGTCGTGGCCGTAGAGCGGCAGGCCGGCTTCCAGGCGCAGGCTGTCGCGGGCGCCCAGGCCGATGGGCTTCACGCGCTCGTCGCTGAGCAGCAGGTTCCAGACGCGGACGGCCTCGCTGGCCGGGACCGAGATCTCGTAGCCGTCCTCGCCGGTGTAGCCGGAGCGGGAGATGATGAGGTCCGTGCCGAAGCCCGGCATGGACCGGATGTCCATGAACACCATGTCGGCGGTCGCGGGGACGTGGGCCTGGACGACGGCGGCGGCCTCGGGGCCCTGGATGGCGATCAGGGCGCGGTCGTCCAGGCGGTCGACGCTGACCTGGCCGGCCAGCTCGTCGTCGATGACCTTGAAGTCGTTGTCCTTGCAGGCGCCGTTGACCACCACGAAGAGGCCGTCGTCATCGGGGCGGCCCGCCATCAGGTCGTCGATGATGCCGCCCTTCTTGTTCAGGAGGACGGAGTACTTCTGGCGGCCGGGCTTCAGGCCGATGTAGTCGCCGGGCACCACTTCCTCGAAGGCCGAGAGCGGCGAGACGCCGCGCAGCCGCGCCTGGCCCATATGGCTGACGTCGAACAGGCCGGCGTGCTCGCGGGTCCACAGATGCTCCTGCATCACGCCCATGGGATACTGGACGGGCATGGAGTAGCCGGCGAATTCGACCATGCGGGCGCCGAGCGCGACGTGCGCCTGCGTCAGCGGGGTGGTCTTCAGCGGCGGGTGATCTTTATGGGTATCGGGCAAGTGGGCGACCTCGGCTGACGATCCGGCGATCGGCAGGGCGGAACCCTGACGTCGCGCGCCCCCGCTGTCTCTTGAGCCTGAGAGATTTCGAACCGCCTGGCTGGCGATCCCCTGCTCCTTCGGCGAGCCTCCGTTTCCGAAGACTACTTTCCAGCGTTCATCAGCCCGTCGCGGTCCTTTTGCCTGAGCGTTTCCGGGGCGGTTGCGCCTTCGGCGCCGGATGCGATGACCCGGCCTCTCCCGCGAGAGTTGGCCGGAACCTCACGGATCGGCCCGGCCAAGTCAACGCGCAATCGCGTGGGTAGGGTCAAGCGCCGCAGGGGCGGGCGGGATGAACCACGAAGGGCACGAAAAACACGAAAGGCGGTGCGACTGCCGCGCCTTCGCGCAGGCGAAGGATTCGACTGTCGAAACGATAGAAAGCGCGGAAGACGCGGTCCGGCGCGGGGAGCTCGACGTAGAGCCGTACTTAGCCCGGAGGCTCGACCCCTTGCCAGTTGGAATGAATTGATCGAAGGGGAGTAGGTCGTGAAATCTGCGACAATTTGGCAACCGCAAGTCTATCGGGAGGGTGTGACCTTTTGACCAGCGTAAACGACATGGAAAGATGCATGCAATTCTAAAGGGGTGATGGAAAGGTCGCTGTATTCTCCAGTCGAAATATCGCCAACCTCCGGTTCTATTGGGCAACCTCGCGTTGAAGACCCGTTGAGCCTTGAACGCGGCGCTGCGCTGCCGGGCGGGGTCGCGCCTCCTACGCCGACTGAAGCGTCGGACCATCCGACGCGGCGGCGCGCGCGCACTATTCCCTTCAAGTTCGCCATGGCGCTGACCTCGGCGGGCGTGTGGACAGGGCTCAGCATCTGGCTATCGCAGGCTTGGCTGCGCGACCTCTCCGCGGCCACCGGCCCAGTCTTCGCGCTTATCGCGATCATCTTCATCGCCTACGTGCCCGGGTTCATGAACGCCTTCCTGTTCGCGACCCTGGCCCTCGACCGACGGCCCGCCCGGGTCCGCCCGGCGGCGTACCCGCCCGTCAGCATCCTGATCGCCGTCTACAACGAAGCGGCCGCGATCGCCGACACGCTGAGGAGCCTGGCCGCCCAGGATTACCAGGGTCGATTCGAGGTCCTGGTGCTGAACGACGGCTCGACGGATGGCACCGCAGAGGCCGTGCGCGCCGCCATCGCCGGACTTCAGTTCCCGACGGGCGCCACGATCACGTTTCTCGACTTTTCGCCCAATGCCGGAAAGGCGACGGTCCTGAACCGCGGACTCGCCGTCGCCAATCACGAGCTGATCGTGACGATCGACGGGGACTCCTGGATTCATCCTGACGGCCTGACCCACCTGGTCGAGCGCCTACTGTCCGATCCCCCCGAGACCCAGGCTGTCGCCGGCGCGGTCATGGTTCGGAACGGGCGCACGAACTTCCTGACCCGCTCGCAGGAATGGGACTACTTCCACGGGATCGCGGCCGTGAAGCGCATGCAAAGCATGTTCCACGGCACGCTCGTCGCCCAGGGCGCATTCTCCATCTATCGCCGCGCCGCCTTGGAGGCGTTGGGCGGATGGCCCGCCTGTGTGGGCGAAGACATCGTCGTCTCCTGGGGCATCCTGAAGGGTGAGGGGCGCATCGGGTACGCCGAGGACGCGATCTGCTTCACCAACGTGCCGATCCGGCTCGGAAATTTCGCGCAGCAGCGCCGGCGGTGGTCGCGAGGGCTGATCGAAGCTTTCAAGGCTCACAGCGGGCTTCTTTTCCGACCTCACCTACGGACCGTCTTCATCTGGTGGAACGTGTGCTTTCCGCCCATGGACTTGGTCTACACGTTTGTCTTCATTCCCGGCCTGGTTCTCGCCGCCTTCGGCAAGTTCTACATCGCCGGCCCGCTCACCCTCGCGGTGTTGCCGCTGGCCGCGCTCGGGAACTTGCTCATCTTCCGGATCCAGCGGCGCACGTTCAAGCTCGAGCACCTGAAGGTTCGCCGGAATGTCGGCGGATTTCTCTTCTACGCCCTCGCCTACAACCTGCTCGTCCAGCCGATCTGCGTTCTGGGCTATGCCTCCGAGCTGGCGGGATTTCGCAAGAACTGGGGCACCAAGTGATCCGCCTCGGTCTCGCCCTCTCGATGGCCCTCGCCGCCGTCTCCGCGGCCTCCGCCCAGGAGGCCGACACCTCATCGCAAGTCGTTGGCGTCGACATCTTCTCCTCGTCGGACGCCGACGAAACGAACGTGTCGAAGGTGGGCGTGAGCTTCGACTGGCGGCGTGTGAACCCGGAGGATTACCAAGGTCTCCGGCTGGAGAGCGCGACCTTCAAGCCTCTGGGCCAGAACGCCGAGAACGACGTCCGCCTGTACTATCGGTTCGCCGACCGACGCGGAGACTGGACCTGGAACGGCCAGGCAGGGACGGACGGCCGTACGCTGCTGGGCGCGTTCGGCATCCACAACTCAAGCCGCTTTCGGCAGGAGTACTTCCTTGAGCGTGAGATCGTGGAGACGCCCCAGGGGGTGTCCCGCGGCGTCTACTACACCTTCGCCGGGGGCGCATTCGACCTTCCTATCGACGAGCGCAACAACCTCACCCTGCTGGGCGCGGTCCAGGCGTTCACGGGCCGCAACGTACGGGCGCACGTTCGCGCCAACTATGTCCGCGTTCTGCAGGACGACTGGGGGCTTTCGGCACAGCTCCGCACGCGCTTCTTCCACAGTTCACATCCCGGAGAGTTCGACTACTTCTCGCCCGAGACCTTCGTGCAGGTCGTGCCGACGCTGCAATTGCGCCGCCGCCTCGGCGGCTGGCGCTACGTGGTGGCGGGGGGGCTCGGCGCGCAACGGCAGACCGGAAGCGGGTGGCGCCAGGCCCGCTCGCTTGGCGCCCAGATCACCAGCCCTCCCGTCAGGGACGGCTGGGCGCTTGATGGAACCTTCTCCTACAGCAACACCCCCGTGGGCGCGGGATACACCTACGACTACCGGCAGCTGACCCTGGGTGTCCGTCGCCACTTCTGAGCGTCGGCGGAATTCGGCGACGACCGCCATTCCAGCTCCAGCCTCGGATCGCGCCATCAACTGACGCCGAGGTAAGCCGCAAGATGGCCCAGGGTCTGGTAGCCGTATTCCACGGCGCCGAAGCCGATGCCCGCATCGCGCTGTTCCTTGGTGGGATGCAGCTGGCGCAGGGTCAGCACGGTCTTGCCGTCGCTCTGGGCGTCGAAGGTCACGGTGACGTGGAAACGGCCGGGGTCGTCGTCCTTGTCGGAGCCGTGCTCGATCTCGATCAGGTGGGGCGCCTCGATGCGCAGGAACACCATGCGGTTGTCCCAGCGCGTGCCGTCGGGGCCGGTGTAGATGAAGCGCCAGCGGCCGCCGACGCGGATGTCGCACTCCAGGCTTTCGACCGTGAAGCCGTCGGGGCCGAACCACTGCACGATCTGCTTGGGGTCGGTCCAGGCCTGGAACACGCGCTCGCGCGGGGCGGCGATCACGCGGCTCAGCACGATCTCCCGGTCGATGGCCCAGGTGGTGCGCGGATCAGCACTCATGGTCGTCATCCTTCGTCTCTATGGTGGCAATGAATCGTTCGAGGCGGTCGAAGCGGGCTTCCCAGGCTTCCCGCGTGTGGTTCAGCCAGCGCGTCGCCTCGGCGAGGCGTTCGGGGCGCAATGAGCAGGGCCGCTTTTGGCCGTCGCGGCCTCGCGCGATCAGCCCGGCGCGCTCCAGCACCTTCAGATGCTGGGACACCGCGGGCAGGCTCATCGCAAACGGCTGGGCGATCTCCTGCACGGTCAGGTCGCCCTGGGCCGCCAGGCGGCTGAGGATCGCCATCCGGGTCGGGTCGCCGAGGGCCGCGAAGGTCTGTCCGAGATCCTGAGGCATGTGCGCGTCTTTGCGGGGCTATATATTTAAGTGATTGCTTAAATATCTGAGGTGCGCCGATCCGTCAACCGGAGGGCCGTCGGCGATGGGCGATTGCCGGGGGATGAGGAGGGCGGTGTGGCCTGGGAGCGCTGGGCGGGGTAACTCCCTCCCATGGCGCGAAGCAAGCGGATCCCCGAGTTCGAGATCGAGGTGGACGGGGAGCCCTATGTCTGGCGCCTGCAGCGGCTTCCCGCGTGGTCCAGCGACACGATGGCGTTTCGTGGCAAGGCGCTGGCCGTGCGTCACCGGGAAGGGCAGCGCGAGGCCGTGCTGGAGTTTCCCGCCGGCCCGCAGCCCAGGTTCGGCGCCCCGCAGCTGAAGGCCTCGCAGATCCCGCCGGAGCTGGTGGCGAAGGCCATCGGGTCGGCCATCGCGGCGGGATGGGATCCGCTGTCGCGCGGCAAGACGGTCACCATCGTCGTGGACGAGGCCGGCGGCTGAGGCCAGCCCGCCACCAACGCAGCGGAGCGGTCAGACGGCCTCGAGGGCCGCGCGCCGACGCAGGGCGGTCCCCGCCGCGCCGAAGCCGAGGATCATCAGCGCCCAGGTCGAAGGCTCGGGCGCCGGGGCGAACTCAAATATCCGCAGGCGCGCCGTCGGCGCATTGCCGGAGCCATCCGCCGTGAGCTTCACGTACGCGACATTGAAGGTGCTCCAGTCGTAGTCGATGTAGCAGTAGGTTCCGTAGGCCTTGTTCTCGCACGGAAACTGGTAGTCCCTGGGAAACTGGATCAGGGCGACGGCTCGGTTGCCGGTCACGTTCCAGCAGTTCCCGTAATACGTATTGCATTCCCTGGAGTCGGTCCGTTCGTTCGTCTGATAGGGCGGCGGGTTTCCGAGGCCCTCCCCCTCCCAGTATTGGTAGCGCGTGTACGACTCGTACATGATGAAGGCTTGGTCCAGCGTCGCGTTGGTCCAGTCCAGCTGGAGCTGGATCGTCCGCCCGTCGCCGGGGACAGGCAGGACCCCGATGCCGTCGAACGCGCCGCTGGAATTCAGCGGGAGATTCTGATCGTAGATCACCGTGGAAGACGCGGAACTCGCGGCTGCGAGCGCCGATACGCAAAGCAGTGCGGCTAAAGCCTTGGCCATCCGTGAACTCCACTGTGACGCTGTGTTGTGCCGCATCTCTCCACGCTGCCAGGTTGAGCGTCAAGACGGCCGCGAGGCTCCCGGGCGCAGTCGGCTTCAATTTCCTTCGGCGCCCCGGCGGCGGGGGCGCTCGCCGGTTAGATCGCGGGCAGGCTGAGGCCGCATTCTGGACACCCTTGGCCGGTTGGTTCAGGGCGATGTGGATGCGGGTCAGGACGATTCTCTTTGCCGTGGTCGCCATGCTGGCGATGACCGTCGCGGGCGTGGCGCAGGCGCAGTACGCGCCCGAGGCCGTGCGGGTGATGGAGCGCGCCAAGGCGGCGTCGGGCGGCAAGGCGTGGGCCAGGGTCGCGGGGCTGCATGAGGTCGGCGTGGAGGGCGGCTTCCGGTACGAGCGCTGGGCCGACCCGCTGCGGTTCGGGATCCGCACGGACGTCGGCACGCCGGCCGGGCGCGTGGTGCGCGGCTACAACGGCGCCGGCGCCTGGAGCCTGCATCCGACCAACGAACTCGCCGCCGCGGAGCCGGCGCCCAACATGGCCGCGGCGCGGGTCGAGGCCTATGTGGCGGGCTATGGCTATTTCTCGCGCAGCCGGTTCGACGCGCGGGCCGCTTACGTGGGGGTTCGCCCGAGCGACGGGCGGTCGTTCGAGGTGGTGCGCGTGCATCCCAATGGCGGCGAGCCGCGCGAACTGTGGTTCGACCGCAAGACCGGCCTGCTGGGCCGCATCGTCGACCCGGTCGGCAAGGCGCCGCTGACCGTGGAGGTCAGCGACTATCGGCGGGTGGGGGGCGTGATGCTGCCCTTCCGGTTCGTGACCTTCGGGGGCGGGCTGGCCAAGCCGGTGGAGCGGGTGCTGGAGGCGGTGGACCTGAAGGCCGCGCCCCGGGAGATCTTCAGCCTGCCTAGACCGAACGGGTAGGGCCCGGAACGGCCCCGGCACGGCCAAGCTTTCGCCGCAGGGCGCGCCGATCCTTAGGCGTCGGATCGGGGAAGATCATGTCGAGCATCAAGCGTATCGGGCTGTTCGCAGCCGTCGTGCTGGCGTGGCCGGCGGCCGGGTGGGCCCAGCCCAGGCCGATGCTGGAGGACCCCGAGGGGACGATCGTCGAGGAGCTGGTGGTCCAGGCGCGAGAGCCCGGGCCAGCGTGGTGGAAGGTCGAGGACGCCGACACGACGGTGTGGATCCTGGGGATCGGCGAGGAGCGCCTGCCGCCGGGACTGGCCTGGGACCAGCGCTGGCTGCAGCGGCGGCTGAAGGGGGCGAACAGCCTGATCCTGGGCACGCGGGTGAGCCTGAGGGCCAAGGTGAGCGACGTGCCGGCGCTGCTGAAGGCGCGGAGCAAGCTGAAGTCCAAGGCGCCGATGGAGACGACCCTGCCGGAGCCGCTGCGCGTGCGGTTCGTGGCGGCGCGCGAGCGGATCGGCCAGCCGGCCGGCCGGTACGCCGGATGGAGCCCGATGATGGCGGGCCAGCAGTTGCTGGCGAACACCCGCAAGGGCGAGGCGGGGCCCTCGGTGATCGGGCCGATCCTGAAACGCGCCAAGGCCGAGAAGGCGAAGGTGGTGGATCCGGCGCGCTACGAGGCCATGCCGTTCATCCGCGCGGCGATGGGTTCGCTGACGCCAGCGGTGCACGAGCAGTGCCTGGACGGGGCGCTGCGGGACGCCGATGCGCCGAAGGGCCGGGCGCGGGCGGCGGCGGAGGGCTGGGCGCGCGGCGACGTGGCGGCCGCGCTGCGCGAGCCCCGGAGCTTCGAGAAGTGCCTGCTGCTGCTGGGCGGCGGCGCGGACCTCTGGCGGCGGATGACGGGCGACCAGGCGGCCGCCATCGTGGCGGCGCTGGAGAAGCCGGGGCATTCGGTGGCGATCATCAGCCTCAGGCCGCTGCTGGCCCAGGGCGGCGTCATCGAGCAGCTGGAGGCAAAGGGCGTCGAGGTGACGGGACCGGGGCGCTAGAGCCCCAGCGCCATGAACACCGTCCCCTCCGGCGTGGGGGCGTAGTAGGGCGCGATACGCTGGAATCCCAGGCGCTCGTAAAGGGCGATGGCCGTGGTCATGCCGGCGAGGGTGTCGAGGCGCAACTCGCGGTAGTCGAGGCCGCGTGCGGCGTCGATGATCGCGGCGGCCAGGGCGCGGCCGAGGCCCAGGCCGCGGGCCTCGGGGGCGAGGTAGAGGCGCTTCATCTCGCAGGTCCCAGGGTCGGGGAGCGGGCGCAGGGCGACGCAGCCGATCGGTTGGCCGTGGGCGTCGCGGGCGAGGAGCAGTTCGCCCCCGGGTGGGGCGTACTTGCCCGGAAGGCCGGCGAGCTCGGCGGCGAAGTCCTGGTAGCCGAGGTCCACGGGCAGGGCGCGGGCGTAGGCCTGGAACAGGTCGGCGACGGCGGCGAGGTCGCCGGGCGTCGTGGCGGGGGTGATCTGGAACGCGGCGGGCACGGCGGCAAAGGAGCAGGCTGGGCGCGGGGCGGCAACCGATCTAGGGAGGATGGACGATGATCCTGCGCCTGATCCTCTTCCTGGTCCTGGGGCTGGCGGCCGCCTGGGGCGCGGCCGCCATCGCCGCCGAGGTGGCGAGTCGGGGGACCAAGCCGCGGGGCGAGCTGGTGGACATCGGCGGCGGCCGCAAGCTCCGGCTGGTCTGCGAGGGACCGCGGTCGGCCGCGCCGGTGGTGTGGATGGAGTCGGGCGCGTTCAGCGGGGCGGCGGACTTCGCGGCGATCCAGCAGAAGCTGACGGCCAAGGGCCTGCGATCCTGCGCCTACGACCGGGCGGGGATGGGGTATTCGGATGTGGGGCCCGGCCCCCGCGACGGGGACGCCATCGTGGGCGACCTGGAGAAGCTGATCGCGGCGTCGGGCGAGGCCGGCCCGTTCGTGATGATGGGCCACTCGATGGCGGGGCTGTACCTGCGGCAGTACGCGCTGCGCAACCCGGACAAGGTGGTGGGCCTGGTGCTGCTGGACGCGGTGACGCCCGAGATGATCGGGCTGGACGGCGCGCAGGTGTTCATCGACCGGATGACCGACCTAGCGCGGCTGGGCGCGTTCGTGGGGCCGCTGAAGGCGCCGCTGTACCTGATGGGCGATCGGATCGGCCTGCCCCCGGCCGGCAAGGCCGAGAAGCGGCGGGGGTTCATCTCCGCGCGCCAGAGCAAGGCCGCCTATGCCGAGGTCTTGAGCTGGCGGGCGGCGGCGGAACAGGCGAAGGCGGCCGGGGAGTTGAAGTCCGAGTGGCCGGTGGCGGTGATCACCGCCGGGCCGCCCTCGGAGCGCATGGCCGGGTGGAACGAGGTGCGGCACGCCCCCGCGCGGGCCTCGCGGGCCGGCTCGATCGACAATGTGGATGCGGCCAGCCACACGACCATGCTGGGCCTGACTCATGGCGACCGGGTCGTGGCCGGGGTGGAGCGGGTGCTGGCGAGCGCGGGGCGTTAGAGGGCCAGCACGAAGTCCAGAGCCGCGCACACCGCTGCGACTTGGGCGTCGTTGCATTGCTGTGGCGTCGCGCGCGGGCTGTCCGGGTAGACCTCGGTGGTGGTCGTGTAGGACGCCCCGGTGATGGAGGCGCACATCCCGTAGTCTCGCTGCGGATAGGTAATGACCCCGCGGGCGACGATCGGGCATCCGATGATCTCGCCGGCGTCGTCCGGCGGCGCGATGTGGGTTACGGCCTCGACCGCCGAAATGATCGTTTGTTGGAATTCCAGCTGGGGGTCTTCGGCATCGGCGACCAGATAGAACCCGTCCGGCACGGCGCCCGGTTCGAACGGCTTGCCGTCTCGCGACGCCAGGGCGGGCCGAAACTCGCTTTCGTCACTGTCGGTGGTCTCGTGCAGGTCGATGTGCAGACGAAGCTGCCCGAGGCGGGGCTGCACCAGCGTCATGAGGCTCGTCGCCTCGCGCGAGGGACCCTCCGCGCGGAAATTGCGGTTGGGATCGACCGCGTCATGGTTCCAGCGGTTGATCCGCTCGTAGCCCCAAGGGCTCACGCAGGGCGCCACCAGCAGGTTGACCCGCCCGGCGTAGTCCGCCGCGCGTGTCTCCAGAAACGCCAGCGCGCCCATCACGCCGCTGGTTTCGTACCCATGGACCCCGCCCGTGATCAGGGCGGCGGGCAGCGAAGGATCCCACCGGCGACTGCTCAGGGCGTACAGCTCGTAAGTCTCGGCCGCATAGGCGAGCTGGCCGTAGCGAACCTGCGCAAAGCGCTCCGCGAGCTGTTCGATGCGAGGCAGGACGTCGTGATCGTAGCGGCGGTGGCGGGACTGCCGCGCTCGCCACTGGTTCCGCTCCGCCTCGCCCCAGGGGCGGCCGGGGGTTCCCACGGGATAGGCGATGGCGTCAATCATGGCCGCTACGCTCCCGGGTGCAGGCCCGGCGCTTCCTGGCCGGTGCGGGCGACATACTCCGAATAGCCGCCGCCGTACTGGTGGATTCCCTCGGGCGTCAGTTCCAGCACGCGGTTCGACAGGGCCGCCAGGAAATGGCGGTCGTGCGAGACGAAGAGCATCGTGCCCTCGAAGTCCGCCAGGGCGGCGACCAGCATCTCCTTCGTCACCATGTCGAGGTGGTTGGTCGGCTCGTCGAGCACCAGCAGGTTCGGCGGATCGAACAGCATCTTGGCCATGACCAGGCGCGCCTTCTCGCCGCCGGACAACACACGACAGGGCTTCTCCACGTCGTCGCCGGAGAAGCCGAAGCACCCCGCCAGGGTGCGCAGCGCGCCCTGGCCCGCCTGCGGGAACGAGCTGTCCAGGGACTCGAAGATCGTCTCTTCGCCGTCCAGCAGGTCCATGGAGTGCTGGGCGAAGTAGCCCATCCTGACGCTGGCGCCGATGCCGACCGTGCCCTGATCGGGCGCGGTGGCGCCGGCCACAAGCTTCAGCAGCGTCGACTTGCCGGCGCCGTTGGCGCCGAGGACGCACCAGCGCTCCTTGCGGCGCACCAGGAAATCGAGGCCTTCATAGATCGGCTGGGCGCCGTAGCCCTTGTGGACATTGCGTAGGGCGATCACGTCGTCGCCCGACCGCGGCGGGCTCCGGAACTCGAACTGGACCGACTGGCGGCGGCGCGGCGCCTCGACGCGTTCGATCTTGTCGAGCTTCTTGACCCGGCTCTGGACCTGGGCGGCGTGGCTGGCGCGCGCCTTGAACTTCTCGATGAACTTGATTTCCTTGGCCAGCATGGCCTGCTGGCGCTCGTATTGCGCCTGGCGTTGCTGTTCGCCCAGCGCGCGTTGCTGGTCGTAGAAGTCGAGATCGCCCGAATAGCTCGTCAAACTTCCCGCGTCGATCTCCACCACCTTGCCGATGATGCGGTTCATGAAGGCGCGGTCGTGCGAGGTCATCAACAGTGCGCCGTCGTAGGTCTTGAGGAAGGCCTCCAGCCAGATCAGGCTCTCCAGGTCGAGGTGGTTGCTGGGTTCGTCCAGCAGCATGCCGTCGGGCCGCATGAGCAGGATGCGGGCCAGCGCCACGCGCATCTTCCAGCCGCCCGACAGCAGGCCGACATCGCCATCCATGCGCTCCTGGCTGAAGCTCAGACCGGCCAGAACCTCGCGCGCGCGGGCGTCCAGCGCATAGCCGTCCAGTTCCTCGAACTGATGCTGCAGATCGCCATAGCGTTCCATGATGGCGTCCAGTTCGTCGGCCCGGTCCGGATCGACCATGGCCGCTTCCAGCCTGGACATCTCGGTGGCCAGCGCGCTGACGGGACCGACGCCGTCCATCACCGCGGCGACCGCGCTCTGGCCCGACATTTCGCCGACGTCCTGGCTGAAGTAGCCGATCGTCATTCCGGGATCGATCACGACCAGTCCGTCGTCGGGCTGCTCCTGGCCGGTGATCATACGGAACAGCGTCGTCTTGCCGGCGCCGTTCGGGCCGACGAGCCCGACCTTCTCGCCCTTCTGGACGCCCATCGAGGCGTCGATGAACAGGATCTGGTGGCCGTTCTGCTTGGAGATATTGTCGAGGCGGATCATGGGGCGGCCTGCTAGCGCGGGCGCGAGGAGAACGCCAGCCTCAGCCCGTGGGCGACTGGTCGCAGGTCGCAGCGTCCGGCGAGACCCTTGGGGTTGCGGAGTCAGCGGCCCGTGGCCGTCCCGTGGCCTGCCTGCCGGCCGAAGGGCCAAGCCGTCAGACCGCCCGCGAACAACGCCCACCAGACGATGACCGGCTGAAACGCCAGACGCGGCGCGTGATAGGGCCACCATGCGCCGACGCCGTGGACCGAAACCGCGTCGGCCGCGTGTTTGATGTTCGCCGGGTAGACGCACACGGCGTAGAGCGCGAGGCCAATGGCGGCCGCCCGGCGCAAGGGTGGAATCGCGACCAAGGCCGTCGCCCCCAGGATCTCGGCGACGCCCGTCGCGGCGATGACCAACTCCGGCTGCGGCACCCAGTCGGGCGTGATGCCGAGGAACGGGGCCGGCGCCCGCAGATGCGCGATGCCGGCCGCGAGATAGGCCGCGGCCAGCACGATCCTGAGGATCAGCCTGGATGTTTCGAGCCTGACCATCGCGCGGCATCTCTCAAGGGGCGCCGCGACCGGGGGCGGCATGGCTCCCTATGCACGTTCGGGCCGCTACGGCTATCGGCCCCGCACTTCTGGGGTGGCGCCGGCGTGGTTCGGGTGACCGAGGTCGGTGCTGCGCTGGGAGGCGACCTTGGCCTCAGAGCGCGAAGCGGACGTTCGACCGACGGCTTGAAAGCAGACCTGGCGAATGTCCGAGATGGGTGGAAAGGGGCCCTTCCTTTCCCGCGAAGCGGGAGAGGGGGACCGCGCGCCGAGCCGCAGGCGAAGAGCGGGTGGTGGAGAGGGCGAGCCCCGTCCGCTGAGTCTTTGAGCCGTCGATCGACCCGCCGAGCCTGAGGCTCGCCCTCTCCACCATCGGCTCTTCGGCCGATGGTCCCCCTCTCCCACTGCGTGGGAAAGGAAAGCTTATGCGTGAACGTCGCCTAAGGGTCGAATGCGGTCAATGGCGCCGGCGCCGGAAGCGGACCTTCGCGACGGCTCTCCACAGTCGAGGTGGGGTGCGTCAGCGAGGAGTCGCCAACAGCCGCCCGGCGCCTCCCCACCCTGATCGCTACGCGATCTGTCCCTCCCCATTAAGGGAGGGACGGGCCTACATCCGTTCCGGCGTCGAGATGCCCAGCAGGTCGAGGGCCAGTTCGAGCTGGCGCAGGGTGGTGGCGGCCAGGGTCAGGCGCGAGGCCTTGGTGGCCGGCTCGGACTGCATGATCGGGCAGTTGGCGTAGAACTTCGAGAAGGCCTGGCTGAGGCGGTAGGCGTGTTCGGCGAGCGCGTTGGGGGCCTTCTTGTCGTAGGCCTCGGCGAGGGCGGCGTCGAAGGCGTCGAGGGTCAGGACCAGGTCGCGCTCGGCGGGCTCGGAGACGGTGACGGGACCCTGGGTCGCGCCTTCTTCCGCCGCGCGGCGCAGCAGGCTCTTCACCCGGACGGCCTGGTAGAGCAGGTAGGGGCCGGTCTTGCCCTCGAAGCTGGTGAAGCGGTCGAGGTCGAAGACGTAGGAGGTGCCGCGGAAGTTCTGCAGGTCGGCGAACTTGAGCGCGGCGACGGCGACCTTGCCGGCCGTGTCCTCGAACTCGGCGGGCGGGAGGTTTTCGCCGAGGCCGGCCTCGTGCAGACGCTCGCGGGCCTTGGTCCGGGTCATCTCGATCAGGTCGTTCAGCTTCAGGACGCCGCCCTCGCGGGTCTTGAAGGGCTTGCCGTCGGTCCCGTTCATGGTGCCGAAGCCGATGTGCTCCAGCTGGCCATCGGTGGCGTAGCCGGCCTGGGTCGCGGCGCGGAAGACGATCTCGAAATGGTCGGCCTGGCGCTGGTCGACGCAGTAGATGACCAGGTCGGGATCGAAGGCCTGCTTGCGGTCCAGGATGGTGGCGAGATCGGTCGTGCCGTACATCGCCGAGCCTTCGGAGGAGACGACGAGGAGGGGCGGCAGCTCGCGCTTGTCGCCTTCCCGGGCGACGCGGATGATCCGGGCGCCCTGGTCGTCCACCAGCAGGCCCTTGGCGTCCAGCTCTGCGACCATGGGCAGGATCAGGTGTTCGACGTCGCTCTCGCCCTTCCACCAGTCGAAGTCGACGCCCAGCGCGTGGAAGTCGCGCTCGAGGGCGACGCGGGTGACATCGCGGAAGCGTTGCCAGAGGGCGTAGTAGCCGGGCTGCTTGGTCTGGAGCGCGGCGGTGATCTTGCGGGCGCGGTCGCGGTAGTCGGTGTCGGACTTCCCCTTGGCGGCGGCCTCCGGGTAGAGGCGGTCGAGGTCGGCGAGGCTGACGGCGTCGAAGGCCGAAACATCGCCCTCGCCCCCGGTGTTGATGGCGTCGACCCCCGCGGCCACGGCGGGGTTCTCGTCCATGACGGCGCCGATGAGCAGGCCCATCTGGTAGCCCCAGTCGCCGAAGTGGGCGTCGCCCACCACCTGGTCGCCGCGGAAGCGGTAGAGGCGCTTGATGCTCTCGCCGATGATCGAGGCGCGCAGGTGACCCACGTGCATCGGCTTGGCGACGTTGGGGCCGCCGTAGTCGACGATGATCTTGCGGGCGTGGACCACCGTCTCGGCGCCGGCGCGGGGGTCGGCGGCGATGGTGTTGGCGCGGTCGGAAAGCGCGGCGTCGGCCAGCTTCAGGTTGATGAAGCCGGGGCCGGCGATCTCGACGGAGCTGAGGCGCGGGTCGCCCACCAGCTGCTCCACGACGGCGGTGGCGATCTCGCGCGGGTTCTTGCCCAGGCGCTTGGCGGCGGCCAGGGCGCCGTTGGACTGGAAGTCGGCCAGGTCGGGGCGGTCGGAGGGCGTGACGCGGCCTAGCTCAGGAGGCGCGCCAATGGCGGCGAAGGCGGCTTCCACCGCCTCGCCCAGGGCCGATTTCAGGTCGCTCATGGGTTCGGCGTATTGCTCGCCTGGCCGACGTTCAGGCGGAAGCGTTTGCCCTCACGGTTGAAGGCCGCCATCTGCGGCGTCACCTCGAAGCCGATCAGGATCTCGAAGTTCGAGCCCGAGGTGGCGATCGAGGC
>Ga0255338_1003155_pt1 | contig 20743 bp, 17 predicted proteins | sample MeOH1_35cm_T4_19_FD_203715 | JGI IMG/M metagenome (GOLD analysis project Ga0255338, IMG submission 203715) | Sandy soil microbial communities from University of British Columbia, Vancouver, Canada - MeOH1_35cm_T4_195 | ecosystem: Engineered > Artificial ecosystem > Sand microcosm > Unclassified ...
CCTGCCGCCCGCGCTGCTGTTTCGCATGTACAGCACGCTGAACCAGAGCCTGGGCCATCCGCAGCTGGTGACGTGGCTGCAGCTCGCCTCGATGGTGGTGAAGGTGCCGCTCACGGTCTGGTTCGCCTTCGGCGGCGCCGGCGTGCCCGCCATGGGCGCGGTCGGCTGCGCCTGGGCGACCGTGGTGGTGAACTACGTGTTCCTCGCCGTCGCGGCGTGGATGGTGCGCACGAGCCCGCTGTACGGCCCCTACCAGGTGTGGCGCCGGCCCGAGCCGCCGCACTGGCCCACCATCCGCGAGTTCGCCCGCCTGGGCGTCCCCGCCGGCCTGGCCATCATGGTGGAAGTCACCTCCTTCACGCTGATGTCGCTGTTCATCGCGCGCCAGGGCACGCTGGCGGCCGCCGCCCACCAGATCGCGGCCAACCTGGCGGCGGTGATGTACATGGTGCCGCTGTCGATCGCCATCGCCACCAGCGCCCGCGTGAGCTACTGGCTGGGCGCGGGCGAGGCGAAGAAGGCGCGCGGCAGCATCCGCACCGGCTTTCGCATCGGCCTCGGCCTCGCGCTGGCGATGGGCTGCGCGATGCTGCTGGCGCGTGCCGGCCTGGCCTCGCTCTATTCCGCCGACCGCCAGGTCGCCGCGCTCGCCACCGGCCTGCTCGCCTGGGTCGCGCTGTACCACTTCGGCGACGCGATGCAGGCGCTGTGCGTGTTCGTGCTGCGCTCCTACCGCGTGACGGTGGCGCCGCTCGTGGCCTATTGCGTGCTGCTGTGGGGCGTGGGCGTGCTGGGCGGCTACCAGCTCGCGTACCGGGGCCTGGGGATGTGGCCGGCGCTGCAAAGCCCGTCGGCCTTCTGGATCGCCAGCATGGTCGCCCTCGCGGTGCTGGCCCTCGTGCTGCCGCTGATCCTGTGGCACTCCGTGCGTCAGGCGCGCATCGTCGCGCCGGCCTGAGCGTGCACGCGCACGCGCGCGGCGGGCAGCACGATCGTGAAGGTGGAGCCCTGGCCCGGCGCGCTGGCTATGCGCAGCTCGCCGCCGTGCCGCTGCACGATGTGCTTGACGATCGCCAGGCCCAGGCCGGTGCCGCCGCTTTCGCGCGAGCGGCTGCGGTCCACCCGGTAGAAGCGCTCCGTCAGGCGCGGCAGGTGCTCGGGCGCGATGCCCGGGCCGCTGTCGCGCACCGACAGCGCCACCCCGCCTTCGGGCGTGGCCGCCGCCCGCACTTCCACCGCGCCGCCCGCAGGCGTGTAGCGCACCGCGTTGCCCACCAGGTTGGACAGCGCGCTTTGCAGTTCGCCCGCGGCGCCGCCCAGATCGATGCCGGGCGCGGGTTCGAACGCGAGCCGCAGCGTCTTGGCCTGCACGGCGGCCAGCGCGCGCGCCTCCTGCTCGCACTGGGCGATCAGGCCCTGCGCGGCCACCCACTCGCCCTCGCCGGGCGGCGGGCTGCCTTCCAGGCGCGACAGCGTAAGCAGGTCCGCCACCAGCATCTGCATGCGCTGCGCCTGCTGCGCCATCATGCCGAGGTAGCGCTCGCGCTCCACCGCGGGCAGCTCCAGCGTCTGCAGCGTCTCGACGAAACCGGACAGCACCGTCAGCGGCGTGCGGATCTCGTGCGACACGTTGGCCACGAAGTCGCGCCGCATCCGCTCCGCCTGCTCCACCTCCGTCACGTCGCGCGAGAGCAGCAGCCGCTTGCCTTCGCCGTAGGGGTGCACGTGCAGCGCCAGGCGGCGCGGCCGCGCCGCCGTGCCGCGCGGGGCGTCGATCACCACGTCGCCCGTGTAGCTGCCCGCGTGGTAGAACTCCGTGAAGCGCGGATCGCGCAGCAGGTTCACCACCTGCTGCTGCAGGTCGCGCTGCAGGTCCAGGCCCAGGTGGGCGGCCGCGGTCTGGTTGAACCATTCGATGCAGCCGCGCGCATCGAGCAGCACCACGCCGTTCGGTGAGGTGCGGATCGCATCGAGGAAGGCTTCCAGCCGCCGCTCGGCGTCTTCCGCGCGTTCCTCGCGGGCGGCCAGCGCCCGCCGCGCGCGCGCCGCGGCCCGGCCCCACGCGCCGCCCATGACAGGCGCGCCGCGCAGCTGGCCGGACTCAAGCCAGCGCTGCACGCGCGTGGCGGCGAGCGTGTCGAGCGCGAACCAGACCGCCGCACCGGCGGCCATGCCGAGCGTGGCGCCCGGCCACGCTTCCAGCAGCCAGCCGACGATCGCCCCGGCGGCGAGGCTCAGCGCAAACGCGAAAGCGCGGGAACTCACGCGCTCCCCGGCTGCGACGTGATGCGGTAGCCGGCGCCGCGCACCGTCTCCACCAGCGCTCCGGCCGGGCCCAGGGCCTCGCGCAGGCGCTTCACGTGCACGTCCACCGTGCGCTCCTCGATGAACACGTGGTCGCCCCAGACGCGGTCCAGCAGCTGCTGGCGGCTGTGCACGCGCTCGGGATGCTTCATCAGGAAGTGCAGCAGCTTGAATTCGGTCGGCCCCATCTTCAACGGCTCGCCCTTGAAGGCCACGCGGTGCGCGGCGGCATCGAGCGTGAGGCCGCCGAGCGCCACGCCCTCTTCGGATTTCTCCGGCGCGCGCCGCCGCAGCACGGCGCGGATGCGCGCCAGCAGCTCCTGGGTGGAGAAGGGCTTGGTGATGTAGTCGTCGGCCCCGGCATCCAGGCCGGAGACCTTGTCCGGCTCGTCGCCGCGGGCGGTGAGCATCAGGATCGGCACGCCGCGGGTGCGGGCGTCGGCGCGCCAGCGGCGCGCCAGCTGCACGCCGCTGGCACCCGGCAGCATCCAGTCCAGCAGGATCGCATCGGGCAGCACGGTGTCGATCTCGCGCTGCGCGGCCTCGCCGTCTTCCGCCCACACCGGCGCGAGGCCGTTGTGGCGCAGGTTCACGGCGATCAGCTCGGCGATCGCGGGCTCGTCCTCGACGATCAGGATGCGGGCTTGCGGCTTCATCCGCGCGACTTCACGGTGGATTCGATGTCCTCCATCGTACTGTGCCGCACGTCCGCGCCCTTGACCACGTAGATGATGAACTCCGCGATGTTGGTGGCGTGGTCGCCGATGCGCTCGATCGCCTTGGCCACGAACAGCAGGTCGAGCCCGGCGGAGATGGTGCGCGGGTCTTCCATCATGTAGGTGATGAGCTTGCGCACGAAGCCGTCGAATTCGCGGTCCAGCGCATCGTCGGCCTTCAGGATGGCCAGCGCGGCCTCGGTGTCCAGGCGGGCGAAGGCATCCAGCGCCTGGCGCAGCTGGCCGCTGGCGAGCTCCGCCGCCACCCGCAGCTCGCCCGCCGGCAGCGGGCGCAGCGCGCCGCCCTTGGCGATGATGGCCTGCACCATGCGCGCCACGCGCTCGGCCTCGTCGCCCACCCGCTCCAGGTTGGCCGTGACCTTGGAGATCGCCATCAGCAGCCGCAGGTCGCGCGCGGCCGGCTGGCGCCGCGCGATCACGGAGGACAGCTCGCGGTCGATCTCCAGCTCCATCATGTTGACGCGGTGCTCGTCCTGCATGACGCGGGCCGCGGCCTCCTCGTTGAAGTTGGCCAGCGCGTAGCTCGCCTGCCGGATCTGCGCCTCGGCCAGACCACCCATTTCCATCACGCGCGAGGACAGCGCGTTGAGCTCGCTGTCGAACTGGGTCGAGAGATGCCTGTCGCTCATGTCGCTGCCTCCTTCAGCCGAAGCGGCCGGTGATGTAATCCTCGGTTTCGCGGTGCCGGGGCTTGAAGAAGATCTGCTCCGTCTCGCCCACTTCGATCAGCTGGCCGAGGTACATGTAGGCCGTGTAGTCGGACACCCGCGCCGCCTGCTGCATGTTGTGCGTGACCATCACCACGGTGTAGTCCTTCTTCAGCTCGGTGATCAGCTCCTCGATCTTGCCGGTGGAGATCGGGTCCAGCGCCGAACACGGTTCGTCCAGCAGCAGCACGTCCGGCCTGATCGCGATGCCGCGGGCGATGCACAGGCGCTGCTGCTGGCCGCCGGAGAGGCTGGCGCCGCTCTGGTGCAGCTTGCCCTTGACCTCCTCCCACAGCGCCGCCTTCTGCAGCGCCCACTCCACGCGCTCCTCCATCTCCTGGGCTCCGAGGTTCTCGAACAGGCGCACGCCGAAGGCGATGTTGTCGTGGATCGACATCGGGAACGGCGTGGGCTTCTGGAACACCATGCCGATGCGGGCGCGGATCAGCGCCACGTCCTTCTTCGAGGTCAGCAGGTTCTCGCCCTCGTAGGCGATCTCGCCCTCGGCGCGCTGGTCGGGATAGAGCTGGTACATGCGGTTGAAGGTGCGCAGCAGCGTGGACTTGCCGCAGCCCGAAGGCCCGATGAAGGCGGTGACCTTCTTCTCGGCGATCTCCAGATTGATGTTCTTCAGCGCGTGGTACTTGCCGTAGTAGAAGTCGAGGTTGCGGACGGCGAGCTTGGCTTGGGTGGGCGAGGACATTCAGGTCTTGCTGCGCGTGAGCACACGCGCCAGGATGTTGAGGCCGAGCACGGCCAGCGTGATCAGGAAGACACCGGCCCAGGCGAGCTGCTGCCAGTTCCCGTAGGGGCTCAGCGCGAACTTGAAGATCGTCACCGGCAGGCTGGCCATCGGCTGGTCCAGGTCGGAGGTGAAGAACTGGTTGTTCAGCGCGGTGAAGAGCAGCGGCGCCGTCTCGCCCGCGATGCGCGCGACGGCGAGCAGCACCCCGGTGACGACGCCGGCGCGAGCGGCGCGCAGCGTGATGCCGGAGATCACCTTCCACTTCGGCGCGCCCAGGGCATACGCCGCCTCGCGCAGGCCGGCGGGCACCAGCAGCAGCATGTTCTCGGTGGTGCGGATCACGATCGGGATCACGATCAGCGCCAGCGCGATGCCGCCGGCCCAGCCGGAGAAGTGCTTGAAGCGCGCCACCACCACCGCATAGACGAACAGGCCGATCACGATCGAGGGCGCCGACAGCAGGATGTCGTTGACGAAGCGCGTGGTGGCGCCCAGCCAGCCCTTGGGGTCGTACTCCGCCAGGTAGACGCCGGCCATGATGCCGATCGGCGTGCCGACGAAGGTGGCCAGCGCCACCATCAGCACCGAGCCCCAGATGGCGTTCAGCAGGCCGCCTGCCTCGTTGGGCGGCGGCGTCATCTGGCTCAGGGTGGCCCAGGCGAGCCCGCCGAAGCCGAGGCGCACCGTCTCCACCAGGATCCAGACCAGCCAGAACACGCCGAAGGCCATGGCCGCCAGCGACAGCGCCAGCGCGAGGCGGTTGACGCGCTTGCGCGCGCGGTACTTGCGCTGCGCGACGTTCATGCCCGGGCCCCCTCGCCGCGGCGCAGGCGCGCCAGCAGCAGCTTGGACAGCGACAGCACCACGAAGGTGATGAAGAACAGCACCAGGCCCAGGTAGATCAGGGCCGACTGGTGCATGCCCGCGGCCGCCTCGGCGAACTCGTTCGCGAGTGCCGAGGTGATGCTGTTGGCGGGGGCAAACAGGCTGAGCGTATCGAGCTGGTTGAAGTTGCCGATCACGAAGGTGACGGCCATGGTCTCGCCCAGCGCGCGGCCCAGCCCCAGCATGACGCCGCCGATCACGCCGCTCTTGGTGTAGGGCAGCACCACGCGGAACATCACCTCCCAGGTGGTGGAGCCGAGCGCGTAGGCCGACTCCTTGAGCATGGTGGGCGTCACCTCGAACACGTCGCGCATCACCGCCGCGATGAAGGGGATGATCATGATGGCCAGGATGATGCCGGCGGCGAGGATGCCGATCCCCACCGGCGGGCCCGAGAACAGCGCTTCCAGCACCGGCACGCCGGCGAAGGCGGATTGCAGCGGCTGCTGCACCCAGGTGGCGAGGATGGGGCCGAACACCAGCAGGCCCCACATGCCGTAGACGATGGAGGGCACGGCCGCCAGCAGCTCGATCGCGGTGCCCAGCGGCCGCTTCAGCCAGGCGGGCGAGAGCTCGGTGAGGAACAGCGCGATGCCGAAGCTGACCGGCACCGCGATCAGCAGCGCGATCAGCGAGGTGGCGATCGTGCCGTAGATCATCACGGCGCCGCCGAAGGATTCGCCCACCGGGTCCCAGGTCGTGCTGGTGAAGAAGCCGAGGCCGTAGCGGTCGATCGCCGGCCACGCACCCGCCAGCAGCGACAGCAGGATGCCGAGCAGCAGGCCGAGGGTGAGCAGCGCGGCCAGGCGGGCGGCCCAGCCGAACAGGCGATCGGCGATGGCGCCCATGCGCACGCGGCGCGTGGGCGGCGCCGCCCTGCGGTCGGAGGGCCGCTCGCGCAGGCCGGTGGGCTCGAGGTGGGCTTCGGTCACGGGAAGAGTGGAGGACACGGTGGCTCGTTGTTGCTGCCTGAGGAATTTATGGCAGTTGCGTGACAGTTCCGTGACAAGCGCCCGCTGCGCACGCCGCCTGCGGCCAAAAAGCAGAACGCGGCCCGATCCCGAAGGATGGGCCGCGCTGCGGGCGCGATCCCGGCAAGAGGACCTCGCCGCGGGTTGGCTGTCCGCTTACTTGAACGCCATCGCCTTGCCGGAAGCGTCCTTGATCTCCGCCGCCCACAGCTTCTCGATCTGGGTCTTCACCGCCGCGGGCATGGGCACGTAGTCCAGGTCATCGGCGGTCTTGTCGCCGTTCTTGTAGGCCCACTCGAAGAACTTGAGCGTCGCGGCGCCCTGCGCGGGCTTCTCCTGCGCCTTGTGCATCAGAATGAAGGTGGCGCCGGTGATCGGCCAGGCGTCGGCGCCGGCCTGGTTGGTCAGGATCTGGTAGAAGCTCTTCGCCCAGTCTGCGCTCGCGGCCGCGGCCTTGAAAGCCTTGTCTTCCGGCGCCACGAACTTGCCGGCCGCGTTCTGCAGCAGCGCGTAGTGCATCCTGTTCTGCTTGACGTAGGCGTACTCCACGTAGCCGATCGAGTTGGGCAGCCGGCCCACGAAGGCCGCGACGCCTTCGTTGCCCTTGCCGCCGGCGCCGGCCGGCCAGTTCACCGCCGTGCCCTCGCCCACCTTCGACTTCCAGTCGGGGCTGACCTTCGACAGGTAGTTGGTGAAGATGAAGCTGGTGCCGGAGCCGTCGGCGCGGCGCACCGGCGCGATCTGCGCGTCCGGCAGGTTCAGGCTGGGATTGAGCGCCTTGATCGCCGGGTCGCTCCACTTGGTGATCTTGCCCAGGTAGATGTCGGCCAGCACGGGGCCGCTCAGGCGCAGCTGGCCGGGGGCGACGCCCTGGATGTTGATCACGGGGACCACGCCGCCGATCACGGTGGGGAACTGCACCAGGCCCTTGGCCTTCAGGTCCTCGTCCTTCAGCGGGGCGTCGGAGGCGCCGAAGTCGACCGTCTTGGCCTCGATCTGCTTGATGCCCGCGCCGGAGCCGACCGACTGGTAGTTGATCCTCGCGCCGGTGGCCTTGTTGTAGTCGGAAGCCCACTTGGCGTACAGCGGCGCCGGGAAGCTGGCGCCGGCGCCCGTCACGTCCTGCGCGCTCGCGCCGGCTGCGAGGGCCAGCCCGGCGAGGACGATGGAAGCCGTGCGGATGCGGAAGTTCATGCAATCACCTTCTTCAGTTGCGAAATCGTTGGGTGCAATGTAGGCAGCGTTCGTGACAGGCGCGTGACAGCGCCGTCCCGCCGCCATGACTGTCGCGCCGGCCCTGTTCGCGCAGAGGCTGGAGCGCCAGGCCCGCCAGCGCTACGTGATCGCGCTAGCCAACGTCAACCTGAACACGCTCGACCAGCTGGGCGTCGGCCGCGTGTCCCCGGGGGGTGCCTGTCGTCACCGAGTCATACAGGGAACGCAGCATGCAGGCCTCCGAGGAACACCCATGAACGAATCGCCCTGCCTCCTTCACCGGCCACCGTCGCCTCCCACGATCTGCAAACCGTGCGCGCTCGAAGCCCGAGTGCAGCGGATCCTCGCACGCTCTGCGCAGGAATGGGGATTGCCGCCGCCTTGCGGCGAGACGCGGCACTCGCCGATGCAACATGCGTCACGTCCCTGTCACGCCCCGCTCCTACGCTTGCCCCACTTCACGGAGAAGCAATGAGCAAGCAAGAAACCACGAACTTCAGCCTCGATCCCGACGATCGCGAGAACAACACGAGCGACAACGCCGAATTCCAGCAGTTGCTGAACGCGCGCCTGCACCGCCGCCACCTGCTGCGCGGCGGCGTCGGCGCCATGGCCGTGGCCGGCTTCGGCCCGCTGGCACTGGCCGGCTGCGGCGGCGGTGATGGCGAGGTCATCGCCGCGGCGCCCGCGCCTGCAGCGCCCCCGGCGGCGGCGCCCACGCCCGCGCCCGCCCCGCTGTCGCTCGGCTTCGACGCCGTGGCCAAGGACCTCGCCGACCGCCTCGTGGTGGCCGCCGGCTACACGGCCACGGTGATCTACGCCACCGGGGACTCGATCGATCCCGCCGTCGCCGACTACCGCAACGACGGCACCGACGCCGACTTCGCGCGGCGCGCGGGCGACCACCACGACGCCATCGAGTACTTCGGCCTGAGCGCCGCCGGCACGCTGGACCGCACGGCGACCGAGCGCGCCCTGCTGGCGATGAACCACGAGAACATCGCCGGCACCGTGCAGTTCATGCACGCCGCCGGCCAGACCAACGCGGGCTCCGGCGCGCGCCCCGAAGCCGAGGCGCTCAAGGAGATCGAGGCCCACGGCGTCTCGATCGTCGAGATCGCCAAGTCCGGCGGCCGCTTCGCCACGGTGAAGGCCTCCGCCTTCAACCGCCGCGTCACCGCGGGCACGTCGATGGACCTGGCGGGCCCGGCGCGCGGCTCGGCCGCGATGCGCACGCGCTACTCGCCCGCGGGCCTCGCCACGCGCGGCACCATCAACAACTGCGCGGCCGGCCAGACGCCCTGGGGCACCTACCTCACCTGCGAGGAGAACTGGGCCGGCTACTTCCGCCGCGCCGTCGGCGACGACGCCCTGCGCAGCGCGAGGGAACTGGCTTCGCTGCGCCGCGTCGGCCTGGTGCAGGGCCAGGCCGGCAACAACCGCTGGACCAGCGTGGTGCCCGCGGATGCTGCCAGCACCGAATTCAGCCGCTGGGACGCCAGCGTGAGCGGCGACTACGCGACGCAGGACTTCCGCAACGCCCCCAACACCTTCGGCTGGGCGGTCGAGATCGACCCCTTTGATCCGCTGTCCACGCCGCGCAAGCGCACGGCGCTGGGCCGCTTCGCCCACGAAGGGGCGAGCTGCGGCGTGCCGGTGGCCGGCAAGCCGCTCGCCTTCTACATGGGCGACGACTCGCGCGGCGAATACGTCTACAAGTTCGTGACCAGCGCGAACTGGGATCCGGCCGATGCCGCGCGCGGCGGCCTGGCGGTGGGCAACAAGTACCTCGATGCGGGCACGCTGTACGCGGCGAAGTACGACGCGGACGGTACCGGCAGCTGGTTGCCCCTCACGCTGGCGAACCCGGCGGTCGCCGGCGCGGCCAGCTACGCCTTCGCCGACCTGGCCGACATCGTGATCAACGCGCGCCTGGCCGCCGATGCCGCGGGTGCGACCAAGATGGACCGTCCCGAATGGGCCGCCGTGAACCCGGCCAACGGCGACGTGTACGTCACGATGACCGAAAACCCGGACCGCGGCAACACGGGCAGCAGTTCCAACAACAATCCCAACCCGGCGCTGGACGCCGCCAATCCGCGCTACTGGCTGGACACGAAGCGCAGCGCCAATCAGAAGGGCAACGTCAACGGCCACATCGTTCGCATGCGCGAAGCCGGCGGCGACCCGGCGGCCACCACCTTCCAGTGGGACATCTTCCTGTTCGGCGCCCAGGCCCAGGCCGATGCCGGCATCGACGACGTGAACTGGCAGAAGAACGTGAACCTCTCGGGGCTGTCGGGCTTCAACGACCTGTCCAAGCCCGATGGCTGCTGGTTCTCGCCCACCAGCGGCATCCTCTGGATCGAGACCGACGACAACACCTACACCGACGTGACCAACTGCATGCTGCTGGCCGCCATCCCGGGCGAGTACGGCGACGGCGAGACGGTCACGATCGTCAACAAGGCCGACGGCAGCCCGAACGCCGCGGTCAGCGCGGACGTGAGCATCACGACGCGCATCGGCCGCAGGATGAGCGACACGACCTTCAAGCGCTTCCTGACGGCGCCCAGGGGCGCCGAGGTGACCGGTCTCACGGAGTCGGCGGACGGCCGCGTGCTGTTCATCAACATCCAGCATCCGGGCGAGAACACGGGCAGCGCCGGCAACGCGCCGGGCACGGTGGCCGTGAGCGCCGCCAGCCAGGCCGGGCCGTTCGAAAGCAGCTGGCCGGGCAGCGGCGCCGGCGTGCCCGCCTACGGACCGGGCGGCGCTGCCGCACGTCCGCGTTCGGCGACGGTGATGATCACGAAGAACGACGGCGGGGTGATCGGGCGCTAGCGCGCGGCGGCGGCGTGGAAACGCCCGCGGCCTGGAGGCGCCCGCGCCAGCGGCTAGAAGCGCACGCCGGCCGAGAAGCGCAGCCGGTCGACCGCGCCCGGCGTGCGCGGCGGCTGGTCGTACGACAGCCGCAGGTAGGCCTGGCGCCAGTCGTAGCGCACGGCCAGGCCCAGGCGCTCCTGCCCCAGCTGGCGCGTGACCGCCATGGACAGCGCATCGCCGCCCAGGAAACGGAAGCCGCCGCCGAGGCTCAGCGCATCCCCATCCAGGCTGCGGCCCAGGCCGGCGCGGGCGAACCACTTCTCGCCCGCTTCCAGCGAAAGCCCGTTGCCGGTGCTGGAGCGGCCGGCGTCCAGCCGCACCGGGCCCAGCACCGCAAGGCGCGAGGACGGCACGACCTCCGGCTCGCCCAGCAGCGACGGCGCCGTGAGCGTGTAATTGGGCGACAGCGACTGCGCCTGCAGCAGGCCGCCGCCGCACGCCAGCACCGCCGCGGCAGCGAGGCGGATCAGCGTTGGCAGGGCACGGCAGGCGAAGCGCATGGGTTCAATGTAGACCCAGGGTAAAGCCTCTGCACAGTGAAAGATTACCTATGTGGCTGCCGCGCGACGGCAGGGCGCCGGATTGAAACGAAGGTGCCACGGGGCACGGCACCGAAGGGAGCGCCTGCCCGCGCGTAACGAATCGTTGTCAGCCGGCGCTCAGGGCCTCGGCCAGGCGCTCGGCGCCGCGCCGGGCGGCCTGTTCGTCGCGGGCTTCCACCATCAGGCGCAGCACCGGCTCGGTGCCGCTAGCGCGGATCAGGACGCGGCCGGAGCCATCCAGCTCCTGCTGCAGCCGCGTGCACTCGGCCTCGAGCTTCGCGTTCTTCTTCCAGTCCTGGCCGGGGGCCAGGCGCACGTTGATCAGCGTCTGCGGGAACAGGCTCACGCCTTCGAGCAGCTGCGCGAGCGACTTGCCGCTGCGCGCCACCGCCTTCAACACCTGCAGCGCGCTGATCAGACCGTCGCCGGTGGTGTGCTGGTCCAGCGCCAGCAGGTGACCCGAACCCTCGCCGCCCAGCAGCCAGCCGCGCTTCTCGAGCTCCTCCAGCACGTAGCGGTCGCCCACCTTGGTGCGCACGAACTCCACGTCGTGCTGCTTGAGCGCGACTTCCACCGCCATGTTGGTCATGAGCGTGCCCACTGCGCCCGGCACGCGCTGGCCCTGGGCGATGCGGTCCATCACCATCAGGTACAGCAGCTCGTCGCCGTTGAACAGGCGCCCGCCGGCATCGATCATCTGCAGCCGGTCGGCGTCGCCGTCCAGCGCGATGCCGAAATCGGCGTGATTGGTGCGCACGGCGCTGACCAGCGCCTCCGGGTGCGTGGCGCCCACCTTGTCGTTGATGTTCAGGCCGTCGGGCGAGCAGCCGATGCAGAACACCTCGGCGCCCAGCTCGTGGAACACCTTGGGCGCGATGTGGTAGGCCGCGCCGTGGGCGGAATCCACCACGATGCGCATGCCCTTCAAGGTCAGATCGTTGGCGAAGGTGCTCTTGCAGAACTCGATGTAGCGGCCCGCCGCGTCCTCCAGGCGCCGTGCCTTGCCGAGGGTGGCGGAGTCGGCCCACTGCGGCTTCTCCTGCAGCGCGGCCTCGACCTCGACCTCCCACTCGTCGGACAGCTTGGAGCCCTGCGCGCTGAAGAACTTGATGCCGTTGTCCGGATACGGGTTGTGGCTGGCGCTGATCACCACGCCCAGGCTGGCGCGCTGCGCCCGCGTGAGGTAGGCCACGCCGGGCGTCGGCAAGGGGCCGAGCAGGACGACGTCGACGCCGGCGGAGTTGAAGCCCGATTCGAGCGCGCTTTCGAGCATGTAGCCGGAAATGCGCGTGTCCTTGCCGATCAGCACGGTGGGGCGGTCTTCGGTGCGCTTGAGGACACGGCCGACGGCGTGGGCGAGGCGCAGCACGAAGTCGGGGGTGATGGGCGGCTCTCCCACCGTGCCGCGAATTCCGTCGGTGCCGAAATAGGTTCTGCTCATGTCTTTTCTCTACAGCTTGTTGTTCAGGGGCCGGGGGCCGCTTGCATCGCGCTCCACACCTTCAGGGCCGCCACCGTCTCGCGCACGTCGTGCACGCGCACGATGCAGGCCCCGCGGTCCACGGCCAGCAGCGCGGCGGCGACGCTGGGCACCAGCCGCTCCTGCACCGCCGCGCCCGTCACCGCCCCGAGCGAGGACTTGCGCGACCAGCCTGCCAGCAGGGGATAGCCCTCGTGCAGCAGCTCCCGCTGGCGCGCCAGCAGGGCGAAATTCTGTTCCACGGTCTTGCCGAAGCCGATGCCGGGGTCCCACGCGATACGCGTCACGGAGACGCCGCGCTGGCGCAGCGCTGCGCTGCGATCGCGCAGGAAATCGCGCACCTGCGGCACCGCGTCGCCCTGCATGGGCGCGCGCTGCATGGTCTGCGGCTCGCCGTGCATGTGCATGAGGCAGACGCCGCAGGAGGCATGGCCCGCCACCACGTCCAGCGCGCCCGGCCGCTGCAGCGCCCAGATGTCGTTGATGATGTCGGCGCCGAGGTCCAGCGCCTCCTGCATCACCTCGGGCTTGTACGTGTCCACCGACAGCGGCACGCCCAGGCGCACCGCCTCGCGCAGCACCGGCATCACGCGGGCGCGCTCCTCCTGCAGCGGCACCGGCGGCGTGCCGGGGCGCGAGGATTCGCCGCCGATGTCGAGGATGTCGGCGCCGTCGCGGATCAGCTCCTCGCAGTGCTCCAGCGCCGTGCGCGTGCTGACGAAGCGGCCGCCGTCCGAGAACGAATCGGGCGTGACGTTGACGATCCCCATCACCTTCGGCTGGTCGAGGTCGAGCAGGAAACGGGCGGTCTGCCACTGCATGGCCGGATTGTGCGCTGGAGAGGGAAAGGACAAGGGGCCCCGGAGGGCCCCTTGGTCACACTTCACTCGGATTTTACGCCGCGTTGGGCGCCGGCTCGCCGCCCGCCGAGGGGCCGGCAGAGCCGCCGCCTTGCTGCGTGCGCGGCACGAAATCCTTGGGCGGACGCGGCTCGCGGCCGGCCATGATGTCGTCGATCTGCTCGGCGTCGATGGTTTCCCACTCAAGCAGCGCCTTGGCCATGGCGTGCATCTTCTCGCTGTTGTCCTCGATCAGCTTGCGCGCCAGCGCGTACTGCTCGTCGATGATGCGGCGCACTTCGAGGTCGACCTTCTGCATGGTCTGCTCGGAGATGTTGGTGGTCTTGGTGACCGAGCGGCCGAGGAAGACCTCGCCTTCGTTCTCGGCGTAGACCATCGGCCCCAGCGCGTCGGACATGCCGTAGCGCATCACCATGTCGCGCGACAGGTGGGTGGCACGCTCGAAGTCGTTGCTGGCGCCGGTCGTCATCTGGTGCATGAAGACCTCTTCCGCGATCCGGCCGCCGAACAGCATGGCGATCTGGTTCAGCATGTACTCGCGGTCGTAGCTGTAGCGGTCTTTCTCCGGCAGGCTCATCGTCACGCCCAGCGCGCGGCCGCGCGGGATGATGGTGACCTTGTGCACCGGGTCGCACTTGGGCAGCAGCTTGCCGATGATGGCGTGGCCGGACTCGTGGTACGCGGTGTTCCTGCGTTCCTCTTCCGGCATCACCATGGACTTGCGCTCCGGGCCCATGATGATCTTGTCCTTGGCCTTCTCGAAGTCCTGCATCTCCACCACGCGGGCGCTGCGGCGGGCGGCCATCAGGGCGGCCTCGTTGCAGAGGTTGGCGAGGTCGGCGCCGGACATGCCCGGCGTGCCGCGCGCGATGATCCCGGCGTTCACGTCCTGGCCGATCGGGATCTTGCGCATGTGGACGTTCAGGATCTGCTCGCGGCCGCGGATGTCGGGCAGCGTCACGTAGACCTGGCGGTCGAAGCGGCCCGGGCGCAGCAGGGCGGCGTCGAGGATGTCGGGACGGTTGGTCGCGGCGATCACGATCACGCCCAGGTTGGTCTCGAAGCCGTCCATCTCGACCAGCATCTGGTTGAGCGTCTGCTCGCGTTCGTCGTTGCCGCCGCCGAGGCCGGCGCCGCGCTGGCGGCCGACCGCGTCGATTTCGTCGATGAAGATGATGCACGGGGCGTTCTTCTTCGCGTTCTCGAACATGTCGCGCACGCGGGCCGCGCCCACGCCGACGAACATCTCGACGAAGTCGGAGCCGGAGATCGAGAAGAACGGCACCTTCGCCTCGCCGGCGATGGCCTTGGCCAGCAGCGTCTTGCCGGTGCCCGGGGGGCCCACCAGCAGCAGGCCGCGCGGAATGCGACCGCCCAGCTTCTGGAATTTCTGCGGGTCCTTCAGGAAGTCGACGACTTCCTTGACTTCTTCCTTGGCCTCGTCGCAGCCGGCGACATCGGTGAAGGTGATCTGGTTGCTGCTCTCGTCGAGCATGCGCGCCTTGCTCTTGCCGAAGCTGAAGGCGCCCCCCTTGCCGCCCCCCTGCATCTGCCGCATGAAGTAGATCCACACGCCAATGAGCAGCAGCATCGGGCCCCAGCTCACGAGCAGCGTCATGAGCAGCGAGCCCTCTTCGCGCGGCTTCACGTCGAACTTGACGCCACTGTTGATCAGATCGCCGATCAGGCCGCGATCGAGGTAGGTCGCCGTCGTCCTCACCTTGCGGTCGTCGGTGGTGATGGCCACGATCTCGGTGCCGCCCTGGCCTTCCTGGATCACCGCGTTCTTGATCTGCTTGTTGCGGACCTGCTCGAGGAAATCGGAGTAGCCGACCACCGAAGCCCCTGCCGCCCCGCGCGTATCGAACTGCTTGAAGACGGTGAAAAGCACCAGTGCGATCACCAGCCAGACGGCGATCTTCGAAAACCACTGATTATTCAAAACTGAATCTCCGGAACGGCTTGGCCGAGTCCTCAGCCAATTGCCGTCCATTCTAGGGGTTTCAAGGCATGGAACGATGAGTTTTTACTACGCGTTCCATAGGAAGACGGAACCCGTTCGTGCCGGACAAGGCCCCACTCATCGGGGGGACGAGCGCAACGAATCTCAATCCACCTTCCCGGGTTTGAGGCCGATGCCGACCAGGAAGGTTTCGCTCGACTTGTCGCGGGAGGCCTTTGGTTTAAGAGGCTTCACGATCCGGAATCGTTCCTTGAACAACTGCACCAGCTGCGAATATCCGCTGCCGTGGAAAACCTTGCAAACGAGGGCGCCATCGGGCTGCAGCTGGGAGCGTGCAAATTCCACGGCCAGTTCGACCAGGTGCGCGATGCGCGCCGCGTCGGAAGAAGGAATCCCCGAGAGGTTCGGCGCCATGTCCGAGACTACGATGTCCGCCTTACGGCCTGCCAACAGCTTTTCCAGTTCCGCGGCCGGCTCGGGCTCGCGGAAGTCGCCCTGCACGAAGGTCACGCCCTCGATCGGCTCCATCGGCAGGATGTCCAGCGCCAGGATCTGCCCTTGCAGCACGCCGGCGGCGGCGCCTTCCGGGGCCAGCTTTCGGCGCACGTACTGGCTCCAGGCGCCGGGCGTGGAGCCGAGGTCCACCACCACGTGGCCGGGCTTGATCAGGCCCAGGGCCTCGTCGATCTCCTTGAGCTTGTAGGCGGCGCGGGCGCGGAAGCCCTCCTTCTGCGCCAGCTTGACGTACGGGTCGTTGACATGGTCGTTGAGCCACGCCTTGTTGACCTTCTTGCTCTTGGTTCGGACTTTCATGTGCGTTGGATAATAGGCGGATGCCAGCGATTCAATTGAGTGTGGCCGAGCGCAAGGCGCATCGGGCCGAAGCCCATCACCTCGACCCCGTGGTGATGATCGGCAATGACGGCCTGACACCCGCCGTCGTGAAGGAAACCAATGCGGCGCTGAGCGCCCATGGCCTGATCAAGGTCCGCGTCCTGGGCGAGGACCGGGAGCAGCGCGACGCCATCTACCGGCAGCTGGCCGAGGAACTGAACGCGGCGCCGATCCAGCACATCGGCAAGCTGCTCGTGCTGTGGCGTCCCAAGCCGAAGAAGCTGAAGGCGGAAGACGAGGATCGCAAGCCCGGCCCGCGCGAATTCAAGGTGGTGAAGAACTCCAGCCGGGGCGGCCAGCGGCCGGAGGTCAAGCGGGTGCGGGTGCTGGGCAACCAGCGGCTCACGGCCGGCGGGATGGTGAAGAAGGCGAAGACGAAGCAGAAGTCGGTGAAGAAGGCGCGGGGGGAGTGAGGCTGCCCTGGCGGCCTTCGCCCGATACCTTCCACAGCAGGACGCCGGCGCAGACCCACTGCGCCGCGTAGAGCGCCGTCCCCAGGCCGTGCCAGAACGGCAGGTTCTGCCGCGCCACGATGTGCGGCGCCACCGCGAACTCCTGCAGCAGCGCGCACAGCATCGCCGCCAGCACGAAGCCGATGGCGCCGCGGGCCCAGCCCAGGCTGGCCGTGCCCTCCTCGTCGCGCGCGCCCATCAGCACCACGATCCCGCACACCAGGCCGAGCAGGGTCTGCGCCTCGAACAGCTTGCCCGCGAGCTGCCCGGCCACCCGGGGCGAGGAGGCATTGCGGAACAGCAGCGGCACCGCCATGAAGCCGATCACGCTCAGGCTGCCCCACCAGAGGGCGGCTGCGAACAGCGTGAGGCGGGCCTTCCAGTGCACTGCTTCAGGCGTAGTGGACGGCGACGATCTCGTAGCGGCGCAGGCCGCCCGGGGCCTGCACTTCGGCCGTGTCGCCCTCTTCCTTGCCGATCAGCGCGCGGGCGATCGGGCTGGAGATGTTGATCAGGCCCTGCTTCAGGTCGGCCTCGTCCTCGCCGACGATCTGGTACTTCACCGTCGCGCCGCTGTCCTCGTCCTCCAGTTCGACGGTGGCGCCGAACACGACGCGGCCGCCCGCGTCCAGCGAGGCGGGATCGATGACCTGGGCCGCCGCCAGCTTGCCTTCGAGCTCGCGGATGCGGCCTTCGATGAAGCCCTGGCGGTCCTTGGCGGCGTCGTATTCCGCGTTCTCCGACAGGTCGCCCTGGGCGCGCGCCTCGGCAATGGCGTTGATGACCGCCGGGCGATCGACGGTCTTCAGGCGGTGCAGTTCGGCCTTGAGCTTCTCCGCCCCGCGGGTGGTGATGGGGATGGTGGCCATCCGGGTCTCCGTACTTCAGGTATGCAGCGCAGACACCCACGTTGCGCGCCGCGCTTGTGAGTGTCCCCAAAGAGAAACCGCCGGACGTCGCCGCCCGGCGGTTGAAGTGTCTGACTGACTGGACCGGATTATAAAACCGGACCGGGTTTCCTGCTCAAGCCGCCTGCAACTGGGCGTGCATCTCCTGGACCGAGATGACTTCCAGCGAGTCCATGGCCCGCATGCCCTCCACCGCGGCCTCCGCGCCGGCAATGGTGGTGAAGGTCGTCACGCGCGCGAGCAGCGACGAGGTGCGGATGGCCCGCGAGTCGGCGATCGCGTTGCGGCGCTCTTCCACCGTGTTGATGACCATCACGATCTCGTTGTTCTTGATCATGTCGACCACGTGGGGGCGGCCCTCGGTCACCTTGTTGACGGTCTCGCAGGGAATGCCGGCGGCGCGGATGGCCGCGGCCGTGCCCTTGGTGGCCACCAGCGGGAAGCCCATTTCGACCAGGCAGCGGGCGACTTCCACCGCCCGCGGCTTGTCGCTGTCCTTGACGGTCAGGAACACCTTGCCGGTGGGCTTGCCCTCGGCGTCGCGCGGCCTGGGCAGGCGGGTGCCGGCGCCGAGCTGGCTCTTGACGAAGGCCTCGCCGAAGGTCTTGCCCACGCCCATCACCTCGCCGGTGGACTTCATCTCCGGCCCGAGGATGGTGTCCACGCCGGGGAACTTCACGAATGGGAACACCGCTTCCTTCACGCTGAAGTAAGGCGGCGTGACTTCCTTCGTGATGCCCTGCTGCGCCAGCGTGCGGCCCACCATGCAGCGCGCGGCCACCTTGGCGAGCTGCACGCCCGTGGCCTTGCTGACGTAAGGCACGGTGCGGGAGGCGCGCGGGTTGACTTCCAGCACGAAGATCACGTCCTGGCCGTCCTTCTCCTGGATCGCGAACTGCACGTTCATCAGGCCGATGACGTTCAGCGCGCGGGCCATGGCGGCGGTCTGGCGCTTGAGTTCGTCCACGGTCGCCTGCGACAGCGAGTACGGCGGCAGCGAGCAGGCGGAATCGCCCGAGTGCACGCCGGCCTGCTCGATGTGCTCCATCACGCCGCCGATGAAGACGGCGCCGGTGCCGTCGGCGATGCAGTCCACGTCGCACTCGATGGCGTCGTTCAGGAAGCGGTCCAGCAGCACGGGAGAATCGTTGGAGACCTTCACGGCCTCGCGCATGTAGCGCTCCAGGTCGCGCTGCTCGTGCACGATCTCCATCGCCCGGCCGCCCAGCACGTAGGAGGGGCGCACCACCAGCGGATAGCCCAGGGCCTGCGCCTTCTCCAGCGCCTCGGCTTCGGTGCGCGCGGTGGCGTTGGGCGGCTGGCGCAGCTGCAGCTCGTTGAGCAGCTGCTGGAAGCGCTCGCGGTCTTCCGCGGCGTCGATCATGTCGGGCGAGGTGCCGATGATCGGCACGCCCTCGGCTTCCAGGCCCAGGGCCAGCTTCAGCGGCGTCTGGCCGCCGTACTGCACGATCACGCCGGCGGGCTTTTCCTTCTCCACGATCTCCAGCACGTCTTCCAGCGTCAGCGGCTCGAAGTACAGGCGGTCCGAGGTGTCGTAGTCGGTCGAGACCGTCTCCGGGTTGCAGTTGACCATGATGGTCTCGTAGCCGTCCTCGCGCAGGGCGAGTGCGGCGTGCACGCAGCAGTAATCGAACTCGATGCCCTGGCCGATGCGGTTGGGGCCGCCACCGAGCACGACGATCTTCTTGCGGTCGGTCGGCTCGGCCTCGCACTCGTCCTCGTAGGTCGAGTACATGTAGGCGGTGTTGGTGGCGAATTCGGCGGCGCAGGTGTCCACGCGCTTGTAGACCGGGCGCACACCGAGCCTCTTGCGCGCATCGCGCACGGCCTTGTCGGTGGTCTTCAGCAGCTTGGCGAGACGCCGGTCGGAGAAGCCCTTGCGCTTCAGGGCCCGCAGCGTCGGCGCATCCAGCGCGGCCAGCGCCTGCTCGCCCTTCTGATCAGCCAGCTGGTCGATGTCGAGCTCGATCTTCACGATCTCCTCGATCTGCACCAGGAACCACTTGTCGATCTTCGTCAGGTCGTGGACCTCGTCGACCGACAGGCCCATGCCGAAGGCGTCGCCCACGTACCAGATGCGCTCGGGGCCGGGCTCGCCCAGCTCCTTTTCCAGCACCTCGCGGTCCACCGTCTTCTGGTTCAGGCCGTCCACGCCCACTTCCAGGCCGCGCAGGGCCTTCTGGAACGATTCCTGGAAGGTGCGGCCCATGGCCATCACCTCGCCCACCGACTTCATCTGGGTGGTCAGGCGGTCGTTGGCGTCCTTGAACTTCTCGAAGGCGAAGCGCGGGATCTTGGTGACGACGTAGTCGATCGAGGGCTCGAACGAGGCCGGGGTGGCGCCGCCGGTGATCTCGTTGCGCAGCTCGTCCAGCGTGTAGCCCACGGCCAGCTTGGCCGCGACCTTGGCGATCGGGAAGCCGGTGGCCTTGGAGGCGAGCGCGGAGGAGCGCGACACGCGCGGGTTCATCTCGATCACGATCATGCGGCCGTCGGCCGGGTTGATCGAGAACTGCACGTTCGAGCCGCCCGTGTCGACGCCGATCTCGCGCAGCACCGCCAGCGAGGCGTCGCGCATGATCTGGTATTCCTTGTCGGTCAGCGTCTGCGCCGGGGCCACGGTGATCGAGTCGCCGGTGTGCACGCCCATCGGATCCAGGTTCTCGATCGAGCAGATGATGATGCAGTTGTCCTTCTTGTCGCGCACCACCTCCATCTCGTACTCTTTCCACCCCAGGAGCGACTCCTCGATCAGCAGCTCGCTGGTGGGCGAGGCTTCCAGGCCGCGCTTGCAGATCGTCTCGAATTCTTCCGGGTTGTAGGCGATGCCGCCGCCGGTGCCGCCGAGCGTGAAGCTGGGGCGGATCACGGCGGGGAAGCCCACCTGCTTCTGCACGCCCCAGGCTTCCTCGAGCGAGTGGGCGATGCCGGAGCGCGCCGAGCCGAGGCCGATGCGCGTCATTGCTTCCTTGAACTTCAGGCGGTCCTCGGCCTTGTCGATCGCTTCCGGCGTGGCGCCGATCAGCTCGCACTTGTACTTGTGCAGCACGCCGTTGCGCCACAGGTCCAGCGCGCAGTTCAGCGCAGTCTGGCCGCCCATGGTGGGCAGGATCGCGTCCGGGCGCTCCTTGGCGATGATCTTTTCGACCGTCTGCCAGGTGATCGGCTCGATG
>Ga0255338_1003156_pt1 | contig 20741 bp, 17 predicted proteins | sample MeOH1_35cm_T4_19_FD_203715 | JGI IMG/M metagenome (GOLD analysis project Ga0255338, IMG submission 203715) | Sandy soil microbial communities from University of British Columbia, Vancouver, Canada - MeOH1_35cm_T4_195 | ecosystem: Engineered > Artificial ecosystem > Sand microcosm > Unclassified ...
GCCCGTTCGCCGACGATCGACAGGCCGTAGCCGTCGAGTCCGATCAGGGTGTGGTGGGTGTTGGTCAGCAGGATCATGTCCTGCACGCCGAGTTCGGCGAGGATCTGCGCGCCGACGCCATAGTCGCGCAGTTCCTCCACCTCGGGCGCGCCGGCGGACTTGCCCTCGGCGCGCAGCCTGATGAAGCGCGAAACGCTGTCCTTCATCGGCCGGTTGATCACGACGATCACGCCCGCGCCTTCCTCGGCGATCAGTTCCATCGAGCGCGACAGCAGCCCGGAACGCTCCGATTCCTCGCCGAACGCATCGACGAAATAGCTCAGCGTGTGCATCCGCACGAGCGTCGGCTTGTCGGGGTCGATCCGGCCCTTCACCAGCGCGATCTGCTCGTCGCCGGTGGCCTTGTTGAAGAAGGTCATCGCCTTCCAGTCGCCGCCCCATTTGCTCTGGAACACCATCTCGGCGCGCTTCTCGACGAGATGGTCGTGGCGGCGGCGGTAGGCGATCAGGTCGCGGATCGTGCCGATCTTGAGGTTGTGGAACTGCGCGAAGGTAACCAGGTCGTCCAGGCGCGCCATGGTCCCGTCGTCGTTCATGATCTCGCAGATCACGCCCGAGGGGTTGAGCCCGGCGAGCCGCGACACGTCGACCGCGGCTTCGGTGTGTCCCGCGCGTACCAGCACGCCGCCGTCGCGCGCGACCAGCGGGAAGACATGGCCTGGGGTCACCAGCTCCTCGCGGCCCTTGGACGAATCGATCGCCACGGCCACGGTCCGCGCGCGGTCGGCGGCGGAGATGCCGGTGGTCACGCCCTCGCGCGCCTCGATCGACGTGGTGAAGGCGGTCTGGTGTCGCGTGCCGTTATTGCTGCTCATCAGGTCGAGGCCGAGCTCCTCGACGCGCTTCTTCGTCAGCGCGAGGCAGATCAGCCCGCGGCAATATCTCGCCATGAAGTTGATCTTCTCGGGCGTCGCCATCTGTGCCGGAATCACGAGGTCGCCCTCGTTCTCGCGGTCTTCGTCGTCGACCAGGATGAACATCCGGCCATTGCGCGCTTCGTCGATCAGCTCTTCCGGGCTCGACAGGTAACCGTGGCGCAATCGCGCGAGTTCAGGCTTTGGCACGACGACGCTCCATGTTCAAACAACGGGCGAGCACATCCATCTCGATAGGACAGGCCGGCTCCGGGGTAGGGCCAGCGATCGCGGTCGCCGCTCGGATGCGCGGGATGTAGACATCGCCCCGGTCGCTGCCAAGGCCCCATGCGACACTGCGCTTTCTGGTTCTGGCCTCGCAAAGGTCAGCAACAGCCCGTGTTGCGAGCCTGCGCACACCGAAACGAACTATCATATATTAGGTAGGGGGGGCGTTGTGCCGGCGTCTGGCCGGCTAATCTCCGGAAGTTGATCCGTACCGCAGTATCGGTAGCACCCCATCGCCGGGGGGCACTGCGAAGCCCATGTCTGACCCGAAATCTGGACAGGCCATGTCTAACGCGCCCCGTCCGAGGCTGCCCGGGCAACGCCGCGCGTCAGCCGGCACCCTCTGGGGAGTGGATCCCAGCGCCCCAGTGATGCGGCTCGACGGTGACGTGGACAAGCTCGTCATGGATCGTGACACGAGCCGCGTAGGCCGTCGGCGCCAGCGGTGCGGTCGAAACCAGCGAGACGATCGCTGCGTAGCGGCCCGGTCCGACTCTCCACACGTGGAGGTCGACGATCCGTGTGTCGGCGTCTTCGATCGCCTCCCGGATTTCCGCCTCTAGGCCCGTATTGGGCGACGCATCGACCAGCACTGCGCCGGTATCGCGCAGCAGGCCCCAGGACCAGCGGGCGATCACCGCAGCACCAACGATGCCCATCGTGGCGTCCATCCAGCGCCAGCCGAGATAGAGGCCGGCGAGCAAAGCCGCGATCGCCAGCACGGACGTGAGGGCGTCGGCAAGGACATGAAAATAGGCCGAACGCAGATTATGGTCATGGTGACCATGATCATGGTCGTGCCCAGCATGATCATGGTCACGGCCGTGATGATGATCGCCGCCGAGCAGCCAGGCGCTGGCAAGATTCACGCCGAGGCCAAGAACCGCGATCCACAGCGCCTCGGTATATGCGACGTGCGTCGGCCCGAGCAGGCGCTGGAAGGACTCCACGCCGATCCCCAAAGCGATCAATGCCAGCACCAACGCGCTGGCAAAGCCGGCGAGGTCGCCGACCTTTCCTGTCCCGAAGGTGAAACGGCGATTCTCGGCATGCTTTCGTGCGAAGGCATAGGCCAGCGCGGCCACGCCGAGCGCGCCGGCATGCGTTGCCATATGCAGCCCGTCTGCGAGCAGCGCCATCGATCCGGTGAGCCAGCCAGCTGCGATCTCGACGACCATCATCGCCGCGGTCAGCGCCACCACATAACGGGTCCGGCGCTCGTGCGTGTCGTGAGCACGCCCGAGGAAATTATGGCTGTGGCCAAGGAGGTCGGGCTCGGTGAGGCTGGCCATTCGCATCGTCCTAGCGGAAATGTCGGCGAAGCACGGTGGCGAGCTCCTCGGCGCCCTCGGCGCGATCCGCCGGCAGTAGATCGGGCGCAGCAACGTGCGCGTGGAGATGTTCCACCACCAGTTCGTCCATCAGGCCGGCGACCGCGCCGCGTACGGCTGCCACCAGATGCAGCGTCTCGCTGCACGAAGCATCGGAAACAACGTTGCGTTCAATCGCGGCCACTTGGCCGGCGATGCGGCGGACCCGTGCCAGGATCTTGTCTCGATTCTTGCTGATATGTGCCATAGGGTAGGGCCCTATCCCATTTGAGCAAAGTTGGAAAGGCCGCAGCTGTTTCGCCGGCTGGCTCACTCCACTTCGGGTGGGCGCATCTCAACGTTATTGCGGAGGCACCGGTTCGACGGGGGCGATCCTCGCTTGTCCGATCGCAACCTCACCAGGCGGGGTGGAAGTCGCCTTCCAGACTGTAATCGTCACCGGGATACCAGCAGCGGACGAAGGTCACTGGCACATCCTCGTTCCAAGTCTGGCGCTGGACCACGAGGCAGGGGCTGCCGGCCTCAAGCTCGAGATGTGCAGCGACCGTGCCGTCGACCGCCCGCGCAGATATGCCGTGCCTCGCCCGTGTCCACGGCACATTTGCCAGAAGCCACTGGCCGGGACTGACGAACTCCAGCGGCTGGCAGGTGATGCGCGGCGCGGCTTCGACGTTGATGACCCGCTCCTCAAGCTGGAACGGTTTTCCGTCCGATAGATGGAGGCAGAGCATGCGGATCGCGCGCGTGCCCGGATCGATGCCGAACTGGCCGCGCAGCGGCGAGTCGCTCTCGAGCATCGCGCAATCGAGCAGGGCATATTCGTAGTGGCCGCCGATGCGCCGCACGGCGTCGGCGGCGTCCCACAGCTCGAACACCGGCCGCTCGCGCGCCTGGTTCGTCACCACCGTGCCGATCTTGCGGCGCCGCTCGACCAGCCGCTCCGACACCAGGCTGCGGAATGCCCGCGCCACCGTCTCGCGTGCCGTGTGATAGCGCTCGGCAAGCATCGTTTCGGTCGGCAGGCGCGTGCTAGGCGGCCAGTCGCCACTCAGGATACGTGTCGCGATCGAGCGGCGGATCTGCAGCCAGACGGGGCCGTCGCCGTCGAGCGCCGGCATATCCTCGGCCGCGACGATATCGGGCACCGGTTCGAGTGGGTCCGCCTCGGCCATCGTCCAGTCGCATCCTCCGTTTCGCCCGTGCCGCGCGCGGGGCTTCTGCGCTTTGCCAGCCGATCCTAGCGCCAAGGCGGGCTGAAGACAAAAATGTCAAGCACCCCTTGACGTCAACGGGTCAAGCAGGCCTATCTTGTATTTGACTAGGCAAATAAGAACAAGCGCTCGGGAGGGATAAACCGGAATCAAAGGGGATGACCATGCGTGCTGCACTTGCAACAGGACTGAAGACCTCGCTCGCTATCGTCGCGCTCGCCTGGGCGGGGGCTGCGGCGGCACAGGATGCCGCGCCAAAGCCGCGAGCGGATGCGGATGCGGATGCGGGTGAGGATGAGGGCGAGATCACCGTAACCGGATGGCGCCTGCGCCAGCTGGATCTATCCTCGTCGACTGGAAGCAGGCTCGGCCTCTCGATCCGCGAGACGCCTGCCACGATCGACCGCATCGACTCAGCCGAGATCCTGACGCGTGGTTTCCGGACGGTCGAAGAGGCGACGGTCAGCCTGCCGGGCGTAACGTCGGGCGGCTCCCCCGGCGATCCGTCACTCTTCTCGATGCGCGGCTTCATCGGAGAACAGATCACGCTGCTCCACAATGGCCTCTATCTGGGGCCGGCCAACATGATCAACCGTCCCGGTAACACCTTCAACATTGGTTCCATCGACGTACTGAAGGGGCCCGCCTCGGTGCTCTACGGCCAGGGCACGATCGGTGGCGCGGTCAACATCGTCAACAAAAGCCCGGATTTCACCCGCGACAGCATCCAGTTCCTGGGGTCCTATGCGACGTTCGACACCGTCAGCGCGGGGATCGGTGGCAACAAGATCCTGTCCGACACGGTCGCAGCGCGTCTCGACGCCAGCTATCACCGTACCGACGGTTATGTCGACAATGCGCCCTCGGATTCGTTCAACGTCACCGGTGCGCTCCTCTACAAGCCCAGCGACACGCTCTCGATCGAGTTTAGCGTCGACTTCCTGAAGGACAATCTGTCACCCTATTTCGGGACGCCGCTCGTTCCTTCGACGTCGGCACGCGATCCGATGGACGGCATCCTGTCGAGCAGCCAGGGGCTGGTCGTCGACCGGGCGCTGCGGTTCAAGAACTATAATGTCTCGGACTATCGCACCAAGAGCTGGCAGGTCTGGCCGAAGCTGGCGATCACCTGGTCGCCGAGCGAGGCGGTCACCATCTCGGAGACAGCCTATTGGTTCCATGCCGACCGGCAATGGGCGAATGCCGAGAACTACGTCTTCAACCCGGCCACCGGCAAGGTCGACCGCGACCGCTTCTTCGTGTTCCACAACCAGGATCTGGTCGGAAACCAGTTGAGCGCGGCCTTCACCCATCGGCTGTTCGGGCTCGCCAACAAGTTCGTGCTCGGAGTCGACTACAGCCATCTCGACTTCATCCGCAGCCGCGGTTTCCCGGATGGCGACAGCGTCGATCCGCTCAATCCCAATCCCGGCCTGTTCGGCCCGTTCGACAAGCGGGTCAGCCCCACGCGCTGGGATCAGGTCGCGGTCTTCGGCGAGGACGTGCTGAGCCTGACACCGGAGCTCAAGCTTGTCACCGGCTTTCGCGCCGAGCGCCTGTTCCTCACCCGCGAGAACTACAATCTCAACGGCAGCTTCAATGCCGGCACCAGCTTCACGCGCACCTACAAGCCGTTCAACTGGCGCGCCGGGCTGGTCTATGACGTGACCCACGGGGTCACGGCCTATGCCTCCTACAGCACGGGCAAGGACCCGGTCGGCAACAACATCTTCCTCGTCAATGCCGGCGAGAATTTCGGCCTGTCGAGCTCGCGCCAGTTCGAGGCTGGGGTGAAGGCGGATCTGCCGGGCGGCGGCTCGCTGACGGCAGCGGTCTACGACATCAAGCGCAAGAATATCCTGACGCTCGTCTCGACGGACAGGTTGAGCAATATCGGTAGCCAGACCTCGCGCGGCTTCGAAGTCTCGGGTCAGTTCAAGCCGACCGCCAACTGGACGCTGATCGCCAGCGGTGCCTATGTCGACGCCAAATATGGCGATTTCGTCGATCCCAATTACGGGATCGACGCGACCGGCAACGTCCCGGCGAACGTGCCACGCTGGGTTGGCAATTTCTGGACCACCGTCCGCAATGTCGGTGGCCTCCCGCTCGAGCTCGGCGGCGGCGTCAAATATGTCGGGGAGCGCAAGGGCAACAGCGCCAACACGCTCGATCTGGAGCCCTATGCGACGGGTATCGTCTATGCGACCGTCGAGCTGTCGGAGAAGGTCTCGCTGACCGGCCGTGTCAACAACCTGTGGAACAAGAGCTTCGTGCAGTGGGCGGACATCTACTATCCCAGCCAGGTGATCCTGGGTGAACCTCGCCGCTTCGAGATCAGTGTCCTTGGCCGCTTCTAGGCGCAGGCCCCTAACCGCGCGGCTCACCGCGGGGCTGGTATGGTTCCATCGGTGGCTCGGCATCGCGACCTGCCTGATCTTTGCCGCCTGGTTCGCCAGCGGCGCGATCCTGCTGTTCCAGCCCTTTCCGTCGCTTGGCAAAGGGGAAGCAGTCGCGATGGCCGAGCCGATCGCGGTCGGCATGGTTCGTATCAGTCCTGCCCAGGCCCTGGCGCTCGCCGGCAAGGATGCGACCGGGCTGCGCCTGGTGCAGCGGGCTGCCGCGCCGGCCTATCTCGCACCGACGGCGGGCGGTCTGGTCGTGCTCGACGCCAGTACGGGCGCCCGGCTCGACCCGATCGGGGCATCCCAGGCCGCGTCGATCGTCGCCGCGGCTGGCTTTCGCGCGGCGCGCGTCGAGGGGCCTTTCGCCTATGATCAGTGGATCGTGCACAACCAGTTCGATCCGGTCAGGCCCTTCTTCCGGGTCGGGCTCGGCGATGGGGCGGGGACCCAACTCTATGTCTCGGCAATCACCGGCGAGATCGCCCAGCGCACGACGTTTCGCGAGCGTGCCTGGAACTGGGGTGGGGCCGTGCTTCACTGGGTCTATGTGACGCCGCTCCGGTCTAGCTTCACAGCCTGGGACCGGACGGTATGGTGGCTTTCCTTCGTCGCCATGCTCGTCGCGGTGGCCGGTACGGTGCTCGGCGTCATCCGCACGGTCGCAGTCAAGCGCGCCGGGCGGCCGGGGCTGAGCTTCTTCCGCCTGAAATGGCTGCGCTGGCACCATCTACTGGGTCTGTTTGCGAGCGTGTTCGTGCTCGGTTGGATCCTCAGCGGCTGGCTGTCGATGGACCATGGCCGGCTGTTTTCGCGTGGGCAGGCATCGCCGAAGGAGCAGGCTCGCTATGCTGGCATGTCGCTCGATAGAGTGGTTGCGGGTGTCCCGGCGAGCTTTGTGATGACGCTGTCGTGCGCGAAGGCGGTGGGGTTCGCGGGGATTGGCGGCGTTCCGCTACTCCAGGTGACCGGTCGCGATGGAAAGACCGCATTGTTCGCGCGGGACGGGAGTCCGATCGGAATTCCGGAGCGCGATCGCATTTTTCGATCGGGAATAGGGGCGGGGTGGCCGGATGCGTCGATCGGCGCCCGACAGCGGCCGTCCAGGGCTGACCTTTACCTGCTGGCGGAAGGCATGCCTGAATCGACGGTGCTATATCGGCTTGAGGCGGGGCGAACCTCGATCTATGTCGATATGGCAGATGGTCGGATCGTGACCGTCATGGGCACCAGCAGAGCCGCCTATGCGTGGATTTACTATGCGCTGCACACTTTCAATTTTCCGGGGCTGAGCGGCCACCCGATGCTGCGCAAGGTCGTCGTGCTGATCGCGCTGCTGTTCGGGTTCCTGTTCAGCATCACAGGTGTCGTCATCGGCTATCAGCGGCTGCGCAAATCAATCAGACGGGCCAATCCGAGCGGAGCGCGTTCATGAAAGACCAACTGTATCTGATGCGGCCCGGCTTCACCAATGCCGGACTCGGTCCCTTCTATTGCGGAGATTCGGTAAGCGTCGAAGGTATGTTGAGTTTCTTTCCGGAGCTTCGCGAGAAGATCGACGTGCACTACATCGCGTTCCCGCGTCCGCGTCAGCCCCTGATCGATGCCCTTGGCGACCAGTATCAATCGGTGCCGGTGCTCATTCTCGGTGATCAATCGACGCTATTGGATGCCGGTGTGGAGACCAGGAAAGCCCGCGGCCGTCGCTTCTACGACGACGAGAAGAAGATCCGGCAGTATCTTTCGCTTCGGTTTAGGCTCCCGGAAGCCGGTTGATTTTGCTGCCGTTTCCCAACTGCTTCGGGTGCCAGAAAGCGAAAGGGGCTGCCGGGAACGGGCTGGACTGAGAGGTCGGAGAACGAATGCGCCTCAAACGCATCGATCATCCCTCTATGCGAAAGCCGACTCCCGCCAGCGTCTCAACGCCTCTTGGTCACCGAACCGGGAGATGAGGAATTGGGCCGGCCCTCTTGCCGGATCAGGAGGGCCGCAAAGTGACGCGTTGTTTCCTGGTTCATACCGAAGATATGGCTAAGCGCTTGAAAGCGATGGTGACCCCTACGGGAATCGAACCCGTGTTTCAGCCGTGAAAGGGCCGCGTCCTAGACCGCTAGACGAAGGGGCCATGTCCGGACGAACCGGGCGTGGGCGTGCCGGTTAGGCAAATGCTGCGCCCGGGTCAAGCCGCTGCGTTACCGATCCGCCCATGCCTGGGCATCCGGGGCGTCGAGTTCCCCGGTCAATCTGCCCAGGCGGCGTCGTCGAGATGTAGTTCGGCCGCCGGCCTTGCGCCCCAATCGTCGATTCGCGCACGGCCGGCGAGCCAGAGCCGGCGGTGCGGCGGCGCACCGAGCAGCGCGGCACCGAGTGCAGTGTCGGCCTGGCGGAAGGCGACGGCCTTGAGGGTCCGGCCATCATCGCCGCTGACGATCGCCCGGACATGGCCGTTGCCGACGATGTCGGCCTTCACGATCCGGACCGGCCCGGCCACCACGCGTGGTTGAGGCCAGCCCATGCCATAGGGGCCGCCCGCATCCATCGCCTCGACCAGCGCTGGGGTGACTCCACCGGCCGTCAGCAGGGCATCGAGCAACAGGGCGCGATCGCCGATAGAGCGCGTCACCGCGGCTTCGAGCCGTTCCTCGAGGAAGTCGATGAACGCGTCGAGCTGGTCTTCGGCGATCGTCAGGCCAGCCGCCATCGCATGCCCGCCGCCCGCCACGAGCAGTCCGCTATCCTTTGCGGCCAGCACGGCTGCACCAAGATCCACGCCCGGAATCGAACGGCCGGATCCCTTCCCGACGCCTGCCTCGTCGAGCGCGATGACGATCGCGGGGCGCCCGAACTTCTCCTTGAGACGCCCCGCCACGATGCCGATCACGCCCGGGTGCCAGCCCCGTCCGGCGACCACCATGACGGCCCGGTTGCCCCTGGTCGCCGCTGCGGCCTCGGCCGCTTCCTGCACCAGTCCTTCGATCGCGCGCCGCTCTTCGTTCAGGCGGTCCAGCTCGGCTGCGATGCTTGCGGCCTCGGCTGGGTCGCGGGTCGTCAGGAGGCGTACGCCGAGATCGGACTTGCCGACACGACCACCGGCATTGATCCGCGGCCCGAGGGCGAAGCCAAGATCGGTCGAGGTTGGCGCACGGGTCAGGCGCGAGGCGGAGATCAGCGCGTTCAGGCCGATATTGCGGCGCTGTGCCATCACCTTCAGTCCCTGCGAAACGAAGGCGCGGTTCAACCCGCGCAACTGCGCCACGTCGGCGACGGTGCCGAGTGCGACGATGTCGAGCAGGTCGAGCAGGCGCGGTTCGGCGCGGCTGTCGAACCAGCCGCGCGCGCGCAGCAGGCGAACCAGCGCGGCGCCGAGCAGGAAGGCGACGCCGACCGCAGCGAGATGACCGTGCGCCGCCCCCTCGTTCTCGTCCAGGCGGTTGGGATTCACCAGGGCCAGAGCATGGGGGAGGGCCGCGGCGCATTTATGGTGGTCAACGACGATTACGTCCACGCCGGCCACCCGCGCCATCTCCAGCGCCTCGAAGGCCTGCGCGCCACAGTCGACCGTGACGATCAGGCTGGCGCCCTCCTGCTTCAACCGCACCAGCGCTTCACCGGACGGACCATAGCCCTCCATCAAGCGATCCGGAATATAGGCGCGGGCCTCAAGCCCGAGATCGCGGAGCAGCAGGATCATCAAAGCTGCCGAAGTGGCGCCGTCGACGTCATAATCGCCGAAGATCGTCACCTGTTCGCCGGACTGAACGGCATCGGCGAGCCGCTCGGCGGCGCGGTCCATGTCCCGGAAGATCGAGGGGTCAGGCATGAAGGCGCGAATGCTGGGCAGCTTGTGTGCCTCGAGTGCCTCGCGGGGACAACCGCGCGACAGGAGCAACTGGGTGACGAGGTCGTCAGGGGAAAAACCAGGGTCGCGCGTGTCGGTCTCCAGGGCGCGCCAGCGCCAGGGTTGGCCGAGGATCGAATGCGAGATGTTCAGAACGGGTGGCATCGATCGGGCTGTAGCGCCTTTTGGGCGGCGGGCGAAAGGCGCGAACCGGCCCGGGCCTTACTCGGTCTTTAGCCAGCTCCGTTCGCGAAACCATTTCGTGACGATGTATTTCGTGCCCTTCACCACGGGCGTACCCTCGTGCAGCGTATGGGGATTGGGGCTGCCGTCCGGATTCATGTTGTTCCAGGCCAGCAGCAGGCCGCGCTTGGGCGCTACGCGGAAGCCGGCCGAGGGGAACCAGGTCGCGCCGCCATCCTCGACGTCGTTGAGATAGACCATAGCCGTCCAGGTGCGCTGGCCGCCGCTCGCCTTCATCGCCGCCCAATAGTGCTGCGCTTCGTTGAAGAAGTCGTGATGTGCCCGGAAGTGCTGGCCCGGGGCGTAACGCTGACCCTGCATCGTCTCACCAAAGGCGGGATCGATGCCCAGCAGCGCGGCGATCGATTCGTCGATCGGGCGGATGATTGGCGACCAGCGGTCGAGATCGCAGCTTTCGCTCGTGCGAAAGGTCTTGTCGCCGCTCTCGGACAGCAAGGTCGAGGGGCGCCGGTCCGAATCGATCGCGCGTATCAGCGCGTTGCATTGGGCGGGATTGAGGAAATCGCGGTGATAATAGACCTGTGCCAGATCGATTTTCGCGCGCTTTACCGCGGGGTTCGCGTCGAGCCTTTGCGAGACTGTCTCGCCGGCAAGCTTGCGGGCGGTGGAAGGGGCGTTCTGTCTTCTCGGCAGGAACGGTTTGATGGAAATCAGCGCCATGGCCGCCTAATCTGCCGCGGCGCGGGCAAAAGGCAAGGGGCCCGGCGATATTGTCGCCGGGCCCCGGTCTCGATGCGACGGTTTACCAGAAAATGTCGTAAACGGTGTCGACGACCTGACCGGTGTAGATATCGACGAGCAGCGCATCATTGTAATAGCGCACCCAGCGATACGGGCCGTAAACCGGTGGCAAGCCGTAATATTCAGGATCGTCGATCCAGTAGTTCTGTTCGAACAGGATCGAGCTCAGCGTGAAGCCGATCCCGAAGCGACGATAGCCGTAATCCCAGCCATAGGGCGCATAGTAGCGCGGCAGATGATAGTTGTTGCGATAGCGGTCCCGGTTGGCGCGCCAGTTATACCGGTTGTCGTTGTGCCAGTTGCGGTTCCAGTTGCGGTTGTTGCCGCCATTGTTCCGCCAGTCACCATCGCGCCGACCGTCGTTGCGTCCGCGCCAGGCGCCATCACGACGCCCGTCGTCGCGGCCGCGCCAGGCGCCATCACGACGCCCGTCGTCGCGGCCGCGCCAGTCACCATCGCGGCGCCCGTCATTGCCGCCGTGCGCATCGTTGCCGCGCTGGCCATTGTTGCGCCAGTCGCCACCATTGGGCTGGCCCTGCTGCCAGCCACCACCGCGACGATCACCCCCTGCCTGGGGCTGCCTGCCGTCGGGATTGCCATTCTGGCGCCAGCCCTGGCCGTCGCCCCGCCCGCCGCCGCGAGGGAAGCCCTGTACCGTGGGATTGCCCTGGACCTGAGGCGGCGCCTGGACCTGGGGTGGCTGCTGGATCTGCGGGCGGCCCTGCCAGGTGCCGCGTCCGCCACGGTCGCCGCCCCGGTCTCCACCCCAGCCAGCGCCACCATTGTCGCGCCGTTCGAAGCGCGGCTGTTGCTGCGGTTGCTGCGGTTGCTGTGCCGGCTGGACCGGCGGGCGGAACTGCGGCTGTTGCTGTTGGGGCTGCTGCTGAACCTGCTGCTGTGGACGCCCCCGGCCGCGATCGCCGCGATCTTCATCGCCGTGCTGATCGCGTGCGGAGGCAGCTGCCGGCACGATTGCCGCCGTTGCTGCCAGAAGCGCGATGATGAATGAGCTACGCATCTCAATCCCTTCGGTGTGCGGGCGCAAGATGGGCCCGGTCGATGGACGGGTTGTGCGCCATTCGCGATGACGCGTTTCTGAATTGAGGTGTCAGCATTGCGAAAGGATTCATTTGGTCTGCCGTCCATCGGGAGTAAGTGCGGGCACAAGCTTCGCCGCGCCGGCCGGATCGATCCCTGGCGAAGGGCCGGCATCGATTGTTTCATCGCCACGCTGGACCCGCGCAGCGCGCATCACCGCTTCAACAACGCGCGGATAGACGCCGCAGCGGCAGAGATTCGTGATCGCGCCCTTGATGTCGTCCTCGGAAGGATTGTGGTTCTTCTTGAGCAATACTGCCGCCGCCATGATCATGCCGGGGATGCAGAAGCCACACTGCGGCACATTGTTTGCGATCCAGGCCAGCTGGACCGGATGGGTGCGCTCGCGCGAGAGGCCCTCGATCGTGGTGACGAAGCTGCCCTCGATCGCACCGATCGTCGCCTGGCAGGATCGGACTGCCTCGTCGTCGATGATGACGGTGCAGGCACCGCATTCGCCATTGCCGCAGCCATATTTGGCGCCGGTCAGGTTCGATGCGTCGCGCAGCGCCCAGAGCAGCGGCGTCTTCGGATCCATCTTGTACTGGACGGGTTGGTTGTTGACGGTGAAGCGGGTCATGCGGGGAGCATATGCCAAAGGGCGCGCAGGGGAAACGACGCGTTTCCAGCTGCGCGATTGTGGGCCGGTGCCGCAGGGCCGATATCGGCTGCATGAAACTTCCCACGCTCTTCATCCCGCATGGTGGCGGCCCGTGCTTCTTCATGGACCCGGCAGGCGGGCCGACCGACCCGATGTGGCAGGCAATGCAGAACTATCTGGCCGGCCTCGTCGAATCGCTGCCCGAGCGGCCAAAGGCGATCCTGCTCGTCTCCGGTCACTGGGAGGAGGAAGCGGTCACCGTCAATGTCGGCGGCGGCCAGCCACTGCTCTACGACTATTACGGCTTTCCCGAGCATACCTATCGCCTGCGGTGGAATGCGCCTGGTGCGCCCGACGTCGCGCGCAAGGCGGAAGCGCTGCTCAAGGCGGCCGGCTTCCCGGTGCGCGAGGAGGCCGACCGCGGTTGGGACCACGGCGTGTTCATTCCGATGATGGTCGCGGTTCCCGGGGCGGACATTCCGCTGGTGCAGATGTCATTGCGCAAGGACCTGGATCCTGCGGCGCACATCGCGATCGGACGCGCGCTGGGGCCGCTGCGCGAACAGGGCGTGCTGATCGTCGGATCGGGCATGAGCTTCCACAACATGCGTGCACGGGGCCCGCAGGTAACGCCGGTCGCCGATGAATGGGATGCCGCACTGACCGCAGCCGTCACCGATCCCGATCCAGCGGTGCGGGTCGATCGAGTCACACGCTGGGAAGAGCTTCCCCATGGACGCTTCGCCCATCCCGAAGCCGAACATCTGCTGCCGCTGATGGTCGCGCTCGGGGCAGGCGGAGACGATGCCGCCGTTTGCGACTATCGCGACCATGTGATCGGGTGGACGGTTTCCGGCTACCGGTTCGGATAAGCTTCTCCCCGTCGCGGACCGGGAGGGGGCTTCAGTTGCGCCAGCTCGTGTCGATCTTGTCGACTCGCCGCACCATGGCTTCAAAATCGGCCTTGCCTGGGCCACCTGGCACCTGCGCCATGTGCAGGTCACGCTGGTGGACGGCGATCACCTCGGGCGATACTTCGATCGGGGTACCCATCGACGCCGTCGCGATCTGGATCTCGCAGGCGCGCTGCAGCGACCAGTGCTTGATGAACGCTTCGGGCAGGGTGCGGCCCATCACGAGAATGCCGTGGTTCTTGAGCAACATCACGCGCTTGTCGCCGAGATGCTCCATCAGCCGCTCGCCTTCCTCGTCGCGCACGGTGACGCCCTCGAAATCATGATAGGCGATCTGGCCAGCGAAGTTGCAGGCATAGAAATTGGTCGGACGCAGGCCGCCCTCGACCGAGCTCACCGCCATGCCGGCGGTGGTGTGGGTGTGCATGATGCAATGTGCGTCGGGTAGATGGCGGTGGAACAGCGCGTGCTGGACAAAGCCTGCCCGGTTCACCGGATAGGGGCTGTCATCGAGCTTGTTGCCGTCGATGTCGATCTTGACCAGGCTTGAGGCAGTGACCTCGCTGAAATGCAGCCCGAACGGGTTGATCAGGAACGCACCTTCCTCGCCGGGCACCTTCAGGGTGATGTGGTTGTAGATCATCTCGGACCAGCCGAGCATGTCGAACACGCGGTAGCAGGCGGCGAGCTGCTGGCGCGCCTCCCATTCGGCTTCGCTCATCTGGCTGTTACGAAGGACGGCGGTGGCCATGGCGCTCTCTCCTATCAGTACTCGTTTGCAACTCATATCGCATGAGTAGCGCATACAGGCAACTCGTCGGGCTCAGGCGCTGCCCATGGCGCCCGCCTCATGGAGCGCTGCGATCTCGTCTTCGGAAAAGCCATATTCGCCAAGCAGAGCCTCGGTTTCGGGGGCACCGGCCATGGCCGGGGGCACAGTCGCGCTCATCGAATAGCGCGGTGCCGGCGCCGGCTGGACGACGCCGCCGGCCTCGACGAATGCGTCGCGCGCGCGATTGTGCGGATGCGACGCCGCCTCGTCGAACCCGAGTACCGGCGCGAAGCATACTTCATGGCCCGCAAAGGCAGCGACCCATTCGTCGCGCGAGCGTTGCCTGAACCGCCGCGCCAGCTCGGCCTTGAGGGTGGGCCAGACGGCGGGGGCGAACTGCGGATCCCATTCGGGCCCATCCAGGCCCATCACCCCACGCAGGGCCTTGTAGAATTGCGGCTCGATCGCGCCGATCGACACCCATTTTCCATCGGCGGTCTCATAGGTATCGTAGAAATGTGCGCCGCCATCGAGCAGGTTCGTGCCGCGGTCATTGCCCCAGCGGCCCATCGCGCGAAAACCCCAGATCATGCTCATCAGCACCGCCGAGCCATCGGTCATCGCGCAATCGACGACCTGGCCCCGCCCGGTCGCCTGCGCCTGCAGGATCGCCGCCAGCATGCCGAAGGCGAGCATCATCCCGCCACCGCCGAAATCGCCGACCAGGTTGATCGGCGGCACCGGCTTGCCGCCGGCGGTGCCGACGGCATGGAGTGCGCCGGAGATGGCGATGTAGTTGATGTCGTGCCCGACATCGCGCGCCATCGGGCCGCTCTGCCCCCAGCCGGTCATGCGGCCATAGACGAGCCTGGGGTTGTCGGCGAGCAGCGGCTCCGGGCCGAGGCCGAGCCGTTCCATGACGCCCGGCCGAAAGCCTTCGATCAGCCCGTCGCACTGTTGGGCAAGCCGACGGGCCACCAGAACGGCTTCGGGCTTCTTCAGGTCGAGCGCGATGGTGCGCCGTGACCGCAGGAGCGGATCCTTCGCCGCCACGGAAAGGCCGCCATCGTCCCCGGGACGCGCGATCCTGATCACTTCCGCGCCGTGATCGGCGAGCATCATCGCGCAGAAAGGCCCCGGGCCGATCCCGGCAATCTCGATGATACGCAGGCCCGCGAGCGGCGGCGGTGCGAGTGTCATAGGTCACCCCTCCCGGTGGGAACGATCAGAATGCCGCGATGCCCGTGATGGCGCGCCCGAGGATCAGCGCATGCACGTCATGCGCGCCCTCATAGGTGTTGACTGTCTCGAGGTTCATCAGGTGGCGCATTACCTGATATTCACCGGAAATGCCGTTGCCGCCATGCATGTCGCGGCTCATCCGGGCGATATCGAGGGCCTTGCCGACATTGTTGCGCTTGACGATCGAGATCATCTCCGGCGCGAACCTGCCCGCATCCATCAGTCGGCCGACGCGCAGGCTTGCCTGCAGGCCAAGCGCGATCTCGGTCTCCATGTCGGCGAGCTTCTTCTGGAACAGCTGAGTCGCCGCGAGCGGACGACCGAACTGGTGCCGGTCGAGGCCGTATTGGCGCGCGGCGTGGAAACAGAATTCAGCGGCGCCCATCGATCCCCAGCTGATCCCGTAGCGCGCACGGTTGAGGCAGCCGAACGGCCCTTTCAGCCCCTGCACATCGGGCAGCAAGGCATCCTCGCCAACCTCGACCTCGTCCATCATCACCATGCCGGTGATGGACGCGCGCAGCGAGAGCTTGCCCTCGATCTTGGGCGCGCTGAGGCCCTTCATGCCCTTTTCGAGCACGAAGCCGCGGATCCCCCCGCCATGGGCGTCGGACTTCGCCCAGATCACGAAGACATCGGCGATCGGTGCATTCGAAATCCAGGTCTTGGAACCGGAGATGCGGTATCCGCCATCGGTCTTCACCGCTCGGGTCTTCATGCCGCCCGGATCGGAGCCGGCATCGGGCTCCGTCAGGCCGAAACAGCCGATCCATTCGCCCGTCGCGAGCTTGGGAAGATATTTGCGCTTCTGCTCTTCCGAGCCGTAAGCGTGGATCGGGAACATCACGAGGCTCGATTGCACGCTCATCATCGAGCGATAGCCCGAATCGATCCGTTCCACTTCGCGCGCGACCAGACCATAGGCCACATAGGAGGCGCCCACGCCGCCATATTCCTCGGGGATCGTCGGGCCGAGCAGGCCGAGTTCCCCCATCTCTCGAAAGATCGACGGATCGCTCGTCTCATGGGCGAAGGCGTCGATGATCCGTGGCGCGAGCCGGTCTTGCGCATAGGCGCGCGCCGTGTCGCGGATCATCCGCTCATCATCCTCGAGCTGGTCGTCGAGGAAAAAAGGGTCAGCCCAGTCGAACGCGCCCATGCCGGCCATCGGTAACTCCCAAGTCGAAGGCGCCGAAGCCGGCGCCGGTTTCAGTTGGTCCAGCCATTGTCCGGCGATTGCCGGGCTCCGGTGGCAGAGGTGTGAAATCGGATGCTACGTCTCCCGGCGACGGCCCTGCCCGATCGGGGGCGGCCCGTGCCGGCCGACATCAGAGCGATAGCACCCGATCGTCGAACAGGCCAAAGGCGAGGGTCGAAGCGTAAAAGGCGACCGCCTTGTCGCGCGGCATGGTGCTGGCCCATTTGCGCATGTCGAACGCCGCATTCTGCAGCGCCATCAGTGCCTGCGCCGCGACCAGCGCGTCGACCGGCCGGATCGATCCTTCGGCGATGCCGTCCATCATCGTGCCCGCGAAGCGGCGCGCGATGCGATTCGAACGTTCGACCATCGCGCGGCGCACGGTATGCGGCAGGCCCGACAGGGCAGTGGTGCGCAGCAACGGCCCGCGTTCCGAGAACTGCACGTCGAGCAGGGTGGCGATCGTGCCGATCAGGCGGTGCCAGTGGCTGCCGCCGCGTTCGTCCGCAAGCTGCTGGGCATCGGCGATCGTATCGAAGCTGCGCTTGTAGCAGGCGATCACGAGATCGTCCTTGGCGTCGAGATGATGGTAGAAGCTGCCCTTGGTGACGTTCAGCTCCGAGGCGATCTTCTGCACCGAGGCGCCGCGATAGCCGAGTTCGTTGATCAGCCGGGTCGCCGCCAGCAGAAAGGCCTCGCGGCCGGGCTCCGGCTCGTCATGCTCGAGATCGATCAGCTCCGGCGTCCAGCCCTGGCCTGCGCCGGCTATGCCATGCTCGAACACGTCCATCAGGCGTGCCTCGATCCGGTCGAACTGGTCGAGCTCATAGCGAACCAGCCACATCGGCAGCCAGAAGGTGTTCTCCAGCAGTACATGGGCGCGGGCGCCGTGCAGGTCGGTCTGGGCGCGATTGGCAGCAGGGGCCCACAGGCTGCGCGTCTTGCGGAACACCTCGCGCCACCCCGCGAGAAGCCGACTGCGGACCGGCTCCTCCATCGCGCGCAGATCGGACAGGACGGCGAACGCCTGTTCCTCGCCGCGCTGGATCCGCGCGAAGCGCTGCATGTTGAGCGCGAGATAGTGCGCGACTCGGGCCTGAGCAGTCGGATAAGCGAGCGACTCGTCAAGCATCGCCTGGAGGCGCTCGAGCGTGTGCTCGAAACAGGCGGCGGCGAGATCGTCCTTGCGCTTGAAATAATAGGTGACGCTGGTGGTGTTGAGGCCGACGCGCCGGGCGACGTCCGCGAAGGTCATGCCCTTCGCGCTCTGTTCGTTGATTGCTTCGGCGGCGGCGGCGAGAATCGCATCCCGTTTGGCGCGGAAGCGCTTCGTGCCTGCCTCCTCCTCCCCCTGGACGTCTTCGGCAGCTTGCATAGTGAAACTGTAACATCTTCTTTTCGAAGAGACAGTGTTTTTTCTGCGCCCGACGGGGACTGCGTTTTCGGCCGCAAAGTCGCTTTACCGAAAACGCGGTACGGTCTAACGCCCATCCCGAAGACCGACGGAGGATGCACCATGGATTTCACCCTGAGCGAGCGCGAGACCTTTTTTCGGGATCGGGTGAAGACCTTCATCGACCAGAATATCAGGCCACGCCAGGGCGAGCATGACCGCCAGGAGCATGAGGGCGAGCGCTGGAAGGTGATCCCCGTGATCGAGGACATGAAGGTCAAGGCGAAGGAAGCCGGCCTGTGGAATTTCTTCATGCCGCCGCATTCCGGCCAGAGCCATGTCGACGACAGCTTCGAGTTCGAGGGAACGCAGCTCACCAACCTCGAATATGCGTTATGCGCGGAGGAGATGGGCAAGGTGAGCTGGGCGTCCGAATGCTTCAACTGCTCGGCACCCGACACCGGCAACATGGAAGTGCTCCATCGCTACGGCACGCGGGACCAGAAGGAGCAGTGGCTCAAGCCGCTGATGCATGGCGAGATCCGTTCCGCCTTCCTGATGACCGAGCCTGCGGTGGCATCGTCGGATGCCACCAACATCCAGACCTCGATGGTCCGCGACGGCGACCATTATGTCATCAACGGCACCAAATGGTGGTCCTCGGGCGTGGGCGACCCGCGTTGCAAGATCGCCATCGTGATGGGCAAGACCAATCCCGACGCGTCGCGCCACAGCCAGCAGAGCCAGATCCTGGTGCCGCTCGACGCGCCCGGCGTGACGATCAAGCGCATGCTTTCGGTTTACGGGTATGATCATGCGCCGCACGGTCACGGCGAGGTCGAGCTCAAGGACGTGCGCGTTCCGGTCGAAAATCTGCTGCTCGGCGAGGGACGCGGCTTCGAGATCGCGCAGGGCCGGCTCGGGCCGGGCCGCATCCATCATTGCATGCGCACGATCGGCGTCGCCGAGGTTGCGATCGAGGCCATGGCCAAGCGGCTGCTTAGCCGCGTCGCGTTCGGCAAGCGGATCGCCGACCATTCCATCTGGGAGCAGCGCATCGCCAAGGCGCGCATCGATATCGAGATGACCCGGCTGCTGTGCCTCAAGGCGGCCGACATGATGGACAAGGCCGGCAACAAATCCGCCCAGCTCGAGATCGCGATGATCAAGGTCGCGGCGCCGAGCATGGCGCTGCAGATCCTCGACGATGCGATCCAGGCGCATGGCGGCGGTGGCGTCAGCCAGGATTTCGACCTCGCCCACGCCTGGGCCGCGATGCGCACGCTGCGCTTTGCCGACGGGCCGGACGAAGTCCATAACCGGGCAATCGCGCGCAACGAGTTCGGCAAATATGCCGAGTTCAAGGCCGACCGGCCGTCGAGCGGCGATCTCGCCGTCACGCGCTAGGCGACTGGCAAGGCGACACGACGAAGCTACAGGAGAGTGACTTGAAGGCTGCCGTTCTTTTCGAGCCGAAAACGCCGCTCGAGATCGAGGAGGTCACGGTCTCCAATCCGGGGCCGCGCGAGGTGCTGATCCGCGCGGTTGCGGTGGGCGTCTGCCGGTCTGACCTGCATTTCGTCGACGGCGCCTATCCGCATGCCATGCCGACGATCCCCGGCCATGAGGCGGCCGGGATCGTCGAGGCGATCGGCAGCGACGTCTCGACCGTCAAGGTCGGCGATCATGTCGTGACCTGCCTTTCGGTCTTTTGCGGGCATTGCGAGTTCTGCGTGACCGGCCGCATGTCACTGTGCATCGATCCGAGTGTGCGCCGCGCCAAGGATGCGCCGCCGCGCCTGATGCTCGGCGACCGGCCGATCGCGCAGATGCTCAACCTGTCGGCCTATGCCGAACAGATGCTGGTGCACGAACATGCCTGTGTGGCGATCGACCGCGACATGCCGCTCGACCGCGCCGCACTGATCGGCTGCGCCGTGACCACGGGCGCGGGCGCGGTGTTCAACACCAGCGACGTGACCCCGGGCGAGACGGTGTGCATCGTGGGCTGCGGCGGGATCGGGCTTGCCGCGGTCAACGCGGCCAAGATCGCCGGCGCAGGCAAGATCATCGCGCTCGATCCGGTGCCCGAGAAGCGGGCGCTGGCGGAGAAGCTCGGCGCGACGCATTCGATCGATGCGCTGTCCAACACCGCTGCCGAGCAGGTCGTGGAGATCAGCTGCGGCGGCGTGCATCATGCGATCGAGGCGGTGGGACGCCCGCAATCCGCCGCGACCGCAGTCAGGGTGCTGCGCCGCGGCGGCACCGCGACGATCCTCGGGATGATGCCGCTGAACGAAAAGGTCGGCCTGTCGGCGATGGACCTGCTTGCCGGCAAGCGGCTGCAGGGCGGGCTGATGGGATCGAACCGCTTCCCGGTCGATATCCCGCGCCTCGTCGATTTCTACATGCGGGGGCAGCTCGATCTCGACACGATCATCGCCGATCGCATGCCGCTCGACCAGATCAACCATGCATTCGACGAATTGCGGAAGGGCGATTCGACCCGCTCGGTGATCACCTTCGCATGACCA
>Ga0255338_1003157_pt1 | contig 20734 bp, 15 predicted proteins | sample MeOH1_35cm_T4_19_FD_203715 | JGI IMG/M metagenome (GOLD analysis project Ga0255338, IMG submission 203715) | Sandy soil microbial communities from University of British Columbia, Vancouver, Canada - MeOH1_35cm_T4_195 | ecosystem: Engineered > Artificial ecosystem > Sand microcosm > Unclassified ...
GGCTCGTGGGATTTGGGTCTGGCCGCCGGGTGACGTAGCCTGTACGGGCCGACGCGGGGTGGAGCAGCTCGGTAGCTCGCTGGGCTCATAACCCAGAGGTCGCAGGTTCAAATCCTGCCCCCGCTACTCATGTAGTGCCAGGTCAGAGGCCCTTTCGCTCGGATGAGCGGGAGGGCTTCGTCCGTTCATGTACCCACCATGTACGCAAACTTCACCCGCGGACGGTGTGGTACACGGGCGAACGGGTGCGGCTGACACCAGGACTTACCGGCGGTTGGGACTGTCGCGGTGCCTGATGCGGAACCGAGAGATCGCCGGGCAGGTCCCCGTCGATGCGTGGAACCTCCGCTGCTCCACGTGCGTGCCTGGCACGCTGAGCGCATGAGCATCCCGAGTGCGAGTCCGACTCCGAAGTCGATGGGCAGGCTGCAGTTCGGCAGGCTGACGGAGGCATGGAAGGGCGAAGCCTCCGGCTTCACACCGTTGCTGGGTGAACGGCTCGACCAGCTCGGTGAGGCCATCGGCGTCGACCTGGCATCCGTCGGCCGAACAGAGGTCGCCACCGCCGGCGACCGGCGCATCGACATCGTCGCGACCGACACCGAGGGAGCGATCCTGGTGATCGAGAACCAGTACGGGCGCGCCGACCACGACCATCTGACGAGAGGACTGGCCTACGCGGTCGCCTCCCACGCGCGGGGGCTTGTCGTCGTCGCCGAGGAGCATCGAGACGAGTTCCGGGCCGTCGCGCAGTACCTGAACGACCTGGCGGACAACGACCGTGAGCGTGGCATCGCGGTGTGGCTCGTCGAGGCTCGTGCCGTCCGCGTCGACGACAGCCCTTGGGCGCCGCTGTTCACTGCCGTGGTGGAGCCCAACGGCTTCGTCGCGACCGTCGAGCAGGCACGCCCGGCCCCGCCTGCTCCGTTGGCGTCGCTCGACGCCTTCTGGGGGCTCATCCACGATCCGACCACCCGGCGGGCAGCCGAGACCGTCGTCAACCGCTGGGCCGATTCGGGATACCGCCGTCGCATGGCTCCCAGTTCGGTGGTCCTCGAGGCCGCCGGCCCGTCGAAGTCGGGAGTACGGACGGTCGTCGCGGTCTTCGCCGACGGCCGGGTCATGGTTCCGTTCGGCGCCTACGCCGGAACGAACAGCGGCATCGCGATCGATCCGCTGACGACAGAGGAGTTCCGCCGGGACGCGGACGCACTCTTCGGGTTCAACGGGACAGAGCGTCTGGCGTACACGAAGCCCGGCTGGCTCACCCCGGAGCGCGTCACATCGCTCCTCGAGTTCTGCGAGCAGGTCGCAACCGCATACGCCACCGCACTGCTCATCTGACTCGGAACCCGCACCGCTCCCGACCGGGTCGTGCGGGGAGCCCCAACCTGCTACCGAGTCAGTGGAGGCGGCTCCACTGCGATCTGCTTCCCTGACGCCAGACCGTTCGCGGAGCGGTTCCATACCGGTGAGTCAGGCCACGCATGGAGCGACGGCAGGCGGACGAGTCTGGCGGACCGACCGTCGTCGGCGACTTCGAGACCGGCGTGTTCGTGAGAGCCGCCGGCGTGGGCGAGGGCAGCCAGGACGAGGTCGAGGTTGTCGCGGTCGATGCCGGTGACGACGTCCGCCAGGTCGATGCGCCGGGTGCCGGTGGAGTCTGCGAGTGCGGCCACGACGGTCAGGACTCGTCGTTCCCCGCCGGACAGGCCGCCGAGGCTGGCGGCGAGGAACTGGTCGTCGAGCCAGATCGCGCTGGTGGGTTCGACGCGGATCCAGGGCTGGGTGGCCGCGGCGAAGCGCCCCTCGAAGGAGCGGATCAGCAGCTCGACCCCAGGAACGGCAGCCATCCGACCAGCGGACGGCCTCCGGCGTGCAGGGTGCCGACCGCGAGCAGCACACCCCACACCGGCGCGGACAGCACCAACCCGCCCGCGCCGCCGGAGTGCACGGCGACCACGGCCACCGTGACCGCAGTGCCCACCACGGCCAGTTGCATCGCGGGCAGGCCCAGTAGCACGCCGCGTCGCTCGAGGCGCGCGAACGTGGTCGTCGGCCCCGGCGCGCTCATCGCGGCTCACCGCCCGACGGCGGACGTGGCGGGTTGACCGGCGGCGATGCCGCGGGACGAGCCGCCCCCGCACCGCCGGCACCACGTGCGGCGCCCGCCGCCGCGGTCCCGCCACGAGCGGCAGCACCGGTCCCGCCGGTCATCGCCGACAGCGCGACCTGCTCCGCGGCCAGCCTCGTCGTGCCCGCCGCCGAGTGCGCGGTGCGGCTGATCGGGTTGGCGGCCACGGTCTCGTGCATCACCGACGCGGCCTCCATGCCGGACCAGTGCACGAACCGGAACATCAGCCACGGCGCGAACACCGCGATCGCCAGCAGCAGGATCCCGATGAGCATGTCCGACAGCCCCACGGACTCCTCAAACGGCGCCTGCCCGGCGACCACCGGCCCGGTGCCCGTGAACGCCGAGGCGCCGACGACGAACGTCACGACGATGACGACCTTGCAGAACACCAACGCGCCGACGACCTCCAGCCAGCGGCGGGTCCACACCCGCGTCTGGTCCCACGCCGACCCGACGAACGCGATCGGCGCGAACACTGCCACCAGCACCAGGGCCGCCTTGCGGAACAGCAGCACGCCCCACAACAGCAGGAACCCGACGATCAGCAGCAGCCCGATGAGGATCTGCAGCGCCGGCGACAGCGTCGCCAGGGTGGTGAACCGGAAGAACTGCGCCGCGGCGGAGGCCACGGTGTATCCGACGGACCGGGCGATGTACGCGCAGATCTCGTCGACCGCGGTCAGGGCCAGCTGCGTGACCGCCAGTGCCAACGCCGAGCCCAGCAGCGCCTTGCCGACCCCGACCACCGCACGCGCCAGGCCGCCCGGCTCGCGCCGCAGCACCGACGAGATCACCTGGATCACGAACAGCGCGACGACCCCGGGCAGCGCGATCGACGCGATGACCGCCACGTTCGAGCGGAACCAGCCGGCGCCGAGATCGATCGCCGTCCCAGTGTCGAGGGCAGCCAGCGAGAGCTCGCCGACCTGCGCCGCACCTGCGACGAACGCGGACCCTAGGCCACCGAGCACGTAGTCCGACGCTGCGCCCTGCACGCCCTCCGTCAGCTGGCAGACGGAGGCGATAGGGCCGACGCACGGATCGCGGGCCAGAACGGCCATGTCAGATCTGCCCACCCAGGCCGGAGAACAACGCGACGATCGCGTTCGCCCCACCGATCAGCAGCGCGCCGCCGGCCGAGATCAGCACCCCGGTCTTCGCGCCGAACGCGTACCCGTAGTTGCCCTGCTGGCGTGCGACCGCCCAGACGATCACCGAGACCACCAGGCCAGCGACACACGCCACCAGGCTCCAGGTCAGCAGTGCCCCGACGATCTGACGGAGAACCGTCAGCCCCGGCAGGCCGTTCTCGTTCGGAGTGATCCCCGGGTCGTCAGCCGGGAGGAATGCGGCGAAGACTGCGGTCGACTGCATGGCACACCCCGCGGGGGTCCAGGGCGCCCAACGTCAGGGTGCCTCTGGTAACAGGTGTGCAGCGGACGACGAACACGCGACGGGCGGGGTCTGCGAAGTTCAGCCTCGACACAGTGTCACCGGCGAGTGCCACACGCCCGCCGTGGGGGAAGACCAGGGGGGCGCTGGCGCTTCGAGCCGACCGCAGGGCGCTCGACGGCTCGGCCTTTGCCCTCGGAATTGCCGATCTCACGGTCAGGAAGCGTTGGCAGGACTCGTGGAGCCAGAGAACCGCTGGGCGGGCGGAGAATCTCGGCACCTCTCGGTCATTGGCTGCTTGCGTTCGCCACCTGGGCGGGCGTGACGGTAACTCCGGCACCGTTGACGCGCACGCTGAAGCCGATGCGTCCGCGCGGAGCAGAGAGCTGCGGGAACGCCAGCGAGAACAGCGTCGCGACGTCGCCGACGTCGAGGTCTTCGGACGGCTTCGGCATGAACCCGTGTTCCGTGTCGTACGCCAGCGTGAGGAGCATTGCTCCGCGGGTCGGCGTACGCAGGCGCAGCGCCTCGTCGTTCTGCTGCAACAGCGCCAGGGCGCGAGCGCCCGCTGACGTCGTGGCGAGCAAGGCCGGGTCGATGCCGCCGGCGACGACTTCCAGCGCGAAACGCCGCCTGGGGTCGCTGCCCGAGAAACCGGATCGGTCGGTGCGGCGCCTACGCGTCACCACGGGCAGGGGTGCGCGATCCGGTTCGCCCTTCGGCAGGAAGATCTTGTGCGACGCGACGCCCTGCGGTTGGGGCAGAACGACGAGCCAGTCGACGAGCTTGCCCTCACCGATCACCTGATCCATGAAGGATGCCGTCGGGCCGAAGTCGTATCCGTCCGCCCACCGGAACTGCTGCACGACGGAGCGCACGACGTCGGCCGGAACGATTCCGAAGCGACCGTCCCACGTGCCGATGGTGCCGCCGTGGTAGCTGACGAACGTGCCCTGCTGAGTCAACGCGTCGAGCAGTGGCCCGACCGCCCTGAAGTGGTCGGCGTTGACCCGCGCCTTGCGATCCGGTTGCAGGCTGTAGTCCTGGATGCGGCCGCCCTGTCCCTTCCAACTCAAGACCGCGTTGTACATCTTCTGCGCCTGCGTGGGCCGCAACCACGGCAGGGACTGGAACACCATCGGGGGCACGTCGATCGGGCGGACCCTGGGCGTGCCGTCATCGTTGAGTCCCTGGAAGGTCCGCAGTTCGTCGCGGAAGTCCTCTTCGTCCTGCACGATCGCCTCGAATGTGGCGTAGAGGTCAACCGTCGTTCCGCGGGGGCCGGCAACGTTCCGGCCGACGTAGAGACGCACGAGATCGCGGTATCCCGCGCGATAGCCGAACCAGCGACCCATCTGCATCAACGTGTCCGCTGCCATCGTGCGCCGCGTGTAGTACGACACCGTCAGACCCTCGACCGTGAATCCGCGACTGAGCTTCGTGCCGCCGACCAGGATCTTCCACACGTCATGTGACTGGAAGTCGAGATCAGGCTGCGCGTACTGGGAGTTCGTGTCGCCGTTGATCACGGCGACCGGGCTGTTGCCCGTGAGGATCTTGTCCACGGCTTCGCCGACGAACGGCTCCAGGGCCTTCCAGTCGCGGGGCACGGGCTCGCCGTCGGCGCGCGCGTCGCTCACGGGCAGGAAGTCGTCCCGCCAGAGGTCGTTCAGGCGTCGAAGTCCCTGGGCCGAGCTGTAGCCCGCGTTGCGCCACACCGACAGGACAAGCGTGGCCAGCGCGTCGTGGTCCGCCACCTTGACCGATTGGTGGACGAGCATCGTGTGGTGGCTAAAGCGACCAGGCACGTCTTGCGCAGCCGCGCGCCACAACTTGATCGCACCGGACAGCACGTACGCGTCCAGAGCAGCTTGGATCTCGGCCCGGACCGCTGGCTCGTTCGCGAGATTCGCGGTGAGGTTCCGGACATACGCCAGTTCATTCGAATTCGCGAAGGTGGGGTTGTCGGGGACACCGTCGAGGTCGTGGAACTCCCTGCCGCCCATGTAGCCGTCCGGCGGCTCGAGACTGATGATGAAGTCGCGCGGGTAGATGTCCTCGACGTCGTCCGGGTTGACGAAGACGTTGGCGAAGGGCGTCGCGGTGTACCCGACGTACTGGCCCCGCTTGAGCAGACCGAGCAACTGCGCGATCAGTCGGTTGATGGCCGTGCGGGCGACCTGGTCCGGCAGGTTCCGGTTCGGGTTCGCCGTATTGACGGACGCCTGGTCCGCCTCGTCGTCGATGATCAGTGTGGGGACGTCGCCGAGCTTCGTATGCAGTCTTCTCAGGTCGTCGACGAGCTTGGTGAGCACCGCCTTGTTCTTCTTGACCACGGCAAGCCGCACGTCCGTGCCGTGGACGTTCGCCGGGTTCCACAACGGCAGCCGCGGGTCCTTGAGCTCGTTCCCCGCGACGAAGTCGAGAGTCGTGAGACCCGCCTTGAGTGCCCTGTAGTCGAAGTCGAGCCCGGTCAAGCGCCGGATGGCGGGGCGGTTCACTGCGCGCGGCTCGACCCCCAGCGACATGAACCTGCCGGCGAGCCAGTCACGGTCACCCGTGCCTGCGTAGTCGACCTCCGCGAGCAGGTCGGTGTCCGCGGGGTCGATGCCGCCCAGGATGTTCTCCTGTCCGACGAGTTCGGCGTCGAGACGTCTCTGGGTCTGGGCCCGCAGCAGGTCGACCGTGCCGGTGAGCACGATGATCAGGCGGTATCCGGCGTCGACAGCCTTGGCGATGACGCCGGCGAAGTTGGCGGTCTTGCCACTCTGGACATGGCCGACGACGAGGCCCTTCGACTGATAGGCCTTGGCTCCCGACGGGTCCGCGAGGCGTCGCACCACTTGGTCGGTGGCGTAGTCGAGCCGGTCGACCGCGTAGGGGCTCAGCTTCTTCTCCAGTACGCCGCGGTAGGCCTCCCAGTAGAAGCTGCGTTCCTTCACCCGGGCCTGGGCGTCCCACGGAGTCCACTCGTCCGAGGTCTCGGCGATGACGACGGTGTCGCTGCCGTGGACGGGGAATCGCTCGTCGATTCGGGCAGCGGCTCCCGACGACAGCTCCAAGATCTCGAGCACGCAGGCTCGTCTCGCGGGTGTGCCCGCATCGGTCGGTGCCCCGTCGACGGTCGGCGTCCATTGCGCGTCATCCTCGGTGTCCCACCGGGACAGCAGGATGTGGAACTTGATCGTGAGCGGATCGTTCGGGTCGGCGTCCGTGATCGCGTCGAGCAGCGTCACCTCGTCGATCTGTGGCGCCTTGCCCCTCAAACGATGGTTGACCTCGGCGAGCAGTTGCTCCGGCGGATAGCCCTGGAGTCCGTCGAGCACGCGCCCGATCGCAGCCGACACGGCATCGTCGATCACAGCGTCACCCCGGGGTCGTCAAGGAACGTTCGCAAAGGGGCTCCGGGATCGGAAGGATCGAGCCCGGAGACGTCGACACGGTAATTCACGGCACCGACAAGCTCCGGATGAGGAACGACCGTCGACAGGCGGACCTGCGTCAGCGCCGGGAACCCGTCGTCGACCAGGTAGGCCTGGGGCATCGACCGCAGCAGGTAGCGATCGCGGTACAGGTCCGAGTCCTCGGCACGCCAACCGATCCCCGCCAGGTGCTCCACGAACCGGTCTCGGCGGGTGGTGAGCGCAGCCATGACGTCGGACACGAGTCCGACAAGAGAGACACCACGCGCGCCGCCGGCACGGGTGACCTGGATCGAGAGGAGCCACAGCGCGCGCCCCGGGTTGGGCTCGAGCTGCCCGACACCGTGGATGACGTGTTCACGCTTCTCCGCGGTCGTCGTCTTCACCTCGACGTCGACACCGGGTAGCGCGAGGTCGTGTTGTTCGGCATCCGGACCGAGCCACCAGTCGAGCGTCTCCTCCTCACCCCGCGCATGCAGAAGCCGGCGCACGACGAGCAGCTCGCCGATCAGACCGATCTGCTGCTCGGTGCTCAACCCGCGTTTCGACTGGAGGATGGTCCGCAGATGAACGAGCGCGGCATCTGTAGCGATCCCGAACCCGACGCCGCTCCGCATCGCCTGGACTATCGCCACGATCAGCCCGTACCCCTCGTGACGGATGTCGCGGGCGTCGAGGCTCAGCACGAACATGGGACCGTCGTCGGTGTCGACCGTATCGACTGAGACCCGCTGCATCCCTGTGAGATCCGGCTCCGGGCCGACCGCCGGCGTCATCAACTCGTACTTGTTGAGCGTCGGGTCGATGTACAGCTCGCACCGCGGTCGGTCCGAGAGCGGGTGCGTGGTCGGCACGCCCGAACTGAAGTACTCGTCGAGCGAGTCGGGGGTCAGCTGTGCGATGGGGCCGGTGTCGCTCACTCGTCGTCCTCGGTGCGGGTGGGATGCGCATGTCTGCCGGGTGGTCGCGCGTGGTTGAGCTCGGCGTCCTGAACAGCGGCGAGGAGGACGGCGTTCCACGCATCGACCTCGAGCCGTGACTTCTGCGACGAATTCATGCGAGCCGCGCGGTCGGCCGCCAACAGATGGATCAGCACCTTGGTGACCTGGGCATCCTCGCTTGTCAGGCCCGTCGCGCCACCGAGTGCCGCGCGATACCGGCTGTTGAGCCAGATCGTGCGCGCCTCGTGGTCGACGCGGAAGACGACATCGTCGGTGAGGCCGCGCCACCGCACGTCGACGGGTCCACGATCCGGCACGAAGGTGCCGTTGTCCTCGAACGCCTCGAGCACCACCGGTGCGAACCCACGTCTGGGCTCGATCACCGCGACGGGCCGGCGGTGCCGGGATCGGGCGGTGACCGCAGCACCCCGGGCGTCGTCGAGGTAGGTGGAGAACGTCCCGCCCTCGTCGCATTCGCCGGACAGCCACGCCTGGGTGAAGGACGCGTCGAGCACGACCCCCGTCTTCTCCGGGTTGATCCGCACGTGTGGTGCGCTCACGTCGTCGACATCGACCGCGACCCGGGCATAGGCCAGGTCACGAGCAGGAGTGGCCAACGACCCCCAGCCGCCCGCTTGCAGCAACCTGTCGTGACGGTAGACGTACAGCCCCTGCGTCTCCGAGGGCAGCTGCCCCCCGAGCAGCCACTCGGCCGTGGAGGGCGCGTGTGGCCAGACGTGCAGGGTCGCATCCGTCGCGCCCTCGTGGAGCACGATGGCCAGCCGCCGCGGATAACCGGAGCGGCCCGTGTTCGCGTACCCGAACGGATCCAGCGGTGTCACCACGCGCGGCGCACCCGACCCGAAGGTCTCGTCCAACTCTTCGATGCGGATCTGGATCCGATGCGCTTCAAGGATGCGGTGCAGCACAAGGCCGAGGTGCTTGCGGAGCTGTTCGATGGTCGTCTCGAGCCAGGCGCGCTGTTCATCCTCGTCGGGCGTCTGGAGGAAGCCCGTGACGTCGCGCCATTCGACAATCGTGCTCGCCGCACCGCCGACGAACCCCTGGACGGCGTCGAGCCTCGCTCGTGCGTCGTCGGTGGCGAACGTTTGTACCATCGGCCCCGTGTCCAGCGTCGAGCGCTCCAGGCCGCGGCCGACGGCCGGTGAGCCGTATCGTCGTGACCACACCCACAGGGTCTCGGCCTGGCTGAGCGACGCAGCCTTCATGCCGATGCCGAAGTGGCCGAGGTCGGTCGGATCGTACTCGCGGCGATGCGCGTAGCTCATTGCGTCGTCGATCGCAGTCGCGTCCATGCCACCGCCGTCGTCGATGACGAGAAGGCCCGCGGCCCGCCCGTCGCGGACGGCGAATCGGATGAGCACGTGCTTGGCGCCGGCGTCGATCGAGTTGTCCACGAGGTCGGCGATCGCCGTGTTCAGCGAGTGGTGCCGCCCGACGGCGGAAGTGATGCCGGGGTCGGGATCGACCCGCCGCACATCGACGACCTGCGGACGCCCGTCTGCCATCAGGCGTCCTCGAACCTCGCCTTGGCGGCACCGAGTGTCCTGGAGTTCTCGCTGACGGCGCGAACGGTTCCTTCGTCGAAGCCGTCGTACCGCTCCGCGCCGATCTCGACGCTGATGTCCATGACGTCGGCATCGGCACCGCGGAGCAGCTCGACAACCTCGCGACCGATCTTCGTCAGAGCGGCCGTGACATCCGCGTCTGCGTCGACCTCGAAGCGCCCGGTCCACCGCACGTTCTTGCGCGACGGGCGCGGAGCCGACGGCGGTGGTGGGGTGGGGCCCGGCCAGGGCACCGGACCGACTGCGTTCCCGCCGGGCACGGACGGCACGGCCGGCGTCGCGGCCCGTTCCCGCTCGCGTTGTGCCAGTGCGAGGTCCGGCCGGACCACCAGCGTGCTCTCGTCGACGGCACGGAAGGATTGGTCCTCCAGCGGTACGGAGAGCCCCGCGAAGACGCCGGTCGCGGAGTCGTACCCGGTCGCGAGCGCGAACCCGCGATCGATCCAGGCGGAGTCGAAGAGGACATCGGGAAGCGAGGCGGTCAGCACCCGTCGATCGCGAAGCCGCACCAGGTAGGGGTAGCGGCTGTAGTAGTCCCAGAGGTCGCGCACGGCCACGTGGCCCGAGTTCCATCGCGCCAGCAGCGGGCCGACGAGGTCCACCCTCAGTGCCGCAGGCGCCAGCTGTGTTCGGAGCAGGTCGGCGTCGCCGAGCTTCGCACCGACACGCGCCAGCAGCCGCTTGTCACTCCCGTCGCACTTCAGCTGTCCGATCCTCACCTCGCCGAGCGGATCGTCCAGCACCGGGTACAGCGCCCAGATCCAGGTTGCCGGCAGCTGCTCGTCGACGGTGCGGCTGGTCTGTTCGAGCTTGCGCTCCGCCTGCTCCACCGCCTTCAGGGTGAGGTCCAGGGCGACCTTCTCCTCGAGGATCGAGCGCCAGGCGAGGTGGCTGCGCACGGCCGCGTCGAGGTCCCGCCAGCGGGATTCGTCGGCCGCCAGCGCGACGACCGAGTTCGTGTGGACACGTGGGGCCGCGCCGCGGTGCTGGGCCAGGTCGAGCGCCCACCGCCCCGCGTCACTGTCCCTGTCCTTGCCGTTGTGGCGCGCCTCCGGGCGAAGCACGACGAGGCGAGTACCGGCGTCGTCGTCGGGGACTTCCGCGGTGCCTTCGGGAGCGGGCACGACGCCGACGAACTCCGTGGACGGGCCGGAGACGAGCCTGCGCAGCCTGGTGACGACCTCGTCGACCACGCGTTCCGCCGGCAGGCTGCGGGCGCGGTCCGCGACCGTCCGGTTGAGCGACGGCTGCGTGTCGTACCAGTACCGCTCGCCTTCGTGAAACAGGTACGACGACGCGTTCGTCAGGCCGTCGAGTGCCGAGGCGACGTTGCCCAGCACGTCGCCGGGCATGACGACGCCGAGGGCGATGCGTTTGCGGTCGACACCCTTGCGCGCCTCCTCGAGCGTCGGCGCCGAGTCGAGGAACAGGGTTCGCGCCGTCCGTAGCGCGAGCGAGCGCGTCGCCAGGAGGGGTCGCTCGCGCGACACCTGCGTGGATGCGGCGTTCTCGCCGTCAACGTCGGTCTCGATGATCTCGGCCCACTTGGGGCCGATGTACTGGACCACGTCGCTGCGAGCACCCGACGCGTCGAGCGGGAACGTGCCGGGCAGGATCAGAGGGGAGGGGTCCTCGCGCGACCAGAGGTGGTGCACAACGCTGCTCATCAGCTTGAGCACGCCGCGCGTGCGCTGGAAGCGTTCGAGCGTCGACCAGTCCGAGTACAGGCGGTCGAGGAGCTCCGGGTGGATCGGGTAGGCGGTGCGGATCCGTTGCTCGTAGGCCAGCTCCCCGACCCCGGTCGGGAGCTCGGCCGTGTGTTGCGTGTAGAACTTCGTGAACCGGCGTGCCACCGCGTTGATGGTCGCGGCCGCGGCGTTGTCCGGCTCCTCGAAGAGGCGGCGGCGCACGATCTCGAAGGACTCCGCCGGTGTGGCCGGGTCCCAGGGGTACGCGACTCGCCGCACGATCGAGTCGAGCCGGTCGAGCGCCTCCCGTCCGTATGCCCCACCGACCTCGAGGTCCGAAACGTCGGCGTCCCTGGTGCCGGCCTCCTGCTCCGCGAGGCGAGCATCGCTGGCGGGCACCGACACGAGCAGCAGCGCACCCGGCACCGCCGCTGCGGCCTGCGTGAGCGACTGCGCGAAGGTGAACTGGGTCTCGAACGTCCCGGCCGGCAGGTCGTCGCGACCGAACAGCTGGCGCGCATAGGCGACCCACTCGTCGACCAGCACGACGACCGGCGCGTACCTGGACAGCAGGTCCCGCAGCAGCGCACCCGGGTTGGTGCGGTTGCGGTCCGACTCCGCGACGACCGCGTAGGCCTCGGCGCCGCCGAGCTGCCAGGCGAGCTCACCCCAGATCGTGCCGATCCCCGGCCGGCCCTCGTCCGTGTTCTTCTGCCCGGGTGCCAACTCGTTGCCGACGAGCGCCACGCGGCGCACCGGCCGGGTCAGGTCCGCGCCGGTCAGCAGATCCTGCATCTCCTGCGGGTACTCCGCCAGCGGATGGCCGGAGAGCATGTGCCAGACCGCCAGCATCGAGTGCGTCTTGCCGCCGCCGAACCGGTCCTGCAGGTTGATCACGGGATTCGCGTTCGGGTCCCCGCCGATGCGAGCCACGGCCCGCGTCAGCAGGTCGCGAAGACCCGCGGTGAGGTAGGTGCGCCGGAAGAACTCCACGGGGTCCGCGTACTCGGCACCGGGCTTCTCGGACTCGATCGCCACCCCGTAGAGGTCGGCCGCGAACTCGGATGCGGCGTAGGTGCCGTCCTGGATGTCGCGCCGGGGAGCGAGCACATCCCGCCACGAGGCCAGCTCGGCGTCCGGCGTGTCGGTGCTGGCGACGGACCGCACCGCCCGGCGGGTTTCCTGCTCGTAGGCGCCGCGCTGCACGTCCTGGCGGAGCGTCCTGACGCGATCGGCCTGCGGCACGGCACCGACGGCGCGGAGCAAGCGCTCGGTCGTGTCCAGCGCCCGGTACGCGTCGTCCGTGCTGAACGGCTCGCGGTGGGCCCACTGGTTGCGGACGGTACGCAGCTCACCGGCGAGGTTCTGCTCGGCGCGCGACAGGTCCTTGAACGGGAACCCGAGGTCGCCCAGACGCTCGGTGAGGACGCGCAGCAGGTTCTGCGGGTCCGACGACGAGTACGTGCCGCCTCCGGCGCCGTTGACCACGTCTTTGGCCGCGAGCAGCGCCGTCCAGCCCTCGCCCGTGGGCACCAGCGGGTCCAGGCAGCGCGCCACGTAGGGCTCGAGGCCTTCCGCGAGCAGGTCGAGCCCCTGACCCACGCGGTCGACGTTGCTGACCATCAGTCGTTCCTCCCCCTCCACACGCGTTCGAGCATCAGAGCCCCGCCAGGTCCAGACCGTCCTGTTGACCGGCGGCTTCGACGCGGCCTGCGGCGCCCAGCAACTGCGGCCACTCGGACGCGAGCGCATTGAACAGGCCGGCGTCCTCCGGGTGGCTCTTCTTCGCCATCTCGTACAGCCGGTACGCAAGCGCCTGGACGACGTCCGCGTCGATGCCCGGCCGCGTCAGCGCGCCGGCGAGCAGCCGCGCCGCGGCGCCCGCACCCTCGGTCGAGAGAGCCCGTGCCACCTGACACGTGACCTCCCACAGGCTGACCCTGTCGTCCCGGACCGGGTCCCATCGGGGGTCCAGATCCGCCGGTCTCGTCAACGTCACCCATCCGTCGCGCGCCGTGAGCACACCCCCGCGTTCGATCCCTTCGACCGACCGGTTGAACCGCGAGACGAGCTGCTCGGCGACCCCGAACGGCCCGCGCTTCCAGCCGTACTGCTGATACCAGGCCGCACAGAAGCGCGTGTCCGGATCGAGGTCATCACCGTTCTCCGTCAGCACCTCGTCGAGAACCTGGTTGATCAACCCGAGGGCGGTACGCACCGACATCGCCGCCCCGTCCGCCTCGATGACCTGGGCGTAGCCCGAGAACACCGCCATACCCGGTCCCAGGGTCGCCTGCTCGAGATCGACCGGGGCGATCGCGGCCTCGCGCATCGTCGCGATCCGTTCGGGCAGCTCCGCCCGCAGCGCACGAAGGAACCCGTTGCGGGTGGTCGTCTCGGCGGCGGCGTGACGTGGACGCAGTGCCAGGACGATCGACGAAGCCAGCGCGTTGCTGCCCACATCTCGCATGCGTCCAGTTCGCTCCGTACGAACCGGCCAGGTCGCCGTGATCGCCCACCCGGCACGGATCATGCCCTCGAGCATCGTGGCCCAACCGGTGCTGACGACACCCTCGGACTCGAGCTCCGCTTGCTTGAAGGCGTAGTAGACAGCAATCGGATAGTCGTCGCTCGCAGATTCCCGTGCACGCGCGAAGACGTGCTCGAAGCCCTGCTGGAAGAAGGCCGACGCACCCTCGGCACCGCCGTGTCGATAGGGATTGGCGACGAGTTCCTCGGCCTTCGGCACCAGCATCGTCGCGAACAGGCCCGGATGGACAGCGCGCAGCGAGCGGCGAAGCCAGACGTAGAAGAAGTCTGAGAGGTCGGAGTAACCGATGTTGTCGTAGTACGGCGGGTCGGTCGAGACGAGGGTCGGCCCGTAGAAGCGGGTAGCCGCGTTGGCCTCGCGTGCTTCACCTGGTGCCGACGCTGGCAGGAAGTCGATCGCTCGGGATACCGCCGCGAGCATGATGTCAACCGTTCCCGACGATGGCCCGAACGGGTTCCCTTCGGCGAAGTCCCACGCCATGGGGATGGCCTGGCGCGCGAAGACGTTGCGCAGGATCTCCATCTGAGGGTTGCTCGCCCAAGTCGTGATGCTGGACTGATAGTCGGTGAGCCGACTGATGGTGATCCCCAGGTAGGTGGCGACGGCGTCGGCGTAGGCGGTGGCGTCGGTGCCGCCGGCCGCGAGGGGGGCGCCTTCGGGGAGGCCGGTGGCGAGGGCGTCGGCCAGAACGCGCTCGCGGGCTTCGGCGACCAGGTCGCTGAACGTCGTCAGCGCGACGAGCTGCCGGTTCGTGAACAGGTCCGCCCATCGCGTCATCCCGTAACCCTGGACGCGGAATCCGAGTGCAGAGCTCGGGAGGTCGCCGTCCGGCACGTCGTCCGGCCACGCGACATACGAGCCCGCTGCCTGCTCATCGTCGGGTGGCACGTAGACCCGCTGCCGCGCGCCCTCGGCGACAACCGCCATGAGCTGAGCACCCATCCGGCCCGCGCGAGCCTCGACCCGCACGTATTTCAGGTCCACGGCAGATACGCACGCGATGCACGTCGCGCCGGTGCGGCCGACCGTGCCTTCGTCGTCTCCTTGCGGTGCCCCGGACTTGCTGTGTCCGATGGTGAACTCGACGCGCCTCCCGGCAGGCGTGGTTTCGTCGTCCACCACGTGCGGGACGACGTAGGCCTCCTTGCCCTTCTTCTTGCCCAGCCACCAGGAGCGCACCAGGGGCATCTCGATACCGCAGGCCGGGTTGGGGCAGGTGACGGTGCGCGCCCAGATCCAGGCGATGACGGTGGCCTTCGAGCCATCGGGCAGGGTCGCCTTCGGGTACAGGTGCCCGATGCGCTCCTCGGCACGGTCGCGCATCCACGCCCCGTAGCGGCGCACGTCCTCGGCCAGTCCGGTGGCGCGCGGCCAGGCACCCATGCGGGACTCGGCGGCGCCGGGGAACACCGGCGGGCGCCCGGCGAACTTCGGCGGGATCTCGATGAGCGCCTTGTTGATCAGCACCGCGACCGGGTTGAGATCGGAGGCGTGGGCCTCCAGGCCGAGGCGCTGGGCCTCCAGCGGAATGGTGCCGCCGCCGGCGAACGGGTCGAGGATCGCCGGCGGCTTACCGCCGGGAGCGGAGGCGACGATCTCGTCGTGCGCCCGGCGCAGCAACGCCTCGTCGTTGACGTTCTCCCAGACCACCAGGTCACGGATGATCTGGTGCAGCCGCTCGCGCTCGACGGCCTGCGCCTCGATCGTCGGGAACCTCTCGGGGTGCGAGCTCGGGTCATCGACCAGCTGGGCGAACAGCACCGCCCGGGCCGCCGCCAGCGGCCGACGAGCCCACCACAGGTGCAGCGTCGACGGATGCCCGTGCCGGATCGACTTCTCCCGCGCCGACTCCCGGTTGATCTCCTCCAGCGGCAGCGACACCTCGATCAGCTTGCGGGGCGTCGTCACCGGGGGGTTCCTTCCGAGATTGCTGTGCCGCAATCGGCACCGGTCGTCATCGTAGAAGTGGCCACGGACATACAGGTGCGATCGGAGGTGCGGACTGTGCGACTTGACGAGAGCGAGCAGCACCGCCCGCGATTCACCCGCGCAGCTCGGACCACATGGCGGCGACCGACTCCGCAGCCGCGTGCATGTCGTCGTGCTCCCAGAAGCGCAGCACCGTCCAACCGGCCGCGAGCAGCGCGCCGTCGGTCTCGCGGTCCCGCTCGACGTTGCGCACCAGCTTGGCGCGCCACCACTCGCTGTTGGCACGTGGGTACGACGCGTGTTCAGGACAGCAGTGCCAGAAGCATCCGTCGACGAAGACGGCAAGCCGGACTCTCGTGAAGACCACGTCCGCCCGTCGCCGGGGCATCCCCGGCAGCGGTTGATCGACGCGGAACCGAGCGCCCATCGCATGCAGGGCCCGGCGCAACTCGACCTCGGGCAACGTGTCACGACGCTTCTGTCGCGACATCCGCAGCGACACACCCGCAGATGCCGGCACCGGGGCGGGGGCGGGGACCACGGCGATATTCTCGTTCCGTCCTCCTACTGGCGTCGTGTGGGTAGGGCCGGCTAGCGTGCGCTCTCATGGGTGCACTGTCGCCGGCGCAGGTCGCCCAAGAGTCCGGAAGACGCCCGACGCTCCGAGTACTGGACCTGTTCGCGGGGGCGGGCGGACTCAGTGCTGGCCTCAGGGCGGCCGGCGGGTTCCACACCGTGCAGGCAGTTGAACTGGATCCCGTTGCCGCCCGGACCTACAAGGAGAACCACGGTCGGACCAAGGTGTTCGCCGGTTCGATCCAGGACTGGTTGACCTCCGACGACATCCCCGACGTCGACGTCATCGTCGGTGGACCCCCGTGCCAAGGCTTCTCGACGCTCGGCAAGCAGGACGAGGAGGACGAACGCAACGCCCTGTGGCACGAGTACGCGAAGACCATCGCGCGCGCCAAGCCGAGATATTTCCTCGTCGAGAACGTGGCGGTGTTCCTCAAGTCCAAGCAGTTCGCCGACTTCCGCACCGAGACCGAGCGCGGTGGGATGCTCGAGGACTACACCTTCCGGGCAGCCGTGCTGAATGCGGCGGACTTCGGCGCGTACCAGTCCCGCCGGCGAGCGGTGCTGATCGGCCACAGCAGGGACCTGGAGTTCCCTGGCTGGCCGGAGGCGAAGTGGTCCGACCATCACAGAACCGTCGCGCAAGCGTTCCGGCACATCGAGACCGCGGTCGACGGCCTTGATCTCCCGACAGGGACCGTGACCGTCAACGGGCGCGAGCAGCCGGGCGTGTTCACCACCGAGCAGCTGCACATCAGTCGCCATTACGAACCGATCTCCGTGACCCGCTTCAGCCACATCCCGCCCGGCGGGAACCGGTTCCACCTCCCAGACCATCTGAAGGCACCGTGCTGGGTTCGCCACACCTCGGGATCGGCGGACGTCATGGGTCGGCTGCGCTGGGACGAGCCGTCCGTCACGATCCGGACAGAGTTCTTCAAACCCGAGAAGGGTCGCTACCTGCACCCCGAGGCGAATCGGGCCATCACGCACATGGAGGCGGCGGTCCTGCAGGGGTTCCCCAACAGCTACCGGTGGGTCGGCTCCAAGGTCTCCATCGCACGGCAGATCGGCAACGCCGTGCCTGTCCCTCTCGGCCGCGCACTGGGGTTCGCGTTGACCGGTCGCGACATCGCGGACGAACCGCCGACTACCGTCGTCGCGTGAGGTCACGGTTCCTGACATCGACGCCACTGACAACTCAGAGGCATCCCCGTCGGACGTTCGCTGCATCTTCTGCGAGTCGAACGATCACAAGAGGTCGCGAGAGCATGTCCTGCCGAACGCGATGCGCCAGCGTGTATCGCCTGTTCCCGGGCTGACCTTCAGCCACCTGACGGCGTCGGGGTTGGAAGTGGTCGCACGACCGATCTCCCAGTTCGACATGACGGTCAATCACGTGTGCCGCGAGTGCAACCAAGGCTGGTTGAACGGCCTCCAGGGCCGGCTCGATCCGCTTCTCGCCAACCTCCTTTCGGGCACCGGCTTCCTAGACCTGAACACGGAGGAAGCACAGGCGCTCGGCTTCTGGGCGTTCGTGAGGGCGATCGTTCGAACTCACATGAGTCCCGGGGGGCACGCCCCTATCGCCCTTGCCGCATGGGCATACGAACAACGGACGGTCCCTCCCGGCTGCTACGTGTCGCTGGCGATGTGCGGGTATTCCGTGTGGGAGGCCGGCACTCACCAGTCGTACCGCCTGCCACCTGAGAACGACTACATCGCGTTCGTCGCGCTCGGCCTCGGGGCCCTCCAGTTCCGTGTAGCGCTTTCGACGGGCGGCGCGAAGCCTGCGCGTCTGGGCCGTGAGGCGATCCGAGGGCCGCGCTTGTGGTTCCCCGGGACGGCCAGGTGGCTCGTCCCTCCCGAGGCGGGCCTCCTCGACTTGCGCCTCCTGACATCGGAGGAGGCACAAGTCGCTGGTGCTGCTCTGATGATCCGGATGGGCCTCGAGCCGCGTGACCAGTTCGGGAAGGTCATCGACGTTGCCTCGGTCGTCCCTTCGAGGTTCCTCAGCCTTCACGCAAAGGCCGCGAGCGGAATCGGAGCGGCTGGTGCCACACCCCGCCCGGAGCTCGACGCCACGGCCAGGCCCGACACGCAAGAGAGCGGCGGTGGGCACGAGCGCGGCGACTCGGCGATGCGCTAACTTGTCGCGCGGACAAGGGGGGCCTCGTGGAGGGCGAAGCGCTTCAGCTCACATTCGATCCGATGACGATCGAGCATCTCGGGTCGAACATGTACTCGCGGCTGCCCAACGCCGTCGCAGAACTCGTGGCCAACTCGTACGACGCGGACGCCACCAGAATCGTCGTCCGTGTCCGCGGTCGAGGTGACAACCAGTACATTGCGGTCGATGATGACGGTCACGGTATGTCGCGCAATGACCTCGCCGAGAAGTACCTGCGAATCGGTCGCAACCGACGCCAGCAGCATCCGGACGGCTTATCCGAATCAGGGAAGCGACACGTCTCCGGCAAGAAGGGGCTGGGCAAACTGGCGCTCTTCGGTATCGGCAGCGTTGTCGAGGTCGAAACCAAGCGCGCGCAGGCAGCGGTCGCCACTCGCATCACTCTCGACTGGGAGAACCTCCGCTCTTCCGGCGAGTCCGTGTACCGCCCGCAAGAGGAAGCCTTCCCCGCCGATCCCGCGGGTCATGGCACGACGGTCACGATCAGGAACCTCGAGCGCAAGACCGACGTCGACGCCGCCGATCTCGCAACGAGCCTTTCTCGACTCTTCAACTACGCCGACTCGGCCCTGTCCGTACAGGTTGAGGGCCGTGACGGGACACATCATCCGGTCGACGCCGCGTCGCGTCTCTCGGGGATCGATGCCGAGTTCGCATGGGTCGTGCCGGAAAGCGATGTGCTGAACGTTGATGTGCTCCGCGGACTTTGCATCGAAGGACGGCTCGTCGCCGCGCGAAAGCCCCTGCCGACCCAGCTCCGCGGCGTTACGGTCTATGCGAACGGGCGGATGGTGAACGAGCCCGAGTTCTTCGGGGCGTCCGACTCGAGCTACGCCTACGCGTACCTCACCGGCTACGTGGAGATCGACAGGCTCGACGAGATCAAGCCGGACGTGATCGCGACGGACCGCCGCGCCGTCAACTGGGAGACGCCGGAGTCGGCCGTCCTAAGGGATGCCCTGCGCCGGATGGTCGAGCAGGCGGCGCAGGACCGAAGGCGACGACGAGACGAGGCCAAAGAGAGGGCCGTGTCGAAGAGGTCCGGCGTGGACGCCGAGACCTGGCACCTCACCATCCACGGTCCTGGCGCCCAAGGCGTGAAGGACGTCGTCGATGTCGTCACCTCCGACGAGGCCGACATGTCGGACGAAGTGGTGGAGAAGGTCATCGAGGGCCTGAAGAAGGTCGCGCCTCCCTACGCCGATCTCTTCTGGCGTCAGCTGGACCCTGTTGTCCAAGCCGTCACAGAGGACCACTACAAGGCTGAGCGGTATCTCGAGGCCGTCGCCGAGGCCTACAAGGGCTTCATCGAGTTCACTCGCGAACTCACCAACGTGTGGGACGGGGACGAGGCGGCACTTCTGGGACGCGCATACGGAAGGCATGCGGACGCGCTGCTCAAGATCATGAGCAGGTTCGACACGTCAGCCATGAGCCAGCAGAGCGTTGACTCCATCGAGGACGGACAACGTGACCTCGCGAAGGGGGTCGGCGCAGCGTTCCGGAACCCGCTGTCGCACGTGCCGGTCGCTCGGTTGCAGCAGATCGGGCTCTTCTCCTACCAGGACTGCCTCGACGCGCTGAGCATCATCTCCCACCTCTGCCGACGCGCTCGGGGAGCCGCCGAGGAACCCGAAGGCCTGGCTGGCTTCGTAGCCTGACCTGGCGCTGCGCCTACGCCAGTTCTGGGTCCAGTCGCACCATCTCGGCCGAGAACCGCTGGCGGAGGCGCCGGGCGGCTTCCGGCCCGGCAACGGCTTCCGTCGCGGCGACGGCCTGCTGCTGGAGCGACTCGGAGAAGGGTTCGATACTCAGGCCGCGCATTGCCGCGTCGAGGGCTTCGCGGTTCCGACCCGACTGGTGCAGCAGGCGTGCCAGCAAGTGTGCGGCGTCTGCGATGGCGCTGGTCATCTGCTGGATGTCGTAGTCAGCCCACGGGAACTGCCCTCCACCGATGCCGCGGAACGGCTGGCCAAGATCCACGTCACCTCGGCGCCGAGTGCCGCGGCGTAGGTCGTGTCGCCCGTCAGCTGCGCGCTGGCGGCGCCGGCCCCGTGCCGACAGGACGTCAACAGACGCCACCAGAGGACAACCCCAGAGTCCGAGAGCCGATCCGGCCCCCGAGCCTGACTACACGGGCCCGCCGGTGCCAGCGGCGACGGCGGTCAGCCAGTCGATGTCGGTGATCCCGGGGATCTCGGCCAGCAGCCAGTCGTGGTGTTCGACGACGTATTCGGAATACGCCTCGGCGCTGGCCCGCGGCGAGGCGGGGTGCGCCGCCAGCCACTCGTCCACGAGCATCGGCTCGTCACCGGCCT
>Ga0255338_1003158_pt1 | contig 20729 bp, 19 predicted proteins | sample MeOH1_35cm_T4_19_FD_203715 | JGI IMG/M metagenome (GOLD analysis project Ga0255338, IMG submission 203715) | Sandy soil microbial communities from University of British Columbia, Vancouver, Canada - MeOH1_35cm_T4_195 | ecosystem: Engineered > Artificial ecosystem > Sand microcosm > Unclassified ...
GGGTAGCGGTTCCGAAGACGGTGGCTGATCCCGGTAACCGGAGGTCGGTTCGGGGGTCAAAGCTTCGGATCCCCGATCATTCGCAAGCCCCTGGGGAGAACCACCGGAGCTTATCGATGAAGCTGACCTCGCGCTGCGCTCTCCAGATCCTGGTACTTCTTGCAATCGCCTCTTGCGCACTTGCGGGACGCGACCCGTTTGACGCCGCGGCACTCGCTGCGCCTGTAAAGCCGGAAAATGGAAGGCGCGACACCTCGTTCTTTCCAATCGGAGTCTGGGTGCAGTCTCCGGCAAACGCGGAGCGCTACCTTGCAGCCGGGTTCAACACCTATGTAGGGCTCTGGCAGGGCCCAACGGACGCGCAGTTGGACGCGCTCAAAGCCGCGGGGATGAAGGTAGTCTGCGCGCAGAACGAAGTCGGCCTCCGCCGCAAAGACGATCCGACGCTCCTGGCATGGATGCACAACGACGAACCGGACAACGCGCAGGCGAAGCGCGGTGGCGGCTACGGCCCGCCAGTGGCTCCTGAAAAGGTCATCGCGGACTATCAGAAGATGAAACAGGCGGACTCCACGCGCCCCGTACTCTTGAACCTGGGCCAGGGCGTGGCGTGGGACGACTACATCGGGCGCGGCGTCCGCCGAGGACACGCTGAGGATTATCCGGAGTATTTGAAAGGCTGCGACATCGCTTCGTTCGATATCTACCCGGCGGTCCACGATAGCGCAGTAATTGCTGGCAACCTCTGGTACGTCGCGCAGGGGGTCTCGCGATTGCGCGGCTGGGCCACCCCGCGACAGCAGGTCTGGAACTGCATCGAGGCCAGCCGGATCGGAAACGAGAAAACCAAGCCCACGGCTGCTCAGATCAAAGCAGAAGTCTGGATGTCGATCATTCACGGCTCCACGGGATTGATCTACTTCGTGCACCAGTTCAAGCCGCGGTTCGTGGAAGCATCGCTCCTGCAGGACCCGGAATTGCTCGCAGCGGTCACGCAGATCAATGCGCGGGTGCAGGCGCTGGCGCCTGTCATCAACGCGCCTACACCAGCGAGAGCTGCAAAGGCAGTATCCGATCCGGACGCCCCGGTCGCGGTGGCAACTCGCCGGCAGGGCGGGGCTACGTACCTCTTCGCAGTCGCTATGCGCGCCAAAGCGACTGACGCGACGATTTCCCTCCCCGGTGTGTCATCATCCAAAGCAGAGGTTCTCGACGAGTCACGCACCGTCGCGCTGAAGCGGGGAGAGTTGACGGATCACTTCGAGCCGTACCAGGTACACCTCTACCATATTCGTTAGTGCAGCCGTTCGAAGGAAATCCGGAAATGAGGAAATCGGGGAATGAAAACGATCAGCAAGGGCCGCCATTTCCTTGCTTCCCCATTTCCGGATTTCCCTCGTCCCGTCTCTTGAATCGCCGATGAGTGCGCCCTTCCGTGAAGGTGACCGCGTCCGGTTCAGCGAGATCGGGCGGGCCAAGGTCCGGCTGATGCCGGAGGCGTGGGGCCTCCATCGGGCGCTTTACGGCCAGGAAGTGGGCGAGGTGCTGGAATTCCACCCACCTGAAGATGACCTTCCGGCCCAACTCTCCGTAGAATTCCCCGGCGGCGGCGCCCATCACTGGGACGCGGAGTGCTTCGAGCTCATCGAGTGATTACGCCTAGTGGCCGTGTTGCTCCCGCCGCCCTCCTCGACGCCTTCCTCGACGCCTTCAGTCCCCATTCAACGCCTCCCCTGGAGCCGCTCTCCTGAACACCGGAAACCCAGAGCCTTCGCCCGAGAACCTCTATCAGGCGTCTACCACGGAAGAGAAACTCCGCGGCAAGTACTACACCCCGCCGGAGTTGGTGCGTCTGGTGCTGGAGACGATGGCGCCCGCCGCAGGGGACACGCTGCTGGACCCCTCCTGCGGTGACGGCGAGTTCCTTCTCGGCGCCGCCCGGTTCCTCCTCGACTCGCGGTCGGTAAAGGACGCGCCGGAATTGATCGACCGTCTAGTCGGCTTCGACGTCAATGCCGCGGCGGTCGCGGCGGCTAAAACGCGTGTGTGCGCCCTGGTCCGGGAGCGACTGGGAGTGAGGGTCGAACCGGACGACCTGCGGATCTACTGTGAAAACGCGCTCGATTTCCCCGATCGGCATTCCCTCGAACTGCGCCTGGGCACGTTCCGTGGCCGGTTGCTGATCATTGGCAATCCCCCTTACGTCGAAGCGAAGCGCCTTTCGACGGAGTTAAAGGCGGAGCTGAAACAGCGTTATCCTTCCGCCGCTTCGGGCGCACCGGATCTCTACCTCTATTTCTTACACGCCTGTTTGGACTGGCTCACTCCAGTAGATCGGTTGGCGCTCGTGCTTCCCAACCGCATCCTGGTGAACACGAATGGCCGCGCCCTGCGCGAGCGGTTGCTGGAGCAGCGACAACTCTGGGGGATCGACTTCGCCACGCGAACACAGGTTTTTCCTGGCGCAGCCGTATATCCGGTGGTGCTCTATGCCGTCGGCTCGCGGGGCGGAAACGATACGCTTCGGCTCGCCTCGATCCTCCGCCGCGACGACGCGCTGCTTCGCTCGCCGCTGCCGGCCGTTGCACCGGAGTTTTACCGCGCCACGACCTGCCGTGCCTTTTTCCCATCGCCGGAGTCACCGGCGCTCGCCGAGTTGTTGGAGCACCTGGTGAACTCGCTGAAGGCCGGGCGGCTGGCGGATGTGCTGGACATCCGCTGGGCCGTATCGTTTCACCGCCAGGGGTTGCGCGAACGGTACGTGAAGCTCTCCCGCGACGGGATGGAGCACGCGCAGCCATTCCTCGGTGGCGGCACCTTCTCGGGCAACGGCGACGTGGAGCGGTATCGCGCCCAGTGGAGCGGCTGGTGGATCGATTACGATACCGCAAGGCTCCGGGACGAGAGCAATCAACTCCCTCCTCTCGACCTTTTCGGCCAACCGAAGATCGTCATCTGCCAGAACTCTCGCACCTTCCGTGTCGCCTACGACGACCGGGGCTACGTGCTTAAAGACACGCTGCTTTGTGGGCTGCTCCGGAACGCGGATCATCCACTGGTGCGTCACCCGCGCGCGCTCGTCGGGCTCCTTTCGTCGCAGGTGGCGCATTTCTACTATTCGCACCTGTTCCACGGCGGTCACGTCAACGGGGGCTACCTCCACTTCTTACGCTCGTTCCTCGCCGACATCCCGCTCGGAAACTGGACCGATGCGACTGCGGCTGGCGTCGATGAGTTGGTCCGCAAGCGGGAGTGCATGGATTCAGGAGGGTCGGCGCAGGTCGTGGAAGGACAGATCGAGGCGCTGGTGGCTGAAGCGTTTGGCTTGGGCGACCCGCAGTTGGCTGCGCTTCGCGTGTGGGCGGGTGCGGACGAAAACTGGCAGGCGCGAGACCGCGTTGGCCGGAGAGCGGAGCGGCAAACGATGGGGGAACATCCGGCGTAGAATTCCTCAGCCCGCCATGCAGACCCCCTTCGAACCACCCCAGCGAGCCAGCCTCGTACCCCTCTTCGCGGCTCTCGCCGTCTGGACACTCGGGGCCGCCCTCACGCCCTGGCTAGGGGTGTGGGGCGGAGTGGGCGGCGCGGCCTTGTTGGTGGGGGCTGGCTTTGCGCTCGCTTATCCCAAGGCAGTCGGCCCACTCTGCCGCTTGCGGCGCGAACTCGTGGTTCAGGGCTTCGTCGCCGGCGTTGTCATGATCTCGGCGACCTACCTGCTTTTTCCGGTCGCCTGTAAGGTCGTCCCGTCCCTACAACCGCGCACCCGCGAGTTGTACCATCTCTTCAACTCCGGTCCAGCGGCCCTGCGCTTTTTACTACCTCTGGTAATCGTGGGTGAAGAAGTGGTGTGGCGCGGCATCGTCCAGGGTGTCATTGCGCGGCGCGTGGGAGTCGTTGGCTCCGCGGTGGCTACGGCGGTCATCTACGCTCTCGCTCACGCGCCGGTCAACGTGCTGCTGGTGCTGGTCGCCCTTTGCTGCGGGCTGTATTGGGGACTACTTCGCGCGCGTACCGGCAGTCTGGTCCCCTCGTTGCTCGCTCACCTTATGTGGGACCTCATGGTGATGGTGTGGCTTCCACTCCTCCGCTGATGGGCCAGGAGTGACCCGAAAGTCGCCTTAAGAATCGCCTTAGACTCCCGGGAGAGCCTCGCGTCGGCTGGCTTTCGGCCATAGCCGTCAACTATCTTCTGCTTGCGCGCCATAGTAGATGCCGCGGCGGACCGATTTATGGTCAATCTCAGCTGGATTACGTGAAATGCGACACTGACGCAGTATAAAGCCGGCTGCCTGAGGAACAATCCACCTGAAACATCATCAGTACGGAGTATAGAAAAGCACTCTGGTACGCCAATTATCGCCGCTAGGCAGTAGTCAGGTGAGAACATCGATGTTAGGTGTCTTCTCGAAAATCGCACAGCGGAAATCCCACGGGCGCACTCGGGCAGCGCTTTCTCCGGAAAGCCAGGAGCAGGCGGAAGCGTCGCTGGCTCTCGCGCGGGAGCTGCTGCACGCCGTGGAACAGTTCGTAATCTCCACCCCGGACCTCGACAGCTCGCGCTTTTTACACCGCATCCGCGGGACTGCCGCGAAGTTGACGTCGGACGTGGAGCCCGGAAACATTCAGGTCTTTCGTCAGTGGATCGGCAACGCGCTGCGGGCGTTTGGCTCCCTGCAAAAAAGCTACATCTCGGAACGCGAAGCCGAGATGTGGCGCCTTCTGGATGCCTACTCCCGTACTACGGACATCACCCTGCACCGTGAGCATCAGCTCGTTAGCCAGATCCAGGGTGCCCACGAGCGGATGCGCGAACTGGTAAGCCTCCAGGATATCCGCCAGGCGCGCGCGGAGTTGGAGAGCGAGATTCAACGAGTGCAGCGAGCGGTCAACGTCAAAGCCCAGGAAGACAAGGAACGTACCACTGCACTTGGTCGCGAAGTCGCTCGGCTGGAGAGTGCGCTAGCCAGTGCCCGCGGACAGGCCAACTACGACGTACTCACCCGCGTTTACCACCGTGCCATCGTCGACGACCGGCTGCGCGCTCTGCTGAAAGACGGGAAGCCGGTTAGCTTTGCCCTGATGGACGTGGACAACTTCCGCACCATCAATACCACCCTCGGGCACGCGGTGGGAGACAAAGTCCTCTCCATGGTGGGCGATCAGCTTCACCGCATCTCCCGCTCCACGGACACTGCCGCGCGATACGGCGGTGACGAATTTGCGTTCCTGGCGGTCGGGGGCACTACGGAGCAGCTCGCGCAGCGCCTCGCAGGCGCCGTTGCACGCCGGCACGTCCGCCTCGAGATCGATGATCGCACCTGCTCCGTTCTGCTTTCGTTGAGCGTGGGTATCAGCGCCAGTTCGCCCGGGGATACGTTCGACGTAGTCCTGGAGCGCGCCAGCCGCGCCCTGTCGGTGGTGAAGGCCGGCGGTAAGGGCGGCATCCTCCTCGCCCAAAGCTAATCCCGCGAGCGCATCCACCCACCTGCGTAGATGCCCACCTACCCCCGTCCGAAGGCTGTGCTGGGCCTTCACGGCGCGTAGCGTCTCCGATTTGCGGATATATTGAGGGGGCATCGTCCCCCCGACCGCAAGGAGACCGCATGAGCGCGCAGCCGAAGCACACCAACCGCCTGTCGGAAGCTACCAGCCCTTACCTGCTGCAGCACGCCCACAACCCGGTGGATTGGTACCCCTGGGGGCCGGAGGCGCTCCAGCGAGCGCGGTGCGAGGACAAGCCGATCTTCCTCTCCATCGGCTACGCCGCCTGCCACTGGTGCCACGTCATGGAGCGAGAGAGCTTCGAGAACGAGGCGGTGGCGGCCGTCCTCAACCGGGACTTCGTCTGCATCAAGGTGGATCGAGAGGAGCGCCCGGACCTGGACGAGATCTACATGACGGCGACTCAGCTCATGACGCACAGCGGCGGCTGGCCGATGTCCGTCTTCCTTACTCCGGACCTCAAGCCGTTCTATGCGGGCACTTATTTCCCACCGGACGACCGCTGGGGCCGCCCCGGATTCATGACGCTGTTGGCCGAGCTTTCCCGCACCTGGCAGGAGCGGCGGGCGCACGTGGACGAGCAGGCGGAGCGGTTGGCGCAGGCCATCGCGCAGCTTACGGCGGGTGGCGCGGGGCAAGGCGTGGTCAACACAACGCTGGTGAGCAACGCGCTCATCGAGCTGTCGAGAGGCTTTGATGCCCGGAATGGGGGCTTCGGCAGTGCCCCCAAATTCCCGCCCAGCATGCGGCTGGAATTAATCCTGCGCCGCTACCGCGCCGACCAGGACGACACGCTGTTGCCGATGCTGGAGACGACCCTGGACCGCATGGCGCGCGGTGGGATGTACGACCAGGTGGGTGGCGGCTTCCACCGTTACAGCGTGGATGAGCGGTGGCTGGTCCCCCATTTCGAGAAGATGCTGTACGATAACGCCCTCCTCGCCCGGGTTTACGCCCTGGCCTACGAAGAGACCGGCGAGTGGTATCACGAGCGAGTAGCCCGCGAGATTCTGGACTACGTGCTGCGGGAGATGACACATCCGGACGGCGGTTTCTACTCCACCACCGATGCGGACAGCGAGGGCGAGGAAGGGAAGTTCTTCGTCTGGAGCCCCGACGAAGTTCGCGAGGTGCTCGGGCAGGAGGACGGGGAGCTCTTCTGTCGCATCTACGACATCACGCCGGCCGGCAACTTCGAAGGACACAGCATCCCTAACCTGCTGCCGCGCAGCCTGCGCGAGTGGGCAAACGAGTTGGATATGGACGAGGAGGGCCTGGACGAGCAATTGGCTCCACTGCGCCGAAAACTGTGGGCGCACCGCGAGACCCGCGTGCATCCCTTGCTGGACGATAAAATCCTGTCCGGCTGGAATGGGTTGATGATCCGTGCCTTCGCCGAAGCCTACCGGGTCTTCGAGGAAGACAGCTATCTGGAAGCGGCCGAGACTGCCGCAGACTTCGTGCTCAGCCAGATGCGGGACGGGGACCGCCTCCTGCGGTCATTCCGCGACGGACGCGCGGCGTTGAATGCGTACCAGGAAGATTACGCCTACCTCTCGGTCGCGCTCCTCGACCTGTATCTAGCTACGGGCGAAGATCGCTGGAAAGAAGAAGGCCTCAATCTCCTGAACCAGATGACCGAGCGGTTCTGGGACGTGGATGGGAACGGCTACTTCTTCACCAGTCACGACCACGAGACATTGATCGCACGCACCAAGAGCTTCCAGGACGGCGCGACGCCCTCGGGTAACTCGATGGCGGTGCAGGCGTTGATCCGCGCCGCGAAGATCACGGGAGAGGCCGGCTACCGGCAGCAGGCGTCCGCAATCCTCGGGACGTCGGCGCCGCTGATCATTGAAATGGCCGCTGCGTTTCCCAACATGCTCGTCGCGGCGGACGAGTACCTGCAGATCTGGAAAGAGGGTGTGCGAGTCCCCGGGGCGGATGCGGTAAATCTCACCGGCTACGTGTCGCGCTCTGGCGTGCGTCCGGGCGAGAAGGTGTGGATCGCCGTGCGGGCGGAGATCCAGCCCGGCTTCCACATCAACAGTTGGCAGCCGACCCACGACTACCTGATCCCCACGCGGCTCGTCCTGGACGAAACGCCCGGCTTCCAGGCGAAGCGCGAGTCATATCCCCCGTCGCATGAACTGCGGGTCGGGCACGAGGAGGAGAGCCTGCTCATCTACGAGGGTACGGTGCTCTTTGGAATGGAGATCGAAGTCGCGGAAAACGTTTCCCCGGGCAACCATCCACTTCAATTTACCATGCGCCTTCAGCCGTGCGACGATCAGCAGTGCTACCCGCCACTGGAAGCCCGGATGCGTTTCAACCTCGCGGTTGCCTCCGACGGCGGCCAGCCCCAGCACCCCGCAATCTTCGGACCGCTCGAAGAGCAAGCGGGTTGACCCATGCGCCATTTGAATGCGATCGGTCGCGGGGCGCGCACCAGGCTCGATTCGACGAGCTACGGGCGTACCGGTGTTAACCTGCGCTACCGACGAGTAGAGGTATGAAACGGCTGCTTCTGCCCTTCACAGTCTGCGCACTGTCAATGTTTTGCTCCGGTATTGGAGTGGGTGCACCGGCTCGCTCCCAACCCTCTACTTCCCCTTACACGGCTCCCGAAGGCGTGTATCAGGTCTCCATCGCTGACGACGTCACGGTGCGCGACGGCAAGCGCAACAAAGAACTGAAGATCAAGGTGTACGCGCCGGATGCTCCTGGACGCTTCCCGCTCATCGTCTTCTCGCACGGCGCGGGTGGCTCCAGGGAGAGCTTTGGACCACTGGCGCATTACTGGGCGGCGCACGGGTTCATCTGCATCCACCCGTCTCACGCGGATGCGCTGGTTGGCGGCAGTTCCGCCGGCATGTCCCCCCGCGGTGCGTTGGGAAGTCTGCTCGCCCGCACGCTCGGAAGTCCTACGGCATGGGTAAACCGGGCGCGGGACATCTCGTCGGTAATCGACGGCCTGGATCAAGTTGAGAAAGGCGTCCCCTCTCTGAAGGGACATCTCGATCGAAAGCGAATTGGGGTGGGCGGGCACTCGTTCGGCGCATTCACGGCGATGTTGATCGGCGGTGCAACCGTAGATCTGTCGGCAGGTGAAAAGGACCGGACCTTTCTCGATCCTCGCGTGAAAGCGATCCTGGTGGTGTCCGGCCAGGGCACCGGCCAACAGGGCCTCTCGGAGCGCTCGTGGCGGAAAGTGTTCATCCCGATGATGACCGTGACCGGTTCCGAAGATCGGGGCGCCGCTGGGCAGGGGCCGGAGTGGAAGAAACAACCGTTCGACTTCAGCCGGCCGGGAGACAAGTACCACCTGTTCCTCGAAGGCGCCAACCACTTCTCTTTCGGCGGCGAGTTAGCCGGTGGGGGCCTGGCGGCGGGCGGGCTTGGTCCCGGCGTTCGCGCCCGTCTGAGCGGTGGCCGTCGCGTCGGTTTTGGCGGGGGGCAACTGCGGGGCCAGGAAGGTGTGTTCGAGGCAATGAAAGCGGGCTCCCTCGCATTCTGGAACGCCTACCTCAAGGACGATTCCCACGCGAAGGAGTCTCTCGTGTCGAACCGCCTGGCCGTGGCGACGCAGGGCAAGGCCACCATCGCTCATCGCTAAAGGAATCGACTTACGCCGCAGGGGCGGGCATCGGTGAACAGGAGCGCAGGTCGCCACTACCGTGCTGTGCCCGGCTTTGAAATTGCGAGAATGCATGGGATTGCCTTTCGCACGACGAAGGCTTCCACTGGGACCTGCGAGAATGCCTGGTTTACGTGGGGTCATCAGGCGAGAGCCTATCCGGTCGCCGGCAACCTTTCCGTAACGAATCGCGTTCTCACATCGCACCGAAGATCGGAGACACCGTTGGAGATTCGAAACACCGCCGAGCGCCTGATCGTGGGCAACGCCAACCTTTCCGCCTCCACATTCGACGACGTCGACCTCTCCGGCGCGGGCTTTACGAATGTGAACCTATCGCGCGCCTCTCTCACGGATATCGATTTACACGGCGCCGGTTTTCGTGACGTCAACCTTCGCGACGTAGACATTCGGGACTGCGCGCTCCAGGGAATGCGCATCGACGGCGTACTCGTCACCGACCTGTTCGCGGCGTACCGGAGTGGGTCCGGCAAGCCCGGATAACTGCGGCATAATAGCTGCGGACCCACCCCGGAGGTGCCGGGTCGTTTCGGAAAGGGTCTTGCCAGAGAGAAGTAACGATGCGCGAAGAACTGCAGACCCTGGGGGAGGCGCTCTACCGGCCCGCCCCGAAATCATCTGGTTTCATCGATCTCGCCGCGCATGCCGCGGAGACCGTCGTGGTCATCCCCGCGGGCGGCTTCGGCTACCGGATGCGCTCGGTAGACGAACCGGAAGGTGCGACGACCCAGAAGTCGCTCCTGCCGCTGCCCAACGGCGAGACGCTGATTGGGCGGATCATCCGCCAGTATGCAGAGGCCGGGTTCCGCCAGTTCGTGGCGCTGCTAAACCACGCGGGAGAGGAAGTGGCGGCGCACCTGGACGGCGGGCGACCGTGGAGCGTGAACATCCAGTGCAGCTACGACCCCGAAAGCGGCGGCAGCGGACGCACCGGCGCGATGGTCCATGCCATGGATTTGGGCATCCTGCCGGAAACTGCGCCGACCGTGGTCCACAACGCCGACTGCCAGATCATGCGCTACGAAGGCTCGTTCACCGCGGACCTCCTTCGCACCCATGTCGAGGCGGTCGCCTCCGGCAATGTCCTGGCGACTCTGGCGGCGGTGGACGGTATCGTTTACCCCTATACCGGAATGAGCGTAGCCGGGGGCCTGGTCCGCGAGATCGCGATGTACCCCTTTGTGCCAGTACCTGGCCACACCGGGATTACGGTACTCACCCCGGAAGCGCTGGTCAGCATGCGCGAGAACGCCCGTACCAGCGACAAGAACTTCGAGCAGGGACTGTTCCCCCTCTGGGCCGCCGCCGGACGCCTCGCGGCGCTGGTTATCAGCCACCGGAGCTGGGCCGCAGTGGACGACCGCAAGACCTATCGCGTCTTCTCCCAGGCCGTCGCTGAAGAGATCCACCACGGAGACACGGAGACACAGAGAGAACCCAGATAAGAAACGGGGCTGGCGCTTTCGGCGCCAGCCCCGTTTCTGCGGTCAAGCAGCAGTTGCTCTTCGTTATTAGTCTGGAATGTCGCCTAACTTCGGCTCCGGAAGCCAGAAGCTGGCGATAAACCCGCCCAGGTAGACCAGCAACGCCACGGTCCCAGCGGCAAACGCCAACTGCGTAGGCGCCTTATCTCCCGGCATGATGTTGGCCAACTGCGTAGTGAGCAGCGCCGCGGACGTTCCGAACATGCGCCCACCGATGTTCGCGGCGAAGCTCTCACCGGTGCCGCGAAGCCGGGTCGGGTAGACGAGCGGCAAGTAGTTCCCCCAGAAGCTGAACTGGGCCACCGTCAGGAAACCGGCCAGGAAAGCGCCATAGCGGAACAACTCCAGGTTGTTCCGAGCCGGGAAAAAGAAGACCAGCGGAATCAGGATCAAGCCGGGGACCTGGAAGATGCGCAGTAACTTCCGGCGGCTGGAGATGATCACCGCGAGCAGTGCTAACACGATCCGGCCGGCAAGTCCGCCGAATTCCTGCATGGCCTGTACGCTGCTAACCGATACTTCGGTCTTCTCCCGGACCTGCGCCGTGATCTTTGGCAGCTTGGCGACGATTGCGTCCACCTGCTCCGGAGGGAGCACCGCTAGCTGCGGGATATCGTGGATGGCCTTCGCCTGGACCTTGGGAGGTTTGGTCGCAGCTTCGGCCAGTTGCTTCATCACCGGACCCCGCTGCTCTTTCGGCAGCGCCGCCAGATCCGAGCCCATCCCTTCCTGCAGCGTCGCGCGGGACTGGGCCACCACTTCCGGAAGACCGGGGACGATGCGTGGAATGTGCTGGATGGCGCCGAAGGCCGCTCCGAAGCTGCACGCCATCATGATCATCGTCACCCAGGTAGTCTGCCGGAAGGCAGGCTGAAACAGCTCACCGAACTGCGGCCGCTGCAGGGTGCCGGCTTCCTTCTTCTCCGCCCATGCGGGGGATTCCGGGAGGAATGGCCGGATGATGATCAACGGGATGGCGGGGATCAGGCCGGACATCATCGTATAGCGCCACGGGTCGTGCGCGCCGTAGACCGCCGGCAGGCCCTCGGCGCCCTTGACGATGAGGAAGTAGGCGCCGGTGACTAGCATTCCGCCGAATGAGCCGAACGCCTGGGTCCAGCCCAGGATCGATTCGCGCTGTCTACCATGGGGGAACAGCTCCGCGAGCCAGGCGACCGCCGCCACGAACTCGATGCAGACGCCGATCATCGTGGTGCAGCGCAGCGCCAGGAACACCGGCAGCGACGTTGCGAAACCCGAGGCCAGAGCCGAGAACGCGTATAGCAAGATGCTCCAGAACAGGATCCGGCGGCGGCCGAACCAGTCTGTAAGGTATCCGCCGACCAATCCGAAGATGCCGCCGAAGACCGCGGGGACGAAGAGGAGCATCCCCGCCCAGGTGTTGAACTCCGGCGTTCCCGGCCGAATCTGCCCCATCTCCAGCAGGACGGGGCGCAGGACCAGCGGTTGGACCAGGATCGTATAGGTATCGAAAGCAAAGCCGATCGCCGAGATGACGATGATCAACCAGTGAGTCAGTGTAAGACGCACCGCGGGCGGGCTAGATTGAGGTTCGGACATGACACTCCTACAGAGCGAACGGTCGGCATCTGGTGCTACCAAGTTGGGGCGTTGCCCCGCCGAATTCCTATCATTTGCAGATTTGGTCTTCTCGTTGCGACCCCGGCAGTGCGGTTGTCGGGCATCAACCACCCGGCTTACGGCCTGATTGGCAGCACCGTATGCCATCGCCGGCTGGGGCTGGTTTGACCATCCTTCAGGCGCGAAGATATAATTGCGGCACCCCTCCAGCCAACTCCCGCACCGCTGGTGCATGGGGCTTGACCCACGGGGTCCACCGCATTTGAGTCCCGCTCTCGGGACGGAACAGTAGTTTATGCCTCACGAGCCGAAGTCGATCGGCGTAGGAATTCTAGGCTGCGGAGTTGTCGGAACCGGCACCATCCGCACCCTGCAGGAGAACGCCGCCGCCATCGAGCGCCAGCTCGGCGCCCGGCTGGTTCTCAAGAAGGTCTGCGTCCGCAACCTGGACAAGCCCCGGTCGGTCGATGTTTCTCCGTCGCTGTTTACCTCCAATCCAAGCGAAGTGCTGGACGATCCGGAAATCCAGATCGTAGCGGAGCTGATCGGCGGCATCGAGCCGGCGGGTGATTACATCCTCCAGGCGCTGCGGAACGGCAAGCATGTTGTCTCCGCGAACAAGGAGCTGATTGCCAAAGCGGGTCATCACTTGCTGGTAGAGGCCGCGGAGCGGAAGTTGGACTTCTTCTTCGAAGGCGCGGTCGCCGGTGGGATTCCGATCATCCGTGCTCTGAAAGTGTCGCTCGCCGCCAATCGCGTGAGCGAAGTGATGGGGATCGTGAACGGCACCACGAACTACATCCTGACGCAGATGGCGCAGAATGGGCTCGACTTCGGAGTGGCGCTGGCGGAAGCGCAGGCCAAGGGCTATGCGGAAGCCGATCCGACCGATGACGTGGACGGTTTTGACGCGGCCTACAAGCTCTCGATCCTTGCCAGCATTGCGTTCCAGAGCCGCGTGCCGCTGGAACAGGTTTACCACGAGGGCATCCGAGGCGTAACGGATCGGGACATCGCTTACGCCCAGCAACTCGGCTACGTAATCAAGCTGGTCGCCATCGCCAAAGAGAGCGACGCCGGGATGGAGTTGCGCGTCCATCCCGCGATGCTCCCCCACTCGCACCCGCTGGCATCCGTCAACGACGTGTTCAACGCCGTTTTCGTGCGCGGCAACGCCGTGGGCGAGGTGATGTTCTACGGTCGCGGCGCGGGCTCGATGCCCACCGGCAGCTCCGTGGCGGCGGACATTCTGGAAGTGGCGCGCGGGATGGTGTTCGGCGGCAGCGGCCGGATCGCGTGCACCTGTTTCACGAGCAAGCCGATCGTCCCCATCGAACAGGCGCGGTCCAGCTACTACGTGCGGACCGAAACGCAAGATCGTCCGGGCGCCATTGCCGCCATCGGCACGGTGTTCGGAGATCACGGGGTCTCGCTGGGCTCGGTCCTGCAAAAGCACGCGGATGGAGAGACGGCGGAGATCGTCTGGATTACCCACCAGACGCAGGAAGGCAACTTGCGCGCAGCGCTGCAGGAGATCGAGGCGCTGCCGGTGGTCCGTCGCGTTGCCAATTGGATCCGGGTGGAGGAGTAAGATGATCACCACTGCTCCCCCGTCGGCCGGTTGGCCGGGCCTCATCGAAGCGTACCGGTCGTTTCTACCGGTGCTTCCCGGCACCCGCGTCATCACCCTCCACGAAGGAAACACGCCGCTCATCGAGGCACCGCAGTTGGCGCGCGCGCTCACCGGCACCAGCGCGCTGCGCGTGTTTCTGAAGTACGAGGGACTCAACCCGACCGGCTCCTTCAAAGACCGTGGAATGACGGTGGCCATGACCCAGGCCGTGGCCCGCGGCGCCGAGGCGGTGATCTGCGCGTCCACCGGTAACACCTCAGCCGCCGCCGCTGCCTATGCCGCCAGGGCAGGCGTCAAGTGCGCCGTGCTCCTCCCCCACGGAATGACCGCGCTGGGCAAACTGAGCCAGGCGCTGATCCACGGCGCCACAGTGGTGGCAATCGATGGCAATTTCGACGATGCGCTGCGCCTGGTCCGAGAGATCTCCGAGGCCCGGCCGGTGGCGCTGGTCAACAGCATCAACCCGGACCGCATCGAGGGTCAGAAAACGGCCGCCTTCGAGATTTGCGACACGCTGGGCGATGCCCCCTACTTCCACTGCATCCCGGTGGGAAATGCGGGCAACATCACTGCTTACTGGAAGGGGTATCGCGAGTACCGGGAGCACGGTCGCAGCACGCGATTACCGCGGATGCTCGGCTTCCAGGCCGCGGGCGCTGCGCCCATCGTGTCGGGACACGTCGTCGACAAGCCCGAGACCATCGCCACGGCGATCCGCATCGGCAATCCCGCAAGCTGGCGTGGCGCGGAAGCCGCGCGCGATGAAAGCGGCGGACTGATCGATGCAGTGACCGACGATGAGATCCTGGCCGCGTACCAGCTGCTGGCCCGCTCCGAAGGCGTGTTTTGCGAGCCAGCATCCGCGGCCTCGGTGGCGGGTCTTCACAAGCTCTGGAACTCCGGCTACTTCCGCGATGTCCCGCAATCGGAGCGGGTGGTCGTGTGCACCCTCACCGGGCACGGTCTGAAGGACCCGTCGACGGCGATCAAGACCATAGCCGAGCCGAAACCGGTCCCTGCTGACCTCGCCGCCGTGCTGGATGCCATCGGACTGTAGTCGAACGCGAGAGAAGCAGCGTGTGAGGCGGAAGGATAGGGCGCCGGCGTCTCGGCGGCATCCTGGCGTAGAGACGCCGCCGACTGGATACACGCGACACTTCTGCTTTGCGGTTCTATAAGCTTGGCTGCCAGCGCTACTTCGAACATCGAGACATTTTTAACTGATGAGCCAGACTACTCCCGCCGAAGTCGTACTCCGCACCGAGCTAACCGGACTCCCCCCGTTCATCCGCGGCAAGGTACGCGACGTGTACGATCTGGGCGAGCGCCTGCTGATCGTGACCACCGACCGTATCTCGGCCTACGACTCGATCCTGCCGAACGGCATTCCGGGCAAGGGGCAGGTCCTTACACAGCTCTCGGCCTTCTGGTTCCAGCGCTTCCGCTCCTTCTGCCCGAACCACTTGCTGACGGTGGAGACTACTGACATCGTGGAGGAGCTGGGCAAGCTGGGCGTGCAAGCGCCGGACACGGTGCTTCACGGTCGCTCGATGATTACGCGGAAGACCCAGGCACTGCCGGTAGAATGCGTGGTGCGCGGCTACCTGGATGGTAGCGGCTGGAAGGAATACCGGCAGAGCGGCTCCGTCTGCGGCATCTCCTTGCCGGAAGGGCTGCAGCAGGGCTCCCGCCTTCCCGAGCCGATCTTCACGCCTGCCACCAAAGCCCACGAGGGTCACGACATCAACATCACCCACGCGGAGATGGCGAAGCTGGTCGATCCGGCCGTGATGGACCGCGCGATGGAGCTGAGCCTGCAGGTGTACACTACCGCCTCGGACTTCGCCTACGAGCGCGGCATCCTGATCGCGGACACCAAGTTCGAGTTTGGGGTTCTCGACGGCGAAGTGGTGATGATCGACGAATGCCTCACGCCGGACTCCTCGCGCTTCTGGGACGCGGCCCACTGGCAGCCCGGCGGCCCCCAGCCGAGCTTCGACAAGCAGTTCGTGCGCGACTACCTCGACGCCATCGGCTGGGATCACTCTCCCCCCGCACCGCAGCTCTCGGACGAGGTGGTGCAGAACACCGCCGCCAAGTACCGTGAACTGTTTGTGCGCATCACGGGCACGGACCCGGTGTAGCTCGCTCGAAACGTCGACCGGGCTCCGGTTGTCTGCCCTGTGGCCCCTGTTGGCGCTTCTAAACTTTCCGCCCCCTACATTGATTTCCGCAAGCCGTAGTGCAGTGCGGTAAGCGTTCACCGGGCGTGGGTCATCGCGGGGTTCGAATGGTCCTACGGGCTTTTGATCCCGCGTTAGCAACCATCGTCTCTTGAAGTGATGGCGACCCTAGCAAGTGCGGAAAGAGCCGGCAGCGCGGTGTGGAGCGACGACGAGATTTGCGCCGGGATGCGAGATCCCGCGCACCGCGAGCGTGCCTTTCGCGCGCTGCACGTCCAGTACGGCCCTCGGCTGCTGGGTCTCCTCACGCGGATCTGCCACGGCGACCAGGATCGCGCGGAGGACCTCCTCTGCCGCTCGCTCTACAAAGCCTACGTCCACCTGGCCCAGTCCCCGGCGCCCCGCTCGCTGCGGGCGTGGCTTTACACCGTGGCCACCCGCACCGCTTTGGACGAGTTGAGGCAGTCGGCCCACCGGGACCCGCTCTACCACTCCGTGCCGCTGGACGAAGAGCTGCTGCAAACGGCGGCTCCTACCGAGGAGGCCGGCTCAGCCATGGGTCTGGACGCGGCCGTGGGAGCGGTGCTGCTCGAATTGGAAGCGGAAGACCCGCGGTATCGCACGCTGCTCGAGATGGAGCACGTCGGCATCTGCGACCGCGGAGAGATTGCTGCGGCGACCGGGATCGAACGGAAACAGCTCTCCCAGTATCTGAAGCGCGCCCGGGCACGCTTTCTCGTCCTGGCGCGGCAACAGCCCGTGCTTGCCGCTCTGGAGCGCGGCTGGACTGCGGAGGATCGACCATGATGGAGCACGACACGGAACCGTTGGAGCCGAATGACGAGCGCCTCTGGGAGCTTCTCACATCCTGCCTCGGCAACGAGGAACTAGGTGCGGAGACGGTCTCTACTCTCGAGGCGTCTACCGCGGCACCGCCGTTATCGCCGGGCCTCAAGTCGCGATTGGGGCGAGTGGCGCGGCAAGCGGAGGCAGACCTGGAGTTCGCGACGACGCTGGAGAAGCATCGCCAGCGCGCTACGCTGGGGAGCTATCTCACGTTTCTCCGGGGGAAAGCGGAGTGGACGGTCTCCGAAACGGCGAAGCGCGTGCGGCTGGAGTTTCAGTGGCTCGCGGATCTGGAGCGCGATGCCCTCGCGCCTACGGAAATCCCCGCGCGTAGGCTGGCGGAGTTGCTCAAACGGTTGAAGGGCTCGCTGGAGATGGTGGAGCGCTTGCTGCCGAGCACCATCCAGGCACCGCGCCAAATCGCCACCTCGGGACGAGATAGCCTCTACCGGCGCGGCTCATCCACCGGACAAGGCCGCTGGTCCGAGCCGCCGGACGCACCGCCCGCGCAAGAGAACCCCGAGTATCGCGAGCAACTCCACGCGGTGGAGCGCCTGAGGGAGCAGTTGCGGGCGCTCTGGTGAGGGGCTATAGCCGCAGCGAGCGCAGTCGCAGTTGCACGGCCTGGTGACTCACTTCGAAACGCTGCGCGACGAGCGCCGCCACTGGCTTCCGCTTCCACTCCGCGGCGAACAGAGCGGCCGGCATCAGCAACTCTGCCGCGAACTGGTTGGCCTCGATCTCCAGTGGGTCCGCTGGTTCAAGATCCGGTGTGTCCTGATCCCGCAGCGGCCGGGATAACTCCACGCCACCCTCGAACGGGCGCTGATGGTGGTGCAACACCAGGTGCCCCCATTCGTGCGCCAGGGTAAAGCGCAATCGCGGCAGTGCCAGCTTTCGCGCCACCGCTATGTGTGCGATTTCGCCTTCCCACCACGCCTCGCCCGCCGTGTCATCCTCGTATTCCACGAGGTGCACCTCGACGCCCTCAACCACGAGCAGGTATTCTACCGGGACCGGCGGCGCGGCAACCCGGTGCCGCCGCAAGTATTTGCGCGCCACGTCGTGTGCGAAGTCTCTTCGCGCTCGTTGAGTTCGCATCGTTAGCAAGTTTCGTCACTGACTCCCGGAGCCCGGCTTTTGTCCGGAGGCTGTCCGGCTACCCATTAGCTGTATGAGTTTATCTTCGATTTCCTGTGGCATTGACTTCGGCACCAGCAACTCGCTGGCCGCCGTCGCCGGACCCGGCGGCGTCACCCTGTGCGACGTCGATCCCGTTAACAGCGATCCCCAGGTGCTGCCCTCGCTGCTCTACTTCAGCCGCTACGGCTGGCAGCGGGTCGGACGCGCCGCGACCCAGGCGTATCAAGAGGATCCGGACGGCCGGTTCGTACGGGCGCTCAAGTCGGCGCTGCCGGAGTATACCCCGGACGACCGATTTCGGATGTTCCAGAAGACGTACACCCTCCCCGGGCTCCTGCAGATCGTCTTCGAGCGCATCCAGGAGCGGCTCCAGGAGCAGGTAGGCGTCCCCGTAAGGCAGGCGACTGTCGGGCGTCCGGTGCGCTTCTCGGCGAATCCGGAGATCGATCACCGTACGGAGGAGATGCTGCGGACTGCCGCGCAGTCCGCCGGCTTCGAGACGGTGCGCTTTCTCTCGGAGCCGGAAGCTGCCACGCGTTACTACTTCTCCCGCGACCACTCCGCCCCCGAGGCCACGGTGCTGGTGTTCGACTTCGGCGGCGGCACCCTGGACCTCTGCCTCGCGCACTGGGCGCACGGCAGCTACGAGGTGCTGGGCACGTCCGGCGTCTCGATCGGGGGGACCCTCCTGGACCGCATCCTTTTCGAGCAGAAGCTGCTCAAACATCTAGGCAAGGGGCAAACCTGGGGGCGCGGACTGGAGCTTCCGAACTCGTTATTCAACCGCCTCGTCAACCCGGACGCCAGTTGGCGGATCACCGAGAGTGAATACTCTCACGAGGTACGGCAGATCCTCCATGCCAGCACGGCCTGGGGCTCGGTATCCTCGCAGATCAAGACCTTGCATGAGGTGGTTACGAAACGGCTCGGCCCGAACCTCTTCGGTGCCATCGAGCAGGCCAAGGTGCGCCTTTCTGACGTCCCGCAGACGGAGATTCGCTTCCAGGCAGGCGATATCCGGATCGTCGAGCCGCTGACCCGGGCCGAGTTGTGGGACCACTTTCACGAACAACTGGAAGCGATCCGTAACTTGATCGAGGGGACGCTCGCCAGGGCCGGGCTGTCGCCCCAGAACGTTGACCGCGTCATTCTCGCGGGCGGCTCCTCGGGCCTCGTATGCATCCAGGAGCTACTCTCCCAGATGTTCGGCAGCGACCGGGTCCCGCTGCGCCAGGACCTCTTCACCAGTATCGTGAGCGGCCTCGCCCTGGATGCTGCAGGTAGCCGATCTTGAAACCGGATCAATCACCGCAGAGACACAGAGGACGCAGAGAGGGGAACAACTGTAGCCTCTTGCCAGGATAGCTCTCAAACTCTCTCTTCTCTGCGTCTCTGCGGTGATTGACATCCGCCTGACTTAATTTCCATGCCGCAGATCGTTGCCGAGAACCTGACGAAGTCGTTCCGCATTGCGGAGCGCGATCCCGGTAATTGGGGCGCGGTGCGAGGGCTGTTCCGGCGGCGTTACCGCGAGATGCGGGCGCTGGACGGTGTCTCCTTCTCGTTGGACGCTGGCGAGTTGGTGGGCTACATCGGGCCGAATGGGGCAGGGAAGTCCACCACCGTCAAGCTCCTCTCCGGGATCATGCTTCCGGACAGCGGGCGCTGCGAGGTGATGGGCCGGGTACCCTGGCAGGAGCGAATCGCGCACGTGCGGCAGATTGGGGTGGTGTTCGGGCAGCGCACGCAGCTCTGGTGGGATCTCCCCGTCGTCGAGTCGCTCGAACTGCTGCGCGACATCTACGGGGTGGCACGGGCGGATTACGCCGCGGCGCGGGACGAACTGATTGCGCTGCTCGGCCTGGAGGCCCTCCTCGATGTGCCGGTGCGGCAGTTGAGCCTGGGACAGCGGATGCGGTGTGACCTCGCGGCGGCGCTGATCCACGCGCCCCGGCTGCTCTTCCTCGACGAGCCGACCATCGGTCTCGACGCAATCTCCAAACTCGCCGTCCGGGATTTCGTGAAGCGCCTTAACCGGGAACGGGGTGTCACGGTGATTCTCACCACGCACGATATGGACGACATCGAGGCGCTCTGCTCTCGCGTCATGGTCATTGCCCATGGCGGCATCCTCTCGGATGGCTCGTTGGACCGCTTGCGCGCCCAGTATTGCCGGGAGCGGTGGCTCACCATCGATCTGGAGCGCGAGTCCCTCTCCATAGACGACCCTGCGGCGGCAGTAATTCGACGGGACGGGGGCCGCGTCGTGCTCCGCTTCGATCCCCAAGAGGTTACCTCCGCGGCGCTGATCGCGCGGGTTACGGCGCGATATCCGGTACGAGACCTCTTCGTACAGGATCCGCCCATTGAAGAGCTAATCGCTCGGATCTATACCGAGTCCAGCGCATGAGCGGAAGCAGTCTCAACGCATACGGAGCGATCTTCGGTGCGCGCTTTCGCGTCCTGCTCCAGTACCGAGCGGCAGCTGCCGCGGGACTGGCCACGCAGCTCTTCTGGGGGCTGATCCGCGTGATGATCCTCGACGCGTTCTATCGATCCTCGAAGACGCCACAGCCGATGAGCTTCTCGGACGTGGTCAGCTACGTCTGGCTCGGTCAGGCGACGCTGCTGCTCATCCCCTGGAACTTGGACGCGGACGTTCGCAGCCAGATACGCAC
>Ga0255338_1003159_pt1 | contig 20722 bp, 15 predicted proteins | sample MeOH1_35cm_T4_19_FD_203715 | JGI IMG/M metagenome (GOLD analysis project Ga0255338, IMG submission 203715) | Sandy soil microbial communities from University of British Columbia, Vancouver, Canada - MeOH1_35cm_T4_195 | ecosystem: Engineered > Artificial ecosystem > Sand microcosm > Unclassified ...
GCCCTTGGAGTCGTAGACGCGGGTCGTCAGCGAGGGGGTGTAGTCCTCGAGGGTGTGGATCGGCGGCATCCCCTCGAGGAGCTTGCGCAGGGCGACGGAGCCGGCGCCGACGGCGAGGAACGCGACGGCCGCGAGGAAGTAGAAACGGGCACGGGTCATGAAACGGGATTCTACCATTTCGTACACTCTGACCATGAAGATCGGCTTCCACGGGGGCGTCGGAGAGGTGACGGGGTCCCGTCACCTGCTCGAGGCCGAGGGCCTGAAGGTCCTCCTGGACTGCGGCCTGTTCCAGGGCCACCGCCAGGAGGCCCTGACCAAGAACCGGGACATCCCCTTCGACCCGTCCGGGGTGGACGCGGTCCTGCTCTCGCACGCGCACGTGGACCATTGCGGCGGCCTCCCCCTCCTCGTCAAGCGCGGCTTCAAGGGCCTCATCTACTGCACGGAGGCCACGCTCGAGATCACGGCCATCATGCTCCGCGACTCGGCGCGCCTGCAGGAGTCCGACGCCCAGTTCTTCAACAAGATCCACGCGCGACAGGGCAGCAAGGAGACGATCGAGCCCCTGTACACCGAGGCCGACGTCGACGCCTGCCTGGCCCTGTTCGCGCCCCGGCCCTTCATGGCCTGGGTCGAGCTGAGCGACAAGGTCCGCTTCCGCTTCCACAACGCGGGCCACGTCCTCGGCTCGGCGATGATCGAGGTGGAGACGAAGACCGCCAAGGGCGTGCGCCGCGTGTTCTTCACCGGCGACCTGGGCCGCCGCAAGAGCCTGCTGATGGACCCGCCGGACGTCCCCAAGACCGTGGACTACCTCCTCATCGAGAGCACCTACGGCGACCGCAGCCACGACCCCGTCGACCGGGTCGAGTCCCTCCTCAAGACCGTCGTCGACCGCGCCGTCGCCGAGCAGGGCAAGATCCTGATCCCGAGCTTCGCGCTCGAGCGCACGCAGGAGATCATCTTCGTCCTCGAGAAGATGATCCGCCACGGCCAGATCCCGCTGATCCCCGTCTACGTCGACAGCCCGATGGCGATCAACATCACCGAGATCTTCAGCCGCCACCTCGACGGCTTCTCCTTCTCGCCCGAGTTCAAGGACTACGTCGCCCGCGAGGGCGACCCCTTCGACTTCAAGGCGATCCGCTACGTGCGCACCGCGCTCGAGTCCCAGGCCCTCAACGACAAGAAAGGCCCGATGATCATCCTCTCGGCCTCGGGCATGTGCGAGGGCGGCCGCATCCTGCACCACCTCCGGAACAACCTCGACAAGGACACGACGACCGTCCTCATGGTCGGCTACCAGGCGCAGGGCACCCTCGGCCGCCGCCTTCAGGACGGCGCCAAGAAGGTCAAGATCTTCGGCCTCGAGCACGAGGTCTGGGCGCGCGTCGAGACCCTCCACACCTTCTCCGCCCACGCGGACCAGGGCGACCTGATGTGGTTCATGAAGTCGCTCGACCCGCGCCCGCGGAAGATCTTCCTCGTGCACGGCGACCCCTCCGACCGCGCCGCCCTCAAGGAGCTCCTGCGCGCCGAGGGCATCACCCGCGTCGAGTGCCCCGAGTACGGCCAGGAGTTCCCCCTGGAATGAGCGATTTCGACCTCGTCGTCATCGGCGGCGGCGTCACCGGAGCGGGCGTGGCCCGCGACGCGGCGCTCCGCGGCTTGAAGGTCTGCCTCCTGGAAAGGGGCCAGCCCGGCGGCGGGACCACCGCCGCCTCCACGCACCTGATCCACGGCGGCGTGCGCTACCTTCTCTACGACCGCCTCACCACGCATTCCTCGTGCTGGGACTCCGGCCACATCGTGCGCACCGCCGGCGACCTGCTCACCCGCCTGCCCATCGTCTGGCCGGTCTATAAAGGACACAGCCGCGGCCTGGAGACCGTCGAGACCCTGTTCGAGCAGTACGACCGCTTCCAGCCGATGAAGTACGGCCGCCCGCACCTGCGCCTGACCCCGGAAGCGGCCCTGCGCGTCGTCCCGGGCCTCTCCCCCGAGGGCCTGCTCGGCGCCTTGGTCTTCGACGAGTGGTGGGTGGACGCCGAGGGCCTCGCCCGCCGCACGCTCGACTCGGCGAAAGCCGCCGGCGCCGAGGTCCTGCTCGACACCCCGGTCACCGGCGTGCTCAAGGACGGCGCGCGGGTGGCGGGCGTCAGCGCCGGCGGCCGCGAGCTGCGCGGCAAGGTCACCATCAACGCGGCCGGCCCCTGGATCGACAAGGTCTCGACCCTCGCCGGCGTGCGCATGCCTCTGCGCCTGATGAAAGGCACCCATCTGATCTACAAGGACAAGGCCCTGACGCCGGTGGGCCTTCTGCTCGAGGCCGAGGACCGCTCCCGCTACGTCTTCGTCGTCCCCTCCCCCCTCGGCACCTGGGTGGGTCCGACCGACATCCCCGGGCCGCTCGACCCCGACCAGACCCGCACCACCGACGAGGAGATCGGCTACCTGACGCGCTCGGTGAAGCGCTACTTTGCGACATGGCCGGAGAAGCACGACGCGACCATCGTCGGCTCGCGCCCGATCCTGGGACAGCCCGGCGCGGAGAAGCTGCTCTCGCGCGACTTCGAGGTGTTCGACCATGAGGTCCGCGACGGAGTGCCCGGCTTCCTCACCATCGGCGGCGGCAAGATGTCCGACTACCGCGTGATGGCCGAGACCGCGGTCGACGCCGCGTGCCGCAAGCTCGGGACGGGCGGCCCCTGCCGCACCCACCTGCTGACCTTGGACGGCAAGCCCGTCGGGGACATCCCCTCCTGGCCGAACCCGTCGCCGGGGCTCAAGAAGTTCCTGCGCACCAAGCCGCTGCTGCGCGAGCTTCACGCGCTGTCCTATCTCGGCGCGGGGATGGCCGCTCATCTGGCGCGGCGCGCCGCGGGGCTGATCCCGCTCGGCGACGAGAACGAGTTCCGCCGGCGCTACCGCTAGCCGACGAGCGCGCGCGACAGGGCGTCCACGAAAGAAGTAGCCGAGGGCCAGCGGTCCTCGGGCCGGGGCTCGAGCGCCCGCGCGATGGCCGCGTCCACGCCCGCCTTCAGGCCGGGCGACGCCTCCGAGGGCCTGCGGTACATCTTCTGCGCCTTCATCATCAGACCGCCCGAGGGGAACGGCAGCGCCCCGGTCAGGCTCTCGTAGGCGCAGGCGCCGAGGGCGAACACGTCCGCCGACGGCGTCACCACGCCCTGCTCCTGCTCGGGCGACATGTAGGCCGGCGTGCCCGCCACCTCGATCTTCGACATCGTCGAGAGCGTCTCCGCCACGCGCCGGGCGATGCCGAAGTCCATGACCTTGGCCTGGCCCGCGTGGATCATCACGTTGGCGGGCTTGAGGTCCTGGTGCACGACGCCCTGGCCGTGCGCGTAGTCGAGAGCCGACGCGATCTGCTTCAGGAAAGCGGCGATCTCCGCGGGGTTCACCGGCCCGCGCCCGATCAGCTCGTGCAAGGTCTCCCCCGGCACGCGCTCGAACACGATGAACAGGCCCTCCGCGTCCTCGTGGATGGCGTGGATCTCGACGATGTTGGGATGCTTGAGCGCGGCGACGGTGCGCGCCTCCTTCAAGAACCGCTGCCGCTCGCGCGGGTTGTCCGACACCTCGGGGCGAAGCTTCTTGAGCGCCACCGTCCTCTGCAATCCCAGGTCCACGGCCTCGTACACGACGCCCATGCCGCCCTGACCGAGCGTCTTGACCACGCGGAAGCCCTTGGGCACGGCGTCGACGCGCGGCGCGGCCGCGGCGAAGGCGTCGTGGTCCTCCTTGCGCAAAGCCATGCGCACCGACGAGTCTCCGCGCTTGCGGAACAGCGCGAACGAGAAGAACAGCAAAGCCGTGCCGACGGCCCCGAGCCACACCGGCCAGGAGCGGGAGCTCCGGGGAGCGCCTCCTCCCTTCACGGCGAGGGCCTCCTGATACAGGGCGTCGAACTGGTTGTCGAGGGCCGCCGCGCGCGCGAGGTCGGCCAGCTGCTCCTCGCCGCGTCCCATCGCCCCGTAGGCGACGGAGCGGGCGACGTAGGCGTGGGGGTCGTTGTTGTCGAGGGCCAGGGCCCGGTCGGCCGCGGCGACGGCCTCCTTCGGGCGGCCGAGGTCGGTGAGGTCGCGGGAGAGCAGGTGAAGAGACCGGGAGTCGCGGGGGTTGAGCTCGACGGCGCGCTTGGCGTCCTCGGCCGAGTCGGCGAAGCGGGTCAGGTAGCGGCGCGTCAGCGCGCGCAGGCTGAAGGCGCCGGCGTCGTTCGGGTTCTCCTCGATGCGGCGGGTCAGGACGCCCTCCGCGCCGGCGTAGTCCTTGATGGCGATCTTGCCGGACGCCGCGCGCAGGACCGCGTTGCCGTGCAGGTCGGGGACCGCCCCGCCGAGGCCGGGCAGCGCCGCGGGGCCGCGCGAGGCTCCCCCGGCCAGCGCGCCGAACGAGATGGGCGAGGCGAGGATCGCCCCGTTGCCCGCTCCTTCATCCTGGCGCATGCCCGCCGCGAGCTCGGCGATGCGGGACTTCACCGTCCTCTGGTCCACGGCGGTCTTCACGGGGGCGGTGAGCCGCACGAACGACTGCAAGGCGGGGTCTTCGGGGTGGCGGGCCAGGGCCGCGACGGCGTACTCGCGGGCGGCGGCGGTGTCGTTGGCGTTGACCAGGCGGGCCACTTCCTGGCGGGACTGCTCCGCCTCCGGGGTCTGGGCCGGAGGGAAGGTGACGGGCGTCCGTTGGGCGACGCCCTGCTCCTTGCCGCGGACGGGGACGGGTTCGGCGTCGAGCTGCGGCGCTTTGTTCGCGATCGGCGATCCCTTTTTGTTGTCCGGGCCGATCGTTTTGGACGCCCCCACGATCATGGGGACCGCCGAATCGACCGCCGCGTCGGAGGAACCGGCCGGCGGGAGGTCGCGGCAGAGGTCGGGGGACGCCTGGCCGTTCGCGCAGTCGAGCTGGGTGGGGTACTGGACGCCGTCCTTGCTGACGACCTCGGGGCGAGGCTTGGGCCTGACCACGACGCAGTTGCCTTTGCCGTCCCTCGTCGTGCCGGTTGTGCAGTTGCCAACTTTCGCGGAGACGACGTCATTCTCATCGTCATCCAAGGCAAAGGCAGGAGATACGCCCGAGACGAGGACGACGGCGAGAAGAAGAAATCGGGGGTGTTTCATAAGAGGGGTATCCGGAGTGTAACCCCGGCCCCCAGCCCTGTCAAGGCAGGCTTAACCCTCCTTTAATGGCCTAGGCCCACTGGAGCAAGTAGTCCTAGGCCGATTACCGGGTCCTAACCAGGACATATGCCTCAGGGATGCCCCCCTTAACCCGCCTACAATTCAACTATGCGAATAAAGACCCACCCCATCACCGCGGTCCTGACTTCGGCCTATCTCTCGGCCATGCTCACTTCAAGCCTCGCGCCCATCCGCAACAACGCCATTTTCGCCGCCGCGGTCGACCCGTCGGCCGCTCAAAAAGCTCTCCACAACGCCGTCTCCGGCCTCGACGCCGCCGGTTGGGCCGCCGCCGTCGCCGCAACGCCCGCCCCGGTCCCGCCGGCCCCCAAGAGCGTCCCCGTCGATCCCGCGCCCAAAGCCGATCCGGTCATCAGCGAGGAACTGCTCGCGAGGCTGATCAAACGCACGCTTGCCTCGAAGAAGCCCACCACGTTCGACAAAGATGTCTGCAGAACCCTCGGCGTGTGCGACGGTACGGCGAACATCCCGGTCCTTCAAGTGTCAGAGCGGATGCCGGAAGGCAAACATGCCTTCATCGTTTCGACCGTGGAAGGCTCCAAGGACATCTTTATCGCTTTCAAAACGACCGATGGAACTTACGCTGAAGTTTATTTGACCGATAAATCAGGTGTACTGCGCGCCGCCGCGATCTCGGAACCCAATGGGACCAGATTGATCACCAACGAGCAGGCCGCCGCGAAGTACAAGGCCGAACTGGAGCTCTTCGCCAAGCTCGCCAAGGACCTCCCCCCGGCCGGCACGGCCGTCGCCGGCAACAGCTAGTTTTCGTCCGGTACAATGAGAAGCGGGCCCGCTCGTCGCGGGCCCGCTTTCTTTTCGGCTTCAGCGCGGTTTGAGCTACGGATGAGTTATTCTGCGCCTCACCCTCATCCGTGAAGAAGCCCAGGGGCTTTCGAAAGCGTCTCACAGAGCCTACCCCTCAACATATTGATACCCGACCATTCAGAAGCCCTTAAAGCCCCTCAACTGCCGCAACGATGGCCAATCATCCGGCGAATGACGAGATTCTCGCTCGCGAGTCTCTGGCTGCGCTCTCTCAATCGGCGCGCCTGCCGCGGACTCGCTCGACCGCTCCGGCGGCGAACCCGGACCGCTTTCGAAGGCATCGCCCATAGCGGTGAAGAAATCGGCGATCGTCGTCGTGAATCGTCCGACCAGGGTTGGATGCTCACTTCGATAGCGTCGGGACCAGGCGAGGACTTCACTCCCTGAAACGAGTCCGTTCGAACCGCTGATCGCGCTCAGGATGTACTTCTGGCATTCATTAGCGACGGGACGGTCTTTCATCCCCACGGTCTCGATCCTATTCATCTGCCAGGCGAGATCGAGGTCGGAGAGGCTGACTCCGGGGACCTTCCCCTGTCGCGCCTGTTGTTCCAGCTCGTCGGGATTCGAACACGCAAGGCCGGTCGTCTCCAGCAGGTAGCGCCAGCGTCGCTTCATGTCCGCCCAATGCGCGACCTGCCGGTTCCGTTCCGCCTGGCTCGCTTCATATTGAAGTTGGTCCGCTTCATCTCGCTTCCGCCGGTACTCGTCGCTTCTCGCTTTGTAGGCGAGATATTCCGGGTCCTTCGCCCACGCCGACCGAGCGGCTTCTTCCTGGACGGCGAAAGCGGCCCGAGCCTGCTGCGATATAGGCGCGATGCGGGATATTCCTCGGAGGAAGGATGCTTCGCCGTTGGATCGAGCGTCTCCATGTCCAGGTATCTTTGCGACCTCTTCTTCTAACGCCGCCACGTAGAGACGGTTGGATTCGTCCGCGATCAAGGCGTCCTGCTGTTCCCCGAGTTTGCGAGCGTCAGCGGTTTCGGGCGGGATCACGCCGTCATCGAGCATCGCCTTGTAGTATTCCAGACGAGAGTGCGTGGGCTTCTTGTAAACATAATCGTAGTTTGGCGGCGGGGCCTTGCGGTTATGAGGATTGCAATTTCGAGGTCTCCGGCAGGCGACTTGCCAGGCAGAGTCGAAGTCGGGGGCGCCGATTGTCCCCTCGAGCCTCTCCCGAGCGATCTTTTCAGAAGAGGTTTCCGATGAGTCGAGAATCTTGCCGCCAAGCCGTGCCGCTCCCGCGACGCGATCCGATTCGTTGGCGTAGACGACGACTTCGGTACCTGTGTATTTGCTCAAGGCCCTCCACTTCGCCAGGTCCCGGTCGGGCATACCCGCCACGATCAGCCGTCGAGGCGGCAGTATCTTCCCGGCCAGTATCGCGTTGTAGACGATTTCCGTACCCCAGCTATGGGCGACAATCTCATTTACCTCTTGGCCCGCCAACTCCTCGACGGCACGAGTGGCGGCCTTGCTCAACTGATTGTAAGCGTCCTGATGAAGACTCCCAAGATCTTTGAGATGATTAAGAGAGGACTTGATCCAGGAAGGCATCGGAAGGACCACGGCATTGTCCGTGTCGCCGATATGGGAAGGCTCGATCTGCTTGTCGAACAATTCACGCAGGGTGTCGTTCGTGTCATCTTTGACCCAGACGCCTTTGATTTCCACGCGCTGGTACTTATAGATGGCCTGGGTCTTTCTCAGATTTAATTCAGCATCTTTCTTTTTGCTTTCCGGCGTTACGCCCCTCGCTGTGAGTCGGGTGCGCGCGATGAAGTTTGCGTCGCCCTCGATAGGATTCGGCCTGGCTTTTTCAATAGGCACAACTGACTGCGCCCAGGTTTCGGGCGACATCAAGAGCAGCACCGCAAGCACCAACGACATCCGCGCGCCGGCAGCATCGTTCCTCATGGAATTGAGGAGGCCGAAGATGATGCCCGCGATCGCATAAAACACGAACGTGTTAATAGCCGTGTCGAATGGAAGATGGGGAGAAAAATCGGCCGCCCAATTCGAAGTCAAATTGAAATAGCCGAAGTATGCCGAGGCGGCCAGCGCCCACGCCGTCACTCCGATCAAGGCCCGACGACGCGGGCGAATGCCTTGGATGCGAGCAACGAGCAACGCTAGCAGCGGCATTAATAGGCAGGCTAGAGCGGATGGGATGAGAAATTGCCGGGAGGACCAGGCGACCGGCCACAAAACAAGACCGAGCAACCCTCCGATCAAGGCTCCCACGTGCGAAAAGACCAGGAGCGAAAGACTCATGCGGCGAAGAGCGTCCCAACGTTTCAAGAACTTGAGAAAACCGACCAGCAGGCCGAGAATCCCGCACGCCGCCGCCCAGATCATCCAAAAGGCGGGCTTTAAAGAATTGCGCCCGGGAACTCCCTTAGCCCAGACCTGTGTCGGCGTCAATGGCTTGGGATTGAGCAACTCGTCGACTTTCGTCTGGGGGACAAGCCACCTTGCCAGGCTCGACCTGATCCAGAGGTAGCCATGGCTGATCACGGTCGACGGTGGCGTGTCCTGTCCGCTGGTCAAGATGCACAGGTGCGAGGAAGATGTCGTGTATAGCTGGGAAAGCCGGTAGGGAGTGCTGACCCAGACTTCGAAGCTGCCCTGCGGCCATTGGCCATATACCAAGGGGAAGTGCGGATCGTCGAAGACTTCAAATCCGACACCGGAGAGGCTCAAATCCTCGATCTTCAATCGCTTGAGTTCGTCCAGCGATTTGGAAGAGGAGTCGGACCACGGCATGATGATCATCTGAATCAACGCATAGCGAGTGAAATTCTCAGCGACGAAATCTTCAGGTTTTGGGTTAAACGGCTCGCTTGAATCCGAGAACGCGATGCGGGATTCCCAGTGGAAGTTGATGACCTCCGTAGCGCCATGCATTGATGGTTGAACCACCAACCCCCTGCGAACCTTAAACACCTCGCCGTAATGCCCGACATAACGGTTAAATTCATCGTTAGGCATGCTGAGGTCGGGGGAGCCCGCCTGCGCGTGCAACGACGGAGACGCGATCACCAGGAGCGCTGCGCAGACAAAAAATAGGATGATGCGTCCGTTATTACCGCGCATGGGGGAACCTCTTGTAGTAATCGTTCATTGCTTCCTCGCCCCTTTTGATGTTTTCCTCCATACTCTCTTTGATGCTGTTCGACTTCTCCCTTCTTTTCCGTTCTATGAACGCATCGAATTCAATCTGAAGCCTGGCGGAGACCGCCTCCAAATCCACCGCTATCCCAAGGTCTTCTTCCATGGAGGACTGCATCAAAGCAAGTCTGTCAGCCAATGCCGCCAAATCCTGATCCGTGATACGAGGAGGAGTCATACCATTAAGGCCCAACTTAGCGCTTATAGTCCTGTCGATATGCCGCGAAATCTCAGCGGCCGCATCGAGGTGGGCCAAGCGATCGAGCAGAACGCGATGCAGGCTGGCGAAATTGGGATGCTTTGATTGTCCCCTGCGGCAAATCCCATCCCAGTCCCGCCGCGACTGCTCCGGCCAGCTGGCCTCCGGCGTCCATTCCATATTCCATCTTTCCCCGGAATTATTAACGCTGTCCGTCGCAACTCGGCACGCTTTGACCAAACGCTGTTTTGCGGCCAGAAGTTCGGCCCCGGCCAGAAAAAAAGGAATGCGAAGGGTGTCGGGATTAAGATTGCCACGCTCTTCTATGTGAGCGGGGACGAGAAGGTTCCAATGATAAATTCTAGGCCAACGGTCCTGATCAGCCAATTCCAGGCGCCAGCCATAAATATCGGGGGAGCCCTTCGCCAAAGGCGAGCGGTAGGATTCAAGGGGCCTATTAGACTCTTTCCCCGGCACGTAGCGGCTGGACGCTTCAGTCGCATCTTTGAGATGTTGAAATTGCTCCGCTATCGATCTCCTGTCCATCGAATAGGATGGCGCCGTAAAATCCAGTGTCTTTTTCTCCGGAGTGGCAAAGTGAAGTCCCGCCTCACGATCTTCCTTAATCAGGCGATTATAGGTCTGCTGCCCCTTCAACGCCTCCGGATAGCCGACGAACTCTTCTGAAGACCCCGGCCCACCTCCAAGGGAAACATCGGACCACACACGCGCGATCCAATATACGACCTCACTTTTCGCGTTATAAAAACATGAGCCCTTTACATTTTCACTGATGACGCAGGGTTTTCCAATCAAATCTTGGCCGTAGACTGGAATTCCGGTCAGAATTTGAATCAACACGATCGCTTTCAGCATGTTTTCCTCGGGCATAAAAAAACCAGCGATTCCCGGCGCATTCGCGCCTTGAACCTCTGGTCTCACCCGATTGAGGTCGGGTCGTGGATACCCCGGGGCCAATCCCCCGAGCTACAAAGCCCCCTTAAGGGGTTGCCCTAAGTATAGAACCAGCGCCTACCACGCGCCTGAGCCATTGGACCCGTCTCGAATTGGGACTTAAGCCCAGGACAGGGCCAGGGAAAGACTGGCCCAAGACACTAAAATACCCGCAGTCTCGGAGTTGGGGTGCGTCAGCGATTGAGGAGGGCGATCTCGGCGCGCTGGTCGGAGAACGGTGCCCGCGTCGCGTCGACGCCAATGCGCCGCGGGGGCACCATCAGCTCGCGCAGTAGTACAGGGCGTCGAACGGGCCCGCTTTCTTTCCGCTCGACGAAGATCTAGTAGACGCCGCGCTCCTGATACCACGGCACGCCGCGCAGCGACGGCTTGAGGCAGTCCACGAAGATCACGATGCGGTCGTCCGTGAACACATACCCCCACCGTCCGGTGCCCCGCAGGCGCGAGCCGTCCACCTGCCCGTCGCGCAGGATCTCCGGCCCGTACACCTCGACCTTGCTCGACTCCCGCCCGCACACCGGCAGGTCCAGCGAAGGGATCTCGGCCAGATACTTCGGCACCAGCTTCTCGAGCTTGGCCGGGATCTTCTTCTCGGTCTTCGTGTAGTCCGAGAGCCTCGCCTCGAGCTGAGCGAGACTCGAGCGCACGCGGTCTTCCTTGACCTTCGCCTCGTTGGCGCTGGTCTCCTTGGCGAAATCATCCGCCGCCTCGTCCCGCCCTCCGAACATGCCCGCGCAGCCGGACATCAGCACGACCGAGACGACCGTCCACATGAACTTTTTCACGGTTCACCTCGCAGTATGGTCCCGCCGCCGACGACCATGTCGCCGGAATAGATCACAGCCGATTGCCCCGGAGCGGGCGCGCGCTGGGGAACATCAAAAATCATCGTTGCCGTTCCATCTTTATTCAATTCGATGGTCGCCTCGGCAGGCGTGTGCCGATGCCGTATTCGAACATGCGCCCGGAAGGTTCCCCCATTCCGCTCGCCGTTGAAAGTGAGCGCCCCCACCGTGATGGTCTTCATCTGTAAGTCGTCGACGCCGCCCACGATGACGGAGTTCGAAGCGGCGTCAATTCGCAGGACGTAACGCGGCTCCGGTCCGTTGAGCCCGAGTCCCGACCGCTGCCCGACCGTGTAGGACGCGAGCCCGGTATGGCGCCCCACCTCTCGCCCCGAGCGGTCCCGGATCGGTCCCGCCGCGATGCCCGGGTCCGTCGCGTCCGCGTGCGCCGCGACGAACCCGCGCACGTCGCGGTTCGGCACGAAGCAAGTCTCCATGCTCTCCGCCTTATCCGCGGTCTTCAAACCCAATTCCCGCGCCTTCGCCCGCACCGCGTCCTTGCTCATGGACCCGACAGGGAACTCCGCCCGCGACAGCGCCTTGGCGTCCAGCGAGTACAAAAAATAGCTCTGATCCTTCGCCGGATCGAGCGCCTTCATCAGCCGCCCGTTCTCGACGCGCGCGTAATGCCCCGTCGCGACGGCATCGCAGCCCCACGCCTCGGACAGCGCCAGCAGATGCCCGAACTTGAGCGACCGGTTGCACTCCACGCACGGGTTCGGCGTCGTCCCGCCCAGATAGGCGTCCAAGTACGGCCGTATGACCTTCGACGCGAATATCTCGGCCATGTCCGACACGTAGTGCACGATGCCCAGCCTCTCGGCCACGCGCTTCGCGTCGTCGATGTCCGCCGGCGAGCCGCAGCAGCCGAAGCCGGTCTCGGTGCGCGCGAGGATCTTCATCGTCACGCCCACCGCCTCGTCGCCCCGCTCCCGCACGAAGGCCGCGGCGACGGAGGAGTCCACCCCCCCGCTCATCGCGACGAGCACGCGCCGGCGGCTCACGCGGGCGCTCCCACGGCGCGGAGCTTCTCGACCGCCTTGGGTAGGACGGCGAGGAAGCGGTCCGCGTCGGCGTCGGTGCTGCCCCAGCCGACGGAGACGCGGATGGAGCCGGTGGCGACCTCGGGAGCGACGCCCATGGCGGTCAGCACATGCGAGGGCGTCGAGGCGCCGGAGGAGCAGGCGGGCCCGCTCGAGACGCAGATGCCCTCCAGGTCGAGGGCGACGACGAGATGGTGGCCGTCCACGCCGTCGAAGCTGAAGTGGGCGGTGTTCGGCAGGCGGAGGTCCGGGTGGCCGTTGAGGCGGGAGCCCTTGATGAGGAGCGCGCCCGCCTCGAGCTTGCGGCGCAGGGCGATGGCGTGCTGGTGCGCTTCGGCCAGCTCGCGGGCGGCGAGCTCGCAGGCGAGGCCGAAGCCGACGATGGAGGCGGTGTTCTCCGTTCCCCCCCGTCGGTTCTTCTCCTGATGGCCGGTGATGAGAGGAGAGAGGCGGACCCCGCGGCGGACCCACAGGGCGCCCACGCCCTTGGGCGCGTTGACCTTGTGGCCGGACACGGCGAGCAGGTCCACGCCGAGGGCCTTGGCGTCGATCGGCACCTTGGCGAGCGACTGCACGGCGTCGGTGTGGGCCAGGGCCCCGGCGGCGCGGGCCGCGGCGGCGATGTCGGCCACCGGCTGGAGGACGCCGGTCTCGTTGTTGGCGTGCATCACGCTGACGACGGAGGTAGCGTCGTCGATCATGGCCTTCAGCGCGGCGGCGTCGACGACGCCGTCGGCGCCGCAGCCCGCCTCGAGGACGTCGAGGCCGCGGCGGCGCAGCTGTCCGGCCAGCAGGCGGACCGCGTCATGCTCGATCTTGGTGGTGACGACCTTGCGGCGCTTGCCCTTGGTCTCGTCGTGGGCCTGCCAGGCCCCGCCGGCGATGGCCAGCACGTCGGACTCGGAGCCGCCGGAGGTGAAGACGACCTCGGACGCGTCGGAGGCGCCGAGGAGCTTGGCGACCCGCTCGCGGGCGAGCTCCACGGCCGCGCGCGCGCGCTGGCCGAGGGAGTAGACGGAGTTCGGGTTGCCGTAGCCGTCGCGCAGCCAAGGGAGCATGGCGTCGACGACCTCGGGACGGACGGGAGTCGTCGCGTTGTGGTCGAGGTAGACCGTCACTGTCCGAAGCCGAATCCTTTGAAGAGGTCGTCGGCCCCCGCGGCCGGCTCGCCGGCGGGCTTGGCCTTCTCGATGGGCTTGGGCGGCTCGGTGCCGGGCAGGGAAGGGGCCTTCGGGGCGCCCTTCGAGGTCACGGCGGAGACGACCGTCTTGCGCACGCCTTCGGAGAAGATGATGCGGCCGCTCTTGCGGTCGTAGTAGAGGCGGTACTGGCTCTGCTTGGTCTGCGGCTCGTAGGCCTTGCCGAGGTTGTCGCGCTCCTGCTCCCAGCCCGGGTTGTAGAGCATGCGGCCGCGGATGTCCACCTTGTTGCCGAGGATGGGCAGGCTGAAGCGGATGCGGTAGAAGCCGTTGGTGTCGGAGACCCCCGGGTCGAAGGAGCTGGTCGCGAAGCCTGAGGGGCGGGCCTCGCCTTCCTCCAAGGTGTTCTCGCCGGAGGCGACGGCGCGCACGACGACGCCCTGCACGGGGTTGTCCTGGTAGTCGGTGATGACGCCCTGGATGTAGCCGTCCAGGAACTGAGTCTTCTTGGCGGTGGAGAAGAGGAGGAACTCCGAGGTGCCGGTCAGCTTCTCGGTGATGGACAGGTCCACGATGCGGCCCTCGGCGAAGTCCTCGACGACGACGTTCTTGTTCGAGGGGCCGCACGCGGAGAACAGCAGCGCGAGGACGCCGGCGACCAGGAATCTACGGTTGAGCATGGGATATTCTATCATTCCGCGCCCCCCTTGGCCGGCGGAGCCGCCGACGGGGATTCGGGGTTCTCGGTATTACGGATAATTTCCGCCGATGGCCCGGATGGGGCCGTGGCGATAGGCGGAACGGCCTTCTTGTCGAGGACCGCGGTCTCGGGGCCGGCTTCCTTCGGGTCCTTCTTGAGCGAGGAGCTCTTGACGAAGATGACCACGCGCCGGTTCTTGGCGCGGCCGTCGGGCGTGTCGTTCGTGGCGATCGGCCGGTTGCCGCCGTAGCCCACGGCGCCGAGGTGCTCGGCCGGCATCTTGTACTTCTCGATGAGCAGGCGCGCGACGCTCGTCGCGCGCGCGGTGGACAGCTCCCAGTTGGAGTCGAAATAGTCGTTGTGGATGGCCTGGCCGTCGGTGTGGCCCTCGACGAGGATCTCGTGGCTCTGGGCGAGCTTGGCCAGCGCGGGCGTCAGCATCGCGAGCTTCTCGTCGATCTCGGGGGTGGGCTCGGCCGCGCCGACGCCGAAGAAGGAAGCGCCGCCCTGCTCCTCGATGGAGATCTTCAGGCCGTCCTTGTCGATCTTCACCTCGCCCTTCATCTCGCCCTTGTCCATCATCTCCTTGACGTCGGCGGCGGCCTTCTGGACGTCCTTGTTGAGCGCCGCGGAGAGGGCGTACAGGATGACGAAGAAGCAGACGAGCTCGGTCATCAGGTCGGCGTAGCTCGCCATCCAGGGCGGGGCCGGATGGCCGACCTGGCAGACCTTGGGGTCGCTGATGTCGATGAACCCCTTCGGGGCGCGCATGGGCATCGGTTTTTATCCTTAGGCGGCGGGCGCGGTCGGCGCTCCCGGCGCTCCCGGGGCGGGCGGCCCCTTGACGATGAGACGCTGCGACGGCGGCAGGTAGGCCTTGAGGTTGGCCTCGACGACGGACGGCGTGGCGCCGCTCTGCAGGAGCAGGACGCCGCGGATGATGATCTCCTTGATCAGCAGCTCCTCCTCGGAGCGGGCGCGCAGCTTGCCGCCCATCGGCAGGAAGATCAGGTAGCCCGAGCCGAGGCCGAAGAAGGCGGCGGACAGGGCGAGCGCCATGCGGCGCGGGACCTGGGCGACGTCGTCGATCGAGGACAGCATCATGATCATGCCGAGCACGGTGCCGATGATGCCGAAGGCGGGCGCGTAGGTGCCCAGCGCGTTGAGGATCTCGGCGCCTCCTTTATGCCTCTCTCTGATGAAGCCGATCTCGGTCTCCAGCATGTTCCGGATGAACTCGTGGTCCGCGCCGTCGACGACGAGCTGGACGCCGCGGCGCAGGAAGTCGTTCTTGATGCCCTTGAGGTCGGCCTGGAGCGCGAGGAAGCCCTCCTTCTTGGCCTTCTGGGAGAGGTTGACGAAGGTCACGACGATCTCGGAGGTGTCGTCGTCGCCGTGCGAGGTCAAAGTCTTCTTGATGATCTTGCCGACGCCGATGACCTGGGAGAGCGGGTAGTTGACCAAGGTGGCGCAGACCGTGCCGCCCATGACGATGAACACCGCCTCGAGGTTCATGAACGGCTTGAAGCCGGCCACGCCCTCGCTGTGGAAGATCATGAAGACGGTCAGCCCGAAGAAGGTGAAGATGCCTGCGATCGTCGCGATATCCATTAAAAATCTGTCTCCTTAGCTCTTCTGCCGCTCGTAGCCCGCGATCGGGTTGACGGGCTTCCCCGCGGAGTTGACGGCCTTCCGGTATTCCACCACTTTGGCGACGATCTCGTCAGCCTTCTCGGTGACGGTGAGCTTGTTGCCCGTCGCGAGATGCACGACGGTCTCGGGACCGGGCTCGAGCGTCTCGATGAGCTCGGCGTTGACGACGAGCTCGAGGCCGTTGAGCTTATGGAGTTTGATCACCGTCACCCTCCTTCTTGAAGAGCTTCTTGGTCCACGACTCCTTGCGGCACTCCTCGAGCTTGGCCGCCAGGGAGGCGGCCTCGGCCCGCGCCGCGGCGGCTCCGGCTTCCGCCTCGGCGGAGCGCCGGGCGGCTTCCTCCCGCGCGGCCGCCGCCTCCGCCTTCAGGGTCTCCCGGAGCTCGGCCGCCTCGCGGTCGAAGCGAGCCTGCGCCTGCGCGACGGCGTCGTGAGCCGCGGCTTGCGCCTCGGCCTGAGCGGCCTTCACGGCGGCCTCCGCGGCCCGGACGGCCGCGTCCCGCTCCTGCGCCGCCTTCGCGATCGCCGCGTCGGCGCGCTCCTTCTCCGTCTGCAGGACCCGGTCGAGCTCGACCTTCTGGGCGTGCAGAGCGCGCGTCAGCTCCGCCCGCTGCGCGGCGAGCGTCTTCTCCGCCTGCTCCCGCGCGTTCTGCAGGATCTTCGCGGCCTGCGTCTCCCGGGCGAGCTGGAGGCGAGTCGCCTCCAGGGCCTCCTGGGAGCCGTGCACCTGGGCCGCCTGGGCGGTGGACAGGCGCTCGAGCTCGGTCTTCTCCGACTCGAGGCGGTTCTTGTCCTGCTCGGCCGAAGCGAGGCGGTCCTGCGTCGCGCGCAGGGACGCCTGCTGGGCGCCGAGCTGCTCGCGCAGGCCCTCGAGCTGCTTCTCGAGCTCGAGCTTGTCGCGCAGGGCGGCGCCGCGCGCCTCCTCCTCCCGCGACAGCCGGCCGGCCGTCTCGTCGGCGCGGGAGCGCTGGGCGATCAGCTCCGACTCCTTGGCGAGCATGCGCTCGCCCCACGAGGCGTCCTTCTGCTGGAGCTCGCGCCGCAGGCGCGAGATCTCCTGGTCGGCCAGCGCGCGCGCGCCGTCGGCCTCGGCGGTCAGCGCCTGACGGCGCTCCGCGAGCTCGCGCTCGAGGTCCGCGCGCAGGCGCGACTCGAGGCGCTTCTGCTCGGACTCGTTCTCGAGCCGGAGCTGGTCGGCGATCTTCGCCGCGCGCTGGTTGAGCTCGTCCTGCGCCTGGATGCGCAGGCGCGTCTTCTCGGACTCGACCATCTGCAGGGACGCCTGCGTGGCCTCGGCCCGGACCTCCTTCTCGCGCTCGACCCACTTGCGCTGCAGGACGACGAACTCGGCCTTGTAGCGCTCCTGGGTCTTCTCCCAGCTGGCGGCGGCGCGCTTCAGCTCGTCGAGCTGGGCGCGCGCGGACGCGCCCTGGCGCTCGAGCGCCCCGGCGACGGCCCGCAGGCGCTGCAGCTCCGCCGTGGACTTCTCGGCGACGTCCTTGTACTTGAAGAGCTCGGCCTCGTTCTCGGCCTTCGCGCGGCGCAGGTTGGCGTCGTGCTGGGCCTCGAGGTTCTGCTTGATGGTGCCGAGGTCGCGCTGCAGGCGCTCCTGGTCGGCCATCAGGCGCTCCTCGCGCTCGCGGCTGCTCTGGCGGAGCATGGCGATGTCCCGCTCGAGGCGCTCCTGCATCAGCGCGGCCTGCTGGCGCGTGAGCGTCAGGTCGGCGCGGAGCTGGATCGACTCCTTCTCGCGGTCGGAGGCGCCCTGGAGGCGGGCGACGGCCTCCGCGCGCTCCTGCAGCACCTCGGTCAGGCGTTCCTCGAGCAGCTTGCGCTCGCCGACGGCCTTGGCGAGCTCCGTGTCCGCGCCGCGCAGCTTCTCGGCCAGCGCGCGCAAGGTCCTGACCTCGTCGTCCTTGGCGAGCGCGGTCTTCTGCCACTGCGCCTTCTCCTCGAGCCAGCGGCGCTCCATCTCCTGCAGCCGCACGGCGAAATGCGTCTCGACCTCCTTGTCCTGGACCTCGCGGGAGGCGAGCTGGCTCTTGAGCGTGCTCACCCACGTCTCGCGCTCCTGCGCGAGGCGCGCCTCGAGCTCCTGCGAGCGGCGCTCGAGCTTGAGCTTGGCCTCCTCGTTCTCCTGGTCGCGGCGGTCGCGGCGGAGCTTGTCCTGGAGCTCCTTGAGGGAGACCTCCACCTTGGCGGCGGTGACCGTCTCCTCCTGGCTCCTCAGCTGGATCAGGAGGGCTTTCTCGCGCTCCTCGCTGAGCTTCTTCTCGAGGGCCTCGAGCTTGTCCTCGAACTCGTCCTTCATGCGCTCGAGCTTCGCCTCGGCCTCCTTGGACCGGTCGGGCGCGGCGGCCTGGGCCGGAGCGGCGCCGAACGAGGGCGGGGCGGGCGGCGCGGATATCGACGCGCCGAAGGCGGGGAGCGCCGGCGCGCCGGGCCGGGACGGGAGGGGCGGGGGCGACGGAGGCTTTCCGGCCGCGGCGGGCAGCGGCGGAGGCATGGGTGCGCCTCCCTTGCCCGGGGGCAGGGGCGGCGGCGGCGGGAATTTGTCGTCAGGCGCCATGATGTTGTCTCCTTAAGATGCTCGTCAGACCGACCCCTTCATCCCGTCCACCCACTGGCGCAGCCCCGGATCGGGGTTCACCAGGAGGACCTGCTCGAATTGAGCGATCGCGTCCTTGTTGCGGCCGAGCTGCACGTAGCAGTTGGCCAGGTACTGCCGTCCCTGCCACAGCGACCCGTCCTGGGCCAGCGCGTACTCGAGGTACTGCGCGGCTTCCTGGAAGCGTCCGGCGTCGTGGTACTGGATGCCGGCGTCGAGATAGGGCTTGGCCGCCTCGGCCTGAGCCTGGGAGACCGCCGGGGCCGGCGCGGGCAGCGCCGCCTGAGGCGGCGCCGCGGAAAGGCCCGTCGGCCCCCCGCCGGAGCCCAGCAAGGTCGCAACGGCCTGCTCGGCCGCGCGCGTGCGCGGCGCGTACTTCTCGCCGCTGTCGCTGGCGACCTCCTCGTGGAAACCGGAGAAGGCGTCGCCGCGGCTCTGCCGCACGTTCACCTTGCCCCCCTTCTCGAGGACCTTGACGACGTCCATGATCTTGGAGCGCTCCTCCTCGATCTGCGCCGGGGTCAGGCCCGCCGCGTACTCGATGGACTCCTTGAGCAGCGAGGCCGCGCCCGCCGACATGTTCGACAGGAACTTGTTGACGATGTCCGGGGCCGCGCCCTGCAGGGCCTTGGCCATCGACTCGGTCTTCAGCTCGCGCACGATCGTCTGCATGTCCCGGTCCGGGAAGCCGACGACGTCCTCGAAGGTCAGGATGAACTTGCGCACGCGCTGGTACACGTCGGGCTTCTCGTTCTTCAGGTACTCGAGGATGTTCGCGCGCGTGAGCGTGTCCGCCTCGTCGAGCATCTGGGTGAGGCGCTCCATGCCGCCGACGACGAAATCGACCGACTCCTTGACGTCCGCGTCGATGGCCATCAACTGCTCGCGGGTGACCTGGCGGAGCTTGAGGGACTCGATGGCGATCTTGGCCTGCAGCTCGACGGGCAGCAAGGTCAGGGTCGCGCGCGCGATCTCGGGCTTCAGGTAGCTGAGCACGACGGTGACGAGCCACGGCTCGTCCTGGCGCACGAGGAAGAGGTTGGCGAGGCGCTTGAAGTTCTCCTCGGTGATGTACGTGAACGGCTCGAACTTCTTCATGGCGTCCTCATCCTCCTCCGGGGGCGCCGGAAGCGGCTCCGGCGGCTTGCGTCCCAGCATGATGTCGAGCTCGCCCTTCGTGAGCTCTTCCAAAGTGTCGTCGTTCTCGTCCTCGCCGTCGCCCTTGTCCTCGGCCTTGTTGAGCACCTCGAACTCTCCCTTCTTCGCCTCGCGCAGCGCGGAGACGTACTGGCGGAAGAAGCGGCTCAGCGGGCCGAACAGGAACCAGAGGAACAGCAGAAACAGCAGAGCATAAAGGAGCGGCAGATAGACGGACGGCTTCTTGAAATCCTCGCGCCAGTCCACGAGCGGAGGCTTGTCGAACTTCGTCGGCCGGAACACGACCTGGTCCTGCTTGAGCTGGTACTGACCCATCGCGTCGACGATGCGCTCGCGCACCTGCGTCAGGCGGGCCGCGTCCTTGACCGGGTCGAGCACGGTGTCGTCGTGGATCACGGTGACCTGCAGGCGCTTGAACACGGGCTTGACCGCGAACCGCTCCTCCTGCACGCCCTTCATCTGCTGGGCCTGCTGGGCCTGGCTCGCCTCGGGGCGGTCCGGGGTCTCGGGGCCCTGCGTGATCGTCTTCGGCTTCGGGATGCCGGGCAGCACGAAGGTCGTCTGCATGCCGCCCTTCGGGCCGGGCGCCTTCTCCTTGTACTTCTCCGACACGCCCATGCCGGAGCGCATGGACTCCTCGCTCTCGAGCTTGACCTCCATCTCCACGTCGACGAAGGGGGCGGCCTTGCCCTTGCCGAGGATCGGGTCGAGCACGTCGCGCTGGATCTTCGTCTCCGCGTCGGCCTTGATGTGGTTCTGCTCCTGGAGCAGCCCCAGGTTGGGCGACACGACGCCGGCCGCCGCCGGCGTTGGAGCCGACGACAGCAGCGCGAGCAGCGCGGCGAAGAGAGACGCACGCATTCGATGATGAGTGTAAGGGACCCCTGTTACAGATTCAAGACAGGATTTACAGCCGAATTCAGCAAAACCGGTCGCTACTGGCGGATGGACTGGAGGAACTCGCGGACCGACCGGTTGTTCGGGTCGATCTCGAGGACGCGCTTCCAGACCGCCACCGCCTTGTCCTTCTGCTCCATCAGGAAGAACGCCGAGCCCATGATCTCGAGCGCGGTCACGTTGTTGGGCTCGAGGTCGAGGACGTCCTGGGAGCGGCGCACGGCGGCGTCGTACTTGCCGTCGTAGATGGACTGGCGGGCGTCGAAGACCTTCTGGTCGATGAA
>Ga0255338_1003160_pt1 | contig 20720 bp, 17 predicted proteins | sample MeOH1_35cm_T4_19_FD_203715 | JGI IMG/M metagenome (GOLD analysis project Ga0255338, IMG submission 203715) | Sandy soil microbial communities from University of British Columbia, Vancouver, Canada - MeOH1_35cm_T4_195 | ecosystem: Engineered > Artificial ecosystem > Sand microcosm > Unclassified ...
TTCTCCTGAATTCGATGTGATTGTGATTGGCGGTGGCCATGCCGGCTGCGAGGCGGCGTCCGCTGCCGCGCGCGCGGGCGCGCGCACTCTGCTGCTCACCCACAAGATTTCGACCATCGGCGAAATGTCCTGCAACCCCGCCATTGGCGGGCTGGGCAAGGGCCATCTGGTTCGCGAAATCGACGCGTTGGACGGGTTGATGGGCCGGGTCGCGGATGCCGCGGGCATCCAGTTCCGCCTTCTCAATCGACGCAAAGGCCCGGCCGTTCGCGGCCCGCGAGCCCAGGCCGACCGCAAGCTTTACCGTGAGGCGATGCAGGCCGCCATTCTGGGCCACCGGAATCTCCAGACCGAAGAAGGCGGGGTCAACGATCTCATCGTTGACGCGGAAGGCGTGGCCGGGGTCGTCACCGAGAATGGGCGGCATTTCCGCGCCCGTCGCGTGGTGCTCACGACCGGCACCTTTCTTCGGGGCATGATCCATATCGGCGAAAAACGCATTCCGGCGGGCCGGGCGGGCGAGGCGCCGGCGCTCGGTCTTTCGGACCGACTCTACGCGTTAGGCTTCCAGCTCGGCCGCCTCAAGACCGGGACACCGCCGCGCCTCGACGGGAGTTCCATCGCCTGGGACCGTCTCGAAGTTCAGCCGGGCGACACACCGCCGGTGCCGTTTTCCTTCCTGACACGCGAAATCACGACGCCGCAGGTCAACTGCCACATCACGCGGACGACCGAGGAAGGTCACCGGATCATCGAGGCAAACCTCAAATATTCACCGGTCTATGCCGGTCATATCGAAGGCGTAGGGCCGCGCTATTGCCCCTCGATTGAGGACAAGGTGGTCCGCTTCCGCGAACGCGACAGCCATCAGATATTCCTTGAGCCGGAAGGGCTCGACGACGACACGATCTATCCGAACGGCATTTCGACGGGACTTCCGGAAGAAATCCAGATCGCCTTCCTGAAAACCATTCCGGGTCTGGAAGAGGTCGTGATGCGGCGTCCCGGCTACGCCATCGAATATGATTATATCGACCCGCGCGAATTGCGGCCGACGCTCGAAACGAAGAAGCTTTCCGGTCTTTATCTGGCCGGCCAGATCAATGGCACAACGGGATATGAAGAAGCGGCGGCTCAAGGGCTGATCGCGGGGGCGAACGCCGCCTTGGCTGCCAAGGGCAAGGACCCGGTTATATTCGACCGCGCCGAGGCCTATCTGGGCGTTCTGGTCGACGATCTCATCACCAGGGGTGTGAGCGAGCCCTATCGGATGTTCACCTCCCGCGCCGAATACCGCCTGACGCTCCGCGCCGACAACGCCGACCAGCGGCTGACGGGGAAGGGCATCGAGACGGGCCTTGTGGGAGCGGAACGGGCAGAGGCCTTTGCAGCGAAGCTTTCGGCGCTCGAAAATGCGCGGGTTCTCGCCAGGGATCTCCGGCTGTCGCCCAACGAACTCGTGAAGCGCGGGCTTCGGGTCAATCAGGACGGCGTGGCGCGTAGCGCCCTCGATCTGCTGGCCTATCCCGATATAGGTTTGGGCGATATCGCCGCGGTGTGGCCGGAACTGGGGGAATTGCCGGGCGAAATCGCCGAGCAGCTCGAAATCGACGCCCAATATTCCGGTTATCTCGACCGGCAGGAGAGCGATATTCGTGCTTTCCGGAAAGACGAGGGGCTCAGCCTTCCCGCCGACCTCGATTATGCCGCCATTCCGGGCCTCTCTAATGAAGTCCGCCTGAAACTCGGCCGTGCGCGTCCCGCGACCCTGGGTCAGGCGGCGAGGGTTGATGGTGTCACTCCGGCAGCCATCACAACTCTCCTGATTTACGTCAAGCACAGCCCCGTCATATAGCTTGAGGGGTGAGGCTTGGTATGACCCAACATCTAGTAGTTGATGCCGAGAGCTTTGCCGCGGTGGCCCATGTTTCACGTGAAACAATGGAGCGGCTTCAGACTTACGAGGCTTTGCTCCGCAAATGGCAGGCTTCGATCAATCTCGTCGCGCCATCGACCCTCCCCGATCTCTGGAATCGTCACTTCTGGGACTCTGCACAACTCGTCCATCTGGCGCCTGATGCTACGCGCTGGCTCGATCTGGGGAGCGGGGCGGGCTTTCCGGGGCTCGTCGTCGCCATTCTTCTCGCGGATCGCCCCGGTTTTTCGATGCGGCTGGTGGAAAGCGACCAGAGAAAGTCGATTTTTCTCCGCGAAGTGATCCGCGCGACCGGCGCTCCGGCCAGCGTCCATACGGTGCGGATCGAGGAGTTTTCCTGGCCGGAAGGGGAGCCTCTGCCGGACGTCATCAGTGCGCGGGCATTGGCCAGTTTGCCAAAACTACTCGGCTGGGCATCAAGTTTCTGGGGAAAAGCCACGATCGGGCTCTTCCTGAAGGGTCAGGGTGCCAGTGCCGAATTGACGGAGTCGGCGAAAGATTGGATATTTGAAAGCGAAGCCATTGCCAGCCAATCCGATCCATCCGGAACGGTGCTGAAGCTTTGGGGGCTCCGACATGCAAATCCCGGACTCGAGCGCTGATCTGACGGCCACTGCGGCGATTTCGCAAGGCGGCGAGACGCGTCCCCGCATTCTGGTTCTTGCCAACCAGAAGGGCGGTGTCGGCAAGACCACGACGGCGATCAATCTAGGCACGGCGCTGGCGGCGGTTGGCGAACGTGTTCTGATCGTCGATCTCGATCCCCAGGGTAATGCCAGCACCGGCCTGGGTATCGGAAGGTCGGAGCGCAAGGTATCGGCCTATGACGTCTTGATCGGCGCGGCGCTGATCGAGGACGCGGTGGTGCCGACCAAGGTTCCGGGCCTCGATATCGTTCCTTCGACCATGGATCTTCTCGGCGCCGAGCTTGAGCTTGCCAGCGTTCCGCGGCGCTCGCATCGGCTGCGCGACGCACTTGCGCGGATGCCGCGGGCGGGCAAGGCTCGCAACGGCAGTGAAAAGGAAGCGGCACTGACGGCGCGTCCTTACACCTATCTTCTGATCGACTGCCCGCCATCGCTTAATCTGCTGACCATCAATGCCATGACGGCCGCAGATGCGATCCTGGTGCCGCTGCAGTGTGAGTTCTTCGCGCTGGAAGGTTTGAGCCAGCTTCTGCGGACGGTGGAGAGGGTAAAGACGAGCCTCAATCCGAGGCTTGAAATTCAGGGCGTGGTCCTGACCATGTTCGATCAGCGTAACAAGCTCTCCGATCAGGTCGCCTCCGACGTGCGCCAGCATCTCGGCGACAAGGTCTATCGTACCGTGATCCCGCGCAATGTCCGTATCTCGGAGGCGCCTTCCTACGGAAAGCCCGCGCTGGTCTATGATCACCGTTGTGCCGGCAGCAAAGCCTATATGAAGCTTGCGTCGGAGCTTATTCAGCGCGAGCGTGCCTTGCGCCGGCCCGCCGCGTGAGCAAGTCTTAATAAAGACCGTAAACGGTGGGTAAGGATTTCGGGTTCGGTCATACAAGGTAGTGCCATTGGGCTCTGACAGCCCGAGCCGCACAAAGGTTTCGTTGGGAGAGCTGGATCCTGGCGGGCATACCGCTGGGAAGCAGATGCGATGAAAGAGGATACGATGATGGCAGAGGAAAGCCCGAGCCGGCTTGGACGCGGTCTTGCGGCGCTTATCGGCGACGACGCTGCCTATGCCCTTGGCGACACGAACGGGCCTGCGCCTCGCGGTGTGCGCGAGGTGCCGATCGAATTTCTCCGGGCCAATCCCTTCCAGCCGCGCCATGTCTTCCGTGAGGAGGATCTCGCCGATCTGTCGAACTCGATCCGCGAGAAGGGCATTCTTCAGCCGATCGTTGTGCGTCCGGTTCAGGGTCAGGCAGATGCCTACGAGATCGTCGCGGGTGAGCGTCGCTGGCGCGCCGCGCAGAAGGCGCAGCTCCATCAGGTTCCGATCATCATCAAGGAACTGACGGACGCTGAATCGCTCGAAATCGCGATCATTGAGAATGTGCAGCGTGCCGATCTCAACGCGATCGAAGAGGCGGCGGGCTATGACCGCTTGATGGCGCAGTTTGAATATACGCAGGAACAAGTTTCGAAGCTGATCGGCAAGAGCCGCAGCCATGTCGCCAATACGCTCCGTCTACTGACATTGCCCGATGCCGTTCGTTCGCTGATCGAGCAGGGCAAGCTCACCGCCGGACATGCGCGTCCGCTGATCGGCATTCCCAACGCCGGTGCTCTGGCGAAAGAGATCGTCGACAAGGGGTTGAGCGTCCGCGAGGCCGAAGCCCTGTCGCGCAAGGCGGCGACCGGATCGGAAGCGTCGCGCCGCGCCGCCACCACCCGGCAGGAAAAAGACACCGACACGCTGGCGCTGGAGCGGAATATCTCCGACCAGCTCGGCCTCAAGGTCGAGATCAGTTTTTCCGGCGACAAGGGTGGCGAGGTCCGTATCCATTACTCGACGCTGGAGCAGCTCGACGAAGTTTGTCGTCGTCTCGCCGGTCGTGGCAATCCGCGCATCGGCAGCGTCAACTAATTCGCCGATTTATAAGTTTTTTCGCGAAATTCGTTCGCCTCTGGCTAACGACGACGCGTGCCCGCAGCCTGGGCGATACGCATCAGCGTTTGTCCGCAGATCGAATCCTCGGGCAGGCCGGTCGTCTTGCACTGGATTTCCGCTTCGAGCAAAAGGCTGAGCGCCTTGTCGAGGCGTTTGCGGTTCCACAGCGACACTTGCCGGCGAAGTAGTGCCGAACGGCTGAAGTGAACCGGCGGCCGGATGCCCCGGATCGCCGTGTCGGCGGGCGTGCCGGTTTCGATCTCGGCCAGCACGAGATGCAATTGCTGCAGATGCCGGGTCAGCGCGTTGATGAGCGCGATCGGGTGGGTGTCGGCGCTGCGCGCCCGGCTGAGCGCAAGGTCGAGGGCGGGCAGGTCGCCGCCCGCTGCCGCATCGACCACCTCATCAAGACTCGAGCCTGAATTGTCGCCGATGCAGGCTCGCGCGTCCGCGAGGGTCACGGTTCGTTTCTCATTCGCCTTCGACGGACCCATATAGAGCGCGAGCTTTTCAAGCTCGTTCGAGGTCACGCCGCGGTCGCTGCCGAGATTGGCCATCAGATAGTCGAGCGCCGCCGGTTCCGGCGAAAGCCCGTCCTTGCCGAGCCGCTGCCGGATCACGTCTTCGAGGGCCGCCGCGTCATCGGCGTAACAGGGAAGGGCGGCGGCGTTGGCCGCTTCCTCGAAGAGTTTCCGCAAGCTCGAGCGCGGCCCAAGATCGCCGCCCTCGACAATGATGAGCGCGTCGCCTGCGGGATCGGTGAGGAAACCGTCGAAGACCTTGGAGACGCTGTCGCCCGCGCCGCGCACGCGCACGACGCGCCGGCCGCCCAGCATGGCGATGGCCGCCGCCTCGTCGGCAAGCCGCGCCGGATCCTGGCGGAGATCGCCATCGGAAAGATCGGCAACGCGGAAAGGGTCGGAAAGATCGTCGACGACGCTCCTCGTCAGCGCATTCATCCGTTCACGGACGAGTCCGGAATCGGGCCCATAGACGAGCACCGCACGAACCTTTGCGTCCGGCTTTCGGGCGAAGCGATCTGCGTCGGAAGCCTTGATCTTCAAGGCGCGTTCCTATTTGGCCGAGGCGGTTGCAGCCGAGGTTTGCCGATCGAAAAAGACGCTGAGCTGCAGCTTTATATCGTCGGCAACGGCCTCGGCCGTACGCTTCTGCGCGTCCTTCGCCGCCGTCAGGTTGGCGAATTCGGATTCGACGCGGTTATAGGACGAACGCGAGCGCGCAACTGAACGGAAAAGCGTCTTGCCATCAGTCGCGCCGACCAGCGTGAAGGGCACGACCAGCACGAAATTGGCGCGCGTCACGGCCGCGTTCTGCTGCACGGCCACGTCTTCGGTATAGGCCGAAGGCGAGAGCTCAAGCTTGTAGGCCGCGCTCGCCGGCGCGTAGCCCGTATCCGTTATGCGGTCGAGCAGGCTGAATTTCAGCAAGCGGCCGACATCGTTTTCCGGCGCCGAGACATCGACATCGGCGAGTTTGTTGACCGTGCTTTCCGCGCCCCGGTCGCCATAAAGCGGGCGGAAGCCGCAGCCGCCAAGCGGCAGCGCGGAGGCGACGATCAGTAGAAGGAAGCCCGTGCGCAGAAAGTGCATTCGTTCAGACCACAATGTTGACGATCTTGCCCGGAACCACGATGACCTTGCGGACCGTTTTCCCATCGATGGCCTTCTCCACTTTTTCGAGGGCCAGCGCCGCGCGCTCGACCGTCGCATTGTCCGCGTCGCGGGCGATGGTGAGTTCGTCACGGCGCTTGCCGTTCACCTGGACCGCAATCGTGACGGAGTCTTCCACGAGGAGGGCAGGGTCGGCAACCGGCCATGCGGCGTCGACGATCAATCCCTCATGGCCGAGAAGCTGCCAGGCCTCTTCCGCCAGATGGGGCATCATGGGTGCGACGGAGAGGATGAGCCGCTCCACAGCCTCGCGGACGGCCCAGCCGAGCGAGCTATCGAAGCCCTCAGCCTTCCAGGACTGGCCATTGATGACGGTCGCCAGCGCGTTCACCAGCTCATAGACATTCGCGACGGCCACGTTGAAGCGCAGAGCCTCGATATTCTCTTCGATGGCCGCGCTCGCCTGATGGACCGTCCGGCGCAGCGCCGCGGCTTCAGCCGAAAAGGCGGTGGGCATGGGCGTTCCGGCGGCCGGAATGAGGTCGGCATGGTCCTCGACCTCGCCGACGAGCCGCCAGATGCGCTGGACGAGGCGCCAGGCGCCCTCGACGCCGCCCTGCGTCCATTCGCTGTCGCGCTCGGGCGGCGTGTCGGAAAGCATGAACCAGCGGGCGCAGTCGACGCCATAGCTGTCGGCCACGATCTCCGGCGGCACCACGTTCTTCTTCGACTTGGACATCTTCTCGGGCGCGCCGACGGTCACGGGGGTGCCGTCTGCGATCTTCACGGGCTTGCCCTCGGCATTGCGCTCGACCTCTTCGGGATAAAGCCACTGGCCGGCCTCGTCCTTATAGGTCTCGTGGATGATCATGCCCTGGGTGAAGAGACCGCCAAAGGGCTCTTTCACCGAGAGGCGGCCGCATTTCTCCAGGCCGCGCGTGAAGAAACGCGCATAGAGGAGATGCAGGATCGCGTGTTCGATGCCGCCGATATACTGATCGACGGGGAGCCAGTGGTCGGCGCCTGCCTTGGTCAGCGGCGCTGCGCCCGGCTCGCTGGCGAAACGCGCGAAATACCACGAGGAGTCCACGAAAGTGTCCATCGTGTCCGTCTCGCGCCGCGCGGGCTTGCCGCAGGACGGGCAATCGACATGTTTCCAGGTCGGGTGGCGGTCGAGCGGATTGCCGGGCACGTCGAAAGTCACGTCCTCGGGCAGCTTAACCGGCAGGTCGGCTTCCGGCACGGGCACGGGGCCGCAACCGTCGCAATGAACGATCGGGATCGGGCAGCCCCAATAGCGCTGGCGCGACACGCCCCAGTCGCGGAGCCGGTAATTGACGGTGCCTTCGCCGCAGCCCTGCAAAGCAAGCCGCATAATCGCTGCACTCTTGGCGTCTTCGACGTTGACCCCATTGAGGAACCCATCCGCCGAATTGACGATGAGGCCATCGCCCGTGTAGGCGTCCTTGCCTGCAACGAGATCCGTGCACCAGGCGGCGAGCGCTTCCTTGTCGGTGGCAATGTCCCTCGGCGCGACGACAGGCAGAATTGGCAGCCCGTATTTCTTCGCGAAATCGAAGTCCCGCTGGTCATGCGCGGGGCAGGCGAAGATCGCGCCCGTGCCGTAATCCATCAGCACGAAATTGGCGACATAGACCGGCACCGTCGCGCCTTCGATGAAGGGGTGGCGCGCCGTGAGGGTGGTCTTGTAGCCTTTCTTTTCGGCCGTCTCGATCGCTTCGGCGCTGGTGCCGATGCGCTTGCAGTCGGCGATGAAGGCCTGAAGCTCTTCGTTGCCTTCCACGAGTTTCGCCGTCAGCGGATGATCGGGCGAAAGTGCACAGAAGGAGGCGCCGTAAAGCGTGTCCGGCCGCGTCGTATAGATTTCGAGCCGGTAGTCGGGCTCGCCGGCAAGGCCGTCGATCGGCCAGAAGACGCGCGCGCCTTCCGAACGGCCGATCCAGTTCTTCTGCATGGTCCGGACTTTTTCCGGCCAGCGGGGCAGGTCGTCCAGCGCCGAGAGAAGCTCGTCGGCGAAGGCGGTGATGCGGAAGAACCATTGCGACAGGCGGCGGCGTTCGACCAGCGCGCCGGAGCGCCAGCCGCGGCCGTCGATCACCTGCTCATTGGCGAGCACCGTGTTGTCGATCGGGTCCCAGTTGACTTCGCTCTCCTTGCGGTAGACGAGGCCGTTCTTCAGGAACTCGATGAAGATCTTCTGCTGTTCGGCGTAATAGGAGGGATCGCAGGTCGCGATCTCGCGGCTCCAGTCGAGCGAGAGGCCGAGCAGCTTCAGCTGCGCCTTCATCGCTTCGATATTGTCGTAGGTCCAGGCTTTCGGATGGGTCTTGCGTTCCATCGCCGCGTTTTCGGCGGGAAGGCCGAAGGCGTCCCAACCCATGGGATGCAGGACGTTGAAGCCCTTCATGCGCTTGAAGCGCGCGACCACGTCGCCCATCACATAGTTGCGCCCATGGCCGATATGGATGCGGCCGGAGGGGTAGGGGAACATCTCGAGCACGTAGTATTTCGGGCGCGGATCGTTATTCCGTGCACGGAAGCTCTCGCGCTCCTCCCAGACCTTCTGCCATTTCGGTTCGCTTGTGCGGGCGTTGTAACGTGTCGACATTTGAAAAACGCTGTTTCAGAAATGGATGCGGGTCACCCTTGGCAAAAATGCCAGCGGCGACCCGCGCTCTAATTGGAGGCTTTGACGCCCGAATTACTTGTTGTCGCCGGCTTCCGTGCTGCTGATGCGAAGCTGGCGGGCGCGGACGAGGATCGCGTCCTCGATCTTGGTGCCGGTCTTCGGATCGGTCGCCGCGTCGGTCCAGTCGTTGCCGTTCTTGGTCTGGCGGAAGACCGCGACCTTCACGCCGTCGGCGCGCAGGCGCTTGTCCATGATGTAGACGGTGAGCTTGAAGCGCTCATTCGGCGTCTTGGGGTCCTGATACCAGTCGGTGATGATGACGCCGCCGAAGGGATCGGCCGAGGCGAGCGGCATGAAGGAAACCGTGTCGAGCGAGGCGCGCCACAGGAAGCTGTTGATGCCGATGCCGGTGCCCTGATCGCCGCCCTTGCTGTCGCCGCCGAAAAGCGTGATGCCGTCCTCGCCGAAGATCGTCTTGCGGGGCTGGGTCGGGTTCGGATTGCTCGGGCCCGAGCCTTCCTGCGTCGGATAATTGGACGAGCCGCCGCTGAAGATGCCGCAGCCGCCGAGACCGATCATGCTCGCCAAAGCGATCGCCGCTGCGATCCGGGCGCCCCGGCTGGTTTCATTCCTGCCGGTTCCATTTCTGAACGTCACGCTGAAATCCCCATCCTTGCGCGCCACTCGCGCATTGCTTCTATCACGCGCCGCTTTTGCCACGCGCCATGGGCGCGCCTGTCGGCTCATGCTCCAAACGCAGGCACCGGAGAACTCCGTCCCTCGGTTCCCCTTTTGGCACCTGCTGGTTCTTGCTCAACTGCCAGCGCGGAGCAAGCAAATTCCAGCATTTGCCGCATTAATTCGCCGTCCGGCGAGCCGCCGAAAAGGCGCGAGGCGCCTCTCGCCGCCGCCGCTCCTGTTTCGATAAGGAACAGCTTGCGAGACCCTCCGGGACCGTCATCGTTTCACCAAATTCCGCCGAGTGTTGCAAGCCAGGCACATACATCCCCCGCCCGAGGGAATCCGCCATTTCCTTCACACGGAGATCAAACATCAGTTCGCATGCGGCATTTGCTTCTGCCGGTAAGGCATTGGCGTTCCTAGAATTAATGACTTGTGCCCTTTCCGCAACAGGCGCCGACTTTCCGGCCTTGAGTGGGTCAGCTTGTCTTGACGCATGGGCGGCAACCCGGGATTAATCATTGCAGCGCACGGGGGGCGGATTCAGTCGGCCCGGCGATCTATGCGATGGCGGAGGACCTGCTTCTCCGCAAGTTCGTGAAAACTGAACAGCTATAACGCTGCTACTGCGAGGAACACATGAAAAAGATTCTCCTTGGGACGACCGCACTGGTCACCGCTGGCCTTCTCGCCGGCCCGGCGCTCGCGAGCGACCCGCTGAAGGTTACGGTCGGCGGCAACGTCGTCACCGGCTTCTACTTCGTCGATGCGGACAATGTTAACGGCTTCAAGGCGCAGGACACGAAGGTTGCCCTCGTCGCCCGCAACATCGACATCAAGGCCGAAGGCACGCTGGACAACGGCCTCGTCGCCGGCGTCGATGCGAAGCTCCAGCTCGGTTCCGACTGGAACGCCAACAACGTCCAGAACGGCAGCGCGAACTTCCGTCAGCTCTTCGCCTACCTCGAAGGCGGCTTCGGTAAGTTCGAAATCGGTGGCACCGACGGCGCCGCCTACAAGATGCACTACACCTCGCCCTGGTTCGTGCCGGGCAACGGCGTCGACTCGCCGAACATCTACAACGGCGTGTCGGACAAGTGGGGCTCCGCCTCCAGCCCGGAAGTTCGCCTGTCGACCTTCTCGCTGATGGCGACCGATTCGAACAAGATCAGCTACTTCACGCCGCGTCTCGCCGGCTTCCAGCTCGGTCTGTCCTACACGCCGGATGCGCAAAACCATGGCCCGTCTGAGAACGGTCTGACGCTGGCTTCGAAGGATTACTCCTACGGCAACCGCTGGTATTCGAACAACATCAACCAGGTGTTCGAGATCGCGCTCAACTACGCGGGCACCTTCGGTGGTGTTGATGTCGGCGTCGACGGCTTCTACACCGGCGGCAACGCGATGGACAACGTCAATGCCGATCCGGAAGAGTACGGCTTCGGTGCCAACCTCGGCTATGCCGGCTTCACGCTGGGCGGTGCCTGGTACCAGTCGAATGATCTCGACTATAAGTACAACGTTTCCAACGCCCGTAAGGATTTCGGTGCTGAAGTCTGGACGATCGGCCTGAAGTATGCGACGGGCCCGTGGACGGTTGGCGCTGCCTACCTCGATGGTCAGGATCACTCGTCTGCCTCTAGGCGCGATGGTCGCGAGTCGCAGACGGTACAGCTCGGTGGCGGTTACAACCTCGGCTCGGGCGTCGATATCGGCCTCGATCTGCAGTGGGCCTCCAACACGCACAACAACAACGCCCCGACCTACGATACGAAGTCGGGCGGTCTGGTTCTCGCGATCGCCTTCTGATCCGGTCGCAAGATCAAAATTCGAGAGAGCGGGCCAAAAGCCCGCTCTCTTTTTTTGTGCATTTTTTTGCGCGCGGCCTCTGGTAGAAAACGCTGACACTTGTCGCCGCAAAAGGTCATACATGGGCGCTCTCATCTGGCTTGCCTCCTATCCGAAATCCGGCAACACCTGGATGCGCTCCTTCCTGCACAATCTGCTGCGCAATCCTCCAAAGCCGGTTCCGCTCAACGAACTCGACGAATTTTGTCTCGGCGAGTCGGCTGCCGCCTGGTATCGCCAACGCAGCACAAAGCCGCTTGAAGATCTGACCCCGGAGGAGTTGGCGGCGCTCCGGCCGCTTGTGCATCGGGATTTCACCAGCGCCTTTCCCGACTCGGTCTTCGTCAAGACGCATAATTTTCTCGGCGACTGGTTGGGTCACCCTTTGCACAACATGGAAGTGACGGCGGGCGCGATCTATATCGTTCGCAATCCGCTCGATGTCGTTCTGTCCATGGCGCCGCATTTCGGCCTGTCGATCGACGAAGCCATCGAAGCGCTGGCCAATGAAGCCGCCTCGACCGCGCTCATGGCAAACCATGTTCCCGAAATTCACGGCTCATGGTCCACGCATGTGCGCAGCTGGACGCAGCATCCCAGTCCGCAACTGCTTGTCCTGCGCTACGAAGACATGCTCGACAAGCCGCGCAGGACTTTCAAGCAGGTGGTCGAGTTTCTCGGCGTGAAACCCACTAGCGAGCGCCTCGAACGCGCGATCAGATTTTCCTCGTTCAAAATGCTCAAGGCGCAGGAGCAGCGCGAAGGCTTCAAGGAAAAATCCTCCAAGGCCTCGGCCTTCTTCCGCGAAGGCCGCAAAGATCAGTGGCGCGAAAAGCTGACGCCCGATCAGGTGCGGCGCGTCATCTCAGTCCATCACGAACAGATGGCGCGGTTCGGCTATATCCCGGCCGATTATGCGGATGCGGTGCCATCGGCCTAGATTTTCAGGCGCCGCAATTCGCCGAACTTCATCCGTCTACGATGCGTTTTCGGCCTTGAGCCGTGGCGACAAAACCACAGCAAAATCCCTTTCGTCATCTCGGCCTCTGCCGCCGGTTGACCCGATCCGCAACCCAACTTAGTGATCTGCCTTTGAACGGTTGGCAGCGACTCTGCCGATCGCGTTGGGGCGGTGCGGGGCCTTGTTCGGCCATCGCCCGCTCAGGCGACAAAACAACGAGGGGTAATATGAAGAAGACACTTCTTGCCACGACCGCACTGGTCACCGCTGGCCTTCTCGCCGGCCCGGCGCTCGCGAGCGACCCGCTGAAGGTGACCGTCGGCGGCAACGTCGTCACGGGCTTCTATTTCGTTGACGCTGACAGCTTCAAGAACAGATCCTACCAGGATACGAAGGTCGCCCTCGTCGCCCGCAACATCGACATCAAGGCCGAAGGCACGCTGGACAACGGCCTCGTCGCCGGCGTCGACGCGAAGCTCCAGCTCGACAATGACTGGAACGGTAATGGCGGTTCCTGGGCCTCGTTCCGTCAGCTCTTCGCCTACCTCGAAGGTGGCTTCGGCAAGTTCGAAATCGGTGGCACCGACGGCGCCGCCTACAAGATGCACTACACCTCGCCCTGGTTCGTGCCGGGCAACGGCGTCGACTCGCCCAACATCCTGAACATCGTTCCCTATTACGGCGAGCGTCATTCGACGTTCTCGCTGCTCGCGACCGATGCGAACAAGGTGAGCTACTTCACGCCGCGCCTCGCCGGCTTCCAGCTCGGCCTCTCCTTCACGCCGGATGCGAACAACAAGGGCCCGAAGGAAAACGGCTTTTCGCTTGAACCCAAGACGAACGCCTATATCCGAGATGTTTTCGAAATCGCGGGCAATTATGCCGGTACGCTCGGTGGCGTGGACCTCGGCGTCGACGGCTTCTACACGACCGGCAAGAGCGACCACTACAATGTCGATCCGGAAGAGTACGGCTTCGGTGCCAACCTCGGTTATGCCGGCTTCACGCTGGGTGGTGCGTGGTATCGCAGTGAAGATATTGAAACAACCTTCTATCCGACATCGAGCTCTAATAACGCCGAAAACACGACGTGGACTCTTGGCCTGAAATACGCGACCGGCCCGTGGACAGTCGGTACGGCTTATCTCGACGGCGATGAGGATTGGGGCGGCTACACCTACAAGGTCAAGACCCTGCAGGTTGGTGGCGGCTACAACCTGGGTTCGGGTGTGGATCTCGGTCTCGACATCCAGTTCTCGAACTACAAGAACAACGACGACAACCTCGACTATGACAGCAAGTCGGCTGGTCTGGTTCTCGCGATCGCGTTCTGATCCGGTCGTCTGGGCAAGTCATTGGAGAGCGGGCTTCGGCCCGCTCTTCTTTTTTGTACACAAGGACGTCGACTGAATAAGCGATACGTAGGCGGACTACGCGCTATATGCAGGCCATGCTGAACTTTCTGGCCTGCCTCGCGATAGCAACAAGCTCGGTGGCGCTAAGGCAACAACTGCCGAATTTCTGTGCCGCATCGGTTCTATCTGATGGCGGCAATTCTGAATAATGGATTAAAGTCCTCTTAACGCGGGGGATCAGGAACAAGCTCGTACGCTGAGTGATGACGCGCATCTCACAATCGATGTGCCGCCTGGCCTCGCCGCATAATTCGAACCGGTTATCTGGGGGAATAGATGAAAAAGACACTGCTTGGAACGACGGCACTGGTCGCCGCTGGTCTCTTCGCCGGCTCGGCGCTCGCCAGCGATCCGCTGAAGGTGACCATCGGCGGCAATATCGTCACGGGTTTTTATGCCGTCGACGCCGATAGCATCAGCCTTGGCGGGCCTTCCGTGTCGTTCCAGGACACGAAGGTTCCCCTCGTCGCCCGCAACATCGACATCAAGGCCGAAGGCACGCTGGACAATGGCCTTGTGGCCGGTGTCGATGCGAAGCTTCAGCTGGGCCACGACTGGTCCATCGCAGATGCCTTGGGTGGCGGCAATTCGGGCGCTTCCTTCCGCCAGCTCTTCGCCTACCTCCAGGGTGATTTCGGCAAGTTCGAAATCGGTGGCACGGATGGCGCCGCCTACAAGATGCACTACACCTCGCCCTGGTTCGTGCCGGGCAACGGCGTCGACTCGCCGAACATCCTGAACGTGCCGGTCATGCTGGTGCGCCACTCGACCTTCTCGCTGCTGGCGACTGACTCGAACAAGATCAGCTATTTCACGCCGCGGCTTTCCGGCTTCCAGCTCGGTCTGTCCTTCACGCCGACCGTGGCGGTCGCGTCGGGCATGATGATGTCGCCGAATCTGGCTCTCGGGCCGAGCGAGAACGGTCTGACATTGGCTCCGAAGGACCATGGCGTCAGCAATGTCTTCGAAGCCGCGCTCAACTATGCCGGTACGTTCGGCGGCGTGGATGTCGGCGCCGACGTCTTCTACACGAAGGGCTCGGGCGACTATATCGCCGGTGATCAGGGCGATCCCAAGGAGTGGGGCCTCGGTCTCAACCTCGGCTATTCCGGTTTCACTCTCGGTGGCGCCTATTACAAGAGCGAGGACATTTACGGCAGCTGGGGTGCAGTGCCCTCCCAGGGTGACCTCGAAGACACCACCTGGACTGCGGGTCTGAAGTATGCGACGGGCCCTTGGACGGTCGGTGTAGCCTATCTCGACACCGATCAGGGAATCTTCGGCAGCTATGTCGATCTGAAGTCGAAGAACTGGCAGGTCGGTGGTGGCTACAACCTCGGCTCCGGCGTCGATCTCGGCCTCGATCTTCAGTCCACCAAGTTCGAAGCTGCCGGTTACGACTACGACTCGAAGTCGGTCGGCCTGGTCCTCGCGATCGCCTTCTGATTTCAGTTCGGCAAGTGGATATGGAAAGAGCGGGCTCAGGCCCGCTCTTTTTGTTTTGGCGCTAGGCCGATGGTGATACCGGCGATGCCCATTATGCAGATACTCGACAGCCTTCGTCGCGCAGCGTCGGTCGTCATCCCGCCCAGCGCGTAGACGGCAAGGCCGCGCGCATTGGCCATTGTCGCGAGGCGCGCGAAGCGCACGGGTCCAAGCGGCTTGGCCCCCGGATGGCTCTGTGTTGCGAAGACCGGCGAAATGAGGACCGCATCCGCGCCCGCTCGTGCCGCAGCGATCACCGCGCTTTCGGAATGAGCGGCCGCTGTAACGAGGAAATCGGGCTTCGGCCTTCGCGCAAAACGTCGTTCCGTAGGCTGATGGATGACATGCTCCGGCAGGTGTTGTCCTCCGACGCCGGCGCCCGAGCTCGCCCGCAGATTGCCGGCGACCAGCAGGCGCACGCCCTTCCGCCGCGCCATCTGACCGAGCCGGGCGAGTTCCGTGCGTGTCGGCGAAAGGCCGTAAGCGCGGTAAATCATCGCCGCGCCCCTCGGCGCGCGGGCCAGCGCTTCGACGGGATCGGGCACGCGGGCCGCGTCCGTCATCAGGATGATGACCGGCAGCTTGCGCTTGCCAGCTTTTGGGCGCGGCACTAGCTTCGGGTCAATTTTCATGAGTGAGGCGCATCCATGGTCGGCCCAAGCCTACAACAGAGCGCGGAGCCGGGCGAGACGCCCGCGGGCCGTCTTGCCGCCATCAAGGCGCGGATTGCCAAGGCCGCGCACGATGCTGGTCGTTCGGCCGATGAGGTGACGCTGGTCGCCGTGTCGAAGACCTTCGGCGCCGCCGAAGTCGAGCCGCTCATCGCAGCGGGCCAGCGCGTCTTTGGCGAAAACCGTGTGCAAGAAGCGGCCGTCAAATGGCCGGCGCTCAAGGCCGCGACGCCGGGCATCGAACTTCATCTGATCGGCCCCCTGCAGACCAACAAGCTTCAGGATGCGCTCGCCCTTTTCGATGTTTTCCATACGCTTGATCGCGATCGCCTCGCCGAGGCTCTGGTGAAGGAGCGCGACAAGGGCGCCACCATGCCGCGCCTCTTCATTCAGGTGAACACGGGCGAGGAGCCGCAAAAGGCCGGCATCCTTCCTGCCGAGGTCGATGGCTTCGTCACGCGGTGCCGTGAGCTTCATCGCCTCGAGATCGAGGGGCTGATGTGCATTCCGCCTGTCGATGAGGAGCCGACGCTTCATTTCGCGCTGCTCGACAAGATGGCGCGGCGGAATGGCCTCACGAAACTTTCCATGGGCATGAGCGCCGATTTTGAAACGGCCATCGCCTTCGGCGCGACGCATGTCAGGGTCGGCAGCGCCCTTTTCGGCTCACGCGGCTGACATAAGCTCGACAGTCATGCGCGTCTCCGGCGCGATGCGCGCGAGCACATGGAGCATGTCCGCCAGGCGCAACGCGACGCAGCCTTCGGTTGCAGCGAGCCTATCCCCGTCGTCCTTGGCGAGATGAAAGAAAATGGCGCTGCCCGCGCCGGGCCTCACCGGATCGTCATTGTAACCGAGCGGCACGATAAGATCGTAGAGATGGTCTTCCCGCCATAGCGTCTCGGCGCTTGCGGGGTAGGGGAGCCTCACCGGCCGATTATAGGCAACGTCTTCCGGCGCGTCGCACCAGCCGTCATCCGGAGCGATGGGCTTCGAGGCAAGCACTGTTGCAGGTTTCGTCAATCGGTCCGGCCTGAAGAAAAGCTCGCGCAGGGCGAAGCTGCCCACCGGCGTTCCGCCGTCGCCCTCGCGCTTGTCGATGACGATGCCGGACCGGCCGAGGGCGCAAGGAAAGCTCTCGCCGCCGAAATGCAGAATGCCTTGCCGATGTCCGGGGCGGGCGGTGACATGAATATCCATGACGCGGAGCTTACTGCGCCTTCAATCCTGTCGCCAATCGCGGCGTTCCGTCAGAGGCCGTTCGCTTCGGTGCCGGCGAAGGAGGTTGCCAGCGGAATGTCGGGTTGCGTGCGCTTCAAGTCCTCGAGCTGGTCGAGACCGCTCGTGATGGCGCTCGAGAGATCCGCAGGCTTGCGGGGAGTCTCCGCCGCTTTCGCCGGCGTCTTCTCACCGGCAGTCTCCGCCGTGGAGGCAAGAGCGGGATTTGCCGCCTTCGCCGCCTTCGGATCGGCAAAGGAATTCAGCAGCGCGTTGAAAGCGTCGGGGCTCAATTGCGGCATGGGTTTTGGAACGGAGGGGGCGGCTTCCGCGAGTTTGACGGGTTGGGCAGGCGCCTGTTCTGCCTTGGCGGTCCGCGGCGCTGCGGCTTCCACGGCCGGAGTAGCCGAGGCGACGGCCTTGGGCTCTGCCTCCTTGTCGCCGGTCAGGGACGCAATCGCATGTTCGCCGAGGTCGGACCCGCTTACGGCCTTGAGCGCCGCGTCGAACACCGAGGTGACGAGGCCGATGGGTCCGCCATAAAGCGCGCCGCCCGCGACCCTGGCGCCGGGGCTTATCGTGTCGCCCGTCAGTTCGCGATAGATGCTCGAAACGACAGGGATGTGCTGAAGGGGGTTCAGTGTGTCGAGCACATCGCCAAAAGTAAGTTTGCCGGTCTCGGTGACGTTCTGGGCGCGGGTCGTCCTCAACGCGTCGAAAGCGTCGGAGGCCATATTGTGCTTGCCCTGCACCGGATGCGCGGCGATCGATGTGAAATCCGTCATCAGAGCCCCAAGGCCTCTCCCAAACCGGCGCTCATGCGCCACTCCTGTCAGAGCAAACACCGGGCCAGATAAAACCTCTTTGCGAACAATGGCTTGGATGCCAGCCCGTTTACTCCTTCGTGCCGATGGGCAGAGCTTGCCGGGCTGGTTCGACCCTCGCATCCCGTGTTTGGTCGCTGCACCGCACTATGGCAAACTCCCGGCGCCGCCCTTTCGAAGGATCAGAAGTCATATGAGCAAGCGCCCCCCGAAGCCGGGCAACAATCCCGGCTTCATGCCCCCGAGGCCCGGTTTCGCCGCACGCCCGACCGTCGGCCTGCCGCCTTCGGCCTATGGCTCAGGCGGCGCGACGGTGCAGGTGCCGGGCCTGGGGCAGGGCGCAGGGTTCCGGATGAAGCCGCCCAAGCCCTCGCAGGCTGAGGTCGTTGGCGCGCTGCAGGCGGCAGCTTCGCATTATTCGGCGCGGCGCTTTCGTGAGGCCTCGCAGATCCTCGAGAAAATACTCAGTGTACTGCCGAACAATCCTGATGCTTTGCATCTGACGGGGTTGCTCGCGCTTGAGACGGGAAAATTGGCGGAGGCGGAAAAGCTCATCCGCATGGCGATCAACGCCGTGCCCGCCCCGTCGACTGACATGCTGGTCAATTTGGGCAATGCGCTGCGCGATCAGGGTAAGTTCGACGAGGCTATAGAAAGCTATGACAGGGCGCTTGCCCTCGATAGCAATTGCGCGTCTGCCTATCTCAATCGCGGCAACGCCAGGAAATACTCGGACGAGCTCAAGGGTGCGCGTCTGGACTTCGACAAGTTCATCGAGCTCAAGCCCGATCTGCCGATTGGCTATGTCAGTGCGTCGCAAATGGGCATGCAGCTTGGTCTCTACAGAGAATCCCTCGCCTATTGCATGCGGGCAATTGAACTCATCCCCTCACCGCCAGCGATCTTTTTCATTATCGCCGCTGATCTGCATGAACGGCTCTCCGAGTTCGACAATGCGATCGTCAATGTCGAAAAGGCGTTGGCACTCGAGGCAGGGAATGGCGAGGCTACGCGCATCCTGGCTAGGGTTGAGCGTCGGCGTCATCCAAACGACAAGACCCTGCTCGCCGAGATGCGGAGAAGGCTGGAGGTTGTCAGAACGGACAATCTGCCGTTCGAGCACCGGCGCAGCGTCGAGGAAGAGCTTGCGCAACTATGTGACAAGCTTGGAGATTTCGACGCCGCATTTGAGCATTTTGGCCGGATGAACGAGATTGCGCTGGAGGAGGCCAAGGCGACAAGGATCGACAAAAACGAGTATCTGGATTTTGTCGAAGGTCTGATTTCCTATGCCACGGCAGAGAATTTCAAAGCGTGGCAGCCGCTTCCTGCCTTGGGTGTCGAGGCGGGGCATCGAGCAGCGCCAACCTTTATCGTTGGGTTCCCGCGATCGGGAACGACTCTTCTCGACCAGATCTGCGACGCCCATCCGGATATTCAGGTGCTGGAAGAAAAGTCCTGCCTGCGTGTTGTTCGCGACGCCCTGGCTAAATTCGATGGCGGGCATCCTCATGCACTCGGAACCTTGGACGAGGATCAGCGACAGGAACTCCGCGCCATTTATTGGAAGGCACTTGAGAGCGAGGGCGCCGATCTCGCGGGCAAGCTCGTCATCGACAAGCTTCCACTCAGCATTATCAACGCCGGACTCATCGCGCGGGTCTTCCCCGAAGCAAAGATCATTCTGGCGCTTCGCCATCCTGTGGACAGCGTCTTCTCCTGCTTCATGCAGAACTTTCAGCTCAATTCGTCAATGGCGAATTTCCTGAATCTCGATGATGCCGCGCATCTCTATGACCGCGTCATGACGCTGTGGCAGCAATATCGTGCGCTTCTGCCGCTCAATGTCGTCGAGGTGCGGTACGAGAATCTCATCCACAATCTGCGTGGCGCAGTGGAACCGGTGATCGACTTTCTCGGCCTTCACTGGAACGAGGCGCAGGCGGATCCAGCGGCGCACGCGCTGGCGCGCGGCACGATCCGCACGCCGTCCTATGCGCAGGTGACGCAGCCGATTTATTCGAGCGCCGCCGATCGCTGGCGTCGTTACCAGAAGCATCTCGAGCCCGTGCTGCCCATTCTCGAAAAGCACATCAAATATTTCGGCTACACCCTCTGAACCGATGAGCGTCAAGAAACTCCTGATTGTCGATGACGACGAGGCATTGCGCGGCTCGCTGATGGAGCAATTGCAGCTCCATGAGGAGTTTGAGGTGGCGGTCGCGGCGACGGCTTCCGCAGGGCTTGAGCATGTGCGCCACTCGCATGTCGATCTCGTGCTGCTCGATGTCGGCCTGCCCGACATGGATGGGCGCGAGGCCTGCCGCCTGATGCGGCGCGATGGGATCAAGGCGCCGATCATCATGCTCACGGGCGCCGATACCGATGCCGACGCCATTCTGGGTCTCGACGCGGGCGCCAATGACTACGTAACGAAGCCCTTTCGCTTCGGCGTTCTGCTCGCGCGCATTCGTGCCCATCTGCGCAGCCATGAGCAGAGCGAGGATGCCGTCTTCAAGATCGGGCCCTATTCCTTCCGGCCGAGCGCGAAGCTGCTCGTCGACGCGGCGGACCGAAAGATCCGCCTCACGGAGAAGGAAACGAACATCCTCAAATACCTCTATCGCGCGGGGCAGAAGGTCGTAGGCCGCGATATTCTGCTTACGGAGGTTTGGGGCTACAATTCAGGCGTAACGACGCATACGCTTGAAACGCATATCTACCGGCTTCGGCAGAAGATCGAGAAAGATCCGTCGAATGCCGAGATCCTCGTCACGGAGGCGGGGGGATATCGGCTCGTGCCGTGAGGCG
>Ga0255338_1003161_pt1 | contig 20710 bp, 20 predicted proteins | sample MeOH1_35cm_T4_19_FD_203715 | JGI IMG/M metagenome (GOLD analysis project Ga0255338, IMG submission 203715) | Sandy soil microbial communities from University of British Columbia, Vancouver, Canada - MeOH1_35cm_T4_195 | ecosystem: Engineered > Artificial ecosystem > Sand microcosm > Unclassified ...
CCGTATTTAGAAGCTTGCCTGCGAAAAAGATTCTCAATCCTTCGGTCCCCAGGAGAAAAGACATTGTTCCCTGCACTTTTAAGAACTAACTCAATCGGCTCTTTGGTTGAAAGCGGCCGAGCTGACTTTCGTTTACCCACAAGTAACTCTCCACCAAATTTTCTTTTAGTATCACCAAAAAAGCTAAACGCTGTTTGTCTCATAAACTTCTCCACCGAAAATCACTCTGAAGAATCAGAATTCGATACCTGTATATCATATGTTTTCAGAGACAATTTCCGATAGAGTCGCAGACGTTTTGTAATCACTGATAAACATGCGTAATAGCTTCGCCCCAGAGCGCAAATCACAAAAACGAGTTTTCAAAATTGTAGAGGAGAAATGCAGCTTACAACCCCGCTAATGAATCAAGAAAACTCGTCAAGCCTAAAAGACAGAAAGAGTTTTTTTTAAACATTCGGAATCCGGACATCGGGAGGGGTTCTGAGTAAATTTAAAGGCGAAAGGCTTTGGAGTCTGCTTGACGTAGGGGCTTCACTCGGCGCCAGGAGGGCGCGTATCGGCATCGCGAAGCGAGGCCGACGAGTGCCGGCCACGGATGGCCGACCCCGGAGGCAAGAGGACTCCACGGCCTTCCACCTTTAAATCCTTGGGCCTAATCCCAGCTTCGAAATGTTTTGAAAGATAAGATCTTCAGAGCTCGAAAAAAAAGGAGGGCAAGCTAGCTACGCTGTTTAGGTTTGGAGTGGCTGCTCAAAACAAAACTGCGTAGCCAGTTGCCCCTAATTATTGCTGGTTTTCTTTATTGTGCCCTGGCGCATTGGCTGAATTTCCACGGTCGTTGTTACTTGGCGAAGAAACTTTCGCGTCTTTGCCGTTACCGCTGCTGCCGCTGCTACTGCCCGCACCCAGCTGAGCACTTGTTTCTTTATCACGAGGATCCAGAGTGCTCTTACGTCCCTTTTTTCTGTGATTGCCTTCTACATTTTGCATACTCTTCGCTTCTTGAGAAAGTTTCGCACCAAATTGGGAGGTGGAAGGGTTGCTTCTCGCACGAGAAATCTGCTCATCAAAGGCATTTAGGTCTTCCGAAGTCGCTGGAGCTAGAGTTTGTGCTAGAGTCACACTCGTCCAGAACAGCGCTATGATTGTATAAAGTATAACTTTTCCCATAAAAACCTCTTAAAACGTAACCGACGAACCCTGTTTTGCGAAACGGAGCTTCATCACTTGCTCCCGTACCAATTCGTTCTTTTCGTTCAACAAGCGCACGCGGATGCTTTGCTCTCCCGAGACATCGGAAGCCACCACAAATGGCAACTTGCCTCGGCCCAAAGCTTTTACATCCACAGGCAACGTCAGTTTCTTTTCATCACGGATACTCTTATTAGAAGAGACAAAATGAACATGCTCCGGTAATTCCACTTCCGCTTGCGCCACCATTTCCCGATCACCCTGATTGAAATCAATATGAATCACATAGGCCTGTTGAGTTACACCGTCGGACTTCTTTTGCTGCATTAACTGGAAACTCACAAAACCCAAAACCAAAACGGCGGTCAGCGAAACTCCCGAGAGCATCTTCCAAAACATCAGTCCGCGCGATGTTCGTGACTCTCGCCAGTGAGCCAGGACGCGTGTCTTCATATATGGCGAGGGCTCGATCTGTGCGCGTTTGACCTGCGCAAACAGATCTTTCAGGACCTTCTCATCTTGTGAACTGTGTTTATCATTCATACCATGAACCTCTGTCTATAAGACGTACAGGCGCCACGAATCGTTTCAAACAAAGTGATTTTCTCACTTTGAGACGCTCAGCTCCCTTTTATGGAGTTATAGCTCTGTATAAACCTCTGTCGCAGCCTATGAAGCTTGGACCGGACCGCATCTTCGGAGAGCCCCGCACGATCACCAGCTTCTTTATAAGAGCACCCGCCCAGTTCCACCAATAACAACAAAAATCGGTCTTCGGCCTCGAATTCCGCCAGGATTTTCTGTACCTGTATAACAGACTCTAAATCATTCCCCGTTGCGACCTCTGCCAGCTCTTCTTCGCTGACGTTTTTGCGATAAGCCGAGGTTCGGGTCATATCTATGAAAAGGTTCTTAGCAATTTGATAGAGCCACCCCATAAAAGTCACGGGATTCTGAAGTTTCGAAATGCTTTGCAAGGCCTTTATGTAAGCTTCCTGACAGAGGTCTTCGGCCACCTCGCGATTTTGGCTCAGCAAAAGACAGAACTTGTAAAGCTGGCTTTGGGTCGCATCAATGAGTTCCCCACAAGCACGCTCATCGCCTTTTTGCACACGCACCACAAGGGCCGCTATCTCGACATTTTCTGCGGGTTCACTCATTTATAAAATCCTTTTATAAATCAGAACACATCCCAAGCCACTCCGGCAAGGAGGTTCAAGTTGTCATAGTTTTTATCGCGCACATCCTCACTCCCTAACGTCGATTTATTGGGAATGTACTCGGCCAAAGCATAAGCCATCCAATTGCGCGAAAAAGCATAGACGTATTTTATCGAACTGATGAGCTCCTGATCTTTACGATGCTTGTCTTCAGGAAGAGAATTGTTTTTAAAATTACGTTCCAAATAATGGGCCTGCAATAATAGAGAGGAGCTCGCCGAAGTTTTCCACAACAAACGCACGCCAGGTCCTTGATAGTTGTTTTGCAATGGCAAACGCGAGCCATCCGAATAAATAATATCCTGAGTCCCATCAGACCCCATGAACCAATACAACTGGCCCATCAAAGACCTTCGAGTCCAACTGACAAAAGGGCGCACCGAATACGACGTCCCTGTCAGATAAGCATAGTTGTCGTTCGCGCCTTTTTGCGACGACATATCCACATCACAGCCTCCGCCAAGGCCGTTTCCTAAAGTCGCGCTGCGAACAAGACCACCGTATTTGTGTGAGGCCATCGTGCTGCCCCAAATCTGCGCCTGCGCGTACGGTACAAATCCCAGCTCGACCTTGCGATTTTGATAGACGGTGGGCACCTGAAAAGAATGTGTCTGGGTTTTGAGGTCTGGCACATTCGTCGGACTTTCGTAGTCAAAAACATAAGAGACCCGGCTACTCCAAGCGGGACTTTTCGAAAACTGATAGCCCGTGCCGACACTGGCCCTTAGGAGAGGACTTGAAACCGGTGCAAGACTGCGCCCGTCGAGATAAGCATTGGTGGTCGAGCCATAGGCAAGATCTATGAAAAACCAATAGGGCTTTTCTGCCGTGAAAGTTTTTAAGGTTTCCAGAAGTTCTGCGACAAGGGTCCGGTCCGATTCCGACAAACCCGTGGAAGCAGAAAGCGGTTGCAAAACTTTTTCGGCTTCCTGGTTTTTGTTTTGTTTCATCAACGTCAGCCCCAAGAGCAACTGAGTTTTGCTATCGGCCGCTTGAAGGTCTTGCTTCATTTGCTCTTCAGCTTCGACGTACATCCCCTGCTGATAAAGCGCCATGGCCACTTCCGCCTTCAGAGCCGGAGGCAGAGTTTGATTCTTCAACTCCCGCAAGAGGTCCTGAGCCTCTTCAGTCCGCCCTAGTTTGGACAAGGCTTGGGCGCGATAGAGTTTCGCCGCCGGCGATAAAGGACTTTTTAATTTCACGACGTTTGAATAGCACGACTGAGCCTTGGCATATTGCCCCGACATCGAAAAGCAGTTTCCCAAGTTAAACCAATAAAGGGCTTTACGCCGATTCATCCGCAACAATTGAGAAAAGCCTTTGGTGCATCCGACGAGATCGTTTTTCTGATAAAGCTGCATCGATTTTTGAAACAGGACCTCTTCATTGCGATTTGCCGCGACTTGAGCCCAGCAAAAATCAGCAAAAAGAAAGATTAGAATCCAAAGAACGTGCACCTTCATTCCTTAAAATAGTAAGGAACTTTTCCTCTTAAATATATAAAAAAAGAGGATCCATTTCTGGATCCTCTTGGGGTCGCACACACACTTGAGGAGTTAACCACAAGGACTATTTTTGGGACATTTTTTCCAGAAGCGTTGTTACCTCCGTGTCGGTTAATACTGAAGCATTATGACATGTACCTTTACTACCTGGGAAAATCTCTGTGCACTGGCGTTGCGCATCGGCTGCAGAGCCTGGGATGCTCGCATCGACAGTACAGCTATGTTGAACAGCGAATGCATTTACCAATTTCAAACAAGCATTCTCTGTCATACATACTCGAACCGAAGAAGAGTTGCCATGTTGGCCCATGAATTCGTAATTCAAGACCACTTTCATATTTGGGTGCAACAACTGGCACTCTACGAGGTTGCTAATATCTGGCTTATCCTTACCTTTACCTTGAGGCTGGCCTGGTTGCTCAGGTTTACCTGGTTGGTCTGGTTTGCCCGGCTGATCTGGCTTACCTGGTTGGTCCGGCGTACTTGGCTGCTCAGGGCTTCCTGGTTGATCTGGCTGACCTGGCACATCCGGATTCTTCGGATCTTTTGGATTCTTTTTACCATCGTCGCTAGGTGATGCTGATGGAGCTGGAGACGCCGCTGGAGTAGGAGAAGATGGCGGAGCTTCACCTGGAGGGGTCACCGAAGGAGATGGATTTGGAGTTGGCGACACTGCTGGCTGCTCACCGCCTGGCACTTGCCCATCATCACCAGCATTATGGAGATCACTTGGAATCGCCTCTGCTTTCAACACTGCTCCGTCCAAGCTAGAAGAAAAATGGGTCTGAGAACAGTTTTGATACGCTAGCAAAACAATTAAAGCCAAACCCGCGGACGTGAAGTGTGTAGAAAGCTTTTGCAAATTCATGACATCCCCCTGTTACAACATCTTAGTATTTGTAAGACGAAGGCCACCTGGCATTCGTTTCAACAATTTTAACTTTTTTTTAAAAATGACACCCTAAAATGTCACTTTGTCAGAGAATAAGCGACTCATTATAGAGCGTCTCAATCAGAGCCGCGCCATGGGCTCCTAAGAGAGTGATTTCACGAAACAAAACCTCTGTTTCAGAGTGATCCACTGGCACTCTCGTTGCTCCTTCCTCTATATATATCAACTTTTTTAAGGGGGATTTATGAACCAGCAAACAACTCTCAAAGCTGTCTTACTTATGACCGTTCTTGCGATGCTCACTGCCTGCGGATCGCAAAAATCAGATGAATATGATTTCTCAAGCCGTACCCCAGTGACATCAACCACGGTTCAACCGGTTGGAACAACCGTGTTGTATTGTAATCAGAAATCTCAAGATGGGATGACCGCAAAACTCATGGTCTATACCGATGCTTCCAATCAAGTGCGCAATGACTATATGAAATTGAAATTCACCCAGATTCCATCCAGCTTTGCCTCAGGCGACCATATTCAGTTCTTCCGCTGGCAGACTAGCTCTACTTATCAGACTTATATAGATCCAACTCCGGTCCAAGCTCGTTTTGAAACACTCGATGGGCGTTTGATCACAAGCTTCTCTCCGGTGATTTACTGGGGTCAAGTTTCTGCTCTTGCAACCTCTTGGGGTATCAACGACGTCAATACCTTCTTCCAAAACGTTCGCCTGGTCATTGATGTCAGAGATCCTCAAGCAGAATACGACGTTTTGAAAATTGCTATGTACAATACGAGCGGTCAAAACACCGTGAATATGGATATGCTGATGCCAGCTTTTGCAGCAAGCCCAAATGATTATGCGAAAGACAGCGGTGGAGTGCGCGCTGACAACTTACAAAACCTTCACCCTTTCGCAAGTTATAAAGGTTCTAGCTGGACTCCAGAGCAATTCTTGAACATGGGCAGCGGCTTCTGCTTCTAGTGCGAGCTTTCCTGCACCACTTCTTCTGCCTGAAGATTCTCACCCTGGCGGTAACGATCGACCAGGGTGCTGTCGTTTGTAGGGAATGAGAAAAGCAAAGAGTGCACGTTACTGGTGTCATCTTCTTGAGTTACTACGATATAGGATAGCTCTTTGACCTCGTGGTCCGGGTATTCTTTGATAAAAGTCACAAGCACATTGCCCTCAAGATCGTTTTTACGCCAGATCTCATCAGCACTTTCAATCGTATCCTCGCGCAAGTCGGCAAACTCACGGAATTTGGATTGGTCGATGTCCTTTTCACCACGCACCTTCATCATCGCAATGTAAAGGCCCATGGAAAGCGGGTCGCCTTCACCCAAGGCGTCGCCATCGATAGCGCCGTCCTGGACGTACTCGTACTTTTTGTCATAAACAAGCTCGCCCCTCTGGTAGTTTTGCAAAACCCGAAGATCCTTGGTCGGAAAATGGATAAACACAAAGCTCGGGTAGTCTTCATCCGCCGTGACATAGGCAATGGCGATGTAATGAAAAACCTGATCTCCCACTTCGAAAGAGCGAATGAAATGGTGAATCACCATGTCTTTGAAAGTCTGCTGGTCCTGCCAAATCTCATCGGGTTCGTCCAGGGTGCTCTCGAGATAGTCTTGAAGCTGAACCTGCTCTTCATCCGTGAAATCCTCGGGGGCCCGAACCGATTGGTACTCTTCTTCCAAAGCCTGGATGTTTTGCTCAAAATAACCAAACAGATCGGCTTCCGACTCAAAGATCAAACCGGCGTGTTCATCGATAACGATGTATTCCTTCTCGGCGCCGGCCTTCTTTGTCCCGCGGGATTTGGATCTTGATTTTGTCGCTGCCACTGTCGTTTTTGATTTTGCCATCTCTTGTTTTGCCCCTGTCAGAATCCTGGACTCATTATCAGTGATTGTCGGACTCCCTCACAAGGTTAAACTCTCTCACTATGACAAACACCGTCATGCGCAATGTTTTTTTGTCTTGCAAGGGGAATTCTTTTTCTTCACCATTTGCTTAAGACCATCGCAAGGAGGCGGGTTTTGTCAATTATCGAAGAAAAAAGCTTGGAGCGCATGGAAGCTCTTCTTTCTCATTCGGCCATGGGTGTGCACGTACTCTTCGACAATAAATCTATCGCGGATGTTCTCAGTCAGGTGAAAGACGACAAGGACTTTTACGACTTCAATAAAATGAAGAAAGTCCAAGACGTGATGACGGAGCTGATCGCGAAACGCACCTACATCGAGAAAGTGGCTTACTTGAAATCCTTAGAGCAAGAAGCTTACGAAATGGTAGTCCGCGCTTATTTTCACATCGTTGAAAATACCGCTCGCGCCAATCAAGATCTGGCTCACTAGGATCTTGGGTTTTTTCAAAATTTGAGACTCACAGTGTTTCCTAATTTTTTAGGTCTCGTGGGTTTTCTTTCTTAAAAACATATTCAAATCTTCAAACCGGTTGGTATTGGGTCATGGAAAACAGCTCAATCCGTCCGTATATCTCTTTGAGGCATGGAACTCTCAAGCACTTCCAAAATTTGCGTAGAAAGTGCTCCTAAACCCTTTAGACTTTGGTGGGGGGTGACGACAAGTTTACTAAATAGGAAAACTTTTATGCAGCACGTATCAAAAAGAAACAAAAGAATTCACGGCAACGCCATTCTCCTCATCCTTCCACTTGCTGTGGTAGTGGTCGCTATCATCCAACTCAGTCTTTATCAGACTATGAACTTCTCGAAAACTATCGCGAACTTCCGTCTGGTGGGTGTCCGGGATAATCTTGTTTCTAATGTTAAAACTTACGCCTCTATACCCAGCACTTTCCGCAGCAGTCTTCATTCTAGCTTGCCTGCGGGCACTAATATCGAATTACAGAACTGCGTTCTTGGCGGGATGAGTGCCTGTCAAAACGACGTTGAGATGCCTGTGGCTTTGTATTATCCGATCTCGACCGCGGGCTCTGCTTCATCACTCCTTATGATCTCGGGCCGCGCCGCTTTGGGAGGACCCAGCTCGCCGGCCGCTCTGTATGATATCCGCGGCAATCTTTGCCCCACGACGGGACAAGCAAATGCCGAGTGTCCTTTTGAGGTCACCACAAGCTTCACCGCCAAGTGTGCCGGCGGAACCGCCACTTGCGCCATTGCGGAGTCTATTTCTGTGCACTACTCCGTGCGTAAAGCGGCTTCATCTATATTATTACAAGCAAGTCACCTGCGGGTCTCGATTGATCAATATGCTCCGCTCGTTTTGGTTTCTAAAATTCTTCCTAACTCTGGAGACGACGCTAAAAACAATATTACAACTTCGACTCTAACGGGAGTCATAGATCCTAATACCAGTATCAACGACACGCTCCTAGCTCGCATTGAGCAAATTATCAGAGACTCGAAGGTCACCACGGACGAACCAACCATTCAGAAAATGGCTCAAAGCTTCTACGATGCTGGGTACACCGACGCGGACCCGTACTTCATCCAGGAAGTGAGTAAAGCTTCCTATGCAGAGACTGACCCGCCCGGGATTATTCGCGCGCTTGGCGAAGCAGGGATTAAAGACACTGCAACAGCTGTCTTTCTTTCCCAGGTGAATGTCGCCGACCCCCATTGGATGCAGCTTGTTCTGGACGTGGGTATTAAGGACGCCACGATTGCCTACAATTTTTATTGGCATTTCGATGTCGCAGATCCTGCCCGAGTCGCCACGGCTTTACAAACTATTAGCGGTCTACCCGTCAATGAGATATCTTTGACTATCGCCAGAAATTACACCGATCCTGCTATTGCAAAACAGATTTATGACCAAGCCAGAGCCCTCACCTCGAACGATTTGATTGCTTCCGGCCTGATCGATGGAAAATGGATCAGTGATCCACAGAAGTCCGCAGCCATCGTGAACGCGGTCTCACAAATAGACGATTTATCAGGATACGCCTTTGCAAAGCTCGGAATGACTGACTCCCAACTTGTCACCCAACTCCATGACATGACGATGGTCTTCGAAAACGACTACTATAGACAAGCCTCGATCCTCGACGGCGGCGGCGATATACAGCTAACTAAAGTGGCCATCAACTACTATTCGACCCAACTCAGCCAGGCAGCTACTCAAAGTGTCGCGACGACAACCACCACCACCTCGACCACGACAACGAGCACGTCCAATAATTCTGGAACACAAAGCCTATCCGAGATAACATTAATTTCGACGTGCACGACTTGCTCCAGTATAACCTTTTAGTCTATTCTTTAATTATATGAAGACGCACGCCAATGAACATGGATACTCGTTAGCTGAAGTCATGATCGCCTTAGGTGTGCTGGTCATTTTGGGCCTTATCGTCATGCAGATTTATCAAAGCGTTCTTGTCGATACGCGCCGCCAACAGCTGGCTTCCACTCGCGATCAAATCGTGATTCTAATCAGACAAAGTGCTTCGAACCTCCAGGGCCTAAGAAATTCTTTAAAGCAACCGGGCAACGAGCAATTTTATACCTGCGTTTGTGGACAAGCCGCCGTCTGCAACAGCGGCCAAACTTATCCATTCAAACTCTTTGATTTGCCGGTGGCACCGCCCACGGAGGTTCCGCTTTACTACGATACTTCGGGAATTCCGTGTGATAAAAATGCGCCGAACTGCCTGATTGAAGTGACCATGAATTTTATCCCTCAATGCATGCCTACTCTGCCTGCGAAGGATCCCTCTCCACCGCCGTTTTGCTCAGGACAACCGGTGGAACTTTTCGGCATCGTCTTTAAGGTCCAGCAAAATCAGCTGACGGCCTCTCAAGGAGTTCTTTTGAAACCCATATCGGGGACAGCTTATACACAAGTGGCGAATCTCGTTTCTTCCAGCCCAGGAGTTTGCCCATGAAAAATTCTGGATTTACTCTCTTAGAAGTCTTGATTGCGACGGTCATCATCACCTGCGTGGTCGTGATGACAATTGCTTTTTCCAGTGTCATGAACAAGAACAGCAATCTCACGCGCAATATCAGTACTAAAAATCGCGTGCTTTCGAGCGTCCGTGATTTTGCCGGTATTCCTGCTACTTTGCGCGCTAGTATGCGCGCCAGCACGCATGGCGCATCCGGTGATATCCCCATCAATCCGGAACTCCTGGCCTGTGCCGGAGGCAATCCACCGAATGCTTGCCATAGCGGCGAGGAGCATGCTTTCACGATGTTTTCACCCATCATCGCCCGCGATCCTGCGGGAAATATTTTGGGGGTTCAGGCGGTTTCGGCTCCATGGGACAGTCCGACTCCTATTCGCATCGACTCGTTTGGCTCACCTTGTACAACTCCTAGCCGAGAGTGCCCTTTCATTATCTATACAAAAATGAAAGCCCAATGTGGTCCTCCGCCTAAGGGAGCCGCACCACCGACAAATACGGACCTCGCACCCCAAGCGACTTGCACAGTCGCGGATGTCATCGAAGTTATTTACTCGGTGAAACTCGATCCGAGCCTCTCCACCAATGATCCGGAGCTGGCGTCCTTCATCGTGCCTGTCGAAGGATCCGTCGTTGTGCCTGTCGTCGCGATTTCAGGTAACGTTCCTCAGTAAGACCTTAGCCCCATTTACTACTCACTGAGTCTTTCCGATAGGGGAGCATGGAAATGCTCCTTGGAAAAATGATTTTGATTCTGTGCGGACTCGGTGTGATGGCTCACGCTGAGTACCGTATGTTCAATCTCAAAATCACCAATACCCAGACAAAAGACTATCGCCTCGTCGATAGCACGCTGGATCCTCTTCAGTATCCTGGATACTATCCCGTGCAAAAAGATGAAATCGTGCAATACACCGCTACATGGCGCTGCTTTGGCAATACCGGTGGCGGTAAACCCCCGTGTCCAAATCCCAGAGCCCCCGCCAGTGACGGTTCTCAGCAAAACCAAGGCCCAGCTCCCACCGCGAATCCTTAGAGCGTTCCACGAAAAAATGCTATTCTACGAATGAGACGACTTTTCCAGGAAGGAGATGCGTTCATGTCAGTAGAGTCCACGAAAGCCCGCCGTCAACAGTCCGACGAACTGAGCGAGCTTCAAGCTGAATATGCGCAAAAAAAGAAAAAATACGCGCGCGAACAAGAGCAAGAGCTTTCGGACATGAAAGACTACTACAACGATCGCAAGGAAGACACTCGTGTCCAGGGCGAAGCCGCCATCAATCACATCCGTAAACGCCAAAGCGAAAACGTCGAAACCGCCGAAGAAATCCGCCACCGCCTTGCCGAGCGCGGCCAAGCGCAACTCGACGGAGTTGAAACAGATTATCGCAAGAAACTGGCTGAGACTCGCACAAAGCGGCAGATACAGCTCGATGAAGCTCGCGAAAATAGTAAAAACAAAATCAACGAAATCACCGAGCACCAACAACAAAAAGTGGATCAAATCCGCACGGACTCCAGTAAAGAGATCCAAACGGTCAAAGAAAAGTACAATAAAGAACTTCACAGCACCGAAGATTTCACGAACAAGCGCCTGACTCAGATCAAACAAACCAACGAGCTGTCTGTCAAAAACGAAATGGAAAAAGGCCGTCAAGTTCAAGATAAATTGCACGACAACTTGCAAAAGGAATACAGCCAGACGAACGAGACCGGCGAAAAGCGCATCAACGAACGTCAGCAGATCCAAGAATCACACTACAATCGCCAAGAGGCCGACTACGAAAAGCGTTTTGACAAACAACATGAGCAATGGGATGCACGTGAAAAAGGCCAAAACGAGCAATATCAAAATCGCATTGCTCACAGCAAAAAGGCCTATGAGACCCAACTCAAAGATCAGCACGGGCGCTTTGAGTCCGTTTATCAAAAAAACGATGCCGCGAATCGCGAGTCTTTGAAGATTCAAAATAATAATCTCTTGAAGGAACAAGTCGAAATGAAAAAGAAGTTCTTCAAAGAGAGCGAAAGATACGCCGGCAAAGAAGACGATCCGTTCTATAAACTCCAAGACCGTGGCAACCGTCTTATGGAAAACCCGGATTTCTACATCATTGAGGCCTACGTCCCTCACCACGAAAAAGACAACGTCAAAGTCACAATCAAAGATAGTACAGCTTCCATTTCTGGAAAACGCGCCTTCAAGGACCAGGTCGAAGAAGACGGACGCAAACTGTCCACCAGCAACTATCAGACCTTCCGCGAAGACTTCAATTTTGAAAAACCTGTCATTACTGAGGGCATGACCCGCGAGCGTAATGGCGACTATGTGACCTTCTGGGTGCCAAAATTAAATAGCTTTGACGGCGTTCGCAAGCTCAGCAAAAAAGTTTAAGCCTTTTGTGTTATTTCACAAGGAAAACATCCTTCTCAGAAACCGCAACTCAATATAAAGAAACTAGGGAGCACTAGATGGAGTCCCTATGAAATTCTTGATTGTCAGCGTGATTTTACTGCTTGGAGTTTTTTCCCGGGCCGACCTTGTGAAACCAGAGGCACCGGAACAAGAACACAGACAAGTTTTTAAAATCTACGGTACTGAAGGCCCCTACTCCGCCATCAAAGATGCGGCGGATGCTTTTGGCGCCGCCAACAACGTCAGAATGGAAGTCATCGGGACACCTATGGATAAGTGGAAAGCGGCGGCCCTCAAAGATGCAGACTTAATCTATAGCAGTTCAGAAAATTCCATGGATACATACAACGAGACCCTAGGAATCATTGACCCCAAATCCATCACGTCTTTGTTTCTGCGTTCGTCGGCGATTCTTGTTCGCCCGGGCAATCCGAAAAAAATCAAAGGCATCAGAGATCTCATTCACCGTGACCATCAGGTCATCATTCTCAATGGACAAGGCCAAGTGGCCATGTGGGAGGACATCGTCGGCCGACTTAAGAACGTCGGCGACCTCGACGAGTTCCGCAAACATATCGCCTTTACCGCTCATACGGTCTCAGAAGCTCTTCAGTACTGGAAAAATCACGAAGAGGTCGAAGCCTGGGTCACCTTCAACAACTTCGGTAAAGAAGAAGACATCGCCGGGGATATTGTGCGCGTCGAAAAAGATCTAACCATCTATCGAAGCATGGGCGCGGCTGTCACTACCATCACAAATCAACGGGAAACGGGACTGAAATTTATTGAATTTCTAAAAGGGTCCGAAGCGGAAAAAATCTTTAAAGCGAAGGGCTGGTTCAAAAAAGAAAAGTAAGAAGGTCGAAGCTTAGTCGACCTTCATCATGTAACGGATTTCGCGATTCAAAAAACTTAAACGCGAGGTTAAATCCGTCAGAACTTGCAAGTTCGTTTTCAACTGAGTCAATGCATCCACTTCGAGAACAGGTGTATCCTGCATCTCGTGATATGAACGATGCTCCGCCATGGAATCAGCCATCAGCTCGGATTCCAGGACGTCAGCAATTTGCAGACTCTCGGTGTTCTTGTCGTTTAATCTCATCTGCACTCTCCTATTAGGTGGCTTCGTCAGCGCACAATCAACAAGTCTAGTGATACTCTTCAGGGCTCCACAACTTAAATAATCTTACATAAATTATTTACAGCTCTAGAGTTAATACTCACATTGCAGAGCGGACTTGTCCGTGTCTGCGATGTTCACACGATCCGTATTACTCGCCAAATATGTAGCCATCACGCTGCTATTGGCGTCTTTATGTTTTAGTCCAAGCACATGCCCCATCTCGTGGATGACCAAGGCCTCGATGTTAACTGAGTTCGCTGTTTCGATGGATGTAGAACCAGGTTGATTCCAATAGTACTTGAAGTTCTGAGCGTTGATCCGCATATCAGCTTCTTTGATCTGATCTCCGATCCAATAGATCGAAGTGCGTGCCTGCTCTGAACTCTTATCTGACTCCCAAGTCGTGAAAAAGTATATAATATTCCGACCATCTTTTTGCGGATTTATCGGACCCTTCACGCGCTGATCTTGATCTGTGACAATCTTGATTAAGTTCTTACCAGACGCATCTTGCCAAGTGCGCGCGGCAGCCTCGATGGCCCCAACATATTGTTGTGGAACGGATTCATGAAGATACATGGTCACAGGCACTTCGCCTTTCCATGAAATACGCTCACCATAGACGTTCTGAACAAAACCGCAGTCATCTTGCGATTTCGGCGCACAGCCTTGCAGGCCAAACGCAATAAGAACGAATAAGAAGCTGAAATACTTCCGCATGATCCAAGTCTCCTACTTCGTTACATAGCATGTCCCGAGCCAGTTCATTGGAGCGCGGATTTACTACCTACGCTTATGAATTCATTCGTATTTTTTGGATTTGCCCGTTTTTCAACATTTGCGCGTTGAAACTGTATAGATTTTGAGACGCGTCTTTGATTTAAGCTAAACTCTGATTTTCATTGGTAAAACATGCTGTCGATTTTCTGACAGGGTGAGGGACGGGATTTGCTCCAGAAAGTGCTCCCTCCATAAGATTTTCTTTGGGATCTCATAATCCCCCGTCTAGAGACAAAACCACACTAATTTCGGTGGTTTACTTGGTCACGACCAACATCCAGACTGACACCAGCACTATAAGCCTTTGAAATCACAGTGAATCTCATTTTGGTACAGCCCTTGCTTTAGAGAATAATAACTTACCCAGCTCCCCCACACTCGTGGAAACCTAGAGGGCTGATCATCCAACCAAAACATCCTATCCATCGGCCGGAGGAAGCAAAGCTCCCCACCCCGGCTTTGCGCGTGCAAAAGGCACCGCCTTGTTTTTGGGGACTAGCCAAAGGCGATTTTATTTTATACTTAAGGGACCTCCAAAACACTCATTACAGAAGGAAACTCCCCGTGAAAAAAGTGACGATTATTCCTGGCGATGGCATTGGTCCCGAAATCATGACGCAAGTGGTGCGCGTCCTTAAGCAAGTCCAAGCTCCTTTCGAGTACGAAGAATTCGACGCGGGTGAGGTAGCCCTTCACAAGCACGGCTCTTTGCTCCCCCAAAATACAATTGATTCGATTGAAAGAACCAAGCTCGCGATCAAAGGTCCGACGACCACTCCGATCGGCGGCGGACATAAATCGATCAACGTCACGATGAGACAGCAGTTTGATCTCTATGCGAATGTGCGTCCCGTGCGCGTTTTGCCGAATGTTCCCTGCGTGACTCAAAACGTGGACCTGACCATCGTGCGTGAAAACACCGAAGATCTTTATGCGGGCATTGAGCGCATGGTAGACGCCGACACTGCTGAAAGCATTAAGCGCATCACGCGCAAAGGCTCTGAACGGATTGCTCGCTATGCCTATGAATTGGCTCGTAAGACCGGCAAGAAAAACGTCGCGATCGTTCACAAGGCCAACATTATGAAAATGTCTGACGGTTTGTTTTTGAAAGTCGCGCAAGAAGTCGGCGCTCAGTATCCTGAGATCACGACTCGCGACGTGATTGTTGATAATGCCTGCATGCAACTCGTAACGAAGCCGCAGCAGTTTGAAGTGATCGTGACTGAAAATCTTTACGGCGATATCTTGAGTGACCTGTGCGCGGGTCTTGTTGGCGGCTTGGGCGTCGTGCCCGGAGCGAATATCGGTGATCGCGCGGCGATCTTCGAAGCGGTTCATGGTTCGGCACCGGATATTGCCGGGCAAAACAAAGCCAATCCTACAGCACTGCTTCAGTCTGCGGTGATGATGCTTCAACATGTGGGTGAAAATCAAAAAGCAGATGCCATCATGAAAGCGTTGATTGAAGCTTTGAAAGATCCGCATGCGCGCACGGCAGACCTGTATGGCCGTGGCAATACCACCACTTTCACGGATGCTATTCTTCAGCACCTTCGCTAGTTGATGTGGGCGCGGCTGGTGCCGCCGCTGGCGGTGACTCGGTAAAGCGCTTTTGCATATTCGGGCTTAAGTGGGATTTGAGATCGGGATTTTCTTTTAAAGAGGTCCGCATATACTCAAGCCACTTTTGCGCTTCGTCTTCATTTTTCAGATCTTCGTTCGCTCTGACAAGGCCTTCAGCATCAGCAATATCTTTACGCAGCTGAAAGGCCTGATCAAAACTATGAGCCGCTTCTGTGGGCTGACTCGAATACAAATAGACCCATGCTTTGAGATTATAGAAAGAACCTGCCTCTACAGGCGGAAGGGTTTCTGCCGCGAGGTGAACATTCTCGAGTGCTGCTTTGGCTTCCACATATTTTCCGCTGCGTAAAAGGCCTCGAGCTTCCGTCATAGCCGTCCGCGCTTGCTCCGCAGTTGTTGAAACAGCCGCGGGAGGAGCCACCGTGATAGGAACTGACTTTGATAAAAGTGCCTGAAGACTTCCGCCAGATGGATGAGCCGTTGTCGCTGCCGCGATCAGCCCCTGTAACTTTTCAAGTTCCGGTGATTGCAATGCCGCAATGTTTTTTTGATAGCACAGATCCGCCACCATCTCTTTTGGATTCGCGAAGCCCGGTGAGATCTGTTTTTTACCCTTCATCTCATAGGCAAAAAGATCGTCAAGGGTCGCTGCGGGAGCGAAAATGGTTTTGCTAAAATTTTCCACCGGCTTAGGCATCATCGCAAAAGTAAAAGTTCTATCTGCGCGTGCGAACAGCGGCCCTTTTGCGGGGTCTGGTTTGAATTCATTGCCACACACTTTGAGGCCGTATTCGATGTTGATGGACGACATCAAGTCTAATGCGGTCTCGCCTTCCGCGGTGAGCTTCATATCCAGATCTTCCAGTGGCAGAGCCGTTTTAAACATTTCGTTTAAGAGCAGCTTATCGACTGTCATGTTAAACTTTCCGCCATCGTAGGCGAACTTGATTTTGTCGATGGTCATCCCGCCATCGAATTTCGTCGTGCGCGGATTTTTACCGATAACACCTTTGACGTGGAAATCCACAGGCACTTTGAGTAACGGTAAAAACTCCGGTCCCATGCCACCTATCGCGCTGCTGACTTCAATGCGGCCATGGAAAGATTTGAAATCCACTGTCTTGATCGTAAACCCTGGAATCTGAAATTGAGCTTCGCCGATGCTCAGTTCTTGATCGGCCATTTCAAGGTTCCGGATCGAGAGCTCCTGCAATTGTGAGATCACTTTTTTCTGGTATTCAAAAGAGATATTTTTTAAATGCATCTTGGCCATTTTAAAATTGCCAAGCATCAGGCCCCCCTCATCGCCTTGGCCTCCTTGACCGAGGTTCATAAGGTTCACAAAAACCGTGTACCACGAGAAATCCGGAGGCACTTCGATGTGGCCCTCCTCGGCAGTCAATTTCTCGATAATAAACTGACGATCGTAAACCAAGGCCGACACATTGAATTTCACATCCACGCTGCCTAAAGAGAAATTTTGATTCTCGTCGTGGCGACGGATTTCAGAAAAACGCAAGCCCCCTGCGAGGCTGCCAGTGAGGGATCCCACTTGTATGCCGGCGGCTTCGATTTTTTCTTTGATCGAATCCAGCGGCAATGACGTATATAAAAAAGCCCCCAAGATCAGCGCGACACCCAAGGGAATTGAAAGAATGCCCAGCATCGTTTGCTGAAGCTTTTGCATAAAAGTTCTTTCTTCTTCCCACACGAGTGAAACAACCTGCGTGCGGCTGATCGAGTCGTGCCATGCTTTACGGTCGGGGCTCCATTTTGCCCACAGATAACCTAAAAAAAACGGAATAGTGCTGAGAATTTTGCCGACGATTTCACGCAAGAACGCTTGCAACCAAGAAACTGGCTCCTTGTCACCGCTTTGCGGAACGACCTTCAAACCAATCAGCTTCTTACCCAACGTTTGACCCGAAAGTTTAGTTGGAACGACAAAATAGAGGATCGCGAAAATGAAACTCAGAGAGATAAAGATACCGGAGTTTGCAAACTCGGGGGCATTTCTCTCAATGAGCATACTGACCCCTTGCCAGAGGGCCGTATAGATCAGCATGTCCAGATTCATTGCCGCAAATCGAGAGGAAATGCTAGCCTGCTGCATTCTTTTCCTCCCGGTGAAGTTGATGGATCAACTGCCGGATCTGAGTTTGGAAGTGATTGTCTGGATGGTGATCCGCATACAAAAGCAACATGTCCAAAACTTGTGCTTTCGTTTCGATGTCTAGTTTTTCAATCTCATCAAAGATCCGTAGTACGTCGGAGTTGATATCTTGCATTTTCGGATGGGCGCCAAAAAGCGCAAAGAAGAGGTCATAAAAACGCAGAGTCTGAAAGACCGCTCCGTTATCGTGATACTCTTCGGCAAGACCTAAAATGGTCTCGGGACCAATTTTGAGTTCGAGTTCCGCTAAATTCCACGTCAACGGAACCATGCTGACAATTTCCCGGGCCAGAAGATATTTTTCATTCTTGCGATCGCTGTACAACATGCATCTCTGAACAATGGCGCGCAGGAACTCAACATCTTCTTTTTTAAAACTCTTCAGTAAAAAGCCTTGTTTTTGGAAGTAAAAAAACAGCCCGCGAATTGCATAAAAACTCTCGCGGTTAAGCGCATAGATACGACGGAAGAAGACCATTTTCTCTTCCAGCACTTTGGCAGTTTTTGCCTCGTAGTAAAGCGCCTGTTCTTTCGGGAATAAGAAGCTCTTCTTGAGCGGGAAGAGGTCCATTTGCATGAAGGCAAAAATAAATCCGATCAGGAAACCGGTTAGGTGCGCTAAGTGGGCGACTCCGCCGCCTGTGCTAAACACGCCGACCACATCGCTAAAGATCATGAACACGCCGATATAGAGCCACGCCGGCATCAGGATCGTGCGATTGAAAACAAATGCGACGTTGAGCAAGCAGCGCATTTTCTCGCGCCAGAAGTACACAGCAAAGGCGCCGATCACGGCACTCACTGCTCCCGAAGCGCCATAGAGGCGAACGCCCATCGGCAAAAACGGGAGCTGCAAGAAGTTCGAGCCAAGACCGCCCAACAGGTACAACAAAAGCAAACCGAAGAAACCAATTCGCTGTTCCACAAACACCGAGAACAGTGCGAAGATCAGCATGTTGCCGGCCAAGTGCACCCACCCCTCGTGAGTCATGAGGGCTTTCAGCGATGCCAAGAGTTTGGCGTTGCCGCGAATGAAAACATGCTCTTCTTTGGACTTTGCGAGACTCTTTTGCAAATAATTATCGCGAGCCTCTACATACGCAGCAAACTCGGGAGTGTTCGCCGCCTCGGTGTTTTTTAATTTTTTGTCGATGCGATCATCGCTGAGCCACTCAACGAGTTTGCGATTTTCCAGATAGGTCGCATCGGCGAACTCTTTGCGATACCCGGTGATGAAATTCTGCAGGTCAAAAAGATCTTCCGCGCGAAGATGCGCCCGCAAGTATCCACAGGTTTCATCGCTGTACTTTCCACCGCAAGAAGTGATGATCAGATTCTTGCGAGCTTCAAGAATTTTTGAATCCAGCATCGCCTGCCGAACGTGGCGAATGTACAAGGCATTCTCAGAAAAATAGAACCCCGAGACGACACACGTCGCGATGATGAGAAGTGCCGTGGCAATGGGCCACTTCACGATTCGGCTCTGGAGTCCAAGTGGAAGCAGAAACATACATATATTTATCGCCAACCTAAGGAAACCACTTAAGGAAACACGGCCTTTTTTGCCCGCAGAAGTGGTCCAGAATCCATGTCAAACAGGAGTTTGGTCGAGGCCTGTTTACTCAGTCATCAGAGGGACGTTTAGTGCAGGCTGCCCTTATGCATTTTCTCGGCGAGCTCGGAAAGCTCATCGACAGAAACATCATACGGACGACCGCACATCTGGCACACGACTTCTGCCGGTTCCTTTTTGAGAATCATATCCTCAAGCTCTGTCAGTCCCAGAGTTTCGAGAGCGCGCACCACGCGATCCTTCGTGCAAGGGCAGAAGTACTCGACGTCGTGTTCATGCTCGAGTTGCGTGAATGGAATTCCATTCATGTACGGCTTCACGAGATCAATCGGTTGCGCCCCATCGAGTAGCATTTTGGAAATGTTCTCGTTGAAGGCCTCGGCATTTTTTTGAATTTTATCCACGAGCGACTCTTCCACTCCCGGCATTACTTCGAGGACCACACCACCTGCCGCGCGCACTTGGCCGTAGGTGTCCAAGTAAACACCGAGTGAAACCAAGCTGCGGATTTGATGCGATTGAATGAGGTAGTGAGCGATATCGTCGCCGATCTCGCCTGTCATCATCTCAACCGTTCCGTTGTGTGGCTGTTTTTGGAATGGCAAGTGACGAGTCACTGTGAGCATACCTTTTCCGAAGTGAGGTCCGAGCTTCAAACCGCCCTCGTAATTGGCGGGCTCAAACGCCGGCACCGGCGAATAGCCACGCACTTTGCCTTCGAAACTCGCTTCGGCATAAACAGCCGTCAGCGGGCCATTGCCTTTAAAATAAAGACCAACTTGTTGACCTTCCTTGAGATGGCTCGCCATCAGAAGCGCACCCGTCATCGCGCGGCCGACAGCCACGGTTGGAAGTGGATAGGTTTGCTGCAGCTTCTGCATTTCCGCGACCACTTCTGTGGAGTTTACCGCCGCGATGCGGATGGTAAAATCATCGGATACAAAACGGTGAACTTTTTCTTTCATGACACTCCCCAGACAGTGAGTGTCAAAGGTATCAAAGACGGCAAATAAAGGCAATATTGAGAGCATGAAAGTCTACCTTTTTCGCCATGGACAAAAAGACTCGTTTCCCTATGAGGATCCCGATCTAACGAGCTTCGGTCATCAGCAGGCCGGTAAACTGGCAGAGCTGATTCGCAGCGGAAGTCTCCTGAAGGGCACGCAGTTTTTAGCATCGCCGCGAAAACGCGCTCAGAGCACTCTCGGCCCTGCGGCGGGCCTTTGCAAAGCGCCGGTGCAGATCCTCAGCGATCTTGATCAACGCGCGACCTACGAAAGCAGCGAAGTTTTTCGCGCGCGCATTCAGCAGATTCTGCACTCGCTGGAAAACAAGTTTTCAGCGAATGACGTT